>Ga0164290_1000099_pt1 | contig 315606 bp, 302 predicted proteins | sample Micstemetagenome_FD_108782 | JGI IMG/M metagenome (GOLD analysis project Ga0164290, IMG submission 108782) | Contaminated culture microbial community from soil near Moab, Utah, USA - Microcoleus steenstrupii SON62 (Illumina Assembly) | ecosystem: Environmental > Terrestrial > Soil > Soil crust... | reverse complement strand
GGCGTCTTCCATGACGTTGTCGACCTGGCTGCGCAGTTCGTTGAACTGGCTGGCGAGCTTGCCGCGCGTCGAGCTTTCCGGAGACGACACGGCCGACTGCGCCAGCGCCTTCATCTGCTTGAGGATCGACTCGATGGTCTCCAGGCCCTGCACGGTGGCGCGCAGCACGGCGATGCCGTTGACGATGTCGTCTTTGATGGCGGCAAGATCGCTCGCGCGGGCGTTCAGGTTGCGGGCCTTGAAGAAGGCCAGCGCATCGTCGATGGCGCTGTTGACCTTAAGCCCCGAGGCCAGGCGTTCCTGGGTGCGGCCGATCAGGCCGGTCGTGCGTTGCAGCGACAGCAGGTTCGTGCGTGTCGCGGTTGAGAGTGAGATGTCGCTCATGTGTGCTACCCCTTTCTAGGAGGAGGGACGGTTGGTGTTACGATCAAAACACCGCCCCATTTCGACCCGGCCCAACGTTCTTCTGGGCCACATGACGCACGGGTGGCGGTATTTAAGTGGATCGCTTCTAACGCCAAGGGTGCAAACAAAAGGTTAATGCCCGCGAGAATTTTCGCAGGCGTGGGACAAACTGAAGAAAAGATGAAGAAATAAAAACGGCGGCTGTTGCAACAGCCGCCGTTTCAGCGCGGAAAACCGCGAAAAATTAGAAGAGACGCAGGACCGACTGCTCGGACTGCTGGGCGATGGACAGCGAGATCGTGCCCAACTGCTGGCGGGTCTGCAACGACAGCAGGTTGGCCGATTCTTCGTTCAGATCGGCGTTGACCAGTTCCGACGCGCCGCCCTTGAGGGTGTTGATCAGGTTTTCGGTGAACTGGCGGCGGATTTCCAGCAGCGACGAGTTGGTGCCCAGCGTCTGCGAGACCTGACGCACGGTGACCATGGCCGAGTCGATGGCGCGGATGGCCGAGTTGATGGCGGTGATCGCCGCCGTGCCGGTCTGACCCCACACGGTGGTGTCGCCCGCCGTGCCGGTGGCCACGGCCGAGCGTGCGGTGATCGAGGCGAAGTCGGTGGTATTGACGCCGCTGACGATGAGCTGGTTGACGGCGGCCGTCGTCGTGCGTTCGTTGAACTTCACGGTCAGCTGGTCGGAGCCGGCGGTGAAGGGATTGGTGGTGTTCTTGAGCAGGTTGACGCCGTTGAACTTGGCGTCTTCGGCGAGGTTGTCGACCTGGCTGCGCAGTTCGTTGAACTGGCTGGCCAACTTCGCGCGGGTCGAGCTTTCGGGCGAGGACACGGCCGATTGGGCCAGCGCCTTGGCCTGCTTCAAGACCGCTTCAATCGACTCGAGGCCTTGCACGGCGGCCTTGATGGTGCTGATGCCGTTGGCGATTTGATCTTTGATGGTGGAGAGGTCGCCGGCGCGGGCGTTCAGGTTGCGCGCTTTGAAGAACGCGAGCGCATCGTCGATGGCGCTGTTGACCTTGAGGCCGGAGGCCAGTCGTTCCTGCGTGCGCCCGATCAAGCCTGATGTGCGTTGCAGCGACAGCAGATTCGTGCGCGTCGATGTTGAAAGCGTTACGTCACCCATCTCGAACTCCCTGGCTTACCCCATTCCGCGCCGCCTTGTGGCGGGTCGTCGTGGTCCTGTTTCGCTTGAAAAGCTTAAGAATTCGTGGGGCGAAACGGACGTCAGTTGTAGTCTTAGGTTGTCGTCATCCAAGTTTCAGGAAATTGAAACGGCGGACCAAAGGCCCGCCGTTTCGTTTTCCCGTTCTTACCGGACCGACAGCGATTAGAACAGACGCAGGACGGACTGCTCGGACTGCTGAGCGATCGACAGCGAGATCGTGCCCAACTGCTGGCGGGTTTGGAGCGACAGCAGGTTGGCCGATTCCTCGTTCAGGTCGGCGTTGACCAGTTCGGAGGCGCCGGCCTTCAAGGTGTTGATCAGGTTTTCGGTGAACTGACGGCGGATTTCCAACAGCGAAGAGTTGGTACCGAACGTCTGCGCGACCTGACGGACGGACACCAGCGCCGAGTCGATGGCGCGGATGGCCGAGTTGATGGCGGTGATCGCCGCGGTGCCGGTCTGGCCCCACACGGTGGTGTCGCCCGCCGTGCCGGTGGCGACCGCCGAGCGCGCGGTGATCTGCGCGAAGTCGGCGGTGTTCAGGCCGCTGACGACGAGCTGGTTGACGGCCGCGGTGGTCGTGCGCTCGTTGAACTTCACCGTCAGCTGATCGGCGCCCGCCTGGAACCCGTTGGTGGTGTTCTTCAGCAGGTTGATGCCGTTGAAGCTGGCGTCTTCGGCGATGTTATCGACCTGGCTGCGCAGTTCGTTGAACTGGCTGGCCAGCTTGGCGCGGGTGGCGCTTTCGGGCGAAGCGACGGCCGACTGCGCAAGCGCCTTGGCTTGCTTCAGAGTCGCTTCAATGGTTTCCAGACCCTGGATCGCGGCGCGGATGACGCTGATACCGCCGGCAATCGAGTCCTTGATCGACGCCAAGTCACCGGCGCGAGCATTCAGGTTACGGGCTTTGAAGAACGCGAGCGCGTCGTCGATGGCGCTGTTGACTTTTTGGCCTGAGGCCAAGCGTTCTTGGGTGCGGCCGATAAGGCCAGACGTACGCTGCAACGACAGCAAGTTCGTGCGTGTCGAGGTTGAAAGTGTGACATCACTCATAGGGACGCTCCTTTTCTAGGACGGTGGCTTGACGTTTCTGTCGGCCCGGACGCCTAAGACCAACTTCTGTTGAATCTACCGTCCGAGATAAACAACTTATAGCTGCCGTCCGGTTGGGTGTCAAACACCCCTCAACTCAGGGCCTTGGCCCTCTAACTGAGCCGTTATTTTGACTTTAATATAGTTATTTCAGTGTTTTACGGGTAACTGAGGCAATCTGCAGGGTGATATGTCATACTAAGGCGTTGAAAGCAATATAGTTGCTTTCAAGGTATCGAAAAAGTAATAAAGTGGTTATCAAGTGACTGAAGGCTACGTCGCCATCGCCATGGACGACTCGCGGTACCTGGACTTGGCCGCGAACCTTGCCCTGTCCATCCGGCGGCTGGACACCCGGCCCATCAGCGTCATCGTCAATCCCGCTGTGACGCTCCGGCCCGAATACCACGACCTGTTCGACGCCATCATCATGGCCCCGGATGCGCCCGACATCAAGGGAGCGATGAACAAGGGCCGGCTGTACGACCTGACGCCCTATGAGCGCACGATGTACGTCGATACCGACTGCTTGTTGTTCAGCAACCGGGTGGAATTCTTCTGGCGCAAACTGGCGGGCCGGCCGTTCGCCGTGGAAGGCGTCCGCCAGACCGACGGCGCGGTCTTCGGCTGCTCGCTGGGCGTGAAGGATGCAGCAAGCATCCGCGCGCGGCTGAGCGTGCCGCATGTCGTGGTGTGCAATACCGGCGTGATGTACGTCGAACGCAGCCAAGCCGCGCAGGAGCTTTTTGAATGCGTGCTCGCGCTATATCGCGGGCCCGACCGCGACCACATCAGCTATCCGTTCAAGCACCAGGGCGAGTATAACGACGAACCGTTTTTCGGCGTCGCTATGCCGATGCTCAACATCGCACCGCTTGATTCGCCGCTGACCCACCGGCTGCAGGTGACGACGCCCAACATGATCGAGGGCGTGTTCGATCTCGACGTGGGCCAGGTGCAAATCCTCAAGCAGACGCCCGGACAAACCCCGCAAGTCTGGTCGGGCGCGATTTGCCATTTCTGCGGGCTGGCACCGATGGAGACCTACTTCGACCTCGCCGACAAACTGCGCGCCGGCCATGGCCTCAAGCCCATGGACCGCACTCAGTTCCGGCCCGTGGTGCTGAACGCGCCCCTGCCCGCCACGGCTGCGTCATGAGCGCGGTGTCGATCGCCACCAGCCTGGTGCCGGGCCGCGACATTGAATTACAGACCGCCGCTGTCTCGTCGTGGCAGACACTGGGTTTCACTGTGACGTCGTTGAACGCCCCCGCCGAAGCGGCCCGCGTGCGCGCCGAGTTTCCGAAGGTGAGCGTGGTCGCGGCAGACCGCACGGCTGAAAAGGCCGTGGGCAAGCCGCTGCCCTTTGTGGTCGATCTGCTGCGGCTGTCCGCCGCGCAAGACAAGCAAGCCACGGTTGCGGGGTTCATCAACGCCGACATTATTCTACGCACCGATACCGCGCTGGCGCAGACCTTGGCGCAGCACGGGCCCCAGGGCGCGATATTGTTGCCGCGCGTGGACGTGCCCGATCTGGCGGCGGCGCGCGCCTTCAAACCCACCGGCCAAGAAACCTATTCGCTGGGCTACGACGGCGTTTTCCTGCCGCCGCGCCTGATCGCAGCGCTGCCCGAGAATCTGTTCTGCATCGGCATGCCGTTTTGGGACTATTGGCTGCCGCTGGTGCTGTTGCTTCAGGGCCATCCCTTGAGAACCCTCGCCTCGCCGGTCGCACTTCATGTGAACCACCCGACGCGCTGGGATCAGTCGATTTATCTTTTCTTTCACGCCCTCATGAGCGATGCGCTGAAGGTCGCAGGCGCACAGAAAAACCAGTCGGCGGTACTCGAAGTCACAGTGGATATGCTGCAGCACAGCTATCAGGACGTCTTCCAGCGCGCGACGCGCGAGGGGGCCGACGCTGCCAGCATCGACACCTTGGCCGCGTTCTACGACCGCATCCAGGAAGTCGTGGTGCACCATATCAAAGCCAAGGCGCAGCCGTTGAGCGTTCCGGACGCACCGACGGCATGACGAATATTACGGCCGAATTGACCGCCGGCCTGAAGTTGCTAGGGCAAGGCGATTGGACGGGCGCGGCAGCACGGTTCAACGCCGTGCTGCGCGCCGAACCCAAGCACCCCGACGCGCTGCATTATATGGGCCTGATCGCACACCAAAGCGGCGACAACGCCAAAGCCGCCGCGCTGATCGAGGCCGCGGTGGCTTCCAATCCCAACAACGCCGAGGCGCAGAGCAATCTCGGCACGATCTATATGGCGGCGGGCGAAACACAAAAAGCCGAAGCGGCGCTGCAACGCGCCGTGAACCTGAACGGCCGCGTCGCTGCATTTCAGTTCAATCTCGGCAATGCATGCTTTGCGCTGAAAAAACTCACCGAGGCGGAGTCGGCTTATAAAAACGCGGTCGCGCTGCAGCCGCAGTATCCGGAAGCCTACAGCAACCTCGGCACGGTGTACCGCGAGCTGGAGAACCTGGGCGCGGCCACCGCCTGCTTTGAAAAGGCCTACCGGCAAAAACCCGGCTTCGCCGAAGCGGCCTACAACCTGGCCAACGCCTACCGTGACGCCGGACGCGTGGGCGACGCGCTGCGCATGATCCGCGAGGCCGTGACGCTGAACCCGCGCAACGCCAAGGCCCGCAACACCTTGGGCAACCTGTTGTGCGAAAGCGCGCGGTCGGTCGAGGCGTTGGCGGAGTTTCAAGCGGCATCCGCGCTTGATCCGCAGTCGCTGGCCATGGCCAGCAACGTGCTGAGCTGCATGCAATACATTCCCGGTGTGGATGACGCAGCACTTGGCCGAGCCCATACCGCGTGGGTCAAGCAGTTCCCGCACCTGTTTGCACAAGCGCGCATGCCAGCTGTGGCCAAACATTCAGGGCCATTGCGGATCGGCTTTGTCTCGCCCGACCTGGGCCGTCATCCGTGCGGCTTTCTGAGCGTCCGGCTGTTCGAGAACCTGAGCCGCGATGAGGTTCAAGCCGTGATTTTCAGCACACGCCGCCAAGCGCGTGAGGACGACATCTCGCGGCGGATCGCCGCCGTGACGCAGTGGCGGCGCGTTGACGCGTTGAGCGATGATGAGTTGGCCGCACAGATCGAAGCCGCGCACATTGATGTTCTCATCGACATGAGCGGGCACACCTCAGGACATCGCCTCGGCGTGTTCGCGCGCAAAGCCGCGCCGGTACAAATGTCGTGGCTGGGCTACGTCGGCACGACGGGTCTGCCGAGCATGGATTACATCATCGCCGACCGCTGGCATGCGCCATCAGGTCACCCTGCATCGGGGCCTGAGAAAGTCCTGCGGCTAGACGACGGCTATGTTTGTTACGACCCGCCCGCCGACAGCGACGACGTCGCCCCCCTGCCCGCGATGAAGAACGGTGCGGTGACCTTCGGCTCGCTGAACAATGCCGCCAAGTTGAATGAGCATATCTACGACTCCTATTCGCGCATCCTGCATCAGGTGAAGGACAGCCGGCTCATTTTGGCGTTCCGGGGCCTGGGCGATCCCGCCGTGACGGAGAGCTTGCGCAGCGCCTTCAAATCGCGCGGCGTGGATGAAGGACGCATCGACATCCGCGGCTACGCCAAACACCGCGCGTTCCTGGCCAACTATCACGACATCGACATCGCGCTGGACACTTTTCCGTACGCCGGTGGCCTGACGACCTGCGAGGCATTGTGGATGGGCGTGCCCACCGTGGCGTTCGCAGGTGCCACCTTCGCCGGCCGCCACGCCGTCAGCCACATGAGCAACGCCGGGCTGTCAGACTTTGTGGCCGCCAATCAAGCGGGGTTTGAGGCTTTAGCGGTCGAGAAAGCGCGCGACCTTGAGGCCTTGGCCGCACTTCGCGCAGGCTTGCGGAGCAGGCTGATGAATTCTCCGTTGTGCGACGGTGCGCGGTTCGCGGCATCTTTCACGCGCGCGATGCGCAGCGTAATCAAGTGAATTCAGCCACCATATCAAGCAAACGGCCGATCTGCGCCGACCACGACCAGTCTTTCATGAACGCTGCGGCGACAGCGCCGCGGCGCTTGCGCTCATCGGCGTCGGTATAGGCGCGCTCCAGCGCCGCCACGATTTCATCAATCGAGGATTCACCCCAGCCCTCGAGATCCTTACGGCCCGTCAGCGCACCGATGGGCAGTTGCATCTCCAAGGCATAGCAACGGTCCGTGCCGATCAAATCGCGGTGACCGGTGTTGGCTGACAGAATGGCCGGAACGCTGCACGCCATGGCTTCCATGGCCACGAGGTTCGTGCCGCCCTCGCAGCGGCTGGGCAGCAATGCGACATCGACCTCGCGCAGCACTTCGGCGGTTTGGGCGTTCTGCAACGGCCCGAGGTCGATGAACGCGCTCTCGGGGATGCCGTTCGCACGCACCCACGCCGCCACATCAAGTCGGCCGTTCGCGCCGACCTCGGGATGACCCATCGCATGCGACGACATGGCCAAGCTTTTGGCCGCCTGGGGCCAGGGATTGTGCCACGCGGCCGCCAGCACGGAGTCAGGATGGCGCGCGTGGAACCGCTTGAACGCCGCCACGACCAAATCCTGACCCTTGCGGTATTCCAACTTGCCGCCGGAAAACACCGCAAAGCGCCCGGCAAATTTTCCAGACCGCGGACCCGGTGCGAACAACACCGGGTCGATGCCCTGGGGGCAGTTGCGCACGGCCATAAGCCCGTGGCGGGCCAACACCTCGGCGTTCCAAGACGATCCTGCCACGATGACGGCGAAGCGCTGGGCCGCGGCGATGTTCGCCTCGGGGATCTGCGCGGACTCAAAGAAGACGACCCCGACCTCCGGCGTGCCGGTCAGCGGCGCAAGCTGGGGCGGCAAATCCAGCTTGTCGCCCAAGGCGTGCAGCAGCGGCGCATCAAGCGCGCAAGGCCCGGCGCGGAAGCGCGCCAGATTGTCGGGTTGACGGCGCAGATGCGGCAGCAAGATCTCTGCCTGCCCGGCGGTCAGCGCCAGGTCGGGCTGGATGAAAAAAATCTCGGGGACCACGCCGCGACGCGCCAGTTCCAACGCCAGGTTGACGCCGTACACCCCCCAGCCGCTGGGAACGCCGATCTGCCAGCCGATGCCCATGCGCGCGGGGGTCACGGTGCGCCGTCCTTTAAAGTGTTCTTTACCAATCATTCGTAACTGTGGCAGAGGAACTCTAGTCGATTTAAACTTTCAGCACAGGCCCTTCGCGGCGTCCGCCGATGCGCCCAAGGTTCTGCCGATCCAACCAAGATCGCCCGCCTTGAAGGGCGCGTGTCCGGCACGGGAAGGAACAGGTTGATGTCAGACTTCATGATGAGCCAGCTGCAGGGCATCTTGGGCAAGGTCTCCGACGACCTTGAGAAGATGAGCCGCACCAACAACGCCCACCTCGACAACGTGCTGGGCGCCATCGACGATCTGGCCGCCAACGTGTTCGCCACCCAGGCGGTGCTGGCCGTGATGCTGGAGAAGAACCCGGTCGACCCGAAAAAGGTCAAGGCCTGGATCGAGGCCCAGACCGGCTCGGCCGGTGCCACGCCCAAGGCCCACGCCATCGTCGACCTGCTGACGGCCAAGAAGAACTAAACCGCCCGGGCGGCACGCTTCAAATTTTACCGACGGCGGCCTAGGGTGCGACCCATGCCGCTGTTGCTGTCTTTATATTTCGCCGCGACGTCGCTGGCTCCGGTGCTGATGCCCTCCTGGCTGCGCCGGCGCATCGCGCGCGACAAGGAAGACCCGGTGCGCTGGCGCGAGCGCTTCGGTCAGACCAGCGCGCCGAAACAAGACACGCCGACGATCTGGTGCCATGCAGCCAGTGTCGGCGAGACCAACTCCATCCTGCCGCTGCTGACGGAGTTGTCCGGGCGCGGCCATCACGTTGTCCTCACCACGGGAACCGTGACCTCGGAGCGGTTGGTGCGCGGCAAGCTGCCGCCCCGTGTGCTTCACCAATTCGCACCGCTGGACCACGGGCCCTGGGTTGAGCGATTTCTCGGCCACTGGGACGTCCGACTGGCGTTGCGGGTGGATTCGGAACTCTGGCCCAACACCATCCTTACCTTGGCACGGCGCGAAATTCCGATCATTCAGGTCAACGCGCGGCTGTCGGCCAAGGCGGCCCGAAACTGGGCCAAGGTTTCCGCCCATGACATCTTCTCCAACCTGACCTTGGTACTGGCGCAATCTGAAGCCGACCGCGCGCGCTATGCGGCGTTAGGAGCACCCAACACCACAGCGCGCGGCAACCTGAAACTGGCTCAGCCCGATCTGCCGTATGATCCGCGTGAATTGAACGCGCTGAAGGCCACGATCAACGGCCGAGCGGTTTGGCTGGCCGCCAGCATTCATCCCGGCGAGGACCGCATCGCCGCTCAAGCCCACCACGACATTCTAAAACACCAGTCCGATGCGTTATTGATCGTCGTGCCGCGCCACGCCGAACGCGGCACGGAGATGGCCGCGACGTTTCGCGCCCAGAACCTGACCGTCGCGCACCGCAGCACCGGCGCGGCGATCAGCCCACAAACGCAAGTTTATCTTGCCGACACCATGGGCGAGTTGGGCCTGTTCTACCGGTTGTCGCCGGTGGCTTTCATCGGCAAATCTTTCATGGTCGGCGGCGGGCAAAACCCGGCTGAAGCTGCGCAACTGGGTTGCGCGCTGGTGTGGGGGCCCGACATGTCGAATTTCGCCGAGATCAGCGCCGACCTCATCGCCAAGGGCGCGGCCTTAGGCTTATCTGGTCCGGGCCAGCTGGGCCGCAACATCACAACTTTATTGAGCGAACCGACGCGGGCGGCGGAGATGGCTGCGGCCGGGCGGGCCTATATCGAAGAGTCGCGCGGCGCGCTGGGCCGCGTGCTGGATGATCTTGCCCCCTATCTCGACCGTGCACTCCTCCGCTAGATTGCCCGGCTCATGGACTCTCAATCCGAACGCAAGCTGCGCGACCTGCGCCTCAATCTGGCCGAGATCTGCCTTGAAGGCCGCCCGGAGCGCATCGCGGCGCTGTGCAGCAACCCGTCGGGCGACGCCATCATCACCATGGTCAATGCCGGTGTGCGGCACCTGGCGCTGAGCAAGACCGAGCAGGCCGTGGCTGAACGCTGCCACCGCGTGCTCAGCGTCGAGCACGACATGGCCCGCAAGGTCGGCGCGTATCTGGGTTTGAGCCTGTTCAGTTTCCCCCAATCCATCGAACGGGCGTTCGACATCGTCGATGTGCCGACAACGGTGCTGGGCACGGTGGTGAAGCTGTTGCTGTCGGTGCCGCCCGTGTTCACGCGCGACGGCATGCGTAAACGCAGCCTCGCCCACCTGGAAGCCGTCGTGCAGGAAATTCACCGCGCCGCGCGCGTGATCGACGAAGCGGATTTCCGCAACGCCCTGTTGGGCGGCTTCATCGAGGGCTTCAGCATCACCTCGGTTTATGGCGAGGACGTGTCGTTGCGCACGATGGCGGTGCAGCGCGCCGAGCTGATCCGCATGTACCTGGAGATGCACGGCCTTGCGCGCGACGTCGTCCTGCCGCCGCGCCCGGCCGGGGAAGCCATCGTACGCCTGGGTGTGCTGTGCCCCGGTGCCGGCAGCGAGACGGCGGCCATGCGCGGGCATCTGGCGGGGCTGGATCGGCGCACGTTCAACGTCATCGCCTTCGTGCCCGACGAAGCGGCCACCACCATCAGCGCGAATTTCGCCGACCTGGCCGACGATTTCATCGCGCTGCCGACGTCGGACATCGCGGCCAGCGCCGACATGGTGGCCGCGCAAAACCTCGACATCCTCATGGCCGGGGCGAACCTGACGAATGTGTGCAAGTTTCCATGGACGCTGCTGATGGCCCAGCGGCTGGCGCGGCTTCAGGTGGCGATGCACAGCTGCCCGCTGACCACCGGCTTTGAAACGGTGGACGCCTATATCAACGGCGAGCTGAACGAACCGCCGACGGCCGAGGAAGACTATACCGAAAAGCTGCTGCTGATCCCCGGCTCGTCCAACCACTATGTCTTTGCCGGGCCGCCGCCGACCTTGCCGGAACTGACGCGCGAACAACTGGGCGTGCCCGACGCGGCGCTACTGTTGGCGTCGGGCGCGAACTTCTTCAAGATCGGCCCGGACCTGATCGACGCCTGGGCGCGCATCATGGAAAAGACCCCCGGCGCGCATCTGCTTTTGTATCCGTTCAACCCCAACTGGACGACGCATTATCCCTTCAAGGAGGGCTTCTTGCGCTTCGTGCAAAGCCGCTTCGCCGAGCACAATGTCGGCGTCGAACGCCTGCACGTGATTGAACCGCAGCAAAACCGCGGGCCGATTCAATCGATCTTGTCGCTGGCGGATTTGTATCTCGACAGCTTTCCCTATTCCGGCGCGGTATCGTTGACCGACCCGCTAAGCGTCGGCTGCCCGCCGGTGGTGAAGGAAGGAACCACCGCGCGCTGCCGCCAAAGCGCGGCCATGCTGCGCGAAATCGGGTTGGACGTGTTGGTGACGCGCAGCGTCGAGGACTACGTCACGCTGGCCACGCGCCTGCTGCAGGACGGCAGCCTGCGCCGTGAAATGGCCGAGGCCGTCGCGGAGGTCGCCGTTCAGAACGGTTTCGCCGCGCCCATCGGCAACCTGGTGGGCGAAGCGCTGCTGGACGCGTTGCGCTCAAAACTTAGGATGGGCGCTTGAAGTAGGGTGATTGCTGGGCTGAGATCAGCGAGGCCTCAAGCCGCGCGATGTGCTCGCCGCGCACCTGCTCGCTGACCCGAAGCTGGGCGATGCGTTGCTCTTGGCCTGCATGAAGACGGCCGATCTTCAGGATCATCCTGGCGTTGGCGTCATCGGCGCAGGCGATGAAGTTCAGGCGCGGCCACTCGGGCGGCTGCAGCGCCTCCAGCCGGTCGATACGGTTGAGCGAGCGGATGCGAAAGGTGTTGTCGTCGCGCCAATGCGCCGCCAAAACCGTCAGGCGCAGCCCGGCCAGGTCCTTGGCGATCCGCTCAAGGTGCGCCGGCTCAAGCTCGCTGAAGGCGCAGTTCACCTTGACGATGCGCGGCCTCCATGTGGCGATCCGCGCGAGGTTCTCCGCGCTCCACGACTGCGCCTCACAACTCACCAGCGTCGGGCTGATGATGACGGCCTCGTCCACCGCCTGGGCGGGCACCTCGGCAAGAGTGATCGGCCGCAGCGGCGCAAAGCCCGCCGTCACGGCCACGGCCCAGCCCGCCGTGGCGAACTGCTGCATCTGCGACAGGCCCGAGGCCGACAGGAACACCGCCGTGGGTGTAGGCGTTTCTTCGGCGAAGATCAGCGGAATATCATCACTCATGGGCCGCAATCTAACCGATCAGTTCACGCAGCGCCGCAGCAATTTGCCGCACGGGCACGGACCAATCGCGGTGCGGTGCCTGGCGGAACAACCGCAGGGTCGGATACCAGGGCGTATCGCCCCGGGCATGACGCCAACGCCAGTCGTTGCCGCGCGCAAGCAAAAGCCATGTTTGTTTGCCCAGCGCGCCGGCGAGGTGCGCCACCGCCGTGTCCACCGTAATGACTACATCGAGCTGCATCACGGCGCGCGCCGTGACGGCGAAGTCGGTCAGACTCGTGCCGAGACCGAGGACGTTCAATGCGCCGATCTCCTTGTGCGCCTCGCCGACCTGCAAGCTGATGAACGTCGCGCCGGGTATTTCGAGAATCGGCTGCAACGTAGAAAGCGCAACGGATCGGAACTGATCGTTCTCGTGCAGCGGATTGCCGCGCCACACCAGCCCCACACGCACGCCGGAGCCGGGCAAATGGGGCTTCGGGCCGGGCGGGGCGGACAGATACGCCTCGCGGCGGATGGCGGCGTCGTCCACGGCCAGCATGTGCGCGGCGCTCATGACCGGCAGATAAAAATTCGCCGCCGGAATGACCGAGCCCAACGTGATGACGCTGCTGACGCCAGGAGCCGTCGCCAGCAGCGTTTCCAAACCCGGATGACACTCGACAATCACCTTGGCCCCGTGCGCCGCCAGGGGTTCGGCGAAGCGCACGAACTGAATCAGATCGCCCATGCCCTGCTCGGCCGCCAACAGCAGCGTTTTGCCGCGCAGGTCTTCTCCCGCCCAGCGCGGCATCGGCATGGCGCGTTCCGCGCGCCCGGCGCGCTTGAAACGCCATTCGTACTCCGCGAAGCCGCGCGCGAGGTCGCCGCGCACCAGCAACGCGTGGGCCAGGTTCCAGTGCACGTCGGGATTTTCAGGCGCGACGGCCAGCGCCTTTTCCAACCACGTCACGGCGGCGTCGAGATGGCCCCAGGTGCGATAGATCATGGCCACGTTGATGAAGGGGCGCGGGTCGTCGGGGTTCAGCAGCCCGGCGCGGTGGAACCAGCGCTCGGCTTCGGGCAAGCGGTCCTGCTTGAACAGGGCGACGGCGCGCTGCAACTCGGCTTCAAAGCGGCTCTGGCCCGCGCCGGAGGCGGCTGCGCGCCGGAACAGCACTTCGGCATCGTCGAGCTTGCCGCGCCGACGCTGCAAAAGGCCCAGGTCATACAACGACGGCGCGTGGGTGGGGTCGATGCGAAGCCCGGCCTGATACGCCAGCACCGCGTCGTCGATATGATCGGACAGGCGCAGCGCCGTCGCCACGCCGTGATACAGATCAGGATCGGACGGGCTGAGCTTGACCGCGCGCTGAAAACAATCGAGCGCGGCCAGCGGATTGTTCTGCTGCAGCATGATCGCGCCCGACTGCCGCAGGGCCAGAACATGATCGGGGTCGTGCAGCAGGATGCCGCGGTAGATGGTCAATGCCTTGGTCAACACGCCTGCGGCCAGCGCCGCCTCGGCGTCTTCCGACAAACCTTCAATAATCTCGCTTACCGACGGACCCATGGTACGCTTATATATACATGGAGAGCCTCACGACGCGCCAAAACTTGATCGCGTGACCCCGCCAACAGAACCCAGCGCCACCCGACAGCAAGCACGCGCCGCCCTTGAGGCGCGGTTGGCGCGTGAGCCCGCCGATCTGTCCGCCGCCATGAAGCTGGGGCAGATCTATCTGGAATTAAAGCAGCCGGGTGCGGCGACGACGCTGTTTCAGGCCCTGCTGGACCATCATCCGGCTGATGCAGACTTGCGTCTGGCCTTGGGCGCGGCGTTGATGGAATTGGGCGAGCCGGGGCTGGCCGCACCGGCCTTTCTGAAGGCCACACGTCTGGCCCCTGAAAGACTGTCGCCGCGCCTGATGCTGGCCAAATGCCTCGAGGTCATGGGCCGCGCGGCGGACGCCCTGAGCATCCTGCGCCAAACAGCGGAGGTATTCCCCGACGCGCCGGACCTGTGGGGGCAAAAAGGCGCGGTGGAGCGCGCGCTGGGCCAGCACGCGGCCGCCGAGGGCAGCTTTCGCCGCCAGGCCGGGCTGGACCCGGACGACTTCAACGCGCTGAACAATTTGGGCGTCGCGCTGCGCGCGCTGGGGCGGATGGATGAAGCGATTGCGCTTTATCGCCGTGCGCTTACGATTTCACCTCATGCAGCCGTGGTTCACGCCAATCTCGGCAACGCGCTCGACGTCCTGGGACGTGCGGCCGAAGCCGAAATTCATCTGCGAGCCGCCGCGCAAAACGCCGCGTCGGTCGATGCGCGCTACAACCTCGCTGCCCATCTTGTGCGCGAGGAACAACCCGAGGAAGCGATTCCTCATCTGCGTTTCGTCGTGGAAGCTAATTCCCAAAGATGGGATGCCTGGACCAATCTAGGCGTGGCGCTGGTTGCGGCGGGCGAGTTCGCCGAGGCAGAAACATGCTACCGAACAGCCATCGCCCTGCGGCCCTCCACGCCCGAGGCGCACTACAACCTCGCATGGTTGCTGCTGCTGACGGGCCGTTGGGCCGAGGGCTGGGCCGAATACGAATGGCGCTGGCAACTGCCGCACCTCAAGCCGACCACGCTTAAGCCTTGGGACGGAACAGCGCGGCCCGAAGCCACGATCCTGCTGCGCTGCGAGCAGGGCCTGGGCGATGCGATCCAGTTCATCCGGTTCGCAGGCCAGGCGCGCGCGCGTTGCAAGCGGGTGATCGTGTCTGCGCCGCAAAGCTTGGCGGGCTTGTTCAAGAGCGCGGCCGGCGTCGATCAGGTGGTTCCTTTCGGAGGGCCGCCGCAGCCTTTCGACTTTGATGCCCACCTGCTCAGCCTGCCGCGGCTGCTGGGCCTGACGCCCGATGCGGTTCCCAGCGCCGACGGCTACCTGACCCCGCCGCGCGATATTCCCGATGCCTTGAAGCTGCACCGACCAACGCGGCCACGCGTAGGCTTTGTCTGGGCCGGCTCGCCCGACAACAAAATCGACCGGCGGCGCAGTTGCGATGTTTCGTATTTCAAGACGCTGTTCGCGGATCTGGACCTTGATCTGGTCAGCCTGCAAGTCGGCCCAAGGGCGTCGGAACTGGTCACAAGCCCGAATCTGGTTCTGGATCTCAACGGCAAGGCAGCCGATTGGGCCCAGACTGCCGCTGTGGTCGCCCAACTCGACCTTGTCATCGGAGTGGATACCGGCGTCATGCATCTGGCCGGTGCCTTGGGCCGCCCGGCCTGGATACTGCTGCCGTTCAGCCCCGACTTCCGCTGGCTTTTGGGCCGCGCCGACACCCCCTGGTACCGGTCGGTTAAACTGTGGCGACAGGACCGGCGCGGCGACTGGGGCGGGGTATTCGGGAACCTGCGGGCGGCCTTAACCGTTTGGTTACAAAACCGCCGCTAACGTGTGACCTTGGAGCGGTGTGCCGACCGTGCTATCCCTCATGCCAGGGACGGTCGGCCGAATTGTCCCCACCTGGGCCTAAAGAGGCCTGGGCCGAGGGAAGAAACCCGTTTGGAGTTGGCGTCGTGGTCGGTATTCTGCAAGGCAGCGGTACGCAGTTGTTCGGGACCCTCCCGAGCCAGACCAACATCTTGTTGGACAACATCCGCGCCAACGTTTCCGAACGCTTTCAGGAAGAACAGAAGGTCATCGCCGACGCCGCCACCGCGCGCACCCAGGCCATCGACGCCGAGAGCGAACGCTTCATCTCGGTCAAGGCGCAGATCAACAACGCCAAGATCGCGGTCGAGAACGGCCAGGAAAGCATCGCGACCATCCGCAACACCTTGCTGGCCATGCGCACCACCGTGGCGCTGGCCGGGGAGACCGGCGAGGACCCCGAATTCCGCGCCAGCGAATTCGATAATCAGTTCAACAACATCAACAATGAAGCCAACTCCGGCGGGATGCTGTTCAACCTGACGGGCAACATCAACCGCATCGATTTCTCACCCAACACCATCGAATACCGCAACGATCTCGGCATCGGGCAGACGACGCTGACGGGCACGCACGCGGGCAGCGACTATCGAATCAGAGCGGCCGACGGGTCCTATTGGATTCCCGAATTGGGCACCGACACCATCACGCACCGCTCGGACGTGCAGGGCGTGGTGCAGAAAACCACGCTGAGCGACGGCACGGTGATCGATAAAACCGCCTCGACGCGCAACGCTGTTGAACTGGTGAGTTATGACGAGGCCACCGGCGCGATCACGGTTGAAGTAACGTTTGACCCGGGCCTGCCGCCGGAAACCGTTTCGGGAACCCTGCAACGAGACGGCATCGGCATCATGCCCTCATGGTTCTACGAAGGTCTGGCCGCGCAAGGCGACCGGAGCCGCGCCTACGCGGCCATCGAAAAGGCCGAAATTGAGCTGACCTCCAAGGAAGCCGTGCTGTCGGCCGCCCAGGCGCAGGTCGCCAGGGACGAGCGCAAGATCGACGAAGCCATGGACGGGCTGACCAAGGACAAGACCAAGGCGCTGACCGACCAGTTGACCCAAACCGAGGAACTGCAGATCAAGGCCCAGCAGCAAATCCAGGCCATGTACTACAACCTCGAAAACCTGTCCTCGCAGCAGCAGAACTACGTGCAGGCCTTCGCCGGGTTCGTCAAAAGCCCCTTCCTGCAGTTCAGCATCCGCGCTTGAGGCGGCAAAAGTTGCCGTTCTTGTCCCGGCAAGACTTGCCGAGCGACAGACCCAGGGCATAGCCCAGGCTCTCCAGGCTTATGCGTTCATCATATAAATCAATGGCTTAAGCCATTGCCACGACATGGCCCGCGGCTTGCATCGCATGCAACGGCTTGGTGTGTCCAAGCGCGTATGTGATGGGAGCCCAACATGGAATTTGCCGCAGTCAACAGCTCGAAAGCCGCATCGAAGACGGTCGCGATCACGCTGACCAACGAGGAAGCGCGCAATCCGGCTAACGCCTTTGCATCGCTGTTGAACCTCAGCGGCGGTGCGCGCTTCAACGCCGAAAGCGGCCTGACCCAGGCCGAGAACCAGTGGCTGCGCGCCCAAACCGACCGCGACCATGACACCGCTGCGAAGCCCAAGGCCGACAACGACGCCAAGCCCAAGGATAAAACCACCGCCGACAAGCCGGTGAACGAAGATCATGACGACGACGTCTCGGCCGCGGCCAAGAGCGAAACCACCGACGAGGCCTCGGGCACCGAGGGCAAAGCCGTCGCCGCCGCCGGCGAAACCCAGCCGACCGAGCAGACCGCCGCTGTGGGCCTGGAGGCCGTTCAGAGCGTGGCGATCCAATTCCAAATTCTGGTGCAATTGCCCAGCGGCGCGCTGCAGGACATGGGCACCTTCGACCTGAAGTCGCTGCTGGCCGCCGCCTCGCAGGACTCGGCGCTGGCCTCCGCACTGGAGGCCGCCTTTGGCCAGGCCTCGGATTCCCTTTCCGCCGGCCAATCGCTGCTGGGCGGGCTGACACAGAATCTTTCATCGGGCCCGAACCTTGCCGCCGCGCTGACGCAAACCGGCGACGTCGCGCTCGACGCGGGCGACACCTCGGCCATCGCCGACTTGTTCAAGCAGATCGCCGCGGCCTTCCGTCCGCTGGCGCAACAGACCACCACCGCGGCCGCGGCCACGCAGACGGCGCAAACCGCGCAGGCTGCCGTCAACGCCGGTGCCCAGAACGCCGAGACGACGCTTGATCTGCGCTCGCCTGAAGCCGCGCGCCAGTCGGCCGCGCTGTCTAAGATTTTCGGCGAAGACAACAAGATCCGCATCCAGGTCGCCGTCGACGGCCGCAAGGTCGCCGACCTGCCCTTCGACTGGAGCCCGTTCAACAAGTTCGCGGGCTACAACCCCGAGGCCATGCGCACCATGTCCACCGCCAACGGCCAGGCGGGCCAAGGCCAGGCCACCAACGCGCTGAGCGAAGGCACGGCGCAGCCGCAAGCCAACACTTTGGCGCAGAACGCCGCCTTGCAGTCCAACCTGGGTTCACAGCAGAACGCCGGCCAGATGCCGCGCGGCGAGGTCGCCGCGGTGCGTGCGCCCGAAGCGCCCACGCCGTCGAACACCAATTCCAACACCGCCAACACCCAGAGCCAACCCAGCAGCTTCGCCAGCGCCCTGACCCAGGCCGGCGGCGCCGCCGCCACGGCCCAGGCGCAGTCCGCCGAACGACCCGCGCCCACCCAGCCGCAGCAGATCATCGAGCAGATCAAGGTGAACATCACCCGTGCCGCCAAGGCCGGGCTGGACCGCGTCACCATCCAGCTGCGCCCCGAGGAACTGGGCCGCATCGAGATCAAGCTGGAGCTGACCCAGGACGGCCAGGTGCGTGCCAACGTCACGGCCGACAACCCGGCGACGCTGGAACTGTTGCAGCGCGAAGCGCGCGGCCTTGAGCGCGCCCTGCAGGACGCCGGCCTGAACGCCGATGCGTCGGATCTGGAATTCAACCTGCGCAGCGAGGACAACGACCGTCTGGCCGAGCAACGTGACGGACGCGGCGAGAGCAGCCGCGGCCAGCATGGTCCGGCGGCGGCCTTGAACGCCGACAACGAGAACGACGACACGTTCGACTACGAGCGCGCGGCGCTGCTGCGCGGCGGCGTGGATACCTACGCCTAACGAGACCGCGCAGACCTGAAACAAGAAAGAAACGGCCATGGATATCACCACGATCGGAAGCGGAGCGGAAGTTGAGACGAAGAGCGCCTCGCGCAACAAGCTCGCGAAGGACCTCGATTCGTTCCTTCAGCTGCTGACCTCGCAGCTGAAGAACCAGGACCCGCTGTCGCCGATGGACTCCACCGAATTCACCAACCAGTTGGTGCAGTTCGCCCAGGTCGAGCAGCAGATCAACTCGAACGAAAGCCTGACAAGCCTGATCGGCCTGTCGCAGCAAAACATCGTCACCAGCGCCGTCAACTACATGGGCAAGACGGTCGAGGCCAACAGCCCCAACTTCCCGCTGCAACAGGGCAGCGCCAAGGTCGCCTACGGCCTGCTCGACGAGGCCCAGAGCACGGCCATCATCATCCGCGATGCCGCCGGCCAGATCGTCTACTCGACGACCGGCGAAAAGACCAAGGGCGTGCATCCCCTCACATGGGACGGCAAGTCCTCCGGCGGCCAGCAGCTGCCCGACGGCACCTACAAGATCGAGGTCACCGCGCTGTCGAAGGACGGCGAGGCGGTCGAGACCTACACCACGGCCTTCGGCAAGGTCACCGGCGTCACGACCAAGGACGGTCAGACGTTGGTGGTCATGGATAAGCTGGGCGTACCGATCGATAAAATCCTGTCGATCACCGCCTGAGGACGAGGAATTTCGGCGGAAACGTTAGCGAGAAATTAACCCCAACCGCGCCACTCTTGAGGGTGGAGCCGACTAAAATCGGAGCCGGGTCAACCAACGACGCAGACCCGGCCGCGGCGAACGCAAGGAGACTACAATGTCGTTGTTCGGTGCACTTTTCTCAGGCGTGTCGGGGCTGCAGTCGCAGTCCAGCGCCATGGGCGCGATCGCCGATAACGTGACCAACGTCAACACCATCGGCTACAAGGGCACGAAGGTGAACTTCAAGACGCTGATCACCAGCCAAGTCTCCTTGACCCAGTACTCGCCGGGCGGCGTGCAGTCCGCGCCCAAGCAGCAGGTCGATTTGCAAGGTCTGCTGCAGGCCACGACTTCATCCACCGACATCGCGCTTTCGGGTGCGGGCTTCTTCGTCACCAACGAGGCGTCAGATCCCTCGGTCGGCGATCTGTACACCTTCACCCGCGCCGGGTCGTTCAAAGTGGACAAAGAGGGCTTCCTGCAGAACGTCGGCGGCGCCTACATGCAGGGCTGGCCGCTCAGCTTCTTCGACGGCACGCCCAGCGCCAATCAGGTGCGCGTCGGCAACGACGTGTTCATGAAGGCCTACGTCAACGAAGCGGGCGACCGCGTCCTGGTCAACGACAACGTCATCGACAACCGCAATCTGCGTCCGCTCAACCTGCAGACCATCGGCGGCACCGCCTCGCCGACCACGACCCTGTCGATCGGCGCGAACCTACCCGCCGAAGCCCTGGTCAACGACCAGGAGCGCGTCAACTCGCTGATCTTCGACAGCTTGGGCAATCCGCACAATCTGACCTACGGCTTCACCAAGACGACCGCCAACACCTGGCGCACGTCGGTGGAGCAGCCCGCCCAATCGGCCGTGGTCACCCAGTACACCCAGAACCGCGAGGTGCACTACGCCGCGGGCCGCATCGACTTCAACGACGAGTTCACCGCGCCGATCTCCGGCCAGATCAACTTCACGCCGGCCGGCAGCGCGTTTTCCATCAACATCGGCGTGGGCGCGGACGACGGCGTCAGCCAGGTCGACACCACCGGCCGCACGCTCAGCCAGATTCTTGATCAGCTCGCCACGACCATGAACAACAACATGGTCTCGGTGTTCGGCTCAGCGCCCAACCCGCCGGGCAACTGGGCACGGCGCATCGCCGGCGAGAACGGCATCACCTTCGACCAGGGCTCCGAACTGTCGGCCATGACGTTCAACGCCAGCGTGACCGACAGCGCGACCACGCCCAAGCAGCTCGTCACCCAGAGTCGGCCGATCGATGCGCTGACCGGTCTGCCGGGCGACTACACCGTGCCCGCGCTGGACGCCACCTACGGCTGGTACGGCCAAACTCTCGCGGCCACCGGCTTGCCCGGCTTGAACGCGCCGTCGATTGAGTTCTCAGGCAACGGCACGCCCAATGAATTCTTCAACCGCACCTCCAGCCAGGCGCCTTCGCCGCAGCACACGATCGAAATCGTGTGGGCCAACGGCGCGGAAAACATGGTCAACGGCAACACCCGAAGCCCGCCGATCCAGGTGTTCTTCGGCAACTACAACACGCCGGACGGCATCACGCAGTTGTCGGGCAACTTCCAGCTCAACTATCTGCAGCAGAACGGCGCGAAATTCGGCAACTTCGCCGGCGTGTCGATCGGCACCGACGGCATCGTCACCGCCCTGTTCGACAACGGCGTGACGCGGCCAGTGTTCATGATCCCGGTGGCGACGTTCACCAACCCCAACGGGCTGGACTCGCTGTCGGGCAACGTGTGGATCGCGACCGACTTCTCGGGCAACCCGACCTTGCGCGAAGCCGGCGACGCCGGCGCGGGCCAGATCAACTCCGCCGCGCTGGAAGCCTCCACCGTGGACCTCGGCGAAGAATTCACCCGCATGATCACCACCCAGCGCGCCTACTCTTCGGCGGCTAAGGTGATCACCACGTCCGACGAAATGCTCGACGAACTGCTGCGCATCAAGCGTTAAGCACTGAGATAAAAAGAGGATCGATAAAAACAAAACCCCGGTTCGCAAGAACCGGGGTTTTGAATTTCTACCCTCCCCCCTCTCCCGCACCCTTGCGTGGGAGAGGGCCGGGGTGAGGGGGTTTTTGTTTAGTTGCTACGCACGCGCTTGTTGAACGGTCCGCAAACCCCTCACCCGGCGCTTCGCGCCGACCTCTCCCATTTTATGGGAGAGGTTAGCTCACGAAATCCAACCCCAAATCCAAGCAGGGCGCGGAGTGGGTAATCCAACCCACCGACATCAAGTCCACGCCGGCCTCGGCGAGGGCGGCTGCGGTGACCTTGGTGATCGAACCGGACGCCTCGGTGACGGCGCGGCCGGCCACGATGCCCACGGCTTGCTTCAACTGCGCGGGCGTCATGTTGTCCAACAAGATCACATGGGCGCCCGCGGCCAGCGCTTCGTCAAGCTGGGCGAGCGTATCGACTTCCACTTCGATCTTGACCATGTGGCCGGCGTGGCTGCGCGCGGCGTTCACGGCCTTGGCCACGCCGCCCGCAGCCGCGATGTGGTTGTCCTTGATCAGGACCGCGTCATACAGGCCGAAGCGGTGGTTGACCCCGCCGCCGCAGCGCACGGCATATTTCTCCAGCGCGCGCAGGCCCGGCGTGGTTTTGCGGGTACAACATATTTTGGTTTTGGTGTGGGCGATGGCCGCGGCGATTTCGGCGGTGGCCGTGGCGATGCCCGACAAGTGGCCGAGAAAATTCAACGCCGTACGCTCGGCAGTGAGGATGCCGCGCGCGGGCCCTGATAACTCCATGATCACGTCGCCGGTTTTCACGGCCGCGCCGTCGGCGATTTTGGCGAGCGCTTGAATCGTCCCATTCACCGCCACAAACGCGGCTTTCGCCACATCGAGTCCCGCGATCACACCAGGTTTGCGCGCGGCGATGACCGCACGCGCCTTAGCATCGGCAGGCACCGTGGCACGCGTGGTGATGTCGCCCGCCTCGCCCAGGTCCTCGGCCAGCGCGCGTCTCACCGCCTCGTCGATCAGGTGGCGGGGCAGTGCGCTCATGGTGGGTTAAGCGTTCGGCGACCAGCCGGTCAGCATGCGCTCGACGGCCACGCGGGCGCGGCCGGCGATGGCCGGATCGATGTGCACCTCAGTCTGTTCGTTTTCCAGCGCAGCGAGAATGTTCGACAACTCGATCTTCTTCATGAACGGGCAGAGGTTGCACGGCTTGACGAAGTCGAGTTCGGGGAAGTCGGCCGCGACGTTGTCGCTCATCGAACACTCGGTCACCAACACCACCTTCGGCGGGCGGTGCTTGGCGACGTAGTCGATCATTCCGGCCGTGGACCCGGCGTAGTCGGACACCGCGATCACTTCGGGTGAACATTCGGGGTGCGCCAGCACCACCACGCCCGGGTTGGTCTCGCGCATGTTGAGGATGTCGGCGGGGCTGAATTGTTCGTGGACGACGCAGCGGCCCTTCCAGGTGATGACCTCGGGCTTCACCAGCTTGGCGGTGTTCAGCGCCAGATACTCGTCGGGCAGCATGATCACGCGCGGCACGTTCAGGCCGTTGACGATCTCCACCGCGTTGCCCGAAGTGCAGCAGATGTCGGACTCGGCCTTCACGTCGGCGGAGGTGTTGACATAGGTCACCACCGGCACGCCGGGGTACTGTTCCTTGAGCTTGCGTACGTCGGCACCCGTCACCGATTCCGCCAGTGTGCAGCCGGCACCGGCGTCGGGGATCAGCACCTTCTTGGACGGATTGAGCAGCTTTGCCGTCTCGGCCATGAAATGCACGCCCGCCATGACGATGATGTCGGCCGTGGTCTTGGTGGCGCTGCGGGCCAGCGCCAGGGAATCCCCGGTCATGTCCGCGACGCAGTGAAAAATCTCAGGCGTCATATAGTTATGGCCCAGGATCACCGCGTTCTTCTGCTGCTTGAGCAGATTGATGCGGTGGATCAGCGGCGCGAACACCGGCCATTCGACCTCGGGCACCACATTCTTGACCTTGTCGTATAGGTGCGCGGTCTTGCTCTCCACCTCGGAGGTGAAGCGCAAGTCAGGTCGGGTGCGGTTGACCACGTTCATGGCCGGTCCTTTCGTCGCAATGATCAGGCCCGCGCTCACTTATACTTAAATTGAGCATAACGAGGGCCTAAATAAACCACGTGTCCAACGTGGTTCATGAACGTTAGGTGTCAGAAATGCTCAAGTCAAGCACAAGGGTTCGGCCCACACACTTTTCACCGTATTGATTTCATTATATAAAAGCCAGGTTAGGCGGATTTATCGGCTTTTTTTACCCGCACCGGCAGCCTGACGCCACTGGCCGAGCGCTCGCGCACCACATCGCGCCGGAAGCGAAACAACTCCGCCGGACGCCCGCCTGTCTGGCTCGAAATCTGGCCGGTCGGTTCCACCAAGCCTTGGCTCGCCACAAGACGGCGGAAATTCTGCTTGTGCAAACGAGCGCCCGCCAACGCCTCGGCGGCACGCTGCAGCTGGTAGAGCGTGAAGGCCGGCGGCATCAGCTCAAAGATCACCGGGCGGTATTTGATCTTGGCGCGCAAGCGGCCCATGGCGGTGGCCATGATCCGGCGGTGATCCTTGGTCAGCGCCGCGCCCATCATCGTGTGGGCCTGAACCATGGCCGTGTCTTCACGCGAGCGGCCATCGGCGACGGCTTCGGCGATCAGTCCGGCTTCGTACAGCAGTTCATAACGCTCCAGCACGCGCTCGTTGTCCCACCCCACGCCACCGAGGCCGAAGGTCGTGTCGACCCGCTCGCGGCGGCGTTGTTTGTCGAGCCGATTGTCGGGCGCATCCACCCAGCCCTTCAGCCGGGGCGCGATCACCTGCCCGACGATGGCCGGCGGCCCGCCACGCCAATCCTCCCACGGAAAGTGGCGGTACCAATCGCTCCAGTCGGCGCTGTCGGGGCTGCGCAGGTCCGACTGGCGCACCAGGGCGAGGTAGCCCACCGACACGGGCCGCGGGCCGCCGCGGCGTTCCTGCGGGTCGCGGAAGCGGTCGCCGAAGGTGTAAAGCTGCTCGGTGTAGCCGATGGTCAGGCCTGACTGTTCGCGCACCCAGGTGTTCAAGCCTTCCTCTAATGTGCGGTGTCCGACGGGATCAAAGGGGCCGCATGGCAGGCCGAATTGCAGGTGTGTTGCTAAATCGCCACCCTGATCACGCACCAGCAGGATTTTGGGGGCCTCGTCGGCCACCGCCACCAGTGCGGCGCTCAGCTCGATGGCCACGCCGCGCCTGCCGCTATCGGATTGTTCTTTCGAGGTTTTTACCATGAGCGCGGGGTGCGGTTGCGGGGCCTGTGCCGGGCGATTCAATGCCGCGGCACCGCCCAGGGTCAATGGGGCAATTTTTGCCGGGTCTTAACGGCTTTTTCACCTCGGCCCCCTAGCGTGCGGCCCAAGACGTGAAAAAGCGCCGGACCAGGAGCGTGTCCTGGCGCGGGGAGCGATCAGCCCCGCGCGCACCGGCGCAAGACAACGAGAGGGCCGACCTTGAACCCGTTCTTGCAGCAACTGCGCAATCTCGGACCGGCGAAGCTGGCCGCCATGGGCGGCGTCGCCTTCGGTCTGATCGCCTTCATCATCTTCTTCGCCACGCGCTTCTCCGCGCCGCCGATGGAACTGCTCTACGGCGAATTGTCGGCGACAGACAGTCGCGAAATCATCCAGCAGCTGGAAAAGACCGGCGTGCCCTTCCGCGCGGGCGAGAACGGCACCGAGATCATGGTCGCGGCCGATCAGGTGCTCTCCATCCGCATGCAGATGGCCGAGCAAGGACTGCCCAGCGGCGGCTCGGTCGGCTACGAACTCTTCGACACCATGGACGCGCTGGGCACCACCAACTTCGTCCAGAACATCAACCTCGTCCGCGCGCTCGAAGGCGAATTGTCGCGCACGGTCAAGGCCATCGAAGGCGTGCAGAACGCCCGCGTGCACCTCGTCATGCCGCAGCGCGAGATGTTCAGCCGCGAGATGCAAGAACCAACTGCCTCGGTCTACATCAAGATGCGCACCGGCCGGCTGGCCGAAAATCAGGTCAACGCCATCCAGCACTTGATCGCCGCGGCGGTGCCGAAGCTGCGCCCGACCAACATCTCCATCGTCGACGAGCGTGGCACGCTGCTCTCGCGCTCGTTTGAAAACGACGATCAGATGATCGTCGCCCAGCAGGACGAGGCGCGCACCAAGCTTGAACGCAAACTCTCCACCTCCATCGTCACCTTGGTCGAAAGCTCGCTCGGACCCGGCAAAGTCCGCGCCGAAGTGCGCGCCGAGATGGATTTCGACAAAGTCGTCACCAACGAGGAAACCTACAACCCCGATCAGCAGGTGCCGCGTTCGACCGTAACCGTCACCGAGGCCAACTCCTCGCTGGAATCAGACCAGGAAAACGTCACGGTCTCGCAAAATCTGCCCGACGCGCGCCTGAACAACCAGGGCGGCCCGAAATCTCAGACAAGCGAAAACCGCACCGAGGAAACCACCAACTTCGAAATCTCGAAGAAGGTGGTCAACCAGGTGCGCGATCAAGGTTCGTTGAAGCGGCTCTCCGTGGCGGTGCTGGTGGATGGCAACTACACCACCGCTGAAGACGGTGCCAAGACCTACGCGCCCTTGGAGCAGGAGACGCTCGATAAGATCGATGCGCTGGTGCGCTCCTCGATCGGCTTTGACGCCAACCGCGGCGATCAGGTCGAGGTCATCAACATGCCGTTCACGGGCTTCGAGGGCCTGACCGACGGCGAGGCCGAGTTCAACCTGCTCGGCTTCAACAAGGAAGAAATCATGCGCATGGCCGAGGGCCTGGGCGTCGCCTTCGTGGCGGTGCTGGTCATCGTCCTGGTGGTGCGCCCGCTGGTCAGCAAGGCCTTCGAGTCCATGCCTTCGGGCGAGGACCAGCTGATGAGCAGCGAAGGCGGCATGGCGCAGCTGACGGGCCCCGGCGGCGTGCCGATGCCCGTGCCCGGCAGCGGCGAGGAGGACGAAGACCTCGACGAGCTGATCGACATCGACAAGGTCGAGGGCCGCGTCAAGGCGTCCTCGGTGCGCAAGATCAACGACATCGTCGACAAGCACCCGGAAGAGGCCTTGGCCATCGTCCGGACGTGGCTGTATCAGGAAAGTTGAGGCGCGGCGCACTCGTCCCGGGCATGGGGTAACGGCCGGGATTGAGGTATAATCGCCGCGATGAATCGACCGTCGGGCCGGCCATCAGGCCCTTGGGTTGAAGGTGGAGGGAAGCGACAGTGGCGCGCGTCAAGGAAGACTACCGCAGCCTCACAGGACCGCAAAAGGCGAGCATCATGCTGCTGTCGTTGGGTGAAGAACAGGCCGGCAAACTGTTCTCCATGATGGAGGACGACGAGATCAAGGAGATCTCGCAGATCATGGCCAACCTCGGCACCGTCGACGCCAACGTCGTCGAACGGCTGTTCGTGGATTTCGCCGACGCCATGTCCAACACCGGCTCGCTGACGGGAACCTTCGCGACCACCGAACGGCTGCTGCTCAAAAGCCTGGATAAGGACCGCGTCTCGACCATCATGGAGGACATCCGCGGCCCGGCCGGCCGCACCATGTGGGACAAGCTGGCCAACGTGCAGGAACAGGTGCTGGCCAACTACCTCAAGAACGAATATCCGCAGACCGTGGCCGTGATCCTGTCGAAGATCAAAGCCGACCACTCCTCGCGCGTGCTGGCGCTGCTGCCCGAGGGCTTCGCCATGGAAGTGGTGATGCGCATGCTGCACATGGAGTCGGTGCAAAAGGAAGTGCTGGAAAGCATCGAGCGTACGCTGCGCACCGAGTTCATGTCGAACCTGGCCAAAACCGCGCGGCGGGACTCGCACGAGATGATGGCCGAGATCTTCAACAACCTCGACCGCGCGACCGAGAGCCGCTTCATCACCGCGCTGGAGGAACGCAACCGCGACTCCGCCGAGAAGATCAAGGCGCTGATGTTCACCTTCGAGGACCTGATCCGCCTGGATTCGGCGGGCGTGCAGGTTCTTCTGCGCCAAGTCGAAAAGGAAAAGCTGGCCGTGGCGCTGAAAGGCGCATCGGACCCGATCAAGGAACTGTTCATGTCCAACATGTCGGGCCGCGCCGGCAAGATGCTGCAAGACGACATGGCCTCGCTGGGCCCGGTGCGTATGAAGGACGTCGAAGAGGCGCAAGGCAAGATCGTCACGCTGGCCAAGGAACTCGCCAACTCCGGCCAGATCGTCATCTCCGAAGGCAAGGGAGACGACGAACTGGTGTATTAAACACCCCCGTCATCATTACGCATGTCCGCACAACGCACCTCCTCCAAACGCTTTTTGTTCGAACGGTCCTTCGACGACCCGCGCAAACTTTATTTGCCGGGCGAGAAGCGCAAAGCCGAGCTGGAGGCCGACCGCAAGGCCGCCGAAATCGCCGCCGCGAAGGCCGCCGCCGATGCCGCGCTGCGTCAGGCTGCGCAGGCCGCCGACCTTGCCGTGGCGGAAGCCGAGGCCGCGCCCCAGCCGATGTTCACCCAGTCGCAGGTGGACGCCGCGCGCGAGGAAGGCTTCGTCGCCGGGCACACCGCCGCGCTGGAAGAGGCCGAAACCGCGCGCAGCCATTACGTCGCCGATGCGATCAATTTGATCTCGCAAGGGCTGGTCAAGCTCGACGAGCAGCAGCAGGCGGCGAACAAGGAGATCGGCGAAGCCGCCATCCGCCTGCTGTTCGCGGTCGCGCGCAAGACGATCCCCGAGACCGCGCACCAATTCGCGCAGGACAACGTCGCCGACTTCGTGAAGAAAATCCTGCCCATCGTGCTGGGCGAACCGAAGCTGCTGATCCGCACCCATGCGATGATCGTCGAGGACATCCAGGCCAAACTGGCCGAGGTGTTCACGCGCGCGGGCTTCCAGGGTCAGTTCACGGTCGTGGCCGACTACGAGATTCAGCCGGGCGACTGCCGCGTGGAATGGAGCGGCGGCGGGGCGGAACGCAGCGAAGCGGCCATCTGGGCCGAGATCGAGCGGGCGATGAGCGAAGGCGTGGGCACGGTGACGGCCGACGATGCGACGACGGAGCAACCGACAACGGAACCAACGGCGTAACCGCGCCGACAACAAGACGCAGGACTGGGGACCGCCGCAGCGATGAAAAGCGCGGCGGACATGAAGATGGCGAACGAACCGGACGACAAGAAGAAGGGCGATGGGCTCGACTTGACCGAGCTGACCGACAGCACGCCCAAGAAGGAAGATTCAGGCAACGACTCCTGGGATGATCCGCCGACGGACATCCCCGACAAGCCGCGCTCGGCGCAGGACCTGGAAGCCGTCTACGACATTCCCGTGCGCGTCTCCGCCGTGCTGGGCAAGTCCTCCATGCAGGTCCACGAACTTCTGAAACTGGGCCGCGGCGCGGTGGTCGAGCTTGACCGCAAGGTCGGCGAAGCCATCGACATCTACGTCAACGACCGATTGGTGGCCCGCGGCGAAGTGGTGGTGGTCGACGACCGCCTGGGCATCACCATGACGGAAATCATCAAGACGCAGAACAAGTAGCGCCCGCCCTCATGTCCGAGCACATCGAGATCACGGCCAGCGCGCGCCGCAACAAGTTCGACAACGCCACCGTCTTCGGGTTGGTCGGAGCCGCGCTGTTCATCGTCACCGCCATCACGGCGGGGGGCGGGGCGGCGGCGTTCTTCGACCTGCCCGCGGTGCTGATCGTGATCGGCGGCACGCTGGCCGTCACGACGGTGTGTTTCAGCCTGTCGGATATCCTGAAGACCGCCGCCACGTTGCGCGACACGGTCGTCAGCCGCGAGCGCGACTTCCAGGACGCCGCCTACACCATGCTTGAACTGGCCGACGTCGTGCGCCGCAACGGCATTCTGAAGCTTCAAGGCGCGCCGCTGGCCCGCTTCGGGCGCGAACCCTTCCTGCATCGCGGCCTGAAACTGCTGATCGACGGCATCCCCGAAAAGGACATCGGAGAGATTTTGCGCGAAGACATCAACGCCGCGCGCGAAAGATACGTGCGCGCGGTCGCGGTGCTGCGCCGTGCGGCCGAGATCGCCCCGGCCATGGGCTTGATCGGTACGCTGATCGGCCTGGTGCAGATGCTGGGCAATCTAGGAGATCCAAAAGTCATCGGCCCGGCCATGGCGGTGGCGCTGCTGACCACCTTCTACGGCGCGGTGCTGGCCAACATGGTGCTGAACCCGCTGGCGACCAAACTGGAACGCAACATCGGCGAGGAGTCGCTGGTGCAGCAGCTGTTCATGACCGGCATTCTGGGCATCGCGCGCAAGGACAACGTGCGCCGGTTGGAGATCGTGCTCAACAGCATGCTGCCCGCCGACGCCAAGGTGCAATACATGGACCACGGGCCCATGGATAAAGGTGTTTCGTCCTGACGCCCCTTGTGCGTTGACGGAACGGTGGCGAAACCCGATAACAACACGCGTTAATTCGGCCCAGGGAACACGGCGGCGATGCGACTTCTGATCATCGGCAATCTTCAGGGACAGATCGGCGCCGCCAGCCGCATCGCCATGCAGCGCGGCGCGAAGGTGCTGCAGGCCGATTCCATCCCCCAAGGCCTCGAGATCATGCGCAGCGGCCAGGGCGTCGATCTGGTCATGATCGACGTCGGCCTGGACATCGCCGATCTGGTGGCGCGCATGGCCGCCGAGCGGCTGAACGCCCCCGTCGTCGCCTGCGGCATCGACACCGACTCCCGCGCCGCCGTGGCCGCCATCAAGGCCGGCGCCAAGGAATACCTGCCGCTGCCGCCCGACGCCGAGATGATCGCCGCGGTGCTGGAAGCCGTCACCGCCGACAACGACACCATGATCTACCGCGATCCGGCCATGGACCGGACCGTGCAGATGGCAAAACGCGTCGCCGGTTCGCAAGCCTCGATCCTGATCACGGGCGAGTCGGGCACCGGCAAGGAACTCATCGCGCGGTATCTGCACCGCAACAGCCCGCGCAAGGACAAGCCCTTCGTGCCGGTCAACTGCGCGGCGATCCCCGGAGAACTGTTGGAATCCGAACTGTTCGGCCACGAAAAAGGTGCGTTCACCGGCGCCATCGCCCGACGGATCGGCAAATTCGAGGAAGCCAACGGCGGCACGTTGCTGCTGGACGAAATCTCGGAAATGGATTTGAAGCTGCAGGCCAAGCTGCTGCGCGCCATCCAGGAACGCGAAATTGTGCGCATCGGCTCCAACGGCGCGGTGAAGGTCGACGTGCGGATTTTGGCGACCTCAAACCGCAACATGGAAGAGACGGTGAAGAAAGGCCTCTTCAGGGAAGATTTGTACTTCCGCCTGAACGTGGTCAAGGTCGCCATTCCGCCGCTGCGCGAGCGGCCCGCCGACATCGAACCACTGGCCAAGCATTTCGCCGAAAAATGCGCCGAGGAAAACGGTGTGGCGGTGCGGCCCATCTCGGCCGAGGCGATCAGCGTGCTCAAGGCGCACCGCTGGCCCGGCAACGTGCGCGAGCTGGAAAACACCATTCACCGCGCGGTGCTGCTGGCGCCCGGCGCGGATCTCGACGCCGCCTCGGTGTCGTCCTCGGGTCACGACGGCGGAGATGCAAACACGGCCGGCGGCACGATGGTCGGACGCACGGTCGCCGACGTCGAGCGCGACCTGATCATCGATACGCTCAAACACACGCTGGGCAACCGTACCCACGCCGCCCGCATTCTGGGCATTTCCATCCGCACCCTGCGCAATAAATTGAACGCCTATGTGCAAGATGGTCTCAGCGTTCCCCCGCCGGGTGCGGGCGAAGCGGCTTAACGACGCGGCCGCCCCGCTGTTTCTATCTAACTCGATGATAAATATATCTTATTTTAGTTGCGGCCCAGCCACACCCGCCCGGCAAAAATTGCCCATTTCAACCACTTGTTAACCCCGCCCGGGCCAATCTGAGCGTGGATCAAAAGGCTTGGCGGCTTGCGCGTGCGCGCAGGCCGGCAGGCATGTGTTTGAAGGACCGTTATGGCCGATACCACCACCGACGCCGCAGCACCCGTCCCCGGCCAAGCCCTGACCCAGACCGCGCCCAACGCGCCGTCGGGCGCAACGTCATCCGGCGGCATGAGCCCGGAGATGTCGGGCTTCCTCGACCGCGTCGGCGATTCCCTCAAGCGCGGCGACCTCGGCTTCGCGCTCGGCATCGTGCTGATCCTGGTCGTGCTGATCATGCCGCTGCCGCCATGGTTGCTGGACATCGCGCTGGCCATGTCGATCACGCTGTCGGTGCTGATCCTGATGACGGTCGTGTTCATCAAGCGCGCGCTGGAATTCAACTCGTTCCCCGTCGTGCTGCTGATCGCCACCCTGCTGCGGCTGGCGTTGAACCTCGCCTCCACGCGCCTGATCCTTCAGGACGGCCACAAGGGCCCCGATGCCGCGGGCGAGGTCATCGAGGCCTTCGGCGGCTTCATCATGGGCGATAACTTCGTCATCGGCGTCATCGTGTTCTCGATCCTGACGCTGGTGAACTTCATGGTCGTCACCAAGGGCTCGACGCGCATCGCCGAAGTGACCGCGCGTTTCACCCTGGACGCCATGCCCGGCAAGCAGATGGCCATCGACGCGGATTTATCCGCCGGCATGATCGACGAGAAGGAAGCGCGCCGCCGGCGCGAGGACATGCAGAAGGAAGCCGACTTCTTCGGCGCCATGGACGGCGCGTCGAAGTTCGTGCGCGGCGACGCCATCGCCGGCATCATCATCACCTTCATTAACGTCATCGGCGGCATGATCATCGGCATGGTGCAGAACGACCTCAGCTTCACCGAAGCCGCAGACACCTACACAAGATTGAGCGTCGGCGACGGCTTGGTCAGCCAGATTCCTGCGCTGATCGTTTCGACGGCCGCGGGCCTCATGGTGTCCAAGGGCGGACTGACGGAGGCCACCGACAAGGCGCTGACCGGACAGTTCAGCCAATATCCCAAGGCGCTGGGCATGAGTTCGTTGCTGGCCACCGCGCTGGCGATCCTGCCGGGCACACCCGCCCTGCCCTTCCTGCTGCTGGCCGCGCTGGCCGGCGGTGCCGCCGCCTACACCACTTGGAATGCCCAGACCAAGGAGACCAAAGAAAAAGAATTAGCCGCGGTGAAGGCCAAACAGGAAGTGCCGGTGCAGGAAGAGCCGATCTCGCAGGCGATGAAGATGGATCAGGTGCGCCTGGAGTTGGGCTACGGGCTGCTGTCGCTGATCAACAACGACAACCGACGCCTGACCGACCAGATCAAGTCGCTGCGCCGGGCGCTGGCCACCGACATGGGCTTCGTCATGCCGGCCGTACGCATCCAGGACAACATGCAGCTGCCCGCCAACTCCTACGCCGTGTTCATCAAGGAAGTGGAAGCCGGCCGCGGCGACCTGCGCCCCAACATGCTGCTGGTCATGGACCCGCGCGGCGAGGAAATCTCGCTGCCGGGCGAGCGCACGCGCGAGCCGACATTTGGGCTTCCGGCGCTGTGGATCGACCCGTCGAACCGCGAGGAAGCGCTGTTCCGCGGCTACACCGTCGTCGACCCGCCCACCGTTATCACCACGCATCTGACGGAAGTGGTGCGCGACAACATGTCGGAGCTGCTGTCGTACGCCGAAACGCAGAAGCTGCTCGACGAGTTGGACAAGGAACATCAGAAACTCATGACCGAAATGGTGCCCAGCCAGATCACGGTCGCGGGCATCCAGCGCGTCCTGCAAAACCTGCTGTCCGAGCGCATCTCGGTGCGCGACCTGCCGACGATCCTGGAAGGCATCTCGGAGGCCTGCGCCATCACGCGCAACATCCTGCTCATTTCCGAACACGTCCGCGCGCGCCTGTCGCGGCAACTGTCGGACAAGAGCGTCGACGACGGGGGCATCATCCCCATCGTCACGCTGTCGCCGGAGTGGGAGCAGGAATTCTCCGAATCGCTCAGCGGCCAGGGCGAAGACCGCCAGCTCGCCATGGCGCCGTCCAAGCTGCAGGAGTTCATCTCCGCCGTGCGCCAGAATTTCGAGCGCTTCGCCATGCAAGGCGAGACGCCCATCCTTTTGACGTCACCGACCGTGCGGCCCTACGTGCGCTCGATCATCGACCGCTTCCGGCCCATGACCGTGGTGATGTCGCAGAACGAGATCCATCCGAAAGCGAAAATCCGCACGGTGGGACAGATTTAAGGGCCGTCGCGCCTCGGGCCCTGCGATTGCGGGGGGTGCGCGGCGGCATTAGTGGAGCGGATTTGACATTTGCTATCCTGGCCGCCGCGGAACTCCGAGGCAAATGTCAAATCCAAAGCTCCACTAAAACCTATATGTTCTAGTGGTCCTGATGATTCTAACATTCGCAAGATTGCGGCCCGAACCGGGATGCGAATGTTAGAATCGGACCACTAGAGTCGAAGAGCGGCGGGGCGATGATCGCTTCGCCTGGTGGGATACGGCATGCGCCTGAAGTCATACAACGCGCCGACCATGGCCGAAGCCATGAAGCTGGTGCGCGAGGAGCTGGGCGACGATGCGATCATCGTCTCGACCCAGCGCGCCTCGGACGGCCAAGGCGTGCGCATCACCGCGGCCCTTGAAGACGCCGCCGACGCCGACGACGACATCCGCCGCGCGCTGTCGGGCCGCAACACATCGGCTTTCGGAGAACGCGTTCAGGAGGCCCTGGAGTACCACGGCACGCCCGCGCGGCTGGTGGAGAAGTTAGTGGCCGCGGCCACTGCCGTCGAGGTCGGCTCACCGACCATGGCCTGCGCCGCCGCCCTTGAAGATCATTTCGACTTCGCGCCCCTGCCCGAACGCAAATCACCGCGCCCCTTCATGCTCGTCGGCCCGCCCGGATCGGGCAAGACCATCACCACCGCCAAGCTGGCAGCGCGTGCGCGGCTGTCGGGCCGTCCCGTGGGCGTGATCACCGCCGACACGATCCGCGCGGGCGCGGTCGAGCAGCTTTCGGCGTTCACCGGCATCCTGGAGATCGAACTGCGTCAGGTGCGCGGGCCCGACGGCCTGGGCCCCGCCGTCAACGAGATGATGCCGAAGTATGATCTTGTCTTCATCGACAGCCCCGGGCTCAACCCCTTCAGCCACCACGACATGGAATACCTCAAGACGCTGATCGCCAGCGCCGATCTGGAGCCGATCATGGTGCTGGCCGCGGGCGGAGACGCCGCCGAGGCCGCCGACATCGGCGAAGCGTTCGGTGCGTGCGGCGCGACGCGCCTGCTGGCGACACGGCTGGACATGACGCGACGCCTCGGTTCTATTCTCGCCGCCGCCGACGCGGGCCAGTTGATGTTCTGCGAAGTCAGCCTCAACCCGCACGTCGCCACGGGCCTGTGCGCCGTGAACCCTGTGTCCATGGCGCGCATGATCCTGCCGCCGGAAGAAGAACTGCAGCCGCAAGCCGACGAGCCGGTCGAGACCGTGCTCAAGCCCACCAGCATCCGTACCGAGGTCAATCAGCGATGAGCCCGCCGCCCGACCAACCGCCCTCGCCGTCCGCCCCGCGCCTGGCCGGACGGCCCGCCGTATCGGCGCGCCGCGGGCGCATCATCGCGGTGGCGTCGGGCAAGGGCGGTGTCGGCAAGACGTTCTTGTCCGTGACGCTCAGTCATGCTTTCGCCAAGCGCGGACAACGAACGCTGTTGTTCGACGGCGATTTGGGTCTGGCCAACGTCGACATTCAACTGGGCCTGATGCCCAAGTACGACCTGGGCGCGGTGATCGCGGGCAAGGTGGCGCTGAACCAAGCCGCCGTGCGCTATGACGCGGGGGGCTTCGATGTCATCGCCGGGCGCTCAGGATCGGGCAGCCTGGCCAACATTCCGCTCTCGCGCCTGCAGATTCTCGGCGAAGACCTGGCGATCATGGCCGGGCGCTACGACCGCATCATCATCGACTTGGGCGCGGGTGTGGAAAAATCGGTGCGCCAACTGGCCAAAGCCGCCGACACCATCATCATCGTTACCTCCGACGAGCCGACCTCGCTGACGGATGCGTATGCCTTCATCAAGATCAACACCATGGAGCGCGGGGCGTCGGACATTCGGATCGTCGTGAACGCCGCCAATTCCACCCGCGAAGGCGAGCGCATCTACCAAACGTTGTTCAAGGCCTGCAACGGCTTCCTGAAAATCTCACCGCCCTTGGCGGGCATCGTACGCCGCGATGCGAGAGTAAGAGAGAGCATCCGCAACCAGACGCCGATCCTGGTGCGCTCACCCAGTTCCGAGGCCGCCGTGGACGTGGACGCCATCGCCGAGCGTCTGCTCGCCGGGTAATTTTCCGCCATGACCACGATCCCGCCGACACCAGCGCCGATCCTTCCGTCCGTGCTGGCTGCCGCGGCCGGGCCCGTGGTGACGATCCCCCAACCGCCGCCGCAAATATTGAATCTGCCGCCGGGAGCAACGATTGAAACCGTCGTGGTCGAGAGCGCGCGCCCGCCACCGACGGGCGACGACGCCCGCGCAACCGTGACGCTGCGCACACCAGAGGGCGAGGTGAGCGTACGCACCGCCGTGCCACTCGACGACGGCGCGCGCGTGGCGCTGGAGGTTCTGCGCACCGCCAATAATCAAGTCACCGCTCGGGTGGTGAGCATCGACGACGTGCCGGTGAAGCAGGCCTTGGCGCAAGTAACGCGCGACAACGTACCGCCAGCGGAACTTGCTTTGCCCGAGAAACCTGCGCCCGTGTTGAGCGCACCGCGCGCGCCCGTGTTGCAACCGGGCCAGGCCTGGACACCCATGGGCCCAGCACCACTGCCGTCGATCCAGCCCTTGTCGGCCTATGTGCTGAAGGTGCCGAGCGCGCCTACGCCGCAACCGACAACCGCACCCGCCACCAGCATCAATAGTTTCCTGCCGGGTTCGGACCTCGGCATCCGCATCATCAGTGTGCAGACCGCGCCTACACCGCCGGGTGCAAAGCCCTTGTCTGCGCCGAACACACCAACACCGACGCCTATTGCATCAACTCCCGCGCCCACCGCTTCGGCTGCGGCTCCATCGCCCGTTAAGACGCCGGGTCAATCTTTACCAACGACCCCGGCGATCAATCGTCCGGTCGGTGTCGCCGCGCCGGTTGTTGCGCCATCAACGCCCTCGCAACCCGCGCCGAGCGCGCAACCAAAGGTGAGTATTCAAACCACCGAACCGCAGGGCTTGAAGCTGGCCACGCCCCAAGGTTTGGGTCCTACGACCGCCTCACCGCCGAAGACGGTTGAGCCTGCGCCGATCCTGACCCGTCTTACCGGCCAGGTGACCGGCGCGACGAATACGGGGGCTGCCATCGTGCAGACCCCGGCAGGCGAGATTCAGCTCAACGTGCGCGCCAACCTGCCGGTGGGCTCAACGGTCGTGCTTGAAGTGATGACGGCGCTGCCGCCGCGCCCCGATGCGCCGCCCCTGCCCGCCGTGACGCCCGGGCCCTTGAGCCTGCCGCTCGCAGCCCAAGCCACCGGCTGGGCGAGCATGACTGAGGCCATCCAGATCTTGCAGCGCAGCGATCCGCAGACGGCGGCTCAGTTGACCGCCGCCCTTCCCGATGGCGGCCCAAAAACGGCCGTGGCCACGCTGGCCTTCATGCAGGCGATGCGCTCGGGCGATGCGCGCCAGTGGCCGGGAGACTCGGCGCTGCGCGGTCTGGAACGCAGCAGTCCGCGCGGGGCGCAGTTGGCCGAGCAGATTTCTGGCGAAGTGCGCGAGATGTCGGCGCGCGCATCGGAAGTGCAGAGCGAATGGCGCGCGACGCCGATGCCATGGAACCTCGACGGCAAGATCGACCGCATCAATCTCATCACCCGGCGCGAAGGCACGGACGAAGAGGGCGAAGACGCACAAAAGAAAAGCGGCAAGGGCAAAGGCACGCGCTTTCTCATCAACCTCGACCTGTCGAATCTGGGCGAGATGCAGCTTGACGGATTATTCGTCAAAAGTACGCGCGCCTTCGACCTGATGATCCGCAGCAAAGACCCGTTGCCCGAGGACATGCGCCGCGATTTGTCGGGCCTATTCGCCAACAGCAACGCCGCCCTGGGCCTGAAGGGCGCGCTGACATTTCAAATCGTCAAAAAATTCCCCGACCCGGCGGCATCAACACCTGCCCCCGACCGCGGCGGGGTATGGGCTTGAACGCATCAAGCGATTGACGGGTTATGTCAAATTTTGCATAATTGGATATGCGATCAATCATCTGGATGGGTCGAAGCCGGTCCGACCTCTCGGAATTGCCGCGCGAAGTCCGTCACGCCTTCGGGTACGGGCTCTGGCAAGCTCAGTTGGGAGACACACCGGATGGTACCACAGCCTTGCCGCAATTCGCCTCTGGCGTATTCGAACTCAGGGAAAACTTTGAAGGCGATGCGTACCGCAGCGTGTTCGCCGTCAAACTCAAGAAAGGCGTTTACGTCCTGCATGTGTTTAAAAAGAAATCTAAATCGGGAAGAGCGATGCCACGCGAGGACATTAACGTCATTCGTGAGCGGTTAATCAGGGCTCAAGCGCTCGATAAGGAAAAAATATAATGGCTAAGAAAATCGAATTCGAACTCAGTTCCGGAAACGTCTTCCGGGACATCGGCTTTTCGGAAGCGGAGGCCCAGGAAGCCTTGGCCAAGTCGGAGCTGATTCACGCGATCGGCAAGACGATCACCCGGCGGAAACTGACCCAAGTCGCGGCGGCCAAGGTTTGTCGTACCGATCAGCCCACTCTATCCCGGGTGCTGCGCGGGCGCATGGACAGCATCACCATTGATCGACTGGCTGCGTGGCTGACGGCGTTGGGACATAACGTTGAAATCCGAGTCAGCGGACCTCGCCGCGTCAAGGCGGGACAATTGATGGTCCGCGCGGCCTAAGTCACGGCAACCACGGCTGAGCGGTATCGATGCGCGGCGGCAGACGGTGCCCGTTGATGCCGTTGGATGCCTCGTCGGCGCGGAAGCGGTCGAGATAGTCAGCGGGCGTGACGCCCAGCCAGCGCACGAAAGTGCGGCGCAGTTGCTGGTCGGACTCAAAGCCCGAACGACCTGCCACCGTCAGCAACGGCAACGTCGTATCCTCGATCAGTTGCCGCGCACATTCCAGCCGCGCGCGCTCCACGTACTTGGCCGGCGTGAGTCCGGTTTCGGCGGTGAACACGCGGGCGAAGTTGCGCGGGCTCATGCCGGCACGGGCGGCCAAGGACTCGACCGACAGATCGGCGTCCAAATTTTCCGCGATCCATTCGGGCAAGTCTGAAAGAGCATCCGAGGACGCGGTCTGAGCCAAGAGCGCGGTGGAGAATTGCGACTGGCCGCCGGGGCGCTTGAGGAACATCACCATGCGCCGCGCGACGTTCATGGCGAGCTTGCGGCCCAAATCTTCCTCGACCAACGCCAGCGCCAAGTCCATGGCCGCCGTGCCGCCGGCGGAGGAATAGATGTTGCCGTCCTTGACGTAGATGTTGTCGGCGTTGACCCGCAGGCCCGGATACTTCTGGCGCATGCGCTCGCACTGCGCCCAGTGGGTCGTCACGTTTCCTTTGGCGAGGCCCGCCTCGGCCAGTAGGAACGCGCCGGTACACATGGATGCGACGCGCGCAGACTTCGCCGCCGTGCGCTTGATCCATGCGATCAGCTGCTGGTCGGCGACGGCGGCCTCGATGGGGTCCCAGCAGCCGCCCGACAGAAGCAACGTATCGACGGCCCGTACCGGCTCCTTGATGGTGCGGTCGGGCATCATCTTCAACCCCATCTCGAGCGTCACGGGGCCGGGCACGGAGGACACGACCTCGACCTGATAAGCGTCGGCATTCAGCCCGCGCTCGCGGCGCAACTGGCCGTTGGCGGTGGAGAACACCTCGGCCACCGCGCCCGCGTCGTAGGCGCTGGCACCGGGGTAGATCAGCACGCTGATGACGTGCGGGGCACGGGCCATGAAGGCCTTGAGCAGGTCTGCGTCCGTGGGCGTGGAACTGCGGGGCGTGGAGCGGCGGGGCATGCTGCGGTCCATTAAATTCATGCATTTAAATGGCGGATAATGGCGGCTGTCCGCCATGACAATTAGCCTTCATTTTCTGCCATCCGCCCCCTTGCGGCAATTAACGATTCGTTACGAGCCGGGCGCTAGTTTTGGGGGTTGGATCGAGAAGCCGCAGCCGTGATCAACGCAGCCAAAGACCCCAAGGGCTACTACATTGCTTTAGGTGTCGCCGAGGACGCCTCGGTCGACGACGTCAAGGCTGCGTTCCGCGCCAAGGCCAAGCGCCTGCATCCGGACCACAACCCCTCGCCCATCGCCGCCAAGCAGTTCCACCGCGTGCACGAAGCCTACGAGACGCTCACCGATCCGGTGAAGCGCGCCGCCTACGACCGCGGTTGGCGCACCTTCAGTAACGCAGCGAAGGACGCCGGACCGAAAGCAGAGGCGAAACCGGAACCGAAGCCTCAGCCCAAGCCGGAGTCTCCAAAACAAGCGCCGCCGAAACCCGAACCGCCGAAGGCGGAACAACCCAAACCCAATATCGGCGAACAGCCCGCCATGTGCCAATGCGGCAAGATCACCGCGCAACCGCGCTACATCATCTTCGACATGGTGTGGGGCCGCGTGAACAAGGTTCACCGGCGCGGGCTGGCGGGCGTGTATTGCCGCACCTGCGCGGATAAGGCCGCCATCAAGGCCTCGTTCGTCACGTGGGTCGCGGGTTGGTGGTCGTGGCCGTCGGGCCCGCGCGAAACGCTCAAGGCGCTGCTCAACAACATGCGTGGCGGGCGCAAGCCGGCGGAACGCAATGCCCGCCTGCTCATCAAACAGTCCCGCGCCTTCCGCGCGCGCGGCGACATGCAGTTGGCGCGCGCCTGCGCCGAACAAGCCTTGCAATACGCTTCCAATGCCGGGCTGAGGCGCGAAGTCGATAGCCTTTTATTGTCGCTGAGCTCCTTTCCGGCGCGCGGCATCAAGGACCGCTGGGCCGAGCCCGGCTGGTCGCCCGTCGCGCAACTTGCCCCCGTGGCTGTACTGGTCGCCACCGTCAGCATCACCGTCACGATGTCCGCGCCGATGTCGCTGCTGGATTACGCCAAATCGCTGCTGCCCCAGCCCGCCGCCGTCACCGCACCCGAACCCGCCGCTGAACCCGTGCGCTCGGGGCGTATTTATGCGGTCAAGGTGGACGCGCTGGAACTCAAGACCGGACCAGGCGAGGCCTACCGCGTCGAGATGCTTCTGAAAAAAGGCACGGTGGTGCTGGTGACCGAGGAAGACCCGGGCGGGCGCTGGGTGCGCATCATGCTCAGCGACGACACGACGGGCTTCGTCGCAGCGTCCGGCCTGACGCCGGACGTCGATGTGGACGCCCTGACGACGTTGGGCGCATTCGGCGCGGAAAAAGCCGCGCCATCTTCTTCCGGGGACTAAAACTCAAATGACGTGGGTGTTGGCCTTGCGGCGGTGCAGGTCGATGCCCATTTCGTCCAGGCCGATCTGCTCGACGCGGAGCTCTTCCTTCTCCTCCGCCGTATCACGCTGCTCTTGCGTGATCTCGAAGGTCTTGAGCCGCCGATAGGCCTCGGCCAGTTCCTCGCGCGCCTCCTCGATCTTGCGGCGGATCAGGATCAACGCCGCTTCGAGGTTGTTGCGCCGCTGCCTGCACCGCTGGATGTAGGGCTGGAAGGTCAGCCGTTCGGCCACGCCCGACGCACCTGCAAGCGCCTTCTCCTCGGTGATCTCGCGCTCCAAGGCCTGCTGAAACTCGATGATCTTCTCCTCGTCGCGCAGCAGTGCACCGACGGCGCGCTGCTTCTCGTCGACGTCCCATTTCCGCACGCGGATCAGGGTATGAAGGCCTTTCTTCGCCATGGTTCAGATGCCCACCTTCTTAATCATCAGCGCGCGGCGATGGTTTGCGGCTTCAAGCCGCCTTGGCGCACGGTCGGCATGGCGGCGGGGCGTTGCTGCGCTTGGGCCGCGCCGGGCCGTGCGGGGGCAGCTTCAACGACGGGTACGGGTTGCGGCTTGAGCACTTCGGCCAGCATCTGGTAGCAGCCGTCGAGATCGGTGTGATCGCCCTTGTTCTGGCGCATGAACTCCTCGATGCGCGGGTAGTAGTACATGGCCTCGTCGACCTCGGGGTTGGACCCGCGGCGATAAGCGCCCAGCCGGATCAGTTCGGCCATATCCTCATAGGTGGAAATGGTCTTGCGCGCCCGGGTGACGATTTCGTTTTGATCGTCGGTGTTGCAGCCGGGCATGGTGCGCGAAATGGAGCGCAGCACGTTGAGCGCCGGGTAACGCCCGCGCTCGGCGATGGTGCGGTCCAGGACGATGTGTCCGTCGAGGATGCCGCGCACGGCGTCGGAGATCGGCTCGTTGTGGTCGTCGCCTTCCACCAGCACGGTAAACAGCCCGGTGATGTTGCCCTTCTTGCGCGGGCCGGGCCCGGCGCGCTCCAGCAACTTGGGCAATTCGGCGAACACGGTCGGCGTATAACCTTTGCTGGCGGGCGGCTCGCCCGCCGACAGGCTGATCTCGCGCTGCGCCATGGCGAAGCGCGTCACGCTGTCCATGAGACAAAGAACATTCTTGCCCTGGTCGCGGAAGTATTCCGCCACGGCCATGGTGACGTAGGCGGCTTGGCGGCGCATCAGTGGCGGTTCGTCAGAGGTGGACACCACCACCACGCTGCGCGCCAAACCATCGGGGCCGAGATCGTCTTCGATGAACTCGCGCGCCTCGCGGCCACGCTCGCCCACCAGGCCGACGACGGTGACATCCGCCGACGTATAACGCGCCATCATGGCGAGGATGGTGGATTTGCCGACGCCCGAACCGGCGAAGATTCCCATGCGCTGGCCGTGGCAGCAGGTGGTGAAGGTGTTCACCGCGCGCACACCGAGGTCGATCTTGCCGCCGACACGTTTGCGCGTGTGCGCGGGCGGCGGCATGTTTTTGATCGGATAAGCGGTCTGCCCCGAGCCAAGAATCCCCAAATCGTCGACCGGCTTGCCCATGGCATTGACCACACGGCCCAGCCACGTCTCGTCGGGGAACACCGCGGGCGCGGCCTCGGCGATGTCCGCACGGCACCCGATGCCGATACCCTCCAGCGGACCGTAGGGCATGACCAGCGCCTTGCCCTCGCGGAAGCCGACCACCTCGCACACCACGACACGCCTGTCGCGGGTATGGATGTTGCAACGGTCGCCCACGGACAGATTGTTCTGCACCCCGGCCACTTCGATTAGCAGGCCCTGCACGCCTGCCACGCTGCCATAGACATGGTGCGTAGCCATGCGGTCCAGGTCGTTGAGGATGCCGGAAATGTTAACGGGCAAGATCGTGTCCTTTAATATAAGCGGCGGCGGGGCCTGAAACTGATGGTCGTGGAACCCTGAACGTCGCCCTTTCAGCTTAATATGGGGTAAAGCCGTCGCCAAAAAACCCAGTCCTGACTGAGCCTTAGCGCCATACCGCCGCGACTCCACAGGAAATATTAGGATTTGCCGAGTCGCTGTGTTAACCTTTTGGCCACTATCTCGTGGGGTCGGTTGAACGAGGGGCACTAGATCATGCGCATCCTATTGGTTGAGGACGACCAGTCCACAGCCCAAGCCATCACGGCCATGCTGAAGAAAGAGGAATGGGTGGTCGACGCCACCGACCTGGGCGAGGACGGCCTCGACCTCGGTAAGGTTTATGAATACGACCTGATCATCCTCGACCTGATGCTGCCCGACATGGATGGGATGGACGTCATCCGCCAGCTGCGCAACGCCAAGATCGCCACACCGGTGCTGATCCTCTCCGGCCTCACCCAACCCGACAAGAAGGTTCAAGGATTCGGCCTCGGCGCGGACGACTACCTCACCAAGCCCTTTAACCGCGAGGAACTGGTGGCGCGCGTGCAGGCCATCGTGCGCCGCTCCAAGGGTCACGCCCAGCCGCAGGTCCACGTCGGCAAACTGACCGTGAATCTGGAAGCGCGCGTCGCCGAGGTGGAGGGTGCGCCCCTTCATCTGACGGGCAAGGAGTACGGCATTTTGGAACTGCTGGCCCTGCGCAAGGGCACCACGCTGACCAAGGAGCAGTTCCTGAACCATCTCTACGGCGGCATGGACGAACCGGAACTCAAGATCATCGACGTGTTCATCTGCAAGCTGCGCAAGAAGCTGACCACCGCGACGGCGGGCGAGAACTACATCGAGACGGTCTGGGGACGCGGCTACGTGCTGCGCGATCCGCAAGCCGAGGACGAGGCCGCCCCCGCGCCCAAGAAGAAAGCGGCGAACGCCTAACTTTTCTTCGCGGCCAGGCGGGCGATGCCCGCGGTGATCATCTCGCCGGCTTCCTTGGGGCCGACCCAGTTGACGATCGTCACCCACTTGCCCTTCTCCAAGTCCTTATAGTGCTGGAAGAAGTGCGCGACCTGCTCGCGCAGGATCTGCGGCAAATCCAGATACGAGGAAATGCCCTGATAGAACGGATGCAGCTTATCGACAGGGACCGCGATGATCTTTTCATCGGGCCCGGCTTCGTCGGTCATCATCAACGCGCCGATGGGCCGGCAGCGGATCACCGCGCCGGGCACCACGGGAATCTGACTGACGACCAAGATGTCGCACGGATCGCCGTCGGCCGAGAGTGTATGAGCGATGAAGCCGTAGTTGGCCGGGTACTGCATGGCGGTGTGCAGGAAGCGGTCGACGAACAGCGCGCCCGAGGCCTTGTCGAGTTCGTACTTCACCGGCAGGCCCCCTTGGGGGATTTCGATGATGGCGTTGACGTCCATGGGCGGGTTCACGCCCACAGGAATTTTTGAGACATCCATGACCGCACCTTTTCAATGACGGCTTAATGTAACGCGGCGGAATGATGAGCCCTAAAGCAAAAGCGCCGGAGGATGAGCCTCCGGCGCTTCAAGACCATGATCTCAATCGTGGTTATTTCTTCTTCAAACCTTCGACGATGGCCAGTGATTTTTCCACGTGCTCGGCGGGCGTGATCTTGTCGTCGGCCGAGGACAACGTGGCGAGGATGCTGCCGTCCTGGGCGACCACAAACGTCGTCCGCTCGGTGAAGCCGTGCTCGATGTCGTTGCCCTTGGAGTCCTTCATGCCGGGCCGGCCTTCGCGGGCGGTCAGATCGTAGGTCTTGGCGATGGACGCGTCGGGGTCAGACGCCACGGGAAACTTGCCCGCGCAGTATTCCGGATCGGCCGAGAACTGGTTGAGCCGCGCGATGCTGTCTTGCGAGACGCCGATGATGGTGGCCCCGACGGCCTCGAACTTGTCCTTCTCCTCGGCGAAGGTGTGCGCCTGGATGTTGCAGCCTTGCGTGAAGGCCGACGGATAGAAGTACACCACAACCGGGCCCTTCTTCAGCGAGTCCTTCAGCGAGAAGGTGAACTCCTTGCCCGCGAGCGAAGCAGGGGCTGCGAAATCAGGTGCCTTGGCGCCGGGCTTGAGGGCAGCGATGGCGGGCAGAGCAAGCGCGCTGGACAGCAACGCGGCGACGAACAGACGTTTCACGGAGATCTCCTTTGGGCGGGTGAATGAGACGCGCAGGATAGACCAAGTTCGGGACGGAAGTCTTCACATCCGGTTGAACGTCCGGGGCAAGCAACCAGCGCCTGCCTTGCAGGCCCCAGCTGTGCCTTATGGAACAGCAGATCAGCTAGGCTGCGGGCTAGTGTCGTTGCAGATCGGGCTCGGACCAGCACAACTTCTGATTCCGCGCCCATCACAAACAATTCCTTCAATCCGCCAAAGGCAGACAGCAATGAACACCGCGAGAATACTTGGCATCATGATTCTTGTTGTCGGAGCCGTCTTGCTCGCCATCGGCTTTGATTCCTCGGACGCGCCCGCCGACCAAATCGCCAACGCATTCACCGGCCGTTATACCGACCGGACGATGTGGTACATCATCACCGGCGTGGTCGCCATCATCGGCGGCGGCCTGCTTGCCTTCCTTGGCCATCGGGCGCGCGCATAAAGGGCCGCACTTCATCGGACTCCGGAGTCCCGCTTTGAACAGCGCCCAGAGCTTTTGATCGATAGAAGATGAGCATGCACCCCGGACTAACGGTCTTGGGTATGAGCATCATCACCATCACCCAAAGGTCATCACATGAAAAACATCATCGGTATTGCGGCGCTTGCCGTATTCGCCGCCGGCTGTGCGACACCGCCGGCACGTCAATCGGATTTCGTCGGCGCACGCGGCGACGTGGGAGCCACCGGCTCGACAGGCACCCAAGGCGAAATGGGATCGCGGGGCGACATGGGCTACGCACCCTCGGGCCCGCGCGGCCCGGCCGGGCCTGCCGGTGTCGCGGGCGCGCAAGGTGCCACCGGGGCGACCGGAAGCCAAGGCGTGGCGATGATCGGGCCTCAGGGACAAACCGGCGCGACCGGAACCACCGGCGCGCAGGGACAGACCGGGCAATCCGGGGCCCAGGGCTACACCATGAACACCGCCAACAGCGGCCCAGCAGGTCCGGCGGGCCCGGCCGGTCCGGCAGGCGTCCGCGGTGAGACCGGGTACACCGGCGCTCAGGGCGAGACACTGGTTGGTCCAGCCGGCGTCGCAGGCGGTCGTGGGGCGTCAGGCACCCAGGGCGTCAGCGGCCAAACGGGACCGCAGGGCTTCGTCATCGCTGGTCGTCCGGGCGAAGCAGGCCCCGCCGGCGCGGCGGGCGTGCAAGGCCCCATGGGCCAAACCGGAGCCCAAGGGGTGATCGGCGCCATCCCCGGATGGTCGTCGTACCGGGACTTCATGTTCGAGTACAATCGTGCCGATTTGAGGGCCACCACCCGCGACACGTTCGCTGAAATCGCGGCGTATATGGCCAGCAATCCTTCGCTGAAGCTCGGGATCGACGGATCCATGGATGCGCGCGGCACCGACCCGCGCAACCGCAAGCTCGCCGATCAGCGCGTGCTCGCGGTGCGTGATGCTCTGCTCGCCGCCGGCGTGGACGCCGACAGGATTCAAACCGGCGCTTTCGGTGATCCGCAACTGCGCCGCGACCGCCGCGTCGAAGTGCTGGTTACGAGCCGATAACAAACCGCTCCAACAGATTTCTTAATACAGTCATACGTTCCTTGTACGTGCATCTCCTTCGCGCCCACCGCGCGGAGGAGATCACACTGCGTTCAGGGGATGAGTAAGGAAAAGTAAGTGGAGAGAGCGTTGAAAAAGTTAGGTAAGAAGAAACAGACGCTCAAGACAGCTTCTGGTAGAGTGCCTCCATCGAAATCGAAGGTGCTAAAGTTGAAGAAACTCCTGAAGTTCAATGCTCAGGCCTTTCTCGACACCGTGGGTGTCGGTCGCTTCATTGGCAAATACAAAACGGGCGAGGCCGTCTTCCTGCAGGGCGACCCGGCCGATGCGGTTTTCTACATACAAAAAGGCAAAGTTCAGATCACGGTCCTCTCCAAGCAGGGCAAGGAAGGCGTGATCGCGGTCTTAAGTCAGGGTGAATTCTTCGGCGAGGGCTGTCTTGCCGGCCAGCCCCTGCATATCGCGACGGCCACGGTGACGGCGGAGTCCGCCATCGTCAAAATCGAGAAACAGACCATGATCCGCGTGCTGCGCGACGAGCCGACCCTGTCGCAGATGTTCATGTCGTTCCTGCTGGCGCGCAATGTCCAGGTGGAGGCGGATTTGGTCGATCACCTGTTCAACTCCAGCGAAAAACGCCTGGCGCGCGTCTTGCTGTTGCTCGCCAACATCGGCAAGGAGGGCAAGATGGAGACCATCCCCAAGATCAATCAGGAAATCCTCGCCGCACGCGTCGGCACGACCCGATCGCGCATCAATTACTTCATGAACAAATTCCGTAAGCTCGGGTTCATCGAATACAACGGCACGCTGAAAATCCACACCTCGCTGCTGAACGTCATCGTTCACGACTGATCGGAACGCGGGCATCGGTCTCGTCATTCGCGCGCTGCGTTCAATAGTGAACAGCGCCGCATCTCAGCATCCGATAGACTCTTTCAATCGGAAACTGAGATTTTGACTGCTGAACCCGGCGGTCAGAACATGAGGGCCGAGACCTAGAAGCGCGAGGATGGAATACCGCTCACCCCGGCGGATTCCAGGCCGAAGCCACCTGCCCCTCCCCACGAGCCGGCATCGCCTCGACTTTACGCGCCCTCGATTCACGGCCCGAATCAAGCAACTGGTTCGGGCCGTTTTTTCTCTCATCCGGGCCTGCGATTTGAAGCGAGAGTCTCATATGGGACAGCGCCGCCGCCGCCATCGGCTTAGGTTCGCTTACTGTCGGTCACGCACCGTGACCCCAGAAACACCGACAAAGGATTCAACCACATGATCGTCTCGAACAACTCCATCAAGCACACCGTCACCTTGCTCATCGGCGCGGTCGTTTTCACCATCGGCCTGTCAGCCTGCAACACTATCGAAGGCGCCGGCCAGGACATCAAGAGCACCGGCAAGGCGATCGAGAAGACCGCCGACGACAACAAGTAGCCCGAGCTTTCGGCCCCTGGGCATCGTCGCCTCACCAACGGCGCCACATTACATCGCGGAGCTCGCGTCATGAGCCTTTCCACTATTCTTCTGATCCTTTTGGTGCTGTTCCTGATCGGCGCTCTGCCAAGGTGGCCGCACAGCGCGAACTGGGGCTATTTCCCGAGCGGTGGCGTAAGTGTCCTGCTTGTCGTCCTGATCGTCTTGTTGCTGACGGACCGCATATAGCGCGGTGGCGGTGATGCATCGAAGCTGGACCGAGGAACGCCCTAAGACGAGGGCTGCGATGAAGACGTTGCGAAAGGGCTTTCTCTTCGCCGCCGTGATCATCGTCTCGGCGGTTTTGGTTGCGTCGCACGATTCAGCGAGCACGCCCGACGGTTATGCGATCAGCCCAAACCCTACAGGCCTGCCGACAAGTCGACGATGACGGTTATTGATGACGCGACGGCATTTCAGGAGGATGACTCAATGTTCCGCACCACCAGCAAAACATTGATATTTGCGCGCTCGTTCAAGCTGAAAGGCGTGGATCGAATTCAGCCGGCGGGCGCCTACATCGTCGAAACGGACGAAGAACTGATGCTCAATATCTCGTTCCCGGCCTATCGAAGGGTCGCCGTCAGGATCGCGCTGGCCGCTGATCCGGACCGACCCGGCACGATGGAGACCGCTGTTATTGATGGAGCCGAGCTCGACGCGACCATGGCGTCATCGTCATAAATTATAGGCCGATGTTGTCAGCGACGCCGGGCCAGCACCTCGTCCAACCGCGCACCATCGGAAAAAGCGCCCAGATTGGACGGCAAGCCTGCGTCCACCAGCAGTCGTTGATCAGGTACGGCGCGTCCCACGACGGTACGCACCGGAATGACGCCCGCCCAGGTGGGAATGGCGTAATCCTCCTCGTCGTCGATCACGCCGAGGTCGCGGATTTTAGCCGAGGCTTCGCTGATGGTCAGCTTCATAACCGAAATGGCGGCGAGTTCCTTGTCCGACGAGTCCCTGATCTGCGTTTGGCCGGGATAGAGCCGCTCGACGAAGGCGCGCATGCCGCTGCGCTTTTCTTCGACGTCCTCCACGATCCGCGCGCGGCCGAAGACCATCACGGAACGATAATTCACACTTTGATGAAACGCCGAGCGTGCGACGACCAGTCCATCCAGGTGACTGACGGTGACGCACACCTCGGCACCCTGCGCCGCTTTCAGCATGCGGCTGGCCGCCGAGCCGTGCCAGTAAAGTTCATCGCCGTGCCGCCAATAAGCCGTGGGTGTCACGAAGGGCTTGCCGTCGATGACGTAGCCGACATGGCACATGACCCCGGCATCCAAGATGGCGAACACGACGTCGCGGTCGTACGATCCGCGTTGCGGCCGGCGGCGGAGTTTCGTCCGCTCGGTCGGGGAAAACGAGTCGGACATCAGACCACGCCGCTGATGGCCGAGAGCGGTGCCATCATCACCTGACGCAAGGCCTGGCACAGTTCGGCGACCTTGTGGCGGTGCGCGGTCGGGCCCAATGCGATGCGCAAGCCCGCCGGGAAATGATCGCGCGCCACGGCGAAGTCGCGCGCCACGGCCACCCAGTAGCCCTGGCGGGCCAGCGCCGAAGCGATTTCGCTCATCCGATTCGAATCGGGCAACGGCACCCAGAAATGCGGACACTGCGGCCCGCCGACGAAGGGAATGTTGCCCAGTGCCGCGCGCGCGATGCGAAAACGCGCCTCGATCTCGGCGGCGACTTTGTGGCGCAGGTCGTCGGCGCGGCCGGTGGTGATCAGGTTGGCCGCCACGTCGGCCATCAGCGGCGGGTTGGCCAACACCAACGACTGAAGGTGGTTCTCGGCCTGGGCCACAAGGGCGGGCGGCAGGCGGATGAAGCCCACGCGCAGCGCGGCGCAAATCGCCTTGGACATGCTGGTGACCAGGATGGTGCGTTCGGGCGCAAGCGCGGCGATAGCCGCGGGCGGCGCATCGAGCACGTCGGCATAAACGCCGTCCTCGATGATAATGATGTCGTTGCGCGCGGCAACCTCGGCCAGCTGTTCGCGGCGGCTTTGCGGAATCGTGAACGCCATGGGGTTCTGGAACGTCGGCACGATGAACACGGCCTTGGCACCATGACGGCGGACCGCCTCGTCGAGCGCGTCGGGCACCATGCCGTCCTGATCCACCGCCACGGGGCGCAGGTGAATGCCCATGATGTTGGCGATCTGTGCGGTACCGGCGTATGTCACAGGGTCGCACAGCAGCGTACCCCCGGGCCCGACGGCGGTCGCCAGCGCCACGGCGATGGCTTGATGGGCGCCCGCAGTGACGAGCACTTCCGACGGGTTGGTGCGGGCATACAGCCGTTCCAGCCACGCCACGGCGGCGGCACGCTGCAACGGCGCACCGCCCGGCATCGGATAGCGCAACATGGCCCGCGCGCCGCCCGCGCGCACGACGTCCTCGATCGCGGCGGCCAGCACCACGTCCTGGCCCACCGACGGCGGCATGCAGATGCGCAAGTCGACGGTGCCCGCTGCGTCGGCTTCCTGGTCGGCCAGCGCGGGCATGCGCGGGCCCGACGCGACGAAGGTGCCGCGGCCCACTTCGCCGCTGACCAGATTGCGCCGTGCGACGATGCTGTACGCCTTGGAGACGGTGGCGACGGCCAAACCCAGGTCATAGGCCAGTTCGCGGTGTGTCGGCATGCGCGTACCGGGCGGCAAAGCGCCCGAGGCGATGGCATCGGCAATGGCTTCGGCTAAGGCCTCGGCGGGATGGCCGCCATAGCGCGTCAGATCAGGCTTCCACATTGTCATGAGACAATAAACCTGCTGATCAAAATCAATGTGGTATCAAGATATCCCATGGCGCGTGGAGTACCCCTGCCTGTTGTGATGCTTTCACGGTTCGCACTCTGTCGAAATTAAAAAAGCTGTATGGATCAGCAGCCAACTTGTATTAGTTTAATATATTTATTGACGCAATACATTTTTGAGGAGATTAGGACAAGTGCAAACATGAAACCCTGAGATCCCGCCGATGCTCTCCATCACGCCTTCGCTCCCAATCCTTGCCGATCCCTGGGCCGATCCCTGGCTTGCGGGCCTGCTGTTGTTCGCCTTTGTCAGCAGCATCACGCCGGGGCCCAACAACATCCTGCTCGCGTCCTCGGGCGCGCGGTTCGGCTTGCGCCGGACCATTGCGCATGCCGCGGGCATCTGGGCCGGGATGGTCACGCTGCTCGCCGTGGCGGCGATGGGATTCGGGGCCGTGGCGGCCACCGCGCCGTCGCTGGTGGTGGGCCTACAGATTTTGGCCGCCGTTGCCCTGTTATGGACAGCCATCGGGATGCTGCGCGCCCAACCCGCGCACGGCGGCGGCCCCGCCGCCGATGCGGCAGGCCGGCCCTGGTCGTTTTGGCAGGGTTTGGGGTTTCAGTACCTGAACCCCAAGGCGCTGATGATGGCCATGACCGCCGTGGCCATGACGCCGTTGTCCAACACACCGTCCGTCACGCTGGTGGCGCTGATGATCGCGGCGTTCATGATCGTCAGCATTCCATGCACATGGATTTGGGTGCTGATGGGTGCAGCTTTGCGGCGGGCCTTAAACTCGCCGAGCCGTCAACGCACGTTCAACGCCGTCATGGCCGCACTTCTGGTGGCTACGATCCCGCTCAGCATCATTCCGTCGATGAGCGCGTCATGAAACCAGGCGGCGAATTGTCCTGTGTCTTTCTCTCTCAGGAAATTCATTGGTTCTTGTTTTAACGCGCGCTTAAGGAAAGCGCCCGTGGGGGGCTCAACATGGCCTTGGTCAACGTTTCGAGATGGATCGGAATTCTGGCGCTGGCGGTCGTGATCGGGCCCTGGGCCGCGGCGTGGGCTGCGACCGTGAAGGTCGGGCTGGTGGACTTCGCGCTGCGTCACGACACGCTCAAGGCCCTGGACAACGTCAAAGTCCGCAGCATCACGTTTGAAAGCACGGGCTTTTCGCCCGCGCGCTATCAGTCCGCGCAGAACCGGCGCGGCCACGGCGACGTCATGGCGGCGGAACTGATCGAGGTGTTTCGCAGCACCGCGCCGGGCCACACTCTTGAACTCTATGTCGCGAGCCCGTTTCTGGAAAATTCGGAAACAGGCCGGCAAGTCATCGATTTCGATCAGCTTGAATTCGCCTACGAGTGGTTCGCGCGCCAGGGCGTAAAGATCGTCGCGCAAACCTTCGTGGCCAAGGACAACCCGAAACTGGAAGCCGCCGTAGCGGCCGCGGCCGACAAGGGCCTGGTGATTCTGACCTCGGCCGGCAACGGCCCGCGCCAGAACGTCGTGCCGCCCTTCCCGGCCGGCTACGCCTCGACCATCGGCATTTCGACGACCGCGCTGGAGAGCGAACTCAGCCTGGAAGATCAACGCAACGACTACGTGCGTTACTCCGTCAAGGCCCCGAGCGTTTCGGCGCTGAAACTGCGTCAGGACCCGGAACTGGCGGTGATGTCGGGTTCATCGCGCGCGACGGTGGCCGCCGCCGGGCTGTTGGGCGCGCTGGCCACGCGCTATCGCTTGGACAACCGCGAGGACGCAACGCTGTTGCTCGACACCCTGGCCGTGCCCATGGCGCAATTTGGCCCAGAGAACGCTTATGGATTAGGCGTGCTGATGACCGACATGATCGCCGAGCATCTGCGCGCACCGGGCCTGATGCCTGAGCTGAAACATCTGCTGCTGAGCGAGCGCATGAGCGCCTGACACGAGCCCGCTCCGCGCGATCAGAGATCGGCGTGGGGTACGGCGAGGGAACGCGCCTTGGAGACATCGGGCCGGTGCGCGGCGTAGATGCCCAATGCCGCATCGACGGCCTGGAAGCTGGCCGATACGCCCGACAACACTTCCTGCAGGCCCACGTAAAGCACGCCGTCGTCGGTCATGGAGCGCGACAGCTTCTGCAGCACGGCGAACTTGGTCTGCATGTCGAAGTAGGGCAGCACGTTGCGGCACAGCACCAGGTCGAAACGGCCCAGTGGAAACAGGTCATCGAGTAGATTCCAGGCTTTAAAGGTCGCGCGGGTGCGCAACTTTTCGGACAGCCGCCAGGAATCATCCTCTTTCTGGAAGTAAGCCAGCAGCTTGCGGATCGGCAGGCCGCGTTGAACGTCGAACTGCGAATACAGCCCGCTGGTCGCTGCGCTAATCGCCGTTGCCGACAGATCGATGCCGAGAATCTCTACCGTCCAGCCGTCAACGGCTGCACCCATTTCGTCCATGATCATCGCCAGCGAGTAGGCCTCCTGGCCGGTGGAGACGCCCGCGCAAAGAATACGGAACGCGCGCTTGGCTTTGCGGGCGGCCAACAGATTGGGCAACGCCACGGTGCGCACATGCTCGAATGGCTTCCAATCGCGGAAGAACCCGGTGTCCTTGGCCATCATGGCCTCCACCACGCTCTCCGCCAGGGACTGCTCGCCGCCCTTCAGGGCCGCGACCATTTCGATCAGATTCTTGAAGCGCCGCGCACGCACCAAGGGCATCAGGCGGTTCTCGACCAGATAGCCCTTGTCTTTGGTCAGGACGAGGCCGGACCTTTCCTTCAGCAACCGGGCGAGAAATTCAAAATCGTCGGGCTGCACTGGCTGTTCCTAGTCGAGCGCGCCGAGGATCGTCAGCTTTGAGCGGACGATCTCGCTGTCGAAGGGCTTCATGATGTACTCGTTTGCGCCTGCGGCCAGCGCGCGTTCGATATAGTCGACCTCGTTGTCGGCGGTGCAGAAGATCACCAGTGGCCGGGCCCCGCCCGGCAACTTGCGGAACTCCTCGGTGAAGGCCAGTCCGTCCATCACCGGCATGTCCCAATCGACGATCAGCACCTCGGGCATGTGGACGCGCACGGCCTCCAGCGCGGCCTTGCCATTTTCGGCCTCCTCCGCCTCGAAGCCCAATTCGAACATGATCTTCGCCGCCACACGGCGGATGATGCGCGAATCATCGATGATCAGGCACCGCTTCATGATGCGTCCGAAAGACCCTTGCCCCTTGTCGCCCCTGCCATCTGCGGAAACTAACGGGTCCGGACCACAGGCGCCACCCGAACGTCACGCGCGTCCGTAATCGGCCTCGACGCGGCAGCCGTTGTCGGTGGCCTGCGCCGACAGCCGCCCTCCGCCCTGGGCCACAAGGCTCGCGGCGTAAAGCACCTGTACGGTCTTGGGCGTCAGGGCCGCAGTGTCGAGATCAGCCAGCAGCGCCATCAGATCCCGGCGCGGGTCGAGGCGGGCTGAAATCTCGCCCTGGGCCTCCACAGCCAGACGCATGCCGGCGGCGCTGACCACGACCGAACGGACGCGCGGCACCACCTCGATGGCCATGATGATGAGATTGGCCAGGGTCGGCGCAATCGGAGTGCTCAGCGCGGCCGCGGCGCGGTCGAGATCGGCCGTGGGCCAGATCAATTGGGCCGGTCCTGACAAACCGGCGACGGATGACAGATAGCCCGCCGCAATGGGCTTGAGGTCGGTCAGCGCCGCCGCACTGCCCGGCGTACCCAAGGCCACGCGGAGGAATTTGAGTTTTTGCGCGGCAGCGGCCGAGCTGTTGGCGATAAGCTGCAGCGTCTCGGCATCGACTTGCGTGGGATCGCCGCCGATCAACTCGACGCCCGCCGACACAGCACCAACGGGCCCGGCCAGATCGTGGCAGAGCCGTGTACAAAGCGCTTGGGTGAGAATCAGCGGATCGATCATGGCGGCGAGGCGTTCAATGTGTTCGCGTGTCGGCGAAGTAGTGTAGCAAACCGCCGGAAAGGCACAAATGCGCCGTCGGCTATGTCATTGGCTCCCTTGGCAGAGTTACGCCAAGGCTTATATTAAGGCGGTGCTTGGCCGACCCGGCGGGTACCATGGTTTCCACCCCCTTCAAGTTCGTACAGTAGATCACATGATCGATCCCTTTGGCCGCACCATTCACTACCTGCGCGTCTCGGTGACGGACCGCTGTGATCTGCGCTGCGTGTACTGCATGTCCGAGGACATGACGTTTCTGCCCAAGAACGACCTGCTCAGCCTGGAAGAACTGGACCGGGTGTGTTCGGCGTTCGTGGACCTGGGCGTGAAGAAGCTGCGCATCACCGGCGGCGAGCCTTTGGTGCGCAAGAACGTGCTGAGCCTGTTTGAAAGCCTGGGCCGTCACCTGAACGGCGGCGGGCTGGACGAGCTGACCCTGACCACCAACGGCACGCAGCTCGCGAAGTTCGCCGAACCGCTGAAGAAGGCCGGTGTGCGCCGCATCAACATCTCGCTCGATTCCCTGGATGCCGCACGCTTCAAGACCATCACGCGCTGGGGCGACCACGCCCAGGTGATGGACGGCATCCGCGCCGCCAAGGCCGCCGGCCTGAAGGTCAAGATCAACACCGTGGCCATGCGCGGCGTCAACGAGGACGAATTCGACGACCTGGTGGCGTGGTGCGGAGCTGAAGGCTTCGACCTGGTGTTCATTGAAACGATGCCGATGGGCGACATCTCCGGCGACCGGACCGATCAGTATCTGCCGCTGTCGATGGTGCGCGCGCGGCTGGGACAGCGCTGGACGCTCAACGCCATTCCCGACCAGACCGGCGGCCCGGCGCGCTACACCCGCGTGGCCGAAACCGGCGGCCGTGTGGGCTTCATCACGCCCATGACCCACAACTTCTGCGAATCGTGCAACCGCGTCAGATTGACCTGCACCGGCACGCTGTACATGTGCCTGGGCCAGGACGACGCCGCGGATTTGCGCACGCCCCTCAGAGCCAGCGAAAGCAACGCACCGCTGAGTGCGGCCATTCACGAGGCCATCGGCCGCAAGCCCAAGGGCCACGACTTCATCATCGACCGGCGGCACAACAAACCTGCGGTCAGCCGCCACATGAGCGTCACCGGCGGCTAATTTGCCCGCCCGCACCCGGAACATCTGATGTCTTTTTCCCGCATCGCCTTTATCGCCGCCGAGTCCGCGCCCGCGCGCAAAGCGCTCGGCGCGTTGACGCGCAAATACGGCCAGACCAAACCCGCCAAGGCCGACGTGATCGTGGCGCTGGGCGGGGACGGCTTCATGCTCGAGGCGCTTCACGCCCACATGAACTCCGGCCGGCCGATCTTCGGCATGCATCGCGGCACGGTCGGGTTTTTGATGAACCCCTACAACGACATGAAGCTGCCCCAACGGCTGGCCGCGGCCCAAGAGGTCGTGGTGCATCCATTGCGCATGGATACGCTCGGGCACGACGGGCGTAAGCACACCGCATTGGCGATCAACGAGGTTTCGATGCTGCGCCAGACCCGCCAGGCGGCGAAAATCCGCATCTCCATCGACGGCCGGGTACGCATGAAGGAGCTGATCTGCGACGGCGCGCTGATCTGCACGCCGGCGGGCAGTACGGCCTATAATCTTTCGGTTCATGGACCGGTGCTGCCGCTCGATTCCAACATTCTGGCGCTGACGCCTATCGCACCGTTCCGGCCGCGGCGGTGGCGCGGCGCGATCCTGCCCCATACGGCGGTGGTGAAGTTTCAAATTCTGGAACGCGGCAAGCGGCCGGTCAGCGCCGTGGCCGACCGCGACGAAGTGCGTGACGTGGCGCAGGTGACGGTCTCGGAAGACCGCGCGGTGAAAATCCGCATGCTGTTCGACCCGGAGATGAACCTGGGCGAACGCATCCTGACCGAGCAGTTTTCCTCGGAAAACGCATAGAGCGAGCAGCGCTTGATTGGAATCAAGCTGCTCGCTCTATCTATATGTTGGCGCATCGTTTTTGCCGAAAACCGGAAGACCACTTTTCGGCACGATGCGCTAGAAAATAAACCCTGGAATCGTCGCCGTCGGCGACTGCGCGTTACGCCGGGCCAAATCTTCGGCGCGCGCGGGGACAGCGGCAACGCCGTAACTGCAACCCAGCTCGGCGGCGTGTATGCCACCCGTACACCAGATGGAATCAAAGCCCGCGGCCGACGCACCCTTCACATCGGTCTCCAGCGCATCGCCGACCACGGCCACACGGCGCGGGTCGGCCACGGCCAGCATGCGCGCGGCCAGAGCATAGATGGCGGGATCAGGCTTGCCGCGATAGACGACCGCGCCACCCATGTCTTTGTAGCGCGCGGCAATCGCACCGGCGCAGACAACCTCCTTGCCCGCACGCAGCACGACAATGTCGGGGTTGGCGCAGACCATCGGCAGCTGGGCCGCGATGCCCGCATCCAGCACAGCCTGATAGTCGGATACCTTGTGGGTCAACTCGGACGGCCCGGTATTGACGATGAACTGGGCAGCCTCAACAGCCGCAACGATCTCAAGCTGCGTGTCGTCGAACACACTGCGGTCACGCTCCGGCCCCAGGTGATAAACCTTGCGGCCCAGAGCGGCAAAAAATGAGTCCTCGCGATTAGCCAAGGCATCGCGGGTCGCTTCGCCCGACGACAGCACTTCGCCATACAGTGATCGCTCGATGCCCATGCGGGTCATGGCCTCAACCAACGCATACGCGCGGCGCGGCGCATTGGATAACAACAGCGTCTTTTTTCCAGCCGCCTTCAGCGCCGCCAACGTCGCTTTCGCGGGCGGATAAGGCGTTTCGCCGTCGTGGATCAGGCCCCAAAGGTCGAGGATGAATCCGTCATAAGCGTCGACGACCTCGCGCAACGATGAAAGGTGGCGCATTGAACTATCCGTTGCCGCGGTGGTCCGCGCCGACCGCTTGGTCGATGGAAGTGAAGCCGTCGCGGCGCAGCAACGCCGAGAGACCGCGCGTGATTTCTGATATCAATCCAGGGCCCTCATAAATCAGCGCCGTATAGAGCTGCACCAATGACGCTCCGGCGCGAATCTTCGCATAAGCCTGCCCCGCACTAGAAACTCCACCGACGCCGATCAACGGCAGCTGTCCGCCCGTCAGCGCATACACCTCGCGCAGCAACTGGGTCGAGACATCGAACAGCGGTGCGCCGCTCAGGCCACCGGTTTCGTCGCGATGAGGAGACTTAAGAGTTTCAGGACGCGCGATAGTGGTGTTGCTCACGACGATGCCGTCCATTTTTTCAGCCACGGCCACCCGGCAGATGTCGGTGATGTCGGCCACGGCCAGATCCGGCGCGATCTTGAATAGCAGCGGCGTGGCCGCCCCCGTGGCGGAGCGCGCCTCGCGCACCGCGCGCGTCAGCGATACAAGCGCCTCGACGCTTTGCAGCGCGCGCAGGCCCGGCGTGTTGGGCGATGACACATTGATGACTAAAAAGTCGGCCAACTGCGCCAACGCCGTGACACCGGCGACGTAATCGGCCCCCGCGTCGGCGGAGTCCTTGTTCTTGCCGAGATTCACCCCGACGAGGCAGGGCGCACCGGAACGGCGCAACGCGGCCAGGCGCTGCGTCACGACGGCCAAGCCGTCGCTGTTGAACCCCAGTCGGTTGATGATGGCGCGGTCTTGCGTCAGCCGGAACAGGCGCGGCGACGGATTGCCCGGTTGCGGCAGGGGCGTGACGCCTCCGACCTCGACGAATCCGAACCCCAGCGCGGCAACCTGGGCGACAGCCTGAGCGTTTTTATCAAATCCGGCTGCGAGGCCGAGCGGATTGGCGAAGGCGCGGCCCCAAACTTCAGTGCGCAGCGCCGGATCGGCTGGGGCGGGAGGAAACAGCAGGCCCGCCACGCCCGACCTCAGCGCCCACAGCGCCGCACGGTGCGCCGTTTCAGGCTCCAAAGCGGCGAGCACGGGCCATGCCAGACGGTACAGAGACATCAGAGGCGACAATCTTAACGGTGGAAACAACGTGGTCGGGCGACACCTGTAACGGCATGGTGCGGCCAAATCTAGAGGCGAGAATCGGCGCAAAATTTGAATCTGTGATTGAATTGCATGCAAGCGTCGCCAACCCTACTCGTATCGCTTGCAATTAACCGCTTCTGATCCGGAGACTGAATCATTATAGTCGGACTGTTCAGGGGATTTTTGGTCGCGTTCATTCGTGCGAACTGACACTAAACCATCGACGCGCGGCTTGGCTCGGCTGATCGAGCAGGTCGGTAAAGCCGCGTACAATCTCGGCTACACGCCCGGGCTCAACCCCGCGCAGTGGGCCGCGCTGCGCTATTTCGACGAAGCAACCGTCGAACGGCAGACCGTGACCGGGTTCGCCCAGTTCCAGGGCACCACCAAAGGAACCGCCTCGCAGACCGTGGCCGCCCTGGTGCGCAAGGGACATTTGCGCCGGGTCGCGGACAAACAGGACCGGCGCGTCCATCGGCTGGTGCTGACCGAGGACGGATTGGCGGTGCTGAAGAACGATCCATTGCAGGAACTCAGCCGCGCGCTCGAATCTTTGTCGGACGACGAGCGGTGGTCGCTGGCGGTGAATATGGAAAAAGTCCTGCGCGAGCTTTTAAAAGCTTAGCCGCCTAAAGCACCGATTTCAGCGCACCAAGCAGCTCTTCTTTTTCAAACGGCTTATACAGCACTACGTTGGCGCCGAACGTCGAGGCCAGCGGCGCGGTGTAGGTCAGCGGCGCATTGGGCGCACCGCCGGAGATGACGACGACTGGAATCTTGTTCCCCGCGCCGCGCACTTCCTTCAGGAAGGCGATGCCATCCATCTCGGGCATCCAGATGTCGGACACAATGGCGTCGAACTTGCCGGCCTTGAGGCGCTCCAGCGCCTGCTTGCCCGTCGCCGCCTCGGCGACCGTATGGCCGGCGACCGACAGGATTTCACGCACCGAAAGGCTGACCTCGGGCGAGTCCTCGACCAGAAGAATGTGCGCCATGCTGTCCCCGACCGCCGGATCGCGGCCCCTACTTTTCAAGCCTATGCTTGCTCCGGGATGTATATCACCGCGGTCGTTCCCTTATCAACTTCGCTCTCAAGCCGGATCACGCCGCCCCAGGCGCCGACGATCGAGTAAACCACGGACAACCCGAGCCCGGTGCCCTTGCCGACCGGCTTGGTCGTGAAGAACGGCTCGAACACACGCGCCATGGTGACGGAGTCCATGCCGCAGCCGCCGTCCTTGACCCACAGCTTGATCCACGGCCCGACTGGAAGGTCAGCGGCGGCGGCCGGTTCCTCGACGATGTGTCGACTCAAACCGATTTCGATGCGCCCTACGCCGTTCATGGCGTCGGAGGCATTTCTGAGGAGATTCAGCACCACCTGTGAAATCTGCGTGGCACTGATCACGGCCAAGGCGGTATCGAGCCTGAGATCGGTTCCAACATCGATCTGCGGAGGCAAGCCTTTCACGGCAAGGTCGATGGAGTCCGCCACCAATGGCGGAACATTGAGGGTTGAAAGCTGGGGCGTATCGCGCCGAGCGAAGGTGAGTACCTGGCGCACCACCTCGCGCGCCTTGCGGCCGCTGTTGCCGATGACGTCGAAATACTGCGCGGCTTTCTGGGCGTCTTTTTGCAGCACGTCCTTGCCCAGATCCGACAGCGCGATGACCGGCTGCAGCAGATTGTTGATCTCGTGCGCCACACCGCCCGAGAGCTGGCCCAGCGCTTCCATCTTTTGCGATTGCAGCAGAACGGCGGCGCGCGCCTTCTCCGCCGTCAGATCACGCAGGTTGACCACGAACGCGGTGGCCGCCCGCCCCGGATGATCGCGCACCGGCGCGAGTTCCAGCCGGGCGGGGAATTCCGTGCCGTCGCGGCGGCGGCACACGGCCTCGAAATCCGCGCCGAGGGATTGATCGATCGCCTCGGCCAGCCGGCCCCAGGTGTCGGCGTCGGTTTCGGGAACAAGGGCGCGCAAACCGGCGTTGTTCAACGAGAAGCTGTTGTGCTGGGTCAAGCGCTCGAACGCCGCGTTGACGTAAAGCGCATCAAGCCCCTCACCTTCGGCGGTCAGGACGACGACGCCGTTCGGCGAGGACTCAAGCGCCTCATAAAGGATCGCATTACGCCGCAGCAACTCGCGCAGTTCTTCCTCTCGGCGTTTGGCGTCGGTGATGTCCTGGATCGTGCCGAAGCTGGCGTAGGGCGCGCCATTGGAATCGAACAGCACCCGACCGTCCAGCCGCATCCAGCGCATGGCGCCATCGGGGCGGATAATGCGGTACTCGACGTTCGCCGTGGCTTCGCCCCGCGCCAACTCGTCGCCGCGGCGCGTGACGTACTCGCGGTCGTCGGGATGGATCAATGCGCCATAACTGCCCAGCCCGGGCTGAAAGGAATCCGGGCTGACACCGTGCAGGACATAGGTGTGCGGCGACCATTCGACCACGCCCGGGCCCCAGATGATCTTGAAGGTGCCCATCTGCGCGATGCGCGTGGCTTCTTCGAGCCCGGCCGCGACCTCAAGAAAATCGAATTCGCGCCGCTTGCGCTCGGTGATGTCCGTGGCGGCGATTACGGTGTAGGGCGTACGAGTCGTTCCATCGGGCCCCAGCAAGGGAAAGATTTGCAGGACGTACCACGACCCATCGTAGAACTGCTCGAAGCGCGCCTGATCCAACGACCCGCCGCGTGACCGAATGCGCTCCAGGAACGCCTTGAACGCTCCGCTGAGCGGCCGGCCGGTCACCTCGTTCTTGGGCCGCCCGATCAAGCCAAGTGCCGAGCGATTGGCGAGGATGACGCGATCAGCCCCGTCAACCACGATGGAGGCGGCTGCCAACGACTCCATGAAGCCGCGCATGGTGCTTAAATCGGGAGCACGCGGATCGTTTTGGGAACCTGGGGGGGACATTACGGCGTCGATGGATGAATGATTTCAGCGCACCAGGCGGATCTTGAAGGGTTTGACCATCTTCCTGGCTTCGCGCGCCAGGGCCACGCCGTCCTGCCTGGGGCCGTCCTGGGGGCCATCATCACGACGCGCCGTCGCGGGGCGCAGCTCGTCCTCGTAGACCATGCTTTCAAGATAGTCGGCGATGCTCGACAACTCCGCGCGGCGGGCGCGGTCGAGCGCCGCGGCCTTGCGAAGTGCATTGGCCGCGCGCGAGATCATGATGTCGGAGCGCTTTTCCGCCATTAAATCACCTGCCGATCAGCCGCGAGTGTATCGCAATTTTCCGTCCTTCAACACACATCTCTCGGCGGTTGAACGGCGCGTCTAGACGATCAAGACGGCGCGAAAATCGTTGACGTTCGTGAACGTCGGCCCGGTGACAATCAGATCGCCCAAGGCATCGAAAAATGCGGCGGTGTCGTTCGCTCCTTGCGCTCGCACCGGATCAAGGTTCAAGGCCGCAGCTTTCGCCAGCGTGCCGGGATGGATCACCGCACCGGCATGACCGCCCTTGCCGTCCGTACCGTCGCTGTCGCAGGCCAGCGCGTGAACCCCTGGCAGGCCGTTCAGTTCAAGCGCCAGGGCAAGCGCGAACTCGGTGTTGGGCCCGCCGCGGCCCTTGCCGGTGACGCGCACCACGGCTTCACCGCCGGAGAGAACCAAGCAGGGCGGCTTAATGACGCGAATCTTCGCGGCGTGAGCGGCCGCCACTTCGCCCGCGAGTCCGTCGAAACGCTCTCCCAGATCAACGCACGGCAGACCGCGTTCCGCTGCGAATGCTCTCGCCGCCGCGAAGCAATCCTGCGGCCGGGCCACGATCAGGTTCTCGACATGTGGAGAAACGGCTTTAGGCGACTCCCAACGACCCTGGGCCAGGGCATCGGCGGCGAAATCGCTGATCGGGATACTGTAACGCCGTAAGACGGCAAGCGCGTCGGCGCATGTGGTCGGGTCGGGGACCGTAGGCCCGGAGGCGATGATGCTGGGATCGTCGCCCACGACATCGGAGATGATCAGCGACACCACACGCGCGCCGCCGCAGGCTTGGGCCAGCCGCCCGCCCTTGACGGCCGACAGGTGCTTGCGCACGCAATTGATCTCGCCGATGGCCGCGCCGCTGGACAATAACGCCGCGGTGACGGCCTGCTTCTCGGCGAAATCGAGACCCGGCGCGGGCGCGGCCATCAGGGCCGACGCGCCGCCCGAGATGAGACACAAGACCAGATCGTCCGCGCACGCGGTACGCGCGAGAGATTGAATCCGCTGCGCTGCCATGACGCTGCGTGCGTCTGGCGAGGGATGACCCGCACAGACCACCTCGATGGCACAGGTGGGCAACTCGTAGCCGTCGCGCGTCACCACAAGTCCGGAAAGGATCGGCCCATAATGGCTTTCAGCGGCCTGTGCCATCGCGGCGGCGGCCTTGCCCGCCCCGAGCACGATGAGGCGGCCCCGCGGCGGGCTCGGCCAGCGCCCGTGCATGACGCGGCGCGGATCCACCGCACCCACGGCATGACGGAAAAGATCAAGCAGAAAAGCGGACGGGTTGGCGATCACGCGGTAAAATCCTGACACGGTAAGGGCAAAATATCATATCAAGAGGTGGCCATGACCGCACCGACGATGCCTCAGTTATCCACCCCTCAGGCCATGCTCGACGTCTTTGCGCAAGGGCGTAAAGCGTCGTTCGCGGCCGGGAAGACGCTGTTCCGCGAGGGCGAGACGGTCGGCGACGTCTTTTGCCTGACGGAAGGCAACGTGGTGGTGACGCGTTTGGGTCAAAACGGCGAGCGGCAGATTCTTGCGTTTCTGTTCCCCGGAGATTTTCTGGGCATGACCTTCGCCGCCCAGCACGACACCGGAGCGGAAGCCATGACGGCGGTGACCGCGTGGGCGTTGCCGCGCGCGCGACTGATGGACCTGCTGGCCGGAGACGCCGAACTGGGCGTGGCCTTCGCCAAGATGTCCTCGCGCATTCTCAACAATGTGCTCGATTTGGTGTTCTCGTTGGGGCGCAAGAATTCCCACGCGCGGGTGGCGTCGTTTCTGCTGCACCTGCAGCGCCGCCAAGAGTTGCTGGGCCTTGAAACCGACCGGCTGCACGTGCCCATGACGCGCCAGGACATCGCCGACTTTCTGGGCCTGACGATGGAGACCGTCAGCCGTGCGTTTTCCCAGCTCAAGGCAACTGGTGCGATCAAACCCGAAACTCATGGGGATATCCTGATCACCGACATCAAGGCGTTGCGCGCCGCAGCGCAGGTCGCGCCGTAGGATTTGATCTTTCTCAAAGCTAAATTTCCGACGGCTTTGCGGAATCGCAAGGCCATGTGCTGCATCTGAATTAGAATCGCTTCAGATTTCAAAACTCAGGAGCGCATCATGTCCACCGCAAGCGTCGCGAAATTCCCCACGCTGAAGGAACAAATGCCGCTGCTCGCGCGCCATGAAGGCGTGTGGGAAGGCTTCTATCGCTATTACGACGAGGCCGGGAACAAAGTCGATGAGCATAAGTCACGCCTGGTCTGCCGCTTTCCGGACGCCGGCCCGGTTCCGTACCACCAGACCAATTATTACACGTGGTCCGACGGCCGCACCGAAACACGCGACTTCCCCGGCCATCTGCGCGGCAACCGTTTGGAATGGGACAACGAGTTGATCAAGGGATGGGCCGCCGATGTTCCGCTCGATGAAAAATCCCGCACGACGATGCTCTATTGGGTGCGCAAGGACGATCCCGAGATGTACCTGTACGAAATGATCCATCTGTCCGATTGCGGGAATTTTCGCAGCCGTGTGTGGCAATGGATCAAAGGCGGAAAAATTTTGCGCCGGACGCTGATCGACGAAACGCGCGTGTCGCACGATTGGCGCAACGCCTAAACGAAGCGCCTCCCTTTTCTCTCGCCTATCCGATAGGCTTCCCCGGTCATTTCGGGGGAGCCTTTCATGTTTTTACGCATCATATTGAGTCTGTTTTTCGCGGCGAGCGCGGCATCCGCGCAGGACACGCCGGCATTTCCCATCGACCTGTCGCAGGGCAATCATATCCAGGAGTTCGTCATCAGCGTGTCTGACATGAAACGCACGCTGCCGACCTTCACCGAGGTGATGAAGTGGAAGATCCTCGACCAGGGCAAGGCTGATGCGTCGGTCGCAAGATTATGGGGGCTCGATACCGAAACGCCGGTGGAGCAGGTCCTGGTCGGCAACGCCGAGTCCAAGTACGGCTTTATTCGGCTGGTAGAGATCAAGACCGACAAAAAGGAATTGATCAGGCCCGGCGGACGCTGGTGGGATACGGGCGGCATCTTCAACTTCAACGTCTTTTTCCGCGATCTGGAAGCCTCGCAAACCGCCCTCCGGCAATACGGCTGGTCGGCCAACAGTCTGGTCGCGACCTACGAGCGGCCCAACACCAGCGGCAAGACCATGATGATGACCGGGCCCGATGACGTCGTCATGTCGTTCCAACAGCGTCTCTCGCGGCCCATGACCGGCTGGCCCGACTTCGAAGGTGCGAGTCACATCGAGGTCGGCTACCAGATCGTTACCGACATCAAAGCGTGGAACGATTTCTATACCAACGTGCTCGGATTTGGGTCGTTCGGCGGCGTGCGCGAGTTGAAAAACGATCAGCCGGTAGGGCCCAATGTGTATGGACTTCCGCACAATGTGACGGGCCTGACCGATGGTTGGCAGGCCAACGTGAAGTTCCGCGATAAGCACGAGCAATCTCTTGGCGCGCGGCAATTCAGCAACGCTACGGGCTACGACTTCACCGCCAAGGCCAACCCACCCAACTTAGGAATCATGACCGTACGCATCCCCGTGGCGGATGTACTGGGCTTACGCGAACGCATCATCGCCGCCAAGGGCGACATGCCCAGCGACGTGCAGATCGTGCGGCTGGCACCCTACGGCAACGTGCGCGCCTTGGCGGTGCGTTCTCCGGGCTCGGGGCTGTGGCTGGAGTTGTTCCAGCCCGGCGCGGAGCCCATGACCGAAGCCGAGTTGAAAGCATTCACCAAGAAGGGTCGCTTCGCCACCTGGACGCGCTTCAACAACAAGCTCACCGGCAACGTCGTGTGGCGACCCGACGGCACGGCCCATGTGAAATGGGACCAGGGCACGCTGGACGAGGAAGGCACCTGGACGATCAAGGGCAACGCGGTGTGCACCGCCTGGTTCAAGCTGCGCTCCAACCGCGAGCTGTGCGTGCATCACTATCGATTGGCCGGCGACACCACGCAGTCCTTCACGGTCGACGGTCGCACCGACGGCATTTATTTCTGGAAACCCGCCGGGACGCTGAAGTGATGGATACGGTCCTCATCACGGGTGCGGCGGGTCACGTCGGCTTCGCGCTCACTCAAAAATTCTTCAACGAAGGTTGGCGCGTGTTCGCCACCTGTCTCGCGCGCGATCGTCATGCCGCCTTTGACGAATTCGCCGAACACAGTCAGGGCCGCGTGCGCGTGTTCGAGCTCGACATCACCGACGCCGGAAACATCGCCGCCGTGGCCGCTGCGTTGAAAGACGAGCCCATCGACGTGCTGTTCAACGTGGCCGGGTTGACGGTGCAGGGCGACCTCAAGTTCGGCGAGACCGACTACGAGATGTGGGACAAGCACTTCGCCATCAACACCAAGGGGCCGATGCGCATATGCGAGGCCTTCGCGCCGCACGTCATCAGGTCCAAGCGCAAGGTGATGATGACCATCTCCAGCCGCATGGGGTCGAAACCCAACTACGGTTTCGTCGGCTACCGCGCCACCAAATCGGCCGTCAGCCAAGTGATGTTCCAGGTCGGCATCGCGCTGAAGGACAAAGGCGTGATCGCGGCGGCCTGCCACCCGGGTTGGGTGGCGACCAAGAACAACGGCGGCAAGGGCGTGCTGAGCCCGGAGCAAAGTGCCGCCATGCTCTACAACGTCGTGGTCAACCTGAAGCCCGAGGACACCTGTAAGTTCTTCGACCCCGACGGCACGACATTGCCGCTGGTGACGCAACAGACCGAGGCGAAACCCTACGCTATGACGTAGGGTTCTTACTTTCCCTCAAACTTGAACGAGACCTTCACCTTGGCGCGGTAGGTCGCGACCTTGCCCTTGTCGATGGTCATGTCGAGCTGGCTGACCTCGGCCACGCGCAGTTCGCGTAGCGATTTTCCGGCGCGCGCGATGGCCGCTGCAGCGGCCTTCTCCCACGACTCGGTGCTGGTGCCGATCAACTCGATGACTTTGTAGACACTGGTGGCCATAGGTTCCTCCCCTGATGGAACGGCATGGAAAGTCTAGGCCGATCCGGCGCGGACGTCATCGGAAGAGGACTTGCACGCTTTGATGTCAATGATTACAATGATTGCAATGCAATCATTTGAGAGGTGATCATGTCGGGGCTTACCGTCCGCAAGCTCGCGCCGGGCGTAAAGACCAAGCTGCGCATGCGCGCTGCGCAAAACGGCCGTTCGATGGAAGAAGAAGTGCGCTCGATCCTTAAGGCGGCGGTCAACGACGTAACATCACCCGAGGAGTCGCTGGTTGCTTCAATCAGGCGCCGGGTCGCACGCTACGGCAGCGTTGAACTTGAATTGCCCAAGCGTGATATGCCGCGCCCCATGCCGACGTTCGACGAGTGATTATTCTCGACACCAACGTACTGTCGGAAATTATTCGCGCCGACCCGGACACGCGCGTCCTCACATGGCTGGAAGTCCGGCCACTTCGCAAGCTTTACACGACCACCATCTCGCTTGCCGAGATGGGGTTCGGCCTGGCGGTGATGCCGACAGGAGCGAAACGCGCGCGATTGGAAACACTGTTTAAGGAAATTTTCGAGATTGACTTTATCGACCGCATCCACGGCTTCGACGTCGCTGCCGCGCGCGCGTTCGTCACGATTTATTCCGAGCGACAAAAACGCGGACGGCCAATGACCTATGCCGACGCCCAGATCGCCGCCATTACGCGTGCTCACAGCGCAACGCTGGCCACACGCAACGTGCGCGATTTCGCCGACTGCGGCATCGACCTCGTGAATCCTTGGACGCAGCGCTAAGCCGGTTTATCCAAATACTCGCGCATGTAGCGGCCCATGATGTCCGAGCCGACGTCCCAGATGCCGTTGGTCAGTTCGGGCACTTCGACAATTTTGCCCTTCTTCAACAGCGGCAGGATGTTGCGGGTGAAAGGTGCCAGCCCGCCCGCCGTGTTGAGCAGCAACACGGGCTGGGTGATGACCTGATAGCGCGCACGCGCGTTGTAATTCAGCACGGCGTTGTAGGCCCACCAGACGTCGCTGCCCGAGCGCAGCGATTCCACAAACACGTCATAGGCGCGCTGGAGGGGAATATTTGGGTTGCGGTTGACGACCCAGGCCTTCCATTCCTTCATCACGTGGTCGGGCTCGTTGCTGAGCGGCTTGTTGACCAACAGCGATTTGCGCTGCTTCTCCAATTCCTCGCCTTCCCAAAAAGGAACCCCCACCAGCACGGCGCGGCGCACGAGGTCGGGCCGTGCGGCGGTGATCTCGGTGGCGATGTAGGCCCCCGTGTGATAGCCCGAGACGTCGACCTTGCCTTTGCCCTTCTCGCCGTAGCCCAGGCTTTCCAGCGCGGCGGCCATGCCGACGACGAGTTGTTCCATGCTCAGCGGTGCCTTGGGTTTGTCGGACTCACCGTAGCCGGGCGTGTCGAACGCGATGGCCACGCGATCCCTTCCCATCTCTTCCAAGATATAGACGAAGTAGAGGCTGGAAAACGGATTGGGATGGAAGAAGACGATGGGCGCTTTGCCCGTGTCCTTCTCCGGCGTGACCATTCGATAGTGAATCTGCCCCAACGGCGTCGTGGCGTAACCCTTGCGCACCAGCCCCTTCAAGGGCGGCGGCGGATGGGATGCCGAACCCGGCTTTTCCTGAGCGGCGACGGAACGAGCGGCTACGGCGCCTGCGACCAGCGCCAATGACGTGCGGCGAGAGAACACGTTCATCTTCAGCGATCCTTCATCAAACAAGTTCAGTGGGTGCGGTCAGCGCCGCGTGCGTGTTCAATGTCGGGCGAACACTACGGTTATAGGCGGCGGGCAAGACGGCGCTGAGCGTCTGGTCCCAGCGCGAGCCCGCCTCGGCGATGATCTCGCCGCGTGGGCCGACGATGAGCGAGCCGCCGCCGCGCAAAACCGACTCTTCGTCGTGCAGCGACGCCGCGGGCGCGGGTGCGACGACCGTGCAGCCGTTGTAAGCCGCGCAGGCCTGCGCGTCCCACCGCGCTGATGAAGCCTCGGCGGCGCGCACGATGATCTCAGCACCTTTCAGAGCGAGCGCCCGGTCGATGTCGGGCGCGGCCTGGTGCAACGTCAGCGCGATGTTGCCGATGGCCGTGGCAACCACCGGCAGCACGGCGGCGCGGCCATACATCTCCACGAAGCGATCCAACACCGTTTCAACGCTGGTCAGGTAGGCGCGCGCCGGGTCGTGCGCGGCTTGCCATGCCGCCAAGATGACGCTGCCGTCGGAACCGACCAAAATCTGCCGCGCAATGACATGGCCGTGCCAATCGGCGTCGGCGGTCAACGCCGAGAAGGCGATATGGACTCGGTGTTGTTTGGCCTTTCCGGCAAGCGCTGCGATCTCCGGGCCGGACATGGAGACGGCCGCGCGCCGCGCCGCATCAATGGTACCCGGCATCGGACCGTGCAGCGCAGCCGCATGAAAAACGATCAAGTCTTTCGGTTCGCCGGACTGAATATGATCGATGCGACGCAACATCTCGGCCAAGTTCGCCGCCTGATCGGAACCCGCATGAGATTGAACGGCGGCGAGACGGACCTGCTCGGGCGCATGCCGCGTGAGTGGCGGCGTCATCGCTTCGCGCGCCGCGAGAGGACTTGCCACAACCGACGCCGCGCCCAACCCGGCCAGATGCAGCAATCGGCGGCGGGCAATGTCCGTGGCAAACATGGTCATAGCGCCCTCCTCATGCCGTCGGCTGCACCTGGGCGTAGCCCATTTTCACGCCGGCCACGCGCGCGGCGTAATAGATCACGGCGTAGGCGATCATCGACACGATCAGGCCATAGAGCGCGGGCACCGTCCAGGCGGGACAATAAAAGGTGCTCACGGCACCGATCACATACGCAAGAAGCGCCGCGGGGTTCCAAACATGGAGCCGGCCCAGGTCTTCAGTGCGGTACGCGGTGCGGTGCACGATGTAGTAATCGACGATCAACGGGCCCACCAGCGGCGGCACGATGTTGGCGAGAATATTGATCCAGTCGAGGAACTGCTGATAGATGCCGAGCCCCAGGATGGTGCCGATGGTGCCGATCACCAGAACCATGGATTTGGTTCTCAAATGGAACGTGGATGCCGTCTGCACCACCGGCAAGTAAAGGTTTGCATCGCCCGTGGTCCACAAGGCCAGGCTCATGCCGATCAGGCCCAGACCCGCGATGATGAAGCCCTGCTGGCTCATGTAGGTGGTGAAGTCCGCAGCACCCGAGGCCGTCGCGCCCATCGCACCGATGGTCTGCAGGAAAAATTGCGAGACGATCAGCACGATGAATGGAATGGCGATGGCCACCCAGGCCGACTTGGCGAAGCGGGTGTATTCGGGCATCACCACCGCGCCGACGATCCACGAGCCGATGACGAGATTGATGGCCGCGGTCATGGTGATCGGCGCTTTGGCAGCATCAGCAACCGACTTGGCGAGGAACGCATCCCAACCGCCAACCTGGCTGATGCTGAGGGTGGCGGCGTAGATGCCCACGCCCACCAGGATCACGACCGAGGGCACGCTGATCTTCTGAATGCCCTTGACGCCGTAATAGGTGGTGATGGTGTACAGCGCGCCTGCAAAGATCGAAACGACGTAGAACCAGGGACTGTTGAAGTCCTGCACCCACGCATAACCAAAGGCGCCGACCACGATGCCTTGCCAGCCGGTGGTCAAGAGCGCGAGGAAGATGACGGGCAGGTAGACACCGATCTTGCCGTAGGTGAAGCGGTACAAGAGTCCTGAATTACAGGCGGTCTTGTAACCCATGTAGCCGATCAACGCGCCGACGACGAAGTTGATCATGTTGCCCCAGAAGGCCGCTTCGATCAGGTCGGGCCAGAAGGGCACGCCTGCCGCCATGCTGCCGCCCGTCAGGAGCCCGGTGATCAGGAAGCCCCAGCCGAAGGCCAGGGCGAGCATGGGCCCGGCGGGCTGCTTGTGCTCGGGTCTGGTAGGAGCGAGCGGATTGTCGTCGGAGGCGGCTTCCTCAGCCTCGTTGACCCTGAAAAAATCGCTGATCGCTTGCAGCATGAACGCCACTCCCCCGAGAAGGCCTCTTGTATTTGCAACAGGTTAGGCCAGTGACGACGGCCCCACAACAGTATTAGCGGGCACGTCCGCGATCTGAGCTAACCGTCGATGGGACTTTGCCTGGAAGCCACCTTATGCGGCAATCTGCGCCTATGCCTGCGGCTCAACTCCACTCGGTCATGCCCGTGCCCACTCACGACGAGGCGGCGGCGGAGCGTTTTTGCCAAAGCCTTGCGGTCAAACTGGAGGCGGGCCTGCGCCCCAAGCTGCGCGCGTTGTACGAACGCGACGTGAAGCCGCAACTCCGCGCAGCAGATCCGCGCGCCATCGCCAAGGCCATGCGCAAGCTTGATCGCACCAAATTATGGTACCGGCTGCGCACCGACAACCAGGACCGGATGTACGCCGTCAGCGGCGAGATCATCGAGCGGCAATTGCAGGAGCTGGCGGCGAGGGCCAAAGGCGCATCGGGCAACCTGGGCTCGTTGAACCTCGATCCGGACTTCAAGATGCCCGGCTACCTGTCGGAGTTCGACATTCACCGCAAACCCGGCGGCTATCATACCGAGTTCATCGAGGACGACGTCGCTGCCGGCGCGCAATACGATCGCACCATCTCCGTGCACAACATGGGCAGTCAAGGGCCCTACAACGACGACGCAGGCGTCTCTTTGGCGGCCTGGATCAAGCCGCGCTTTCCGCACCTGAAGCCCCGCCGCATCCTCGACATGGGCTGCACCATCGGCAACCACACCCCGCCCTACGCGGCGGCGTTTCCCGGCGCGGAAGTTCACGGCATTGATTGCAGCGCGTCCTGCCTGCGCTATGCCCATGCGCGGGCCAATTCACTCGGCATCACGGCGCATTTTCATCAAATGAACGCGGAGGCGACCACGTTTCCTGACGGGCATTTCGACCTGGTGGTGTCGCGGATTCTGCTGCACGAAACCTCGCGGGCGGCGCTGCCCAACATCTTCCGCGAGTGCAAGCGCCTGCTGGCACCCAGCGGCGTCATGCTGCATTGCGACGCCCCGCAGTTCGACGAGATGGACGCCTATCAGGCCTCGCTGCGTGACTGGGACGCCACCTGCAACAACGAGCCGTTCATGCTGACGGTCTATGGCCTGCCGCTGGAGAAGATGTACGCCGAAGCGGGGTTTGATGCGGGCAAAACCTTCCGCGGCACCGCGCCCAGCGTGTTCTTCGCGCGACACAACCCCGACCCCAACGCGACACGCAGCGGCGGGCGATATTTTTTCACCGGCGCGGCGAGCTGAGCGGCGTCACTGCGCGGCCTGAAGCTGCGCTTCGGGTGCGGGCAGGAACAGGACGAACTCCGTCTTCTCGAAGGGCACGCTGGTCACGCTGACCGCCCCGCCCCAGCTTTTCACCAATCCCGCGACCACCGACAGGCCGAGCCCCGTGCCCTGCCCTTGCGCCTTAGTGGTGAAGAATGGGTCGAACACCGTGGTCAACCGCTCCGGCGGAATGCCCGGGCCGTTGTCGGCCACGCTCAGGCGGCAATAGCGGCCCGGAGCCAAGTTCAGCGGTGTATCGCCGCTACCCGCGAAAATGTCGGCCGCTGAAATGTTGATGCGCCGCCCTTCGCGTTGCTGCGTGGACATCGCCTCGACAGAATTGGTGAGCAGGTTGGTCAAGGCTTGGGCCAAGCCGGTCCGGTCCACCGTGACCACGCGCTCGAGCGACGGCAGGTCGATGGACACATCGATCTGCTTGGGGATGCGCACCGACATGACATCCATAGCCGCGTGCACAGCGGCGTCCAGGTCGACGTGTTCGCGCCGCGGCGGGCTGCGGCGCGTGAAGGACAATGCGTTGCGGACGATGTTGGACGCGCTTTCCGCCGCGCGGCGGATTTTTGCGAAATATCCGGCGTGTTCGGCGTGGTCTTGTCCGGCGGTGCCGAAGCCCGAATAGATCAAGATCGGCTGCAACAGGTTATTGATCTCGTGCGCCAGGCCGCTGGCGAGCCTGCCCAGGGCTTCGGTCTTGCGCTGCGCCTCGATCAGCTCGCGCTGGCGGCGCACTTCGGTGATGTCGGTGCCGATGCCGCGGTAGCCGCGGAACGCACCGTCGGCGTCGAAGATGGGGTTGGAGCTGTTGCGCACCCAGCGCAACTCACCGTTGCGCCCGACGGCGGGAATGGTGAGCCCGCGGACCTGCTGACGCCGCGCCGTGCGCTCGGTCAACTCCGCCAAGTCGTTCGGCTCGGTGGTTTGGGCGAAGAACATGCGGCCCGGACTGCCGACGAGAGTGGGGAAATTCTCGCTGCCCGGACCCGAGAACGAGGTGACGATGCCGTGCTCGTCCATCTCCCACTGATGATCGCTCGAGCACTCGAGATAATCCCTCAGCTTGGTTTGGCTGTCATGCAGGGCCTGCTGCGCCTTGCGCACCGCGGCGAAGCGGCGCGCCAGCGACCACGTCAATGCGCCGATGACGCTGGCGCTGAGCAGCACGGCGAAGGCGAATACCAGGGTGGATTGCCGCCACTCCGCCAGGATACCGCCGATGGGAATGCCGGCGGCGACCACCAGCGGATATCCCGGCGCGGCGCGGTAGGCGATGTTGCGGTTGATGCCGTCGCCGATTTGCGGGGACTCGAACGCGCCTTCAGGTTCGGTCTCGGCGGCATGAAACAGGGGCAGGTCGTCGTATTTCCGCCCCGCCTTGGTCAGCGCACCGTCCGTGGCATACAGCGCCGCGCCGTCATTACGAAAGAGCACGATGCCGCCGTCGACGATGGGGCTGGCGGTCATAAACAACTGCGCAAACGTATCCTGGCGGATGGCGACCGCAGCCACGCCCATGAAACCCCCGGAGTTGGACCACACGCCCTTGGTGATGATGATGATCGGCGTGTCGGTGAGGTAACCCCGCCGCAGATCGCTCACGTACAGACGTCCCGCGCCGGGCTGGAGGTTGAGGTGAGTGGTGAAGGATTCCTGCATGGAGAGGTCGACGGGGTTGCGCGTCTCGCGCAGCCGTCCGTCGGGGCCCCGCACCACGGACGTGCGCATGCGCCCCTCGGCGTCGACGAACGCCACCGACTGGATGAACGGCCAACGCTCGGCGAGCGCGATGAACTCCAACGGCGAACGCTCGCGCACTTCACTGGCGACGAAGTCGAGCACGATCTCGGCCGACTGCATGGTCGCTGAAATCCCGGCCTCCAGCGTGCGCACCAACTGCAGCGAGTTCTCGCGCGCATGGGCCAGCGCGTGGGAGCGGCTGTTGAAGATGTGAAACGAGATGAAGACCAGCAGAAACAAGATGGGCACCGCGCCCAACAGCGCGACACGCCACCCATACGCCACTTTTTGCCGGCGGATATCCTCGGGCATGGCCCCCTCTTCCGCCCGAATGTTAGCTCAATTCCACGGGGTGGTAACCGGGATCGTTGTCCTTTGATACACGGCGTTCTGCCGCTATGACTTCAGCCTCCAGCGGGGATGAACGGCTTGATTTTTGAGGGGGCTCGAGGCGCATGACCAACGGACAAACGCAAAGCACGGAGCCGCCGTATCCGGCACCGACCTACGCCTGGTACGTAGTGGTCATCCTGATGCTGGCCTACGTGTTCGCCTACCTCGACCGCTTCATCCTGACGTTGATGGTCGAGCCGATCAAGCGAGACCTCGGCATCAGCGACACGCAGATGAGCTTGGTGCTGGGGTTGGCCTTCGCCATCTTCTACACGTTGCTGGGAATCCCCATCGGGCGGCTGGCGGACCGCGCCAACCGGCGCACCATCGTGGCGGTCGGTATCGCGGTGTGGAGCGTCATGACGGCGGCCTGCGGCCTAGCCAAGAATTTCGGCACGCTGTTCCTGGCCCGCGTCGGGGTGGGCGTCGGCGAAGCCACGTTGCAGCCTTGCGCTTCGTCGCTGCTGAGCGACTACTTTCCGCGCGGCAAGCGCGGCCTGGCCTATGGCGTCTATGCCTGGGGACTGGGCATCGGCGCGGGTGCGGCGATGATCCTGGGCGGGCGCGTCATCGAAACCGTCTCGAAGGGCGGAACCATCATTCTGCCCGTCTTCGGCGAGATGTTTCCCTGGCAAGTCGTGTTCCTGGTCATCGGCGCGCCGGGCTTGGTCGTCGCGGCGCTGATGATGACGGTCGCCGAACCCTTCCGCCGCGACCGAATTGCGTCCACGGCGGGCAACGACGTTTCCTTGCGCGACGTCGCGTCGTATCTGGCCGCACGCTGGCGCACCTACGGCTCGCATTTCCTGGGCCTGTCGGTCATGACCATCATCGGCAATGCGTATGTGTTCTGGCTGCCCTCGGTATTCATCCGCACGCATGGATGGACAGTGGGCGAAGTCAGCTTCTGGTACGGCCTGATCCTCGGCCTTGGCGGGCCCATCGGCGTGACCTTGGCGGGTGTGATCGGCGACCGGCTGTATAAACGCGGCATCAAGGACGGCCACATGCGCGCAGCGCTTTACGGCACGCTGATATTGGTGCCTGTGGCGATCGCCGTGCCGCTGATCCCCAATGCGAACCTGGCCATGGCGCTGATGGTGCTGCACTCCATCGGCTCGGGCATGCCCACGGCCGCCGGGCCCACGGCGCTGATGATGATCGCGCCCAACCAGATGCGCGGTGCCATCACGGCGGTTTATTGGTTCGTGATCAGCGCGCTCGGCCTGGGGCTGGGCCCTCTGGCCGTGGCGCTGACCACCGACAAGGTGTTCGGCGACCCGGCGGCGGTGGGCCTGGCGCTGGCCAGCGTCTGCGCGGTCGCAGGCGTCTTGGTCTCGTGGGTGCTTGTCTATAATCTCAGGCATTACCGCGCGAGCGTCGAAGAGACCGAACGCATGATCGCCAAGCCCGCCTGACCCATAAGGACACCGCGACATGACGCCGCCCGACGCGCCCCACCAGGAACCGCCCTATCCGTCGAACCGCTATGCTTGGTACGTCGTCGTCATCCTGACGCTGGCCTACATCCTGTCGTTCCTGGACCGGCAGATCATGGCGCTGATGGTCCAGCCCATCAAACGCGACCTCGGCATCTCGGATACGGAAATGAGTCTGCTGCTGGGGCTGGCGTTCGCGGTGTTCTACACCATCCTGGGCCTGCCCATCGGCCGCATGGCCGACCGCTCCAGCCGCGTGAAGATCATCGGCTGGGGTATTGCGCTGTGGTGCGTCATGACGGCGGCCTGCGGTTTGGCCAAGGGTTACTGGACGCTGTTCCTGGCGCGCATCGGGGTGGGCGTGGGCGAAGCCACCTTGGCCCCCAGCGCGCTGTCCCTCATCAGCGACTACTTCCCGAAAGAAAAGCGCGGCCAGGCCTTGAGCTTCTACAACGCCGGCGTGGGCCTGGGCGCGGGGCTAGCCATGATCGTCGGCGGGCAAGTCATCCAGTTTGTCTCCCAAGCTCCGCCGGTCGTCTTGCCCGTGCTGGGCCAGTTGTACGCGTGGCAGACCGTGTTTCTGGTCGTGGGTTTGCCGGGATTGCTGGTGGCCGCTCTGATGCTCACGGTCAAGGAACCCGCCCGCCGCGGCAAGATTCAAATTCAAACCGCCCAGGGTGCCAGTGACGAAATTCCGGTGGCCGAGGTCGTCGCCTTCATCAAGCAGCGCTGGAAGATGTTCGCCAGCCACTTCATCGGCATGTCGGTGGTCACCATCCTGGGCTACGCTTACTTCTCGTGGCTGCCGACCACCTTCATCCGCACCTGGGGCTGGAGCATCGGCCAGATCAGCTTGGCCTACGGCATCATTATCCTCGTCACCGTACCCTTGGGCGCGAACTTGGGCGGCTGGCTGGCCGATCGGTTCTATAAGAACGGCCGCAAGGACGGCCATATGCGCTCGAACCTGATCGGCGTCTGCGGGCTGCTGGCGGTGCCTTATGTGGCCGTGCCGCTGATGCCGACGCCCGAATTGGCCCTGGCCGTGCTGGTGTTCGGCTCCGTCGGCGGGGCCTGGGTGACGGCGACGGGCGCGGCCTCGCTGATGATGATCTGCCCCAACCAGATGCGCGGCCAGATCACCGCCCTGTATTACTTCGTCATCAGCCTGTTGGGCCTGACGGTGGGTCCCAGCGCGGTGGCGATCGTCACCGACTTCGTGTTCAAGGACGAGGCGATGCTGCGCTATTCGCTGGCGCTGACATGCGGCGTGTCGTGCGTTATTGCCATCGTGGTGCTGGCCTACAACTTAAAGCTCTATCGCGGCGCGGTGGAAGAAGCCGAGGCCTACCTCGGCGGTGTGGGAAAAGCATGACGAACGCAGCTAACGAACCGCCGTATCCGAACCCGAAGTACGCCTGGTACGTCGTCACGCTGCTGCTGCTGTCCTACATCGTCTCGTGGCTGGACCGGCAGATCCTCAGCTACCTGATCGGGCCGATCAAAAGCTCGTTCGAGCTGAGCGATACGCAAATCGGGCTTCTGCTCGGGCCCGCCTTCGCCGTCTTCTACATTACGTTGGGAATTCCGCTGGGCTGGCTGGCGGACCGCAAAAGCCGTCGCAGCATGATCGGCTGGGGCATCGCGCTGTGGTCGGTCATGACCGCCATTTCCGCCTTCGCCAAGAATTTCGGACAGCTTTTCCTGGCGCGCATCGGCGTGGGCGTGGGCGAAGCGACGCTGACGCCGGCCGCCCTGTCGCTGATCAACGACTACTTCCCGCGCGAAAAACGCGGCCGGGCGGTCAGCCTGTACATGAGCGGCATCTCGCTGGGCACGGCGATTGGTTCGATTCTCGGCGGTTGGATCGTCGCCCAGGTGATGAAGACGCCCGAGGTGACCCTGCCGGTGTTCGGCGTGATGGAAGGCTGGCGCGCGACGTTCCTGATCGTCGGACTGCCGGGCCTCATTCTGGCGCTGTTGATGCTGACAGTGAAAGAACCTTATCGCCGCGACCGCATCGCCTTGGACGGCACGGCGTCGGCCCAGCCGTCCTTGCTGGATGCGCTGAAATACTATTGGGCGCACCGTGGTGCGTTCGGGTGTCTGTGGTTCGGGCAGACCGGCATGACGGTCATCGGCTATGGGCAGTTCTTCAACGCTGAACTTTTCCGCCGTACCTGGGGCTGGGGTATGGCCGAGATTGGCTTGGCGCTGGGCATCATGTTCCTGATCTTTGGCCCCACGGGTGCGAATTTCGGCGGCTGGCTGGCCGACCGCTTCACCAAGCAGGGCGACAAGGGCGGCCCCATGCGCGCCGTGCTGATCGCCAACGCCATCCTGATCCCCTTCTCGATTATCTTCCCGCTAATGCCCACGCCGTGGCTGGCGCTGGCCATGCTGGCGCTGTCCACCCTGGGCGGGGCCATGGCCTCGGCCTGCGGGGCCACTGCAACCACGGTGCTGGCCCCCAACCAGGTGCGCGCCCAGGCCGTGGCGGTGTACTGGGTGATCATCAATTTCGCCGGATTGTTCTTAGGTCCGCCCCTGGTGGGCCTGATCACCGACCGGGTTTTCGGCGACGAGGCCGCCCTGAAATACGCCCTGGCGGCGGTCCCCGCCCTGATGGCCGTGCCGGTGTTCGTGCTGCTGACCCGGGGCTTGAAAAACTACCGGGCGGAGATGGCTGCGCCCGAACGCCACAATTAGGTATTTTATATAATTATTTCAAAGGCTTGGATGGGCTGGACGGGCCATATTTGGCTCCTTATCTTTAAGCCTATGAAGTCTCACGAAGCCAAATTCAAGCTGGGCCAAGTCGTCAAACATCGCCTGTTCCCGTTCCGGGGCGTGGTGTTCGACGTCGACCCTGAGTTCAGCAACACCGAGGAATGGTGGATGTCGATTCCGGAAGAGGTGCGCCCGCGCAAGGACCAGCCGTTTTATCACCTGCTGGCCGAGAACGCGAACACCCACTACGTCGCCTACGTTTCGCAACAAAACCTGCTGACGGATGATTCCGGCGAGCCGGTCGGCCATCCCGACGTGCGCAACCATTTCGGAGACTTCAAAGGCGACCATTACGAGCTGAACCGCCGCCACGCCAACTAAACGCTGCGGGTCAATTCCGTTTGGAATCCGGGCTGCGACTGCTTAGGTTAAGCCCGCGCCCGCGTACGGGCTCCACATTCAACGACAATGAAACAGAGGGACGACACCATGGCGATCAAAGCAGGCGACCAGATGCCCGAGGGCAAATTCCGCGTGATGACGGCGAGCGGCGCGGCGGAAGTCTCCACCGACGAGTTGTTCAAGGGCAAGAAAGTGGTGCTGTTCTCGGTGCCCGGCGCGTTCACCCCCACCTGCTCGAACCAGCACCTGCCCAGCTACTTGAAGAACTACGACGCGGTGAAGGCCAAGGGCTTCGACACCATCGCCTGCATGGCCGTGAACGACGTCTTCGTCATGGACGCCTGGGGCAAGGACCGCGGCGTGGGCGACAAGATCAAGATGCTCGCCGACGGCAACGGCGAATACACCAAGAAGCTGGGCTTGGAGCTGGACGGCTCGAAGTTCGGCTTAGGGATGCGCGGCAAGCGCTTTTCGATGATCGTCAGCAACGGCGTGGTGGAAAGCGTCAACGTCGACGAAGGCAAGTACGAGCTGACCGGCGCGGAAGCCACCTGCTCGATCGGGTAAACGGCGAAATCAGAAACAGGCTCCTGCTGGATCCCAGCAGGAGCCTTTTTTATTTCCGCCGACGGCGCAGGTGTGGCATGTGAGTCCGCATGGCCCGCGCGCTCCTCGCGTTAACGCTGTTTCGCCCCAACCTCGACGTCACCTTCAAGGGCTGGCAGGGTGGGGCGATCTACATCCAGAATCTGGCGCGGATTTTATCGCGGTTGGATGAGGCCATCCGCCCGCGCATCATCGTATTGACCGACGGCGCGGTGGACACGCCCGTCATCCGCGCGTTGTTCGCCGAGGACGCGGTGGAAGCGGTGTTTCGGCCCGACGGCGCGCCGGTGACATTGAAGCCGCATCTTTTTCGCGAACTGATCGATCCCAACGGCACGCCACGACAAGAGGCGATCAATCAGCTGCTGGCCGGTGTGACGGCCTTTTTTCCGGTTTTCCGCACCATGCTGAATCTGCCCAAGGGCCTGCACTGGATTCCGGATTTTCAGCACAAGCATCTGCCCGACATGTTCGACGCCGCCGAGCTGGCGCGCCGCGACGACGATTTCACGGCCATGGCCACGCAGCGCCGCTTCCTGCTGCTGAGCAGCCAGAGCGCGCGGGCCGATCTGAGGAAGTTTTATCCGGATACGACGGCGAAAACCTTCGTGTGGCCCTTCACCAGTTCCCTGAACGCATCGCAGACGCCGCCGCTAGACCCGCGCGGGCAATTTGGCCTGCCGGAAAAATACCTGTTCGCGCCCAACCAGTTCTGGAAACACAAGGACCACCGCACGCTGTTCGAGGCGGTGAAGATTCTGAAATCGCGCGGGCTCGACGTGACGCTGGGCTGCACCGGCAGCAGCGTCGATTTCCGCCATCCCGCGCATTTCGACTCATTAAAAGCGTTCGTGAACGATGCCGGCCTGTCGGAGCGCATCAAGTTCCTGGGCACCGTGCCTGCTGATGCGCTGCTCCAACTCATCCGCCATTCCGCCGCGGTCGTGCAGCCCTCGCTGTTCGAGGGCTGGAGCACGGTGGTGGAGGACGCCAAGGTGCTGGCGCGGCCGCTGATCCTCACCGACCTTGATGTGCACAAGGAACAGGCCGTCAGCACCAGCCCATTTTTCTTCTATGCGCGCGGCGACGCCGAAGCCCTGGCCGATGTCATCGCGGCGCAGTGGCCCGGCCTGCGGCCCGGTCCGGATCCGATTGCCGAGGCGCACGGCGCGGCGGCGCGCGATGCCCGTGCACACGCAAGCGCGCTCGCATTCGTCGAGATTCTGAATCAGATCACAGTTTAGGCGAGATGCAGACCCCGGCCCGCCACCAGCGGGTCCAGCGCGCGTCCGCCATTGGCCGTGTCCAACTGCGCCTTGTAGGCCGCGCGGTCCGGGAACGGCTTGCGTGTTCTGGCCGCTTCGATGCGGGCGATGTCGGCGTCCGATGCCACCGCCTCCCAAACCAAAGTCTCTGGGTTGAGCATGCGCACGATGCGCGCGGGCGCGCCGACCGCGACCGAAAAGGGTGGGATCGAGCGCCGAAGGACGGAATTAGCCCCCACCACGCTGCCCCGGCCCACTGTGATGCCGCCATCGACCACGGCGTTCATGCCCAGCCAGCAGTTCTCCTCCACCACCAACCGGCCCTGGTCGCGGATGCCGCACATCATGATCGGCTTGGCGTGATTGCCCTCGTATTCGTGTGAGGCGCTGGAGACATAAACGTTGGGCCCAAAGATGGTATGCGCGCCGATCTCCAGATACGTGCCCGACGACAACACCGCCCGACGCCCCACCAGCACACATTCGCCGATCACCATGCGCGGGGTCCTGTCACGAATACAGACGTTGAGCCACGATCCGTCGCCCACCGCACTGCCTTTGCCGATGCGCGTGCTGTCGACGCCGAGGCATTGAACGTCGGTTCCGAAAGAAACGCCGGGAAAAGTCATTGCGAGGTCGATGGTGTTGGTGGGCATCGGCGGTTGCGCAGGCGTTGCGCTCTCCTGATGAAACTGCAGGCTCGACAGCGTGCTTAAGGGCGGCGGGGCGGCTTTGCGGGTCGCCGCCGTCAGATCGGTGACGCACGCCGAGGCCACCGACGGCGCAAGATCCAACGTCATGGCCGCCTGGAACAATTCGACCGCCTTGTCGGGCGAGCCCAAATGCCAGGCGATGCGCCCCAGCACGTAAACCGCGGCCCCGTTCGTCGGCGCACGTTGCACCAGGGCGCTGATGATGGCCGCTGCATCGTCGATTTGACCCGCCGCCAGCAAACTCAGGGCACGGCTAAGATCGTCGGGGGCCGGCACGGCCGGTCGCGGTTTGGATGCCGCCATGTGCAAATGCGCCGCCACCAGGCCGGCCAGCGTCTCGGCTCGACGCTCCATGGCATGGTCGGCGAAGCATCGCTCCTGCCCGCGCTTGGCGATGGCTTCACATTCGGCCGGGTGGTCAAGGTAATAGAGCGTCTTTTCCACCAACTCGCCCGGATTTTTGTAAGTTTCGATTTCGCGGCCCGGGGCGAAGCTGGTCTCCATGTGGGCATCGGCCTCGGTCAACATCAACGAGCCCACGCCGGTCGTTTCGATCAGGCGCATGTTTTCCTTGGTGACGACCAGATCGATGTGAAAGTTGGGCGCGACCCGGCCCGAACGCACGGCGCGGTACATATCCAGCCCCCACACCGCGCCCTTGTCGTGCTGGCGCAACAGCGGCGGAAACACCGCGTCTTTCTGCAAGCCCAAATGAAGCGCTGTCGAGACCTCACGCTTGGCCGAGACCGCCGTGAGGTAATCGGTCATGGCCGCGATGCGCTGCTTGTGCAGCGTAGTCATCTGGCCGCAGAACACGATGTCGGCGCTGCGCGGCGTATCGGCCACGCGCTCGGCCAGGGCTTTGGGAAATCCGGGACGGAAGGCCGCAGCCGCGGCGGCACCGAGTTCCAGCGCGCGGCGGCGGCAGCCCTCGTCGCTGGAGAGCATGAGGTGAAAGCCGGCCCAACTGGTTCCCGCCGGAATGTTGGCCGCGCGCCAGCCCATGACCAGCTTGGGCCGCACGCGCAGGCCCGCCAGCACACGCGCATCGAACGTGATGGGATCGAGGACATAAAGAACGTCGGGGTTGATGATCTCGATCTGCCGCAACACCAGATCGTTCAGCTCTTGGGGATTTTTGGGTACGGGAAGGCCGTGATCAAGCGCCCAGCGCATTTGCGCGGGCAAGGCATTGGTGATGATCAAGGTCGGGTCAAAACCGACCCCGCGCATGTAGGGGGCGATCAAATGCCCGCCGCCGAAGCCGTCGGCCAACAGGGCGTCGATCTGCGCGGCGAAGGGCGCAGTGCCGCGCGCGGGATCGCGGGCATAAAAGACATTAAGGTAACTGGTGTAAAAGGACGCTATCTGCAGAAAACGCATCGTTACGCTCGAAGAACCGGAACGTGCAAGGCGGATGAATGTGCGTCGTGCATGGCTGGAGTGTGCCGGATTTCTCCCGGCGCGTATAGTGAAGCCAGGGCGGGCGGCGAAAGGCTATTGGTGGAGGCGGGAAAATGTGATTTTCTGGCCTTGCAATGAACATCGACGCCCTCAATCTTCACGCCCTCGTCGAAGAACCGGACCGTCTTGAGAAAGCCATCGCCGAACAGCAGGCGGCGAGCGCGTCAAACCCGGAAACGCGCGCACTGCTGGAGAGCATCTATCTGGAACCGGATCGCGCGCGCTCGTTCGAGCGGTTTTTGAACGGACTCGAGTTCCGCACCATTCTCAAGATTCTGGATATTTTCGGCGTCGCCAAAGCAACCCCCATCTGCGAATTGGGCGGCGGACCGGGTTTTTTATCCTGGGCGCTGAGCAAGTCGGGCTTCACCAGCCTGCATCTGATGGAACCCAACGGCCTGTTCAACACAGGCACGGGGTATCTCCGCTCTCGCCAGGACGCCGCGGCCATCACCGTGCACAACGACCTCAACGCCTGGCACGCCGGAACGCAGCGATTTCCGGTCGTCATCACCAAGAACTGTATCCACCACTTCAAGAATATCCCCATGGCGGCGGCGACGATTCGTCGAAAGATGCAATCCGGCGGGCTGTGGTTCGCATTTCGTGAGTCCTACGCCGAGACGGCGCAGGAACTGTATTCCTCGATCCAGGCCCACCCGTTCTGCCAGAAGTATGGGCTATACGAGTGGTGGTACCCCTCGTGGCACTACGTGGAGAGCATCGAGATGGCGGGCTTCAAAACCAAAGCTATCGTGCCGTGGATGTACGCCAACAATACCCTGGGTGCTTATCAAGAAAATCCCGGCGGCCCCGAGATCGAGAGCTTGACGGCGCAGATTGACGCCCTCTTGCAACGCAACCCGGAAGCGACCGTGACGTCCTACTGGCAGGAGGTGTTGCGCAACCGCTTCCAGAACGGCGATACCCGGCTCTTTTCAAGACCTCAGCTGATGGTTTTCGCGGTAAGCCCGGTCTGATCGTCAATGGCGCGCACCATCTGGATCACGGGCGCGGCCGGGTTCATCGGCGGAGCCGCCGTTCGCAAGTTCTGCGCCGAGGGCTGGCGCGTCATCGGCTTTGACCGGCAACGGCCCGACGACACCTCGGCCACGGCGGCATTTCACGTCGCACCCATCGAGGCTTGGATTTTGGACGCAGCACTGGCCGCGCACGGACAACCCGATGTCGTGTTCCATGCCGCCGGGACGGGCACGGTGGGCCGCGCCGAGGCCGACCCTGCGGCCTGCTTCGCCGACACCGTGCAAACGACCGCCGCGGTGATCGACGTGCTCAGCCGCTTGGCCGCAGGAGCGCGGCTGATCTATCCGTCGAGCGCGGCGGTCTACGGCAACGCCGGGGTTGACGTTCTGTCCGAGACCACGCCGCTGGGCCCCATTTCCGTGTATGGCCGCAACAAAGTGGACGCCGAAAGGCTGTGCATGGCCGCGGCAACGTCAGGACGGATTTCTGCGGCCGTCATCCGATTTTTCTCGGTCTATGGACCAGGGTTGAAAAAGCAGTTGCCCTGGGAACTGGGCCAGAAGCTTTTACACGCGCCCGACCCCGTCACACTGTTCGGCTCGGGCGAAGAGACGCGCGATTTTCTGCACGTGGACGACGCCGTGGGCCTGATCCACCATCTGGCCGTCATGCCGGCAGCGCCGCCCGAGGTGGTCAACGGCGGCACCGGCATCGCCACGCGCATCGGCGCATTTGCGCAGCAGCTGGGCCTTGCATTGGGCAAATCCAGAGCGATTTCGTTTACCGGCCAGTCCAAGGCTGGCGACCCGGTCCATATGCGCGCAAACACGGCGCGACTGACGAACATCGGTTTTCAAGGCAAGGTGGGATTAGGCGACGGACTTGCGTCTTACGCCGATTGGATGTTGCGGGAAAACCCATGACCACGCCGTTGACGGTCTGTGTATCCGTTTTCAATGAAGAGCAGCGCATCGAACGCTGCCTGACCAGCCTGCAACAGCAGACCTTCACGGACTTCAAGGTGGTGGTGCTCGACAACGCCTCCACCGACCGCACCGTCGAGATCGCGACGGCCTTCGCGGCGACGGACCCGCGGTTCTCGGTGCGGGCGGCCAACCTGATCAACGTCGGACCGATCCAGAATTTTCAGCGCTGCTTCTGGCTGGCGGAAACCGAGTTCGTGATGCAGGCCAGCGGCAACGACCATCTGGAGCCACGCTACATCGAGGCGGTGATGAACGCACTGCGCTCCGATCAGGACGCGGGGGTCGCCTATACGCACATGTCCGACGGCGATCCGGCGGTCACCTCATTCAGCGCGCTGGAACTTGATCCGGTTGAGCGGGCCACGCTGGTGATGTCGATGTTCACGTCCGGGCACGTGCTGTACGGCATCTTCCGCCGCAAGATCATCGACGCCTGCGCGCCGCTGGCCCACCGCATGGGGGCGGACCACATCTTCGTCGCCGAGGCGTCCCTCTACGGCGGCATCAAGTGCGTGGCCGAACCGCTGTACCACCGCACCTCGCACGACGGTCGCGACCCCAAGACCGTCGCCAAGCTGTGTTCGGACTACGCTCACCGCCTGATCGAACCGCTCGCCCCCTTCGACACCGACATCGGGGTGATCCCGCCCTATCTTGAAATGATCTCCGGACACCTTGAGATGTTCGACCGCGCCCGGATTCCCACGGCCGCCAAACAGGAACTCAAGGCGCGCTGCATCAGGATTCTCGGGGCGCGGTTCAAGGGCGCGATCTTCAACGAGATCAACGCCGTGGTGCAGGACGGCGCGAAATTCGTGAACCATGCCGCCGTCCACGGGTTCGGGCCGATGGAGCGGTTGCGCGCGGTGGCGATGCTGAAAGCCGTGGCGCTGGCCGAGATCGCCGTGCCGGAGATGAAGCCCTACGTCGCCTCGGTCGGCAAGCTGTTGGCGCAAATCCTCAACAGCGAGCAATAAAACGTAAAACGCGCGACAGCGGCACGCGGATCGGATATGGACGTACCAAACGCATCGAGAAGGCCCGGATGACGACGCAACAGAACTGGTATCCCAAAACATTGGGCGTTCTGCCCCAAGGCTCGGGCGCCTATGACTTCATGATGAAGGTGATTCCGCGCGACGCGGCCTTTCATTACGCCGAGTTCGGCATTTACCAAGGCTCCACCGCGTTGTACGTCGCCAATCTGTTCCCCCGGTGCACACTGCACTTGTTCGACTACGCCGACACTCTTGAAGACGCGGCGGCGCGCTTCAAGGACCTGCCGAACCAAATCCATTACTACGGCAACAGCCAGAAATACTGCGATTCGTACAACTGGCCACTGATGAAGCTGATCGAGCAGGCCGACGGCGGGACCATGTTCGATTACTGCTTTCTGGACGGTGCGCACACCATCGCGGTCGATGCGCTGACGTTCTTTCTGTGCGACAAGCTGCTGCGTCCCGGCGGGTTCATGGACCTGGACGACTACGGCTGGCGGCAACGCGGCTCGTCGCTCGACCCCTCGCGCATCCCCATCACCGCCGAACTTTACACCGACGAGCAGATCGACGCCTATCAGGTGAAGATGCTGGTCGACATCATCGTGCGACGGGACAAGCGCTACAAGGAAGTGCTACCCGACCGCATCTTCCAGAAGCTCTCGGCCTGAACCCCGCAGCCATGAGCCTGCCGGACCTGCCGCATCTGGAGGAAGTCGGGCTCAAGGCCTTCGTGCACAGCCTGCGCAAGGCGGAATCCTACCTGGAATACGGCAGCGGCAGCAGCACCATCCTGGCCTCGGAACTGGGCGTCAAGACCATCATCACGGTGGACAGCGACCGCGTCTGGACCGAAGCGGTGCGCGCCAAGCTCAAGGATGCGCCCGGAAAGATCGCCGTCCTGCATTGCGACGTCGGACCCACCGGCGAGTGGGGCGTGCCGAGCGACGCCTCGGGCGTGACGCGCTTTCACCGCTATCCGATCATGCCGTGGGTCGAGGCGCGCACGGCGGGCGTCTCGCCGCAGGTCGTGATGGTCGACGGCCGGTTCCGGGTCGCCTGCTTTCTCTATAGCCTGATGTGCGCGACACCCGGCACGATCATCCTGTTCGACGACTACATCGGCCGCGTGCAGTACAGCGTCGTGGAACAATTTTGCCCGGTCCATGAAACGTTCGGGCGCATGGCCGGATTCATCAAGACAGACGATGCGTTGAACCTGCCGGAAATCGCGCAGAGCTTCGCCGCGCATTGCATGCAGGTGGATTAGGGAACTCAGACGACGGGACGCTCGCCCACTACCTGACACGGCGTGCCGTGGGCGATGGCGAAGGGCGGGATGTCCTTGGTCACGACCGCGCCGGCGCCGATGATCGCCCCGCGGCCGATGCGCACGCCGGGCAGCACGATCACGCCCATGCCCAGCCAGACGTCGTCCTCGATCACGACCGGCTGCGGGTTGACGGGCTGCTCGCGCATCGGTAGGCCGCGCGAGGCGTAGCCGTGGTTGACCCCGCAGATCAGCACGCCGCCCGCCAGCAGGCAGTGGTCGCCGATGCTCAAGCCCCCGCGCGGCTCGTAAATCTGGCAGCCGGGGCCGAACGACACCGCCTTGCCCGAGGTCATCCAACCCTGGTCGATGCGGATGGTGACGTTGGGATAGATGATGTTGGTTTCGCCGAATTCGCAGCGCCCGTCCTTGCCGATCGAAACGACGGCGTTGGCTTCAACCACCGTGGTCTCGGGCATGACCAGACGGCCCAGAGATTCGACAACGGCGGAGGCATGACGGCCCAAATGAATCACGCGGAATAGCCCTTTGTGCTGAGCGGCCGACACTGTGCCCTCGGCCCGGGCGATAATCAACGCCCGAGCGATAATGTCCTAAGCGATGAATCGTTGACCACGGCGGGCGGATCGATTCTATTCTGCCGCGATGAAACTCCATATCGGCTGCGGCAAACGTTTCATTCCTGGCTTCGTCCATGTGGACGTGGTGGCGCTGCCCCACATCGACCACGTCAGCGACGCCAGACGCCTCAGCTTCGCCGCAGCGAACACGGTCGATCTGATCTACGCCGCCCACGTGCTGGAGCACTTCGGCCGCTACGAGTTCAAGGACGTTTTGACGGAATGGCACCGCGTGCTGAAACCCGGCGGCGTGCTGCGCCTGTCCGTACCCGACTTCAAGGCCTGCGCGGCGATATACTACGAAAAAGGCCTTGCCGACGGCCTGTCGGGCTTGTTGGGCCTGATCATCGGCGGTCAGCGTGACGGATTCGACTACCATAAAATGATTTTCGATGAGCCGTTCCTGTGCGCGGCCCTGAAGGCCGTCGGCTTCAAGGAAACGCGCCTATGGGACTGGCGCACCACCGAACATTCGGCTGTGGACGACTACTCTCAGGCGCACCTGCCGCATCTGGATAAAGACACGGGCCGGCTGATGAGCCTGAACATCGAAGCGGTGAAATAGTCTAAATCCGCTTCAAGAATCCGTCGGGGAAGTTGCATGCCCCGCCCGCGCCGTAGGACGGATCACGCACAAACTCTTTGGTCTCGGCGAGGAACCGGTCCACTGCCACGCGCGGATTGGAAGACACCACGTCGGGGTATTTATCGGTGGATTTGCCCACCGGCGTGCCCGACAGATCGGCGAACACCGTGTCGGCCACGACCAAGTAGCTGCCTTTTGTGACAAGCGGCGCGTAGCCGGCGATTTCCTTGGTGACATGCGCAGCGTTATGGTTGTCGTCGAGGAACACCAACGTATCGCCGGGTGCCGCGGCAACGGCTTGTTTGATTTGGTCGATCATCGCCGGCGCAGCTGCGTCGCCGACCAGTGCGGCCTTCACAAACCCGGCCAGCGGGTGCGCGGCGAAGGTTTGTTTGGCGGCGTCGGTTTGTTCGATGTCGATGGTGACGACGCCGCCGGGGTCTTGCGGCGCGCGGCCCAGTAATTTCAGGATCGAGGCGAAGAAAATCGCCGAGCCGCCGAACTTGGTGCCGGTCTCGACGATCCAGCGCGGCTTGACGTCCACCACCAGCTTTTGCAGGCGGATCAGGTCCTCGGGCAACTGCCAGATCGGCACGCCCAGCCAAGACTGGCGAAACCACCCCTCGTTGGCGGCCAGCCGCGCGTACATCCTTTTGACGTCGCCGACGAGATAATCCAGATCGCGCTCCATATCGCCCCTACTCCACCTCGGCGACGTGATAGCGCCCGTCGCCGTGATTGAACACGATGGTCTTGAGCGCCGGCGCCCAGGCTTTGTCGACCAAGTGCCCCAGCCCCAGCGCCTTTAAATGCTTGCCGATGACGCGTTGGCCCAGCCGTTCCAGATTTTCCGGCACAACGGGGGTATATCGGTTCAGCACGCGCACGCATTCGTCGCGGTAGGCGTCACGCCCCGCCACGGCCTTGTTGGCGCCGTGAAAACGATAGATGCCGAAGGGCACGTTGACCGTGTACAGGTCGGTCTTCTGGATGAAGCGCGCCCACAGTTCGAAGTCTCCGGCCAGTTTCAGCGTATGGTCGAAGTCCCCGCCTACCTCGTCCCACAGATCGCGCCGCCAGAAGGTGCAGTCCTGCACGATCCAGCCCGAGGTCGGCAGGCCCGAGGACTTGATATGCTCGCCGTTGAAGAAACCCCAGTTGTCCACGCCCGGTAAAAAGTCGGACTTGATCACCACGCCGTCTTTGCGCGCCTGGAGCGGATAGCGCGAGGTGATCCAGCGCACGTGGGGCAACTGGTCGAAGATGTCGAGGACGGTTTGGATGGTCCAGGGCGTGAGCTGGTCGTCGGAATTCAACCAGCCCATGTAGGGCGCGGCTGATGCTTTAAAGCCCTCGGCGATGGCGTAGTACATGCCCTCGTCGCGCGCGCTTTGGCAGTGCGTGAACGATGCGGCGTATTTTTTGACGATCTCCATCGAACCGTCGGTCGAGCCGCCGTCCATCATCACGTAATCGACGCGCTCGAAGCCCTTGCTGTTCACGATGGAACGGATGCAATCCTCAAGGTAGTCGCCGTAGTTGTAGTTGGTGGTCACCATGCACAGGCGGCCGGCGGGCATTGTCCTCACCCTGCGTTCAAGATGGAGTCAAGCTGCAGATACTTGAATCGCAGCTCCAGGTCGAGGCTGTGGGCGACCGGCGGGGCCAAAGAGCCCAGATCAAGGATGGTCACGGCTTGCTTGGCCGCCAACACCGCCCCAGCCTCCAGGAAAGACACGCCATCCCACAGAACACGAATGGGCTGCTTCAACAAATCGATCTTTTGCGCACCTTGAGGCGTCGTGAATACGGCCTCGACCTGATCAAACTGAATGACCGCTCGCGCCACGGGCCACGTCAGGCGCAGGCGGGTAAAGGCGTCAGGACCCATGGGCTTCAAGGTCGCTGACACGAACCCCCGACCAAAAGCGTTGACGTTGAGCGACACCTGACCTTCGCCGCGTGCGTCGAACCCCGCACCGCGATCAGGGCAGATCGTCAAAGATCCCAGCAAGGGATTGGAGAACAGTTGCTCGGCGGTGAAGGCCTTGCGGATGCCGCTGGAATAGGCAGCCGCAAGACTGGGGTCGGCGATTTGGAACGACGCGGCGGGCCAGTAAATTTGATCCCGCGTGACGGTTTGCAGGCCCGCCCAACCGCCATATTCCAGCCGCGAGAAATCAAACGTGGTGCCGGTGAACGACATGGTCGGCATGGCGTCGACCTTGGCTTCATGCCGCCACGCACCGATGCGTCGGGCTTCGTCCAACGTCGGGTTCAGCATGGCGCACGATGCAACAGCGGCGATCTGGCGGGCCAGCGCGTCGTTGCCGACGGCGGGCGTTTGATCGAGCGAGCCCAGCAGCGCGTTGATCTGGCGCACACCTTCGAAAATGCCGTCTTGCATGGCGTGCATCTCGGCCAGTTGCTTGTCCGGGCGGCGGTTGGGTAGCAACTGCGGTTCCCCGGTGGCATCAAAGCCCGCCAGCGAGCCCTCGTCGCACATGCAGGCATGCTCCAGAACGTCGGGCGTGCGGACCAGAACCTGTGTGGCTTCACCGCCAAAACCGTCGGGCGACAAATACGCCTGCAGATCGACGCCGCTCATGATGTTGGCGGCCGCCTTGTCGCTAAGTGCGAAGTACAGGCCCGACATTTTCACATCCAGGCCCTCGCGTTTAAGAATGCGCTGCAGCACGGCTTGAATTGTCGCGGTGTAGCCCAGATCCACCACAATGATGCGCGGCTTTTGGGCAAAGGAGATGGCCTTGCCTAAGCCCTTGAGCAGTCCCGGACGCAGCGCAGCGGAATGAGCTTCGATCTTCTGTTTCAGCGCCGGGTTCATCAGGACCGCACTGATCATCTTGACGAAGGCGTCGGGCTGCGCGGCGTCGAACTGCGCGAGCTCGGTCGACACCGCGCCGAGGTCGGCGCGCGATAGTCCCATATTCGTCAGAATTTCGTCAGTGGTTCGCCCCGGCGCGGCCAGCACGTATTCGCCGATCAGGTCGGCGTCTTCAGGATAAAGCCCAGCACGGATCACCGCGCGGCGGGACAGCCACAACTCCTGAAAGTTGATTTTTGCGCCGAGCTGCTCGGCCGTGAGGTCGACGACGCGCTTGAGAAAGCGGCCCTCGCGCATCAGGCCGTAAACGGCGTCGGCACCCTGGGCCGATTGCACAATCCAACGCGCAAAACCGGCGAAGAGCGGGGCCATGACGGCCGCGCCGTAGCCCCAGAAAAATTGCAGCTCCGGCGACAACGCCATGGGCGCGCGATGCGCCAGCCGCGAACGCAAGCCCGTCAACCCGAAATCCCCCGCCGGCGACAGCACAGCATGTCGGTCCTGAATAGCGGCGGGAAACTCATGGGATCTGACACGCGGCGAGAACGCCCACTTGTCGTAGTGAATACAGGCGATGCCGAGACGGCGGCAGGGCGTGATGTCGGCATCCATGTTATCGCCGATGTGGAGCATCTCGGACGGCAAAACACCCAATTGGGGTACCAGCACGTCGAACAGATCGCGCCATTTGGGCTTGCCCGCTTCGTTTGAGGCGATGATCTGCGCGATGTTTTTTTGACTGCTCAGACCCGCCTTACTTAGAAAAACGGATAATTCGCGGCTGGAAAAGTAAGTATCCGAGACCAGGATCACCTTCACGCCCTTGGCGGCGGCGTGGGTGGCGAGCGCGGCCACGTCCCCGTCCAGCACCATGAGGCTGGTTTCAAGTTCCAGCTCGGCGGCCTGCGCTTTCGCCGGTTCAAATCCGGCGGCGAAGATGAACGGCGGCAGTTCGGCGTAGATATCGCGCAGCGTGATTTCGCGATAGCCGGTGGCTTTCTGTTTTTTTTCGCGGGCGCGGGTTTCGGCGAAACGCCGCAGTTCGGCGAATTGGACCGCCGATAAGTTGGCGGCAAGACGGCCCGCGTTCTTCAGCCGCTGCGCCAGCATGAGGAAGACGTCTTGCGGCTCGGGGGCTTTGCGCCAGAGCAGCGTGTCGAACACGTCGATCGAGAGCACCTTGACCCGGCCGCTATTGACGGCGTCGATGGCGGTCTGCAGGCGGCGGTCGGAGATGGCGGCTGGCATAGGCGGGGAGTGTACCGGAATCCGAGAATTATGGCGTTAACGTTTGGGAGCGCACGCGGATCAGACCGTACAGGGCCTTGGTAAACGGAACGGAAATGCCGCACAGGTCGGCGATCTCGGCCACCGCGCCGATCAGCGGCGCGACTTCGAGCGAACGGCCGCGCAGCGCATCGGCCAGCATGGAGGTCTTGGCCTTCACCGGGCTCGCCCCGGCGGCGGCAAAACGCTGCGCGCCCGTAGGCCCGCCGGGCAGGCCCAAGGCGGCAGCGACCGCGCGGCCTTCGTCGACCACGCGGGCGGCCAGATCGCGCACGTAGGCGTCGCCCAGCATCAGGTCCGATGTGGCCATCGTCAACACGCTGATGGGATTGAAGGTCATGTTGATCAGCAGCTTGGCCCAGATTGCCTCGCGGATCACCGCCGAGGTTTCGGTGTTGTAACCGGCCGCGCGGAACACCGCGGCCACGGCATCCAAGCCGCCGAGCGCGCCGTTGGGATGCCCCAATTGCAGATGGTTGGAATGAACATGATTAAGCGTGCCATCCGCCTCGATGGCGACGTTGCAGTTGATCACGCCCCAGATGACGCGCGCGGCAGGAATGGCGCGGGACAATGCACCATCGGGATCCACGGTTTTCAAAGCACTGCCCTGCAGCGCACCGCCGAAGCCGTCGAAGAACCACCACGGCACGCCGTTGAGCACGAAGACCCACTGCGTCTCGGGACGCGATAGCGCCGCCAGATGCTCCGCCGCCCAGGGCAGCCCCGCCGCCTTGACGGTGACCACCACCAAGTCCTGCACACCAAGTTCGCGTGGGTCCGTCGCCGCTTTGGGTTTGCCGGTGTAGGTCTGCCCGCCGTCCAAGAGTTTGAACCCCCGCTGCGCGATCTCGGCAACCTTGGCAGGCTGGGCGAGCGTGCTGACCTCGAAGCCCACACGCTGCATATGTACGGCCATCATGCCGCCGATGGCTCCGGGCCCGACGATGCAGACTTTCTTCATCAGAACATCTTGCCCGGGTTCATCAGGCCCAAGGGATCGATGGCCTGCTTGATCTTGCGCATCAAGGCCACGCCTTCGCCTGCCTCGCGCCTCAAGTGATCGATCTTGCCGAGGCCAATGCCGTGCTCGCCGGTGCAGGTGCCGCCCATGGCCTGCGCGCGCTCGACCATCGCATCATGCAGTCGTTCGGCTTCGTGAAGCTCGTCGGGCTTGATCGGGTCGATGATGAAGCAGACGTGGAAATTGCCGTCGCCCACATGACCCAGCAGCGGGGCAGGCATGGAGGCTTTGGCTAAATCAGCCTTGGTGGCCGCGATGCACTCGGCCAGCCGCGAAATCGGCACGCAGACGTCGGTCACCAAGCCCTTGGAACCGGGGCGCAAGGCAAGCCCCGCGTAATAGGCCTTATGGCGGGCCTCCCACAGCTTGGAGCGGTCCTCGGCCTGGTCGGCCCACTGGAAGCCGCTGCCGCCGTGCTCGGCGGCGATTTCGCCCACGGCCTTGGCATTTTCCGCTACCGACGCCTGTGTGCCGTGGAACTCTAGAAATAATGTCGGGCGCACGGGCAGCGACAGCTTGGAATAGCGGTTCACCGCCTCGACGCTGACCTCGTCCATCAGCTCGATGCGCGCCACAGGGACGGCGGCTTGAATGACGGCGATCACGGCGTTCACCGCCGCGTCCACGGACCCAAAGCCCACGGTGGCCGCCGCTGTGGCTTCGGGGATGGCGGCCAGACGCAGCGTCACCTCCGTCACCACGCCCAGCGTGCCTTCGGAACCGATCATCAATCGGGTTAAGTCATAGCCTGCGGCGGACTTGCGCGCCCGGCCGCCGGTTTTGATCACCGAGCCATCGGGCAGCACGACGGTCAGCCCCAGCACGGACTCGCGCATGGTGCCGTAGCGCACCGCATTGGTGCCCGAGGCGCGCGTGGCCACCATGCCGCCCAGCGTGCACTCAGCGCCCGGATCGACGGGGAAGAACAAACCCTGGTCGCGGAGATGGGCGTTGAGTTGGCCGCGCAAGACGCCCGCCTCGACCGTACAGTCCAGGTCCGCGGCATTCACCGCGACGATCTTGGTCATGCGCGACAGATCGATGCACACCCCGCCGCGCACGGCGTTGACTTGACCTTCCAGCGACGTGCCCGCACCGAAGGGCACGATGGGAACTTTATGCGCGGCGCAAAGTTTAACCACTACGGCGACGTCGTCGGTGGTCTCGGGAAATACCACCGCGTCGGGCGGCGCGGTCGGGTGCCAGGATTCCCCGCGCCCGTGCTGCTCGCGCACGGCGGGACTCACCGACACACGATCACCAAGAACCTTGCGCAGGGCGTCAACGATCTCAGCCATGGAACACGCCCGAGGCCACCATGCGCTGCCACGTCGCGGCGATGAAATCATCGGCCTCTTTTTCATCGGCGTGGGGCATGGGCATGCCGTTCAGCGCGCACAGGCGCAGCGCATCATAGTCTTGGGCGTGCAGACGAGGCTGGAGTTGCGCCAGGAAATTAGCTTTGGGTTGGGCGCGGTATTTACGCAGGGCGTCGATGTCGATGACGGCGGGCACCAGCGTCTCACCTTCGGTGTCAGCGCGTGCGATCACCCGGCCCTGGTAGTCGATGACTTCGGAAGGGATGCGCGAGGAGCCAGCCTTGCCGTCGTCGTCGATGAAGGGGCCGATGTTGGCCATGGCCAGGTACATGACGTTCTCCCAGGCGCGAACGCGGCGCACCATGGGCATGGCCGATCCCACCGGCTGGTCGGGTTCTTCGCTGGCGGAGGCGTACCCGGGCGTACGCGCCGCCGCCGTGGGATTGAAGATCAGCTCCGCCCCACGCATGGCCAGCGCGCGCGGCACCTCGGGCCAAGCGATGTCGGCGGCCACCGCGCAGCCGATCTTGCCCAGGGGCGTGTCGATGACCGGAAACAGCGCCGCGCGGCCGAACTTGGCGACGTATTGCTCATACATGTCGCCGGGACGCGTCTTGTGCGTCAGGGCATAAACCTTGCGATAGATCAGCTTGAGTTGATCGTCGGGGCTCGCGCCGTCGGGCGCTACCACGAAGCCCGACATGAAATAGCGCCCCGGAAAATCGGGGATTTTTTCATAGACCGCGCCGGCGATATGCACGCCGGTGGCACGGGCAACCTTGGCCATCGCGCGCGTCTCGGGGCCCGGCAACAGTACGCCCGCCCGCTCCCAGTCGGCGATGGAGCGATGCAGCGCATAGCCCTGCACGCAGAATTCAGGAAATACCGCGAGCTTGGCCTGATGCTCCGTGGCCGCGCGCTCCACCAGGGCGCAGACGCGCTCCAGATTCTCCGCGATGCACTCGGGGCGGAACGGCGTATCGACGCCCTGATAGACCGGGCGCATGGAAATCTGGCAGGCGACGGCGACGTAAGGGGCGGGCATGGACCTAGATTTAGGGCCTAACGCCGCGCGATCCTAGCCCTTACTTCTTCACCTGACAGCGGATGTAGAACCAACCGAGATTGAGCCCGTAGCGTTCGGAATTATCCACGGCATAGGCGTAGGCGATGGGGACCGCCATGTCCTTCTTGTCGTGGATGCGAAACAGCGGGAACTCGCGGTCCGGCGGCGAGGTGAAGGCCCGGGTATGGATGACGAACTTCAGGTCGCGGCCGTCAGGCCACTTGATGTCGGCCTCGCCGCCCTGGTCGTGCAGCTCGATGTCGGTGAGCTTCTTCGTCTTCGTCATGTCGCCGTTGGGGTCTTCCAGCACCTCGCATTTCATCATGCGGGCCTTGGTCTGCTCGAACCATGCGTAGTTGGAGCCCGGTGCCATCTCGTAAGTGACTTTGTTGTCAGCGTAGGTAAAGCGCTGGTCGCGCGCCCAGTAATGGCGCGGCCCGACGATCACCTGGTACTGGAACCATTCCTTGTCGTCGTTGGCGTTGCAGCTTTTTTCCTTCATGCCGCCCCGGAACTGTCCACCTTCCCAGCGCAGATGGACGTTGCAGGCGTCGCGGAAGGTGCGCACGTCCTTCTTTTTCAACTTCTCGACCTTAGACAAGTCGTTGTGCGCGCCGACCAGCGGCTTGGTATCGAGCGGGGTGTTGAACTTGACTAAAATCGCGCCTTCCTTTTCGTCGATGCTGAGCGAATACAACCGGATGCGCGCGATGTCGGCGGGGTTGTTGTTCTTCCACTCCTCGACGTAGAGCACGTTGTCGCCCAGTTCGGGCATGTTGACGCGCTTGAACACGGTATGCAGCCGGTAGAACGGCTTGTCGGTCTGCGCCGAGAGCCCGCCTCCCGACTGGCGCACGATCTGCTCGTTGTTGTCGTAGCGGCCCGGCCACCACTCCATCAGCAGCTTCAATTGCGCGTTCAGGTCGGCCTTGGTGTGGGCCGAGGCCGGCACGGTGCACAGCAGCGCGCCCATCAGAGCAAAATAAAACGCCTTCATGTGAAACTCCCCGATCAGTGCTGCCTTACGGCAGCTTTGATTGCTCGATAAATCCCTCGCCTGCACCCGGCACGAATTCCCAGGCCACGGCGTCGGTCTGCGGGCTGCGCGCGCGGTTGCGCACCCAATGTTTACCCGGTGAAATGACCAGCGTGTAGTCCACCCAAGTTTTATCGGGCCGGTCGCACGTGCGTTCTTTCATCGTACCGCGAAACTCGGCCCCCGCCTTGCGGATCAGAACATCGCACAGATCGCGATCTTTGCGCACATCGTCCGTCGTCAAGGCCTCGACTTTGGCGAGATCAGCATGCGCGCCTTGCAAGGCTTCGGGCCTTAACGGGTTGACCAAATGCAGCCGCACGGCGTTCTCGCCTGTATCTGCGGTGAAGGTATACAACCGGACGCGCGTGAGTTTGGTCGGGTCGTTGTCGCGATACTCTTCCAGGTACAGCACGTTCTCGCCGAACACCGGCGCTTTCACCGGCTTGATGATCGTGCGCACCGGATAGAACGGCTTGTCACCGCCTTGCTTCTGAATTTGCGCGGCGTTGTCGTACACGCCCGGAAGCATGGCCATGATCTCACGCACTTGGGCGTTCAAATCCGCCGCCTGCGCCGGAGCAACGAGCGCAAATACAAACGCCAATGCCAGCGCGCGCATGGGTTTACGCCTTCAAAGGCTTGTAGCCGATGATCGAAACCATCAGACCGTCGGGATCATAGAAGATCATCTCGGTATAGACGCCGGCCTTCATGTAGGCGTCGTCGGTGGGCTTGGTGTAGGGCGTGGGCGGGGTGAGGAACGTATAGCCGTGCTTGGTCAGCGCGGCATAAAGCTCGTCACCCTTGTCGGTGGAGAACACGAATGAGCCCTGGCCCCAATGGATCTGGCCCTGTTTCGGCGGCACGGCGACGGGCAACGCCGGTTCGGAGACGTGGAACAAGCCCACCAGCCCGGCGTCGATGGACGGATCGGCGGAGAGGTACATGATCCGCATGGTGCAACTGGGCAGGTTCACCAGCTTGCCGATAAAGGGACCGGATACGGTTTTATCCTCGATCACCTTCATGCCCAGGATATCGCGGTACAGCGCGAGGGACTTGTTCAGGTCGCGGCAGAAGATCGAGACGCGCTTGACGGGACTGACGTTGCTCAATGGGGCTTCTCCTCAGATTAAGAGGAAAGCTTAGCAGCCTCCGCGGGCGGGGGAACCCCAAACAAAACCCCGCCGAGTGGGCGGGGTTTGAAGAGGTTACTTAAACAGCTTCGCGAAATTGCGCCGCTTGCGCTTTTTCCAGTGGCCGCGGTGGTAGGCGTCCGAGGCGATCAGCGGAATAACGCTGGAGGCCTCGGCGAACACCATCTGTTCGCAGCTCGCATCCACCTTGCCCCAGGAGTTGGCCTCCTTCAGCGTCGAGGACGAGCACGCCCCATCGCGCACGTCGGCCACCGTGATCTGCACGGCGTATTTGTGCATCTCGACGTCGTGATGGCCCAGCACCTCGGCGCACACCACCGTGTCCTGCACGAAGTTCTTGGGCACGCCGCCGCCGATCATCATCAGGCCGGTGGTGCCGGCCTTGAGCTTGATGTCGGTGAGTTCGCGGAAGTCGGCAATGGCGTCGAGCACCATGTGCTTCTTGGGGTTTTTGACCTGATGGTTGACCAGGCCGAAGCCCGCCGAACTGTCGACGAAGGCCGGGCAGAAGATCGGCACGCCGTGATCGTAGGCGTTCTCGACCAGCGAGCCCTTCTTTTTGGCGTTTTTCTTCAGCCAACGGCCCATCTCATGGATGAACTCGCGCGAGGAGTAGGCGCGCGGCTCCAGGCTGTCGGCGATTTTGCCGATGGTGTGGTCGCAGTATTGCAGTTCTTCTTCGTCGATGTAGGTGTCGTAGATGCGGTCGATGTAGAGCGAGCGCAGTTCCTTGTCGTCGATGAATTGGCTGCCCTGGAAGTGCTTGAAGCCCAGCGCCTCGAAGAAATCCATGTCGACGATGGAGGCACCCGTGGAGACGATGGCGTCGACCATGCCGTACTTCACCATGTCGGAGTACACCTGCATGCAGCCGCCCGCCGAGGTGGAGCCCGCCAGCGTGAGGACCACAGAGCACTTGGGGTCGGCGAGCATCTGGTTGAAGATTTCGGCCGCGCGCGCGGTATCGCGCGAGGTGAACGACATCTTGCCCATGGCGTTGATGATCGGGCGGGCGTCGAACGAGGTGAAGTCGATGTGCTCGACCGGCGTGGAGAGCAGCGCGGCTTTCTTGTTCGACTTGGATTTCTTTTTAGCCATGACGTCGTTCAGTCCTTTTTGGGAAAGTTAAATGCAGCATGGATCGCCCGGACAAGCCGGGCGATGACAGTACAAGTTACGAATCTACGGGCTATTTAGCCGAGAGCGCCGGTGGAACGCCATCCCCCGAAGCGTGAAGAGTCTGCGACGCCGGCTCCGACTGAATTCCGGCTTTCGGCGCGGCGCGGCGCAGGGCCGCCATCGGCTGGACGGCGGGTTCGGACGGCACGGCCAGCACCGAGGCCTTCTTGCGCGGGCGCTCGAAGGCAAAGGGAGCTGCTTCCGGCCATACGGTGGCGGCGAAGTCGGAATGGAAGCCGTTGAAGCGCGTCTGCATGGTGGAGCCGTAGGCCCCCAGCATGCCGATCTCGATCCAATCGCCTTCCTGGGTGTCCTCGGGCAGCAGGAACGGGCCCTTCATCTTGTCCAGGTTGTCGCAGGTGGGGCCGTAGAACATGAACGGCACCATCTTCTCCGACGGGGCCTTGCCGCCCGCGTCTTTATGGGTGTTGCCCTTGCCGCCCTTCTGGGGGCGCACCAGGCGCACCGGGAACTTCCAATTGAGCGCCCCGGCGTCAAATAAACTGCCATAGGTGCCGTCGTTGATGTAAAGGCGGCGGCCCTTGCGCAGGGTCACGCGCACCAGCATGGAGGCGGCCGCCGCGACCATGGCGCGGCCGGGCTCGCACCACAGCTCGGCACCCTGGTCCACGAAGGGCTGGGCGGCGGTCTTGATGGCGGCGATGAAGTTTTCCAGCGGCGGGGGCGTCATGTTCGGGTAGGTGGCGGGGAAGCCGCCGCCCACGTCGAGAATGTCGACCTTCACCTTGGCTTTGGTGGCGACGTCGAGCGCGCGGCCGATGGCACCCGCATAGGCAGCCGGGTCCATGCACTGCGAGCCGACGTGGAAGCAGATGCCAACCTTGGCGGCCACCTTACGGGCATGGCGCAGCAGGTCGGCGGCCGTCGAGGGGGCCGCGCCGAACTTGCCAGACAGGTCGTAGGCGGCAGCATTTCCGGCCACGGCCAGACGGATGAACAGGCGCAGGTCGCGGGCGGATTTGGTTTCCTCCATCAGCTTCATCAGCTCGGCGGCGGAATCGAGCGAGAAGTCACGGATGCCCATGCGGTAGGCGCGGCGGATGGACTCGCGCGACTTGACCGGATGCATGAAATGGAGCTTGGCGTCCTTGAACAGGCCGCGGACCAGCCGGGCCTCTTCCAGCGAGGCGACGTCGAAATGACGGATGCCGGCGGCGTACATGTGGCGCAGCATGTCCGCGCCCGGATTGCACTTCACGGCGTACAGGACTGTACCGGGGAACTTCTCGATAAAGGCCTTGGCTTGGCTGCGCACCGCGTCGGGGAACACGCATTGCACCGGCGTCTCGGGCTTGAGGCGCTTGGCGACTTCGTCGACGGACCGGAAAATGTAATCCGGGGTGGTGATGCCGTGAGGATCAGTGCTGCTGGGCAGCGATCGGTGTGGTTCCATCTCTTCCTTGTTCCGCCTCTCCGCCGCGCTCTGGTTTTCTAATGGCGCGGACTTTTGTTACCGGGGGCCCGCTTCTTCTTGCCTCGATTATTTTAAGGCGGGCTTAACAACGCTTTTGGTTGGCGACGGCACTCAATCGCGAATGACGTCGAAGCGGCCGAGTACGACCAATTCATGGCCGTCCCAGGCCGCGGACCGGATATCGACGAACCCCGCAATTAAGCGGTTGGTTTGTCGGAGGTGGCGTTTCAATCTCGGGAAGGGCATGCACGGCTTCCTTTGATCAATCAGACGACTTCTAGTCCAACCAACGAAAGGACGCTTACGTCGTTGCTTAACGGCGGTGAGCTTTAGGCACGTGCGTGTACGTCTTGGATTTCGCATTTACTCTCATTGCGCGAGAAATCAAGCAGAAATCTCCCCCGGCCAGATTTTTTTTGACTCCGTTGCGGCGTTGCGACGATGCTGCCACCCCGCCGGACCGTCGGCACGCTCATGGAGAACGTCGCATGCTCGAGAACTTCGCCCTCACCGGAATTGTCACGGCACTGGCCCTGCTGGTCTATGTTTGGGTCTCGCTGCGGGTCGGCGCGGCGCGCGCGAAGTTCGGCGTGAAGGCGCCCAGCATCGACGGACCGCCTGATTTTCAGCGGGTTTTCCGCGTTCAGCAGAATACGCTCGAGCAGCTGGCGTTGTTCATTCCGGCACTGTGGCTGTTCGCCGCCGCCTGGGGCGACATGGCCGCGGGCATCGTCGGACTCTTCTGGCCGGTGGGCCGGATCCTCTACGCCGTGACCTACTACCAAGCCGCCGAGAAGCGCGCCGTCGGGTTCGGGCTGACGTTCCTGCCGTCGGTGATTTTGCTGCTGGGCGGGCTTGCCGGCGCGGTGATGGCGGCGCTCTAGCCGCCGCCCCGCCCCCGAGTCGCGCCTCAGGGAGCGGCGAGCAGCGCCGTCACGGCCGCCAGGGCGTCGTCGTTCAGCATCGACTGCACCCGGCCCAACTCGACGCCGGCCTTGTCCGTCACGACGACGAGGGGCGCGGACTTGTCGGTGACGCCCAACGCCGGGAAGTAGGCGTCCTCGTCGACGTACAGCACGATGACGCGCTCGCGCACGGCTTTATCCTCGTAGATGCCGCGCATGCCGCCCGAAATGAACCCGCGCACGATGGCCCCGGGATTGGGGATCAGCGGCATGTTGTAGACCTGAACTGCGGTGCCGTCGCGGCTGGGGGCGAGGGCCGCGTCCCAGGCATCCACGGGGGCCTGCATATCTCGACCAAAGCTGAACAGCAGGATGTTTCGCTCGGCCGTGAAGTCCTTCGGGACCACGATCTTGGCCTTGTTCAAGGTCTCGGCCTTGACCTCGGGGATCGGCGCACCAACACCCGCCCAGGCAAGGTTGGGCGAGAACGCCCAAAAGGCGCACAGCGCAACGAGGCGCAGAGCGTGCGTCATGAACGGCGGACTATTCGGCGGCGAGCACGGCCGCGCCCGTCATGGGCTGCAGCGGCACGGTTCTATGCACCCAGCCCTTGGGGTCGGTTTTGCGGGCGGGTGAGGGCATCACCATGATCTGGTTCTTGACGGCCTGATCGTAGGCCTCGGGGTCGATGGCCCCGCGGGTGCGCGCCCAGTCCTGCACCTTGCGGCGATAGGTCATCTCCATGCCGTCGGCCTCGATAAGGAACTCCTCGGTCGTCGACTTCGGGGTCAGCTTGGGCTTCACGTAGCGCACGATGTTGTGGTCTTCCTCGATCGCCTGATACAGGCCCTTGAGGCGCTCGGGGTCCTGTTCGGGCTCCATCAGGAAGTTGCGCGCCTGAAAACCATAACTTTTCGTATTGTACTCGTCGATCGGCGTGCGCGCCGAGAACAGCACTTGGGAAATCTCGGTGGTCATTTCCTGGTAGAGCATCTCGGTGATGCCGACCATGGAGAACTGCAGCGTCACCCGCGTCGTCTTACGGTCGGTGGGCAGGATCTTCTGCATCGCGCCCGATTTTTGGGAATTGGGCGGCGCGGTACGCACACGCGTCACGGTCGCGCCGAATTCGGTCTCGGTGATGGGAACGATATTCGCCTTGGGGCTGAGCCTATTGCCGAAGGCCTTATGCACGAACGCGGGGTGCGAGGTGTCGACCGAGTTTTCGCCCAGCCGCACCCAGTTCACGTCGGTGTAGACGTAGTCATAGGTCAGGATGCGCCAATCGGGCGAGTTGAGGAACGGCTCGTACCAATCAGGGATCGCCGGGCGCTTGGCTTCGTCCTCATCGCCCAGGAACACCCAGACCATGCCCATCCTCTCCTGCACGGGGTAGGAATCGATGCGCGCGCGCTTGGGGATGGTGATCTCATCGCCCATGGCGGGAATTTTGGTGCACGCACCGCCGCCGTTGAACTCCCATCCGTGGTAGGGGCAGGCGATGCAGTCGCCCTTCACCTCGCCGCGATGAAGCGCTCCGCCGCGGTGGCAGCAGACGTCGCTGACGCAGTTGATCTTGCCGGTGGTGTCGCGGAACAACACGAAGTCGAGACCCAGCATGCGGGACTTGAACGGCGCGGCACCGATTTCGGCGGTGCGGGCGGCGACATACCAGTTGTTGATCAGCATCGACGTGCTCCAAATCCCCGAACGCGGATGGTTAACAGATATACGCCCCATGACGGCCGGGGGATCATGATCCAGGTCAATAATTTATCATGTCTCTATGACCTTTTACGAGGCCCGCCTTCCGGCTTAAATGCTGAACTTTTCGTGCTATGCCGACGTGGGATGAAGACTAGGAGGACGTGATGACAAGCTTTGGGACCGCTGTGGTGGCGATGGTCGTTTTGGCGGGGACGGCCTTGGCCCAAACGCCGCCGCCCACCATCCCCGACGGTGGGGCCAAGCGCGCCGAATTAAAGCCCTGGATGGCGCATCAGCCCAAAGTCATGAAACGGCGCTTCGCCGACCTCGCCGAGGGCCAGGTGCACTACTGGCAGGGCGGCCCGGCCAAGGCCGACAAGAACAGCCGCAAGACGCCGCTGGTGTTCATGCATCCCGGCCCGCAGACGGCCCGCGTTCAGGTGCCCCTGCTCGACGTGCTCGCCGAGACGCGGCCCGTGTACGCCCCGGATTTGATGGGCATGGGCGATTCCGCCCCGCCTTTGCTGAAAGACGGCGAGGCCCCCGAGTTAGAGTACTACGCCGACGCCGCGCTGCGCTTCGCCGACGCCGTGGGCTTGAAGGAGTTCGACCTGATGGGCTCCTCGCTCGGCGGATACGTGGCGGTGGAAATGGCCCACCAGCGCCCGGACCGGGTGAAACATCTGGTCATCAACCGGCTGAACATCATGACCGGGGAGTTGCTCAAGCAGTTCACCGCCTACCACGGCCCCAAGGTGGTGCCCGATCAGAGCGGCATGTACGTGACGTTCCTCTGGAGCCGGTTGAAAGACCTCTACACCTACGTGCCGTGGTTCCAGCATGACGCCAAGAACCTGCGCGGCCGCGGACTGCCATCGCCTGAGATCATGCACATCGCCTTCACCGAGCAGGTGAAGATGGCCACCACCCAATACATGGCGTTTGACGCCTACTGGCGTTACCCGATTGCGGAAAGATTCGCAGGCCTGAAGGTGCCCGTCATGGCCGGGGCCGACGGCGTGAAGTTGCTGCCCGGCGCGAAGTCCTGGGACCCGAAGCTGTCGGGCGACGTGATCGAAGCGCCCGAAGCCGAACTGCGGGCGTACGCCGCCGAAGCGGCGGCGTATTTGGACGGCAAGTAATCAGAACGGTTTTACGACGCCCAGGAACGCCATCAAGGCTGATGCGCTCCAGAACACGATCACCACGGGCTTGGAGCGTTCCAGTGCCGAGGCGAACATGCCGTCGATTTCGGCGGTCGGACCCTCGACTGCCAATTTTTGGAAGCCCGTCACCCACAGGCTGACGAACTGGCGCAGGACCAAGCCCAGGGCGACGATGACGCCGAACACCATCACCTTGAGCCCCAGCCAACCGGAGCCGAACCATTGACCCGTGGCGAGCGAATAGCCGCCCGCAGCGATCATCACCGGGGCGACGATGGTGCGCAGACCGTTGTCGATCCGACGCAACAGTTCGCCCGCCAGCGGCCCTTTGCGCAAGTACACCAACCACGACACGACCAGCCAACACAGGCTGAAGGCCCACACGGCGATGAGCGCCGCGCCCGTTACGGGCGAGAGGCCCAAGTCGGCCGCCAGTTGCAATCCCACGGGCAGCAGCAAGATCAGGCAGCTTCTGGGCAGCAGGTCGATTTTCAGCATCGCGGCGAGGAACCGGCGGCGCTCGTCGATGGGCAGGCCCGGCTTGGCGATGTAGTGCGAGGTCACCCACACGCCCCAGTCGGGGCCCAGCCAGTAGACAAACAGCACCACATGAACGAAGACCAGCACGTCGTGGGACATTATCGCATCACCTGCGCACCCAGCCAGACCGCGATCAGGCAGATGACGACGGAGCCGACGATATTAAAAGCCGCCGCAGGCCACGCCCCGGCCTCGATCAGGTTCAGCGTCTGGACGCTGAACGCGGAGAACGTGGTGAAGCCGCCGCACAGGCCCACGGCCAGAAACAGCTTCGCCTCTTCATTGATCTGCGCGGAGCTCGCCACCGCGCCGATGACGAACGAGCCCGCCACGTTGACGATCAGCGTGCCCCAGGGAAAGCCCGCACCCCACTGCGCCAGCGTCCAGGTTCCCACCGCATGACGCGCCATGCCGCCCAGCGCGCTGCCCAGCGCGATCCAGAGATAGTTCATCGTACCACTCCAAAAACGAACAGGGCGTCCCTCGCGGGACGCCCTGAAAGTATAGGCGCTTTACAGGATGAGTTACACGCCGCCCCGCGGAGGCGCGGGCTTTTGCGTGCGCGAGTACCACTCGATGGAGCTGAGCGAGGGCTCCTCGAACTTCTCGGGCGACTTCAGGTACTTCGGGAAATTCTTCTCGGTGTACTTGACGATGTCCTCGGGGATCGACTCCAGCGTACCGATGCCGCCCATGAAGCATTGATAGATGCAGTTGCCTTCCGCCTGGCCCATCAGCAGCCACGGCAGCCACGGCGTCGAGCGCGACCAGGTGCCGGAGTACGGAATATGCGTCAGGGCCTCGTTCTGCACGTCGTCGAGGCTGAGCACGTGATTGAAGAACTCGGAGACTTGAACCATCGGCCCGGAGCTTTCGCGCTGCCAGATTTTCGGGTCCAACGCGTTTTTGTAATACAGATGAATATGGCGCTCCATGATCACACGATCAGGTTGTTGGATGCGCCACTTCAGCAGGAACGGTTTGGGTTCGACCTTTTGGGTGTTCAAACCACCATACGCCGGCGGCGGCGACACGGTTTCCTTGATGGTCATGTTGAAGGGATCGTTATTGATGGGAACGATCTTCACCTTCTCGCCGGTGTAGGGGTTGACCATCTCTTCCATGATCTCGCCGGTGGCGAGGTCGTAGTAATAGCCCACTTCGCGCAGCAGGCGGCGATAGCCGCCGTCGGGCAATTTCTCCATGCGGTACGAACTCATGCCCTTCATACCGCAGATGTTCTTAATCGGACCGCCGGGCGCGGTGCCCATGACCAGGCCGTCGTACCAGCCGTGCGTGGTGGTCTTGCAGTCGATGTCGCCGGCGATGCGCGCATACGCGGTCACGTTGTCTTTGGGTGTGCTGAGGTCGAGATAGGGACCCTTGAGGCTGGCACCCTTGATGACTTTACGCTTGCTGACGTCGAAGGCGGCCTGCGCCGGGCCGATGGCGCCCGCCGAGGCTGCGGCGAAAGCGGCCATGCCGAGGCCGGAACCGAGAAGCGTGCGGCGGTCTGTCGTCGGATCGTAAACCATGTGAATGAGCCCTCCCTGAAAGATGTCCAGCTAGACCTTAGCCGCCAACCTTGCCCAGATAAATACCAAGCCCGCCCGCCGTGCGGATCATTTCCCCGTGAACGGGCACGAAGCGCGGCCCCGTGGCGGCCTCGCTGACGGGAATGTCGGTGACATGCCCGCCGCGCCAGACCACCAGCCGCGCCGAAAGCCCCTTGGCCAGCAGGTCGATGGCATGCACGCCGAAGGCCGAGGCCAGCAAGCGGTCGAACATGGCCGGCGTGCCGCCGCGCTGCACATGACCCAGCACCGTGCAGCGCGCATCGATGCCGGTGCGGGTCTGTAAGGCGTGCGCGATGGCCGTACCTACGCTGCCGCCGGTGCGCCGGTCCTCGGGCGGGCGCTGGATGCCCTCGGCCACGACCACCAGCACCGCATTGGGCCGGTTGTGGGTGACGGCCTGGATGTGCGCGGCGACCGCCGTAATATCGTAGGCGATCTCGGGCATCAGGATCACGTCCGCGCCGCCGGCGATGCCGCCGAACAACGCGATGAACCCTGAATCCCGGCCCATGACCTCCAGCACCATGATGCGCCGATGGCTCGCAGCCGTGGACGACAGCCGGTCCAGCGCTTCGCCCACTACGTCCACGGCGGTAAAGAAACCAACAGCGTATTCGGTGCCGGGCACGTCGTTGTCGATGGTCTTGGGCACGCCGATCCAGGGAATGTTGGCCGGGCCCAGCAAACGATGAAACAGGCGCATACTGCCGTCGCCGCCGATGACCACCAGCGCATCCACGCCGAGTTTTTTCAACGCGGCGATGACGTCGCCGGAACGGTCGCTGAGTTTTCCATCGGCATCGGGGTAAGCGAAAGGGTCTCCTTTCGTCGTCGTGCCGAGGAAGGTGCCGCCGGTGCGCAACAAGTCACCGCGCATCGATTCGGGCGTGAGGCTGACGATCTGCGGCGGGTCTTCCAGCAGCCCCAAATGGCCGTTGCGGATGCCGATGACGTCCCAGCCCTGCCCGCCGGCGGCGTGGTCGGTGACCGCGCGGATCACGGCGTTCAGCCCGGCGCAATCCCCGCCGCTGGTCAGAACCGCAAGTCGTCGTATGGCCATGTTGTTTCAACCCGATGGTGTTGCAGCGCGGGCACGTGCATGCAACTGACACGGCCCGCGTCGCGTTGTAGTTTAGAACGATGTCATCGCAAGCCAACGCCAATTCCGCCCCGCCGCCGCCCGCCGCACCCGTCTGGCTGCCTGACGCCGTGTTCGGTTTCGCCGACGGCGAGGCCCAGGCGCGCGACTTGGCCGGCCGGCTGAACGTGCCTTACGAGACGGTGGAAGTGCATTACTTCCCCGACGCCGAGTGCAAGGTGCGCATCAAGGGCCGGTCGCGTCGGCCCGCCGTCTACCGGCCGCTCAACTACCCCAACGCCAAGCTGGTCGAACTGGTGCTCAGCGCCGCACTGCTGCGCGAGGACGGCGGCAAGGACATCGCGCTGATCGCGCCGTATCTACCCTACATGCGCCAGGACATCGCCTTCCGGCCGGGCGAGGCCGTCAGCCAGAAGATCATCGGCAAGATGCTGGCCCAGTATTTCGACCGTTTCATCGCCGTCGACCCGCACCTGCACCGAACGCCGCGGCTCAACGATGTTTTCGCGGGCAAACCGGCCCTGGCGTTATCTGCAGCACCCGCCATCGCCGCGCACCTGAAAGCCCGCCAGGTCCCGACCGACGTGTTCGCGCTGGGACCGGACGAGGAATCCGCCGGATTGGTGAAGGCCGCCGCCGAGGGTGCCAGCCTGCAGTGGGCCACGTGCGTCAAGGAACGCAAGGGCGACCGCGACGTGCGCCTGACCTTGCCGCCCGATATCGACTTTAAACGCCGCTCGGTGGTGATCATGGACGACGTCGTCAGCACCGGCGCGACCATCGCGGGGCTGGCACGCATGCTGCGTGAGGCAGGCGCGAAATCAGTGGACGTCTACGCCAGCCACGCCCTGTTCGACGACAAGGTGCACGAGGACCTGACGCGTGCGGGCATCCGGCGCATCGTGTCGTGCGATGGCGTGGCCCACAAAAGCAGCGACATGTCGGTGGTGGATTTGATCGTCAACGGGCTGTTCAGCAGCCGTTGAGGTTCGTCACGGTTTGGGATGAAGCTTGTCCCAGTTCTTTTTTTCTTCCGCCGTGAATTCGTCGATGATGACGCGGTAGACGCGCTCGAACACGTCGGGGTTCATGTCGTGCTTTTCGGCCACCGCGCGTACCGAACGCACGATCTCCTCGACGCGTGACTGAACGACCACCGCTTCTTTAGACGGCTTGAACTTGGCCGCTTGCTGGACGAAAAAAAGCCGCTGACACAGCAGCGGCGCGATGATGTCGTCCAGACGGTCGATGTTGCGGCGCACGTCGGCGAGAGTGTCGCAGTTCGTGCGCCAATCCGCGTCGCCTTCCCCGTGCTTTCCCGCCCCGCTCATCGAACGCCTCAATAACTATATTCGGCATACGCCTTGGTGACGTCGCCCTTCCACGCGCCGTGGTAGGACGCCAACATTTTCTCCGCTGGGGTTATTCCCGATGAGGCGATCTCTTGCAAGGGCACCAGGAAGCCGGTCTCGTCCATTCCTGCCGCATCGAAGCGCGCCCGGCGACGCAGGCCCGCACGCGACAACTCCAGAAGCTGCACGGCGATCTCCTGCACCGACCGGCCCCGGACCTTGGCTTTCAACGCTTGTGTGGGCACGTCGTCGCGCAGCGTGGCGCGGTCTTGCGCCGTCCAGTCCTTGACGATCTCGGCGGCGGCGTCGAGCGAAGCGGAGTCGTACAACAGGCCCACCCAGAAAGCGGGCAAGGCGCACAAGCTGGCCCAGGGGCCGGAGTCCGCCCCGCGCAGCTCGATGTAGCTTTTCACCCGCACTTCGGGAAACGCGGTGGACATATGATCTTCGAAGTCGGCCACCGTGGGCAGCTGACCCGGATAGGCCGGCAGTTTGCCCTTGAGGAAATCGCGGAACGATTGGCCCGAGGCGTCGATGAAGCCGTCGCGGTAAACGAAGTACATCGGTACGTCGAGCGCGTAGTCGACGTAGCGCTCGAAGCCCATGCCATCTTCAAAAGCGAAAGGAATCAGCCCGGTGCGGTTCGGGTCGGTATAGCGCCAGATGTTGCCGCGGAAGCTTAAAAAGCCGTTGGGCTTACCTTCGGTGAACGGCGAGTTGGCCCACAGCGCGGTGGCAATGGGTTGCAACGCCAGCGACACACGCAGCTTCTTCACCATGTCGGCTTCGGAGCTGTAATCGAGATTCACCTGCACGGTGCAGGTGCGCGTCATCATGTCGATGCCCATGGTGCCGACCTTGGGCATGTATTCGCGCATGATCTTGTAGCGGCCCTTGGGCATCCACTGGATGTCCTCGCGCCGCCAGTTGGGCGTGAAGCCCAAGCCCAGCATGCCGATGCCCAGTTCGTCGCCGACGGTCTTCACCTGCTTCAGGTGGTCGGTCACTTCCGTGCACGTTTGATGAACGTTGTCGAGCGGCGCGCCCGACAGTTCCACCTGCCCGCCGGGCTCTAATGACACGCTGCCTTTGCCTTTTTGGCTGAGCGCGATGATGTTCTCGCCCTCATACACGCCGTCCCAGCCGAAGCGGGTGAGGCCGTTCAAAAAAGCCTGGATTCCGTTGGGGCCGCCGTAAGGCAACGCGGAAAAATCCGCCGTGCGATAGGCGAACTTCTCGTGCTCGGTGCCGAGCTTCCAATCCGCCTTGGGCTTGGAACCGCCCGACAGCACGGCGATCAACTGCTCTTTCGAGGTGATCAGATCGGACTTGTTGGAACGAAATGACGTCATGCGAACTGCGCAACCTGTGGCCGAACCGTTGATGGTCGCCTTACGTAGGGTGTCCTGCGCAGCGACGCCAGTGGTCTAGCTTGTTCAGCGCCAATCGCCAACGACAGATTGCCAGACGGCCAAAGCCGCCAGGGCCGCGGTTTCGGCGCGCAGGATGCGCGGGCCCAAGCTGATGCGGCGCGCAAAAGTTTGTTTTGCGAGCAGCTCAAGCTCGGCCGTTGCAAAGCCGCCCTCGGGGCCCACCAAAAATCCGCATGGCTGGGATGCAACATCGCTCAAGCCCGCAGCGATGGATTGTCCCGCGCCGGTTTCATCAAGGACGAACAAAAGACGCCGAGCGGGCCATTGTCCTATGACGTCGGGCAGACTCATCGGCTCGCGTACGTCCGGCACGCTCAGCCGCTCAGATTGTTCCGCGGCCTCGACCGCGGTGGCGCGCAGTCGGTCGAGGTTAATGCGCTCGGCGTTGGTGTGCTGGGTAAAGACGGGCCACAGCACGCCGGCACCCAGTTCCGTCGCCTTCTCGACGATGAGATCGATACGCGCGCGTTTGATCGGCGCAAAAACCAGCCAGACATCGGGGTCGCTGGTTTGGGGCCGGGTCTGCGCCTCGGCCTCAAGGGCGCAGCCCTTCTTGGTGATGGTGCGCAGGCGCGCAGTCCACTCGCCGTCACGACCATTGAACACGCGCAGCGGGTCGCCCGTTTTCAGACGCATCACGTTCGTCAGGTAGTGGGCCTGCGCCTCCGACGGCGATACGTCTGCACCTGGGTGCAGCGGTTGATCGATAAACAGGCGGGGGTGACGGCGGGCGGTCATCCATTTACTTTAGTCGCTCATGAGCCAAGCCCAAACCGCCAAGTCGGACATCGTCGCCGGAACCTGGATCGAGCAGATCCTGCCCGAGCCCGCGCGGCCCTATGCCCGGCTGATGCGGCTGGACCGGCCCATCGGCACGTGGCTGCTGTTGTGGCCGGGATGGTGGGCCCTGGCGTTGTCGGGAACCGGCTTCGCCGGATGGCACTTTTACGCCCTGTTCGCCGTGGGCGCGGTGGTGATGCGCGGGGCGGGCTGCACCTACAATGATCTCGTAGACCGCGACATCGACGCGCAGGTGGCGCGCACCGCCGGCCGACCCCTGCCCAGCGGACAGGTCAGCCCGAAACAGGCCCTCGCGTTTCTCATCGCGCAGTTGTTCATCGCGCTGGTGATCCTGCTGCAATTCAACTGGTTCGCCGTCGGCGTGGGTGCTGCATCGCTGCTGCTGGTGTTCACCTACCCGTTCATGAAGCGCATCACATACTGGCCGCAGGCGTGGCTGGGCCTGACCTTCAACTGGGGAGCGCTGCTGGGCTGGGCGGCGGCGACCGGCGAACTGACTTGGTCGGCTGCGTTGTTGTACGCGGGCGGGGTGTTCTGGACGCTGGGCTACGACACCATCTACGCGCATCAGGACCGCGAGGACGATGCCTTGATCGGTGTAAAATCTTCCGCTTTGGCCTTGGGGGGGCGCTCCAAACCTTTCATCGCCGGATTTTATTTACTGGCCATCGCCCTGTTCATGATCGCCGTGCCGGTGGAAAAATGGAACGCGATGTTTCTGGCCGTGATCACGCTGACTGCCGCCCACGGCGCATGGCAGGCGCTGACGCTGAACATCGACGACGCCAAGAACTGCCTGACCCGCTTCCGCGCCAACCGCGACTTCGGCGCGTTGATCATGCTGGCGATGATCGCCGCTCAGTTCGCCCCATGAACCTGCATCTTTCACCGTTCACGTCTGCCGATATCGCGCGCTTGATCGGCTGGGTTCCCGACGAAACGGCCTTACTTCAATGGTCCGGGCCGACGCTGACTTGGCCGCTGACGCCCGATCAGTTGGAACGCGACGTCGCCTCGGGCGTGAACCTGATGTTCAAGTCCGTTCTGGAGAATGAGGTCGTCGGGCACATCGAGATCAAAGCCATCGACCGCCATCACTCCAACGCCATGTTGGGGCGGATACTCGTCGCCCCCGAGCGCCGCGGCCGGGGGCTGGCCTTGCCGTTGGTGCGTGAAGCCCTGAAAGTATGCTTCGATGAGATGAAGCTGCATCGCGTCGGGTTGCGGGTGTTCGCCCACAACACCGGCGCCATCGCCGCGTATGAAAAAGCCGGCTTCGTCGTCGAAGGCCGCGAACGGCACACCAAGCGCGCGCCGGACGGGACGTGGTGGGACGCCGTCACGATGGCGATCCTGGAAGACGGCTGGCGCGCGGCGCAAACCGTACGCTGATTTATTCCGCCGCCTGCTTTTGCGGCTGCTGGGGTTGCGGCGGGGGCGCGGGCGGCTTCTTGCTGTCGAGGTACTGATCGATGTTGACGGCGTCGACCTGCTCGGGCCGCAGGAACTGCTCGGCGTAGTCCTTGTAGGCGCCGGTCGACAAAAACAGCTCGAACAGTTCCGGGTCGACGTGCTTGTCCTTCTTCATGAAGTACAAGATCTTCACGCTTTCCGACAACGTCTTGGCCTTCTTGTAGGGACGGTCGGCGGCGGTCAGCGCCTCGAAGATGTCGGCGATGGCCATGATGCGCGCGGGCAGCGACATCTGCTCGGCGCGCAGTTTGTTGGGGTAGCCCGTGCCGTCCATCTTCTCGTGGTGGCCGCCGGCGTATTCCGGCACGCGCTTCATGTGCTTGGGGAACGGCAGTTCCTTGAGCATGTCGATGGTCAGGACGATGTGATCGTTGATCTTCTTGCGCTCGTCGTCGTTGAGCGTACCGCGCGCAATGCACATGTTGAGGATTTCGCCGAGATTGTACTCGGCCTCGCTGTGCTCGGGCAGATCGGCCAGTAAGGTCTCGAAACCCTCGGCCGGAGGCGGCGCCTTCTCAAACAGCTTGGTTTCAGCCCAGGCCAAGCCCAACTTGCGGTCGAAGTAGCGGTACCACTGCTGCTTGGCGATCTCGCGCACCTTGTCCTGGCGCTCCTTGGACATGAATTCCCCGCCGAGATTGTTCTCGGCGATAAATTTCCACTGCTCGTCCAGTTCGACGCAACGCTCCTTGAACTTCTTGCGCTCGACGCGGGCGCTTTTGCCCTTCGCGATCGCCTTGAGCATCTTGATCTCGGCGTCGCGGCGCAACACCTCGAAGCGCATCCGCACCTCGTGGACGCGGTCGTAGATCGTTTGCAGCTTGGTGGCCTTATCGACGACGAACTCCGGCGTCGTGACCTTGCCGATGTCGTGCAACCACGCCGCCACGTGCAGCTCGTACCAGTCCGCCTCGCTCAGCGCGAAGTCCTTGAACGGCGGGTCTGAGGACTCCACCGCCTTTTGGGCGAGCATCTTGGTCAGTTCGGGCACGCGCTGGCAGTGGCCGCCGGTGTAGGGCGATTTGGCGTCGATGGCGTGCGCCATGACCTTGATCAGGCTGTCCATCAGCGCTTTTTGCGCGTCGATGAGCTGTTGATTGTCGATGGCGACCGCGGCCTGGCTGGCCAAGGCCTCGATGATGCGCTGGACGTCGGCCGAAAACGGGATGACCGTGCCCTTGCCGTCGGTGGCGTTGATCAGCTGCAGCACGCCGGTGACGGCTTCGGAATAGTTCTTCAATGGGATCGTCAGGAACGATTTGGAGCGGTAGCCGGTGCCCTGGTCGAATTTCTTGGTGCCCGAGAAGTCGAAGCCCTCGGCTTCGTAGGCGTCGGCGATGTTGATCGCCTTGCCGGTCAGCGCCACGTAGGTGGCGACGTTGTTGTGGTTGGGCTGCCTGGTCTCGGGGTTGTACATCTTGAGCGGTGGGAAGTTGATGGCCACTCCCGTCGTGCCGCCCATGGCGATCTTCAGCGTGGTGTTGCGGACGTTGATGAACTTGAGGGTGTCGTCCTCGGTGCGCAGGTACAGCGTCCCGCCGTCGGACTTGGTGATGTCGATGGCCTCGAGCAGGATGCGCTCGGTCAGCCGGTCGTGATTGCGCTCCGCCGAGAGCGCCAGACCGATCTCGATCAGCCGTTCGAGCCCCGACATCCCGTCACGGGGATTGCCCGAACCCGGCGATAAATTCGCGCCACCGTCAGCCATGATCCGCCACCTTGTTACGACCCTGAGGAACCGCGTTAATTCACGCGAAGCCTCTGTCCTCTTCACACGCTTATTTTAGTTTCGACACCGCCCCTGCTGCGCGGACGTGTGTCACTTTTTGAGGGCGTTTAGTGTTTAATGTCAGAGTGTTAAAGATAAGTTTGCGCTCTAAAGCCTAGCGTATTTTAAGTTCCGTACTCACCATAAACAAGAGAGCGACGCAGCAATTTTCTCTCTTTGGTTGATTAACCTGCCCGCCTGAGCGCAGCGCCCTTCCTTGACGGGCTTGGGGCAGGGTCTTTAAGTGTCGGAAAAATCGCGCAGATTTCCCCTTATCCCCTGACCCTGCCGGCCCCCATGCCCTACCGTTCCTTGCGCGACTTTATATCGAGGCTGGAGCGAGAAAATCGCCTAGTCCGGGTTAAAACCCCGGTTGCCGCCCACCTGGAGATGACGGAAATCCAGACTCGAGTCCTGGCCGAAGGCGGCCCGGCCATCCTGTTCGAGCACGTCACCGATCAAAACGGCGCAAAATATCCCATGCCGGTGCTGGTCAACCTGTTCGGCACGGTCGAGCGCGTGGCCTGGGGCATGGACCGCGAGCCGCACCAGTTGCGCGAGGTCGGCGAGACGCTGGCCTTCCTCAAACAACCCGAACCGCCCGGCGGCTGGAAAGAAGCCCTGGAGATGCTGCCCCTGCTCAAGACCGTCATGGCCATGAAGCCCAAGACAGTCTCAAGCGCGCCGTGCCAGGAGGTCGTGCTGACAGGCGGGGACATCGACCTCGGTAAGCTACCGATCCAGGGCTGCTGGCCCGGCGAGCCCGCGCCGCTGATCACATGGCCCTTGGTCGTCACGCAAGGGCCGGGGACCGACAAGCGCGACGTGTTCAACCTCGGCATCTACCGCATGCAGGTGACGGGCCGCGACACCACCATCATGCGCTGGCTGAAGCACCGCGGAGGTGCGGGGCACTTCGACCGCTGGAAAGAGGCCAAGCGCGAACCGCTGCCTGCCGCCGCCGTGATCGGCGCAGACCCGGGCACCATTCTCGCCGCCGTGACTCCGGTGCCCGATACATTGTCGGAGTATCAATTCGCCGGATTGCTGCGCGGATCAAAAGTGGAACTGGTCGACTGCAAGACCGTGCCATTGAAGGTGCCCGCCGAGGCGGAGATCGTACTCGAAGGCCACGTGATGTTGGACGAGTACGCCGAGGAAGGCCCCTACGGCGATCATACCGGCTACTACAATTCAGTCGAAAAATTCCCGGTGTTCAAAATCTCGGCCATCACCATGCGCCGCGAGCCGATCTACCTGTCGACCTACACGGGCCGCCCGCCCGATGAGCCCAGCATCCTCGGCGAAGCGCTCAATGAGGTTTTTATTCCGCTGCTGCAACAGCAGTTCCCGGAAATCGTCGACTTCTGGCTGCCGCCGGAAGGCTGCTCGTACCGCATCGCCGTGGTGAGCATGAAGAAGGCCTACCCCGGCCACGCCAAGCGCATCATGATGGGCGTGTGGAGTTTCCTGCGCCAGTTCGTCTACACCAAGTTCGTCATCGTGGTGGACGCCGAGATCAACGCGCGCGACTGGAAGGACGTGATGTGGGCGGTCTCGACCCGCATGGACCCCGCGCGCGATATTACCGTCATCGAAAACACGCCCATCGATTATCTCGACTTCGCCAGCCCCGAACCGGGCCTGGGCGGCAAGCTGGGCCTGGACGCCACCACGAAACTTCACCCCGAAACGACGCGCGAATGGGGCCGCGAAATCCGCATGAGCGAGGACGTGATCAAGATGGTAACGGAGAAGTGGGCAGGCTACGGCCTGCCCGGTAAAGGCGAGAAGATTTGGAAGTAGGCTCGACTACGCCGCTTTCGCCGCGTGCCAGCCGCGCGCAGCGGTGAACACCTCGCGCTTGGGGGTGCGCGGCGGCGAGCCGTCGATCACGCGCAGCACCGTCGACGGCTTCATCGGCTCGCCGATGTGCTCGGCATAGAGCAGACGCATCATGGCGTCGGCCGCGCCCGGCATGGCGCTTTGGCCCTTCTCCCATCGGGCCACTTGCTGCCCGGTCACGCTGAGGAGTTGCGCCAGTTCAGCCTGGGTCCGGTCCATGTCCTTGCGCAGAAATCTGATTTCCTTGCCCAATAGCTTCTTGCGGTTCTTGACCAAATGCCGGCCGATGGCGCGATGCAGGCCGGGAAGATCGTGAAACACGATCCCCTCGCCGCGATGGCTCGTGACGACATCGAAGCCGTCGGTGAGGTAAATGCCGTCCAACCCGCTCATGCGGTAGTGAAATAGTTTCTTCTTCATCGTCGCCCTCAATACACCGTCACCACGAACACCTTGGAATCTTCGTGCAAGGCGACCACAACGCGCACCGTGCGCTCCCACGCGCGGCCAGAGATGCGATACCGCGCATCGCCCCATTCATCGCGGACAGGGCCTTTGTCCACCTTGCCTTCGCGCAGAACCTTGAACACATCGGCGACGGAAATGCGCCGTTTCAACATGCGGTCCTGCGCGTGCGGCAACTCCACGATGACCGCGCCCGGTTTGCCCGCCAGTCGATGGATCAAGGCTTCCGCGTCGGCGCGGGGCAGCATTTGGCCAGTCCTTTTTACACATCGAAAACTATCATAATGATAGTTTGATGATCTGTCGACTAGGGAACCGTCGCCGCCATTGTTTGCGTCGAGGAAGCAAGCCCGCTATGGATGTCGCCTTGATTTCAATAGCGGATCATTTTGAAGATGTCCCAGACCAACCTCCTCGATATCCTCACCGGCCTCATCGCTCAGGCCAAGAAGGCCGGGGCCGACCAAGCCGACGCCATCGTGGCGGACGGCATGTCGGTGTCCGTCACCTCGCGGCTGGGCAAGCTGGAGCATCTGGAGCGCTCCGAAGGCGGCGACATCGGCCTGCGGGTGATCGTGGGACAAAAGCAGGCCATCGTCGCCTCGGCGGATCGTTCGCCCAAGGCGCTGAAGGAACTGGTGGCGCGTGCCGTGAGCATGGCCCGCGTGGTGCCTGATGATCCGTTCATCGGGCTGGCCGCACCCGAGCAGTTGGCGGCGCATATGCCCAAGCTCGACATTTGCGACGTGACGGAACTCTCCGCTGATCAACTTATCGCGCGCGCCAAAGCCTGCGAAGAGGCTGCACTGGCGGTGAAGGGCGTGACCAACTCCGAAGGTGCGTCGGCCAACTGGGGGCGCAGCCAGGTCGCCATCGCCAACTCGGCGGGCTTTGAACGCACTTACGAATCCTCGGGCTCCTCCATCAGTGCCTCGGTCATCGCGGGTTCGGCCAAGACCGGCATGGAGACCGACTACGACTACTCCAGCGCGGTATACGTGAAGGATCTGCGCGCGCCCGATGACATCGGCCGCAGCGCAGGCCAGCGTGCGGTGCGCAAGCTGGGGGCGAGGAAGGTCAAAAGCCAGAAAGTGCCGGTGATCTTCGACCCGCGCGCCTCGCGCGGGCTGGTCAGCCATCTGCTGAGCGCGATCAACGGTTCGTCCATCGCGCGCGGCACGTCGTTCCTCAAGGACGCCATGGGCACGGAGGTGTTCGGGCCCTGGGTGTCGATCATTGAAGACCCGCACCGTCATCGCGGACTGAGATCGAAGCCCTGCGACGCGGAAGGATTGCCCAACCGCCGCCGCCAGCTCGTCGATAACGGCATCCTGACCACCTGGCTGCTGGATTTGCGCACCGCACGACAGCTGAAACTGGAACCCACGGGCCACGCCGCACGCGGGCCATCGTCGCCGCCCTCGCCTGCCGCGACCAACGTCTACATGGCCGCGGGGCCGCACACCGTTCATGCCTTGATGGCCGACATCAAAGACGGCCTCTACGTCACCGACCTGATCGGCCAGGGGGTTAATACCATCACCGGCGACTACAGCCGCGGCGCGATCGGTTTTTGGATCAGGAACGGCGAGCTGACCTATCCCGTCAACGAAGTCACCATCGCGGGCAACCTCAAGTCCATGTTCAGGCACCTGACGCCTGCGTCAGATTTGGAATTCCTGTTCGGCGTCGATGCGCCCACCGTGCGCATCGACGGCATGACGCTGGCGGGGAAGTAAACCTAAGTCGGAAACGCCAGCCGCACAGGTTCAGGGTCGACATCGACGGACAGCGGCAGCGTCGTGATGATATCGCCGTCGGCCTGGACGGGCCGCGCGCCGTGTGAGCTGACCTTGATCGTACGGCCCGCGACGATCTGCACGTCGTGAAGGCGCGGCAGGCGTCCGGTTACCAGCGCCACACTGTAACGCAACACCGAGAACCAGCCTCGGCCCTTGAGCAGGATCACATGCAGCAGGTCGTCGGTGACCGTGGCCCCGGGTGCGGCGACGAACGGCCCGCCGTAATGGCGGCCGTTGCAGATCACGGCGGAGGTGGTGCGGTAGGACGCGCCGTCCACCACGACCTCGCACTCGGAATATGAATCCGTGAACGCCTGCTTGGCGGTCTGCCAGACGTAGGCCAAGGGCCCCAGCTTTTTCTTCAGCGGCAGCGACACGGCGTTGACCACGTCGGCGTCGAAGCCCGCGCCCGCCATCATCACGAAGCGCCGGCCGTTGGCCGCGCCCACGTGAATGTTGCGCATTGCGCCCGAGGCCAGCGTGCGCGCGATGGCGTTGGGATGGCGACGGAGGCCGATTTCGTCGGCCAGCACGTTGGCGGTGCCGAGCGGAATAAGCCCCAGCGCAATGTTGCGCCCGCGCAGGCCGTTGACGATTTCATTGATGGTGCCGTCGCCGCCCGCCGCGGCGATGAGGTCGATGCGCGCCGGATCGGCGTTGCGGGCGATGAACTCGGCGTGACCGGGCACGGCGGTTTCGCTCACCGCGACGATCTCGGCCTGAGGGCCGAGCACATCAAGAACACGATTGAGCTTGGCGCGGCGGTTGCGGCCCGCAGCAGGGTTGAACACGACCAGAATGCGCCGCTTCGGCCCGCTTTGAACCGCACCATCAGCCGCGCGTGAGACCATGTCGTGCACGGGCGCTGATCTACGCGATGCGCGACTCACCGCCCAGTGACAGTTCTGTTGCAGAGCGATGAAGAGTTCGAGAACTCCGGGGTTGGGACTCTAGCCGTGCGACTCGGCTTCCCATATGACTGCGCGCGTTCGAGGCAGGTACGGAGATGTGGTTTGCGCGCCGTCGGTAACAGCCTGAAGTTCCGCGCGATATTCATCTCCGACGTCCATTTGGGCACCCGCGGCTGCAAGGCCGACTTCCTGCTCGATTTCCTCAAGCACACCGAGTCCGACAAGCTCTACCTCATCGGCGACATCATCGACGGCTGGCGGCTGAAGAAGGGCTGGTACTGGCTGCAGTCGCACAACGACGTGATCCAAAAAATTCTGCGCAAGGCCCGCAAGGGCACCGATGTCGTCTATGTGCCCGGCAACCACGACGAATTCGCGCGCGACTACTTAGGCTTGGAATTCGGGCGCATCAAGGTGCGCCGCGAGGCGATCCACAAGAGTATCGACGGACGCCGCTTTCTCGTCACGCACGGCGACGAATGCGACGGGGTGATGATCTACGCGAAGTGGCTCGCGATCCTTGGCGACTACGCCTACGTCACGGCGCTGCACGTCAACAACTGGCTCAACTCAGTACGTAAAAGACTGGGCATGCCCTATTGGTCTTTGTCGAAGTACCTGAAGCACAAGGTCAAGAACGCGGTGCAGTTTATCTCCAACTACGAGGACGCCATGTCGCGTCTGGCCGTCGACCGCGGCACCGACGGCGTGATCTGTGGGCATATCCACCACGCCGAGATCAAGGACATCGGCGGCATCACGTACTGCAACGACGGCGACTGGGTGGAAAGCTGCACCGCGATGGTGGAGCACTACGACGGCCGGTTCGAGATCATCTACTGGGCCGAGTTGCGCGGCCTGGTGCCCGGCGACACCGCGCCGTTGGCATTGCCCGCGCCCATCGTAGCGCGCGCCAAAGAGTCCGCAGCCCGCACTCCCCTCGAGGCATTTCACAAGGCAAAAGAATGCGAATACTCCTCGTCACCGACGCCTGGCACCCCCAGGTCAACGGCGTCGTCAGAACTCTGACGACTCTGAAGGGCGAACTGCAGACCGCCGGGCATGACGTGATCTACATCACGCCCGATCAGTTCCGCACCGTGCCGTGCCCGACCTACACCGAGATCCGCCTAGCCGTGCTGCCCGGCAAGAAGATGGGCCGCATGATCGAAAGTTTCCGGCCCTGCGTGGTGCACATCGCCACGGAAGGCACGCTGGGCGTCGCTGCGCGTAAATACTGCCTAAAGCGCGAAATTCCGTTCACCACTGCGTTCCACACCAAATTTCCCGAGTATCTACACGCGCGCTTCCGCGTTCCGGCGAAGTGGACCTACAAGGCCATGCGCTGGTTCCATGGCAAAGCCGCCAACGTGATGGTGGCTACCCAGACCATCGAAAACGAACTCACCGGCCACGGCTTCACGAACATCCGCCGCTGGAGCCGCGGCGTGGATACGAGTTTATTCAAGCCGCGCCCGAAGGATTTTCTGAACCTGCCCCGACCCATCATGCTCTACGTCGGGCGCGTCGCGGTGGAGAAGAACATCGAGGCCTTCCTGCGCCTGGACAAGCCCGGCACCAAAGTCGTGGTCGGCGACGGGCCACAGCTGGCCATGCTGCAGAAAAAATATCCGAACGTCGTCTTCGCGGGCGCCAAGCAGGGCGAGGAACTGGCCCGCCACTATGCGGCGGCGGATGTGTTTGTGTTCCCCAGCCTGACCGACACCTTCGGCCTGGTGCTGCTGGAGGCCCTGGCCTCGGGCGTGCCGGTCGCGGCCTTCCCCGTGCCCGGCCCGCTCGACGTCATCGGCGAGACGCCCGTGGGTTGCCTCGATCACGATCTCGGCCACGCCATCGACGTGGCATTGACGCGCGATCCGGCCGCCTGCCGCGCCCATGCGGAAACGTTCTCTTGGGCGGCCTGCACCGAGCAGTTCCTGGCCAACGTCAAAGTGTTCGACTTCGACGCGCTGACCTCGGGCCCCGGCGCAAGCCCGACCCAGAAGGCGACGCCCGCCGCCTCTGCCGCCTAAGGCTTCACAGCGGGCGAATCCGCACTATGTTGGCCGTGTCATATTAATCGGGCGGCGGATGCGTCGTCTGCAAAAGACGGCCCATGGACCTGCGCAACCGCCTCAAGCATCTCAGCCGTCATCCCGCCGTGCGCAGCGGCCTTGGCCGCCTGACCGAAGGCCATATCCGGTGGGTCAAAGCCACGACGCGCTGGACGACGATCAATGCCGCCGCCGCCGAACCGGCCTGGCGCGGCGAGCAGCCCGTCATCGTTGCCTTCTGGCACAACCGCCTCGCCCTGATGCCCTATTGCTGGCCCTCGCCCAAGCCGTTCCACATGCTGATCTCGGGCCACCCCGACGGCCAACTCATCGCGCGCGCAGTGGGCGCGTTCGGCATCTCGACCATCGCCGGATCGTCCACGCGGGGCGGCGGGGCGGCCGTGCGCGACCTCGTGCGCAAACTCAAAGCCGGCGAGAGCATCGGCATTACGCCCGACGGGCCACGCGGCCCGGCCCAGGTGGCCCAAGAGGGCGTGGTCGCATTGGCGCGGCTCTCGGGTGCGGTGGTGCTGCCCGCCGCCGTGTCGGTGAGCAACCGCATCCGCCTCAAGACCTGGGATCGGCTGATCATCGGCCTGCCCTTCGGCCGCGGCGTCATGGCCTGGGGCGAGCCCATCGCCGTGCCGCGCGATTGCGACGAAGTCACCGCGCGCGCCTTGCAGCATCAAATTCAAGATGAATTGAACCGTGTCAGCACCGTCGCCGATCTTGCCGCCGATGGGACCGCCGATGCACGCGCCTGAGTTCTGGACCAGCGACGAGGGCCTCTCGCGCCTGCTCGAGCCTTTTGGGCGCATCTACGGCGCCATCACCACCGCGCGTGCCGCGCGCGACAACCAGCCGCGCGCTCCGATCCCGGTGATCTCGGTCGGCGGGCTGACGGTGGGCGGCGCGGGCAAGACGCCCGTGGCCATGGCGCTGGTGCGCCGGTTGCAATCCCTCGGCCGGCGGCCGGCCGTGATCCTGCGCGGCTACGGCGGCACGTTGAAAGGCCCGGTGCGCGTCGAGGAGCATATCCACACCGCCGCCGAGGTGGGCGACGAAGCGTTGCTGCACGCCATGAGCGCGCCCACATGGGTGGCGCGGCGGCGCATCGACGGCGTACGCGCGGCGGCCGAGCAAGCCGCCGACGTCGCGGTGCTCGACGACGGCCATCAACATCCGGGCCTGCATAAGGACCTGCGCATCGTCGTGCTCGACGGCGCCAGCCCCTTCGGTAACGGCTACGTCTTCCCCGCCGGACCCTTGCGCGAGAAGCCCGCCGCCGGGCTGGCGCGCGCCGACGCCGTCGTCATGGTGGGCAATGACGCGCAAGACGTGGCCTCGCGCCTGCCGCCGTCGCTGCCGATCTTGCGCGCGGACATGGTGCCTGATCCGCGCGCACTGGCCTTGCGCGGACGGCCCGTGGTGGCCTTCGCCGGCATCGCCCGGCCTGAAAAGTTTTTTGAAACGCTGCAGGCCTTGGGCGCGCGCATCGTGGCGGTGCATCCGTTTGAAGACCATCAAGCCTTCGGCCCGGCGGACATTCAGCCGATCCTGGACGAAGCCTTCGCCATCAACGCCGTGCCGGTGACCACCGCCAAGGACGCCGTGCGCTTAAGCCCCGATCAGCGCCAGCAGGTCGACGTCGTTGATGTGATGGTGCGCTGGGCGGACGAAGGCGCGGTGGACGCGCTGCTCAAGCGCGTCCTCACGGCTTAGGCGGCAGCACCGCCAACACCGTCTCGGGATCGAGCCGGGTATTGAACCACGTCACGCCAAAATGCAGATGCGGGCCGTTGGCACGGCCGCTTTGGCCGATGGCGCCGATGACCTCGCCCTGCTTCACGCGCTGGCCGTCGCTCACCTTGATCTCGCTCATGTGAATGTAAACGGTATCGAGCCCATAGCCGTGCTCGATGACCACGGTTTGTCCCGTCAGGATCATGCCGGGTTCGGCCAGCGAGACGATGCCGTCGGCCGCCGCGCGAACGGGCGTGCCCACCGGCCCGGCAATATCCAACCCCAGATGCGGGCTGCGCGGCACACCATTGAGAATCCGCTGACTGCCGAACACGCCTGAGATTCGGCCCTCGGCGGGGCGCAGGAACCCGCTGCGGTAAAACGGCGTCGGTTCGGTGCGTTCGCGCACCGCGATCATCAGCGTATTGTCGGCGGCGATCTGCGCCTCGGTGACGGGGTCGGGCGTCACCAGCTTTTGCGGCAAGCCGTCGACCCGTTCGATGGCCCAGGCGCGCGGCGCGATTGTGAGGGTTTGTTTTTGCGCACCACCACCCGGCGGACTGATGCTCAATTCCGCCGTCGCGGGTGCATCACGGTCAAAGCCGATGACGAACGTGCCGTCCTCGGCCACGGCGATCGATTTGGCGTCCAGCGTGACGTGCGCGCCGGGCACGGTCTGTCCCACAACTAAGCCGCCCTGCTCCAGCCGCCCGTTCAACGCCACATCTTGCGCCATGCCCGCTGTCGCGGCGAAGCACAGCAATGCGGTGACGGCCCAGATCAAAACAGGCTTCCCTGGTTGCCGCTGGTCGGGGCTTTGCGTTTCGCCGCGGCCTTCACCGGCCCCTCGCCGCCGATCACGGCGGGCGCGGCACCGTCGGCGAAGCGCAATTCCACTGCGCTGCCCGCAACGGCATGCATCACGCTGGTCACGGGCCCGTCGGGGCCCACCACCATGGCGTAGCCGCGTTCGAGCACGCGTTGCGGCGAGACGGACTCCAGCCGCGCGGCCAAGGACGCCAGCGTGGAATCTGAATCCGACATCGCCCGCGCGCTCGACCGCGCCAGCCGCGTCTGCAGTTGGGTGAGGTCGGTCATGCTGCGCGCCAGCTCGCGCAGAAATCGGCCGAGGTTCAGACCCGCCGCGAGCACGTTCAGCTCCTGGGCTTTGGCGCTGAGCAGCGCGCGCGGACCGAGTTTCAGTCGCTCGACCAAACCATCCAGCGCCTGCTCTTTTTCGGCCACCACGGTGTCGAGCCGGGGAATGCCGCGCACCAGTCCTTCAAGACGGGTCTTGAGATCGCTCAACGTGCGCCCGACGCCTTGCATGAGGCGCGTGGAGCGCTGCTGAACGTCGGCCATCAGATCGATCCGCACCGGCACGGCCAACTCTGCCGCGGCGGTGGGCGTGGGCGCGCGCCGGTCGGCGGCGTAATCGATCAGCGTCCAGTCGGTTTCATGGCCCACGGCGGAGATCAGCGGGATCATTGAGCCAGCCGCGGCGCGCACCACGACTTCCTCGTTGAAGGCCCAAAGGTCCTCCAAGCTGCCGCCGCCGCGCGCGACGATGAGAACGTCGGGGCGGGGAATATCGCCGCCGGGCATCAGCGCATTGAAACCTTTGATGGCGGCCGCAACTTCTTCCGCAGCGCCCTCGCCCTGCACGCGCACCGGCCAGAGTATGACCCGGCGCGGGAAGCGGTCGGAGACGCGGTGTAGAATATCGCGGATCACCGCGCCCGTGGGCGAGCTCACCACGCCGATGACGCCGGGCAGATAGGGAATGGGTTTCTTGCGCTCGTCGTCGAACAGGCCTTCGGCGGCCAGCGCCTTACGGCGGTCCTCCAGCAGCTTCAACAACGCGCCGACGCCGGCCAGCTCGACGGACTCGATCACGATTTGATAACTCGACCGGCCTGGATACGTGGTGATGCGGCCTGTGACGATGACGTCCATGCCCTCTTCGGGCTTGATCTTCAGCTTGGCCATGCTGCCGCGCCAGATGATGCCGTCGAGCACGGCGGTTTCATCCTTCAGGCGCAGATAACAGTGCCCCGAGGCGGCGACCTTGGGCTGGGAAATCTCGCCACGCACACGGACGTAGCCGTAGGCGTCCTCCACGGTGCGCTTCAGGGACGCGGACAACTCGCTGACCGTGAAGGCGGGCAGATTATGGGGTGTCTCGGCGGCGGCTTCGCTCATGGCCATGTTATGCCACAGCCGGGCCTTTTCCGGCGAGGAACTCTTGAATGATCGCCGACGCCGCGGCGGGCCGGTCGCGGAAACTGAAGGCCCCCGCACCGGGAATGACGCAGCGTTGCGCGCCGGGCAACAGCTCCATCAGCTTGTCCTGGCCAACGACGAAGACGTCTTGATCGCCTTGCAGCAGCAAAATCGGGCAGGGCGCCGCCTTGAGGGCGTCGGACTGGTCCCAGGCCAGCACAGCGTGATGAGCGTCGTAGGGGCGCAGCCGCATGAGCTGGTTGACGAGGTAGGGCTCGAGCGCCGCATCGATGGGCATGCCCTCGCCCACCAATGATGCATATGTGCGCCACATGCCCGACAGAAACGCGCCGTCTTCGGTGACCGGCACATTGCGTTTGGCGCGCGCGGCGATCAATGCTTGCGTGTTCTCCGCCGAGCGCCAACTCATGCCCGAGAGGATGATGCGCGAGATGCGCTGCTTGAAGCGCGCCGCCATGTCGAGCGCGAACACCGCGCCGCTGTGATGACCCAGCACCGCAAACGGTTCGGACGTCAGTTGATCCATGGCCTGCATGAGCGCATCGGCGTACTCGGGCACGCCGTATTCATGCGGCGGATCGAAGGACTGCCCATGCCCGGGCAGGTCGAACGCGATCAAGGTGGCGTGTGCTCCGAGGTGCGCGATCAGCGCGCGGTATTCGGTCGAATCCTGCGAGGCCTGATGCAGGCAGAGCAGAACCGGGCCCTTGCCTGCCGTCCAGTAATGCAGCTGGCCGTGGGACACATCCACATAGCCTTTGCGCATGGCAAGCCTATTTAAGTCTGATTTGGTCGAAGAGGATGAAGTTGTTGACGACTTTCAGGCCCGACACGCCACTGCGCGCGCCGGCGAAGCGCACCGCCTGATACATGAAGACCGCCGCCCAGTCGTTGCGGTAAGCCGCCATAACCTCGCGGCGTAATGCTAGGCCCTTTTCAAGGTCGAACTCACGGTGTGCCTGGGTGATCAACGGCGTGGTCGCGGGGTTGCAGTACCATGCATGATGCCACAGGCATGACATGGTATCCAATCCGCGCAGCACGTCGGCGGTGGGCTCGTGGTTATAGAACATGCCGAAGGCGTCGCCGTTCCAGCCGCCCTCGACGACGTTGCGGATGAGCTGATTGGTGGTGATGGGGCGGATCTCCATCTTCACCCCGACGGCTGAGAAATACTGCGCGACGGTCTGATGGATCGCCGCATCAGAGGGCCCCGACCCGATCGTGGCTTCTAATGAAAACCCGAATCCATCGGGATAACCGGCCGCGGCGAGCAACCGCTTCGCCTTCGCCGGATCATAAGGAATCGGGGGCAGGTCGGGATCGAAGCCGTAGGTCTCCGCCGGTGCGGGCTGGGTCGCGGGAACGGTTTGACCGGCCAAGAGCGCTGAAATGATAGCCTCGCGGTCGATGGCGAGATTGAGCGCTTCCCGAACGCGGATATCCTTGAACGGCGCGAGCCCGAAGGGGTTTTCTTTCGACCCGGCGAATTGATAGGACCACACGGCTGCGTCGCGCCACACGAACTCGCGTCCGCCTTCGGTGACGATAGCGTCGGTCTCCTCCGGACCGAGGTTTAATGCGATATCCATTTGCCGGGCGATCACGGCGAGCTTGCGTGTCGAAGCATCGGGGTTGGCGATGAATGTCAGCCGAGGAATGGCGGGCTTGCGCCATGACTTATCATGAGCCCGAAGCAGGATCCTGTTGGCCTCGATCTTTTCCACCACATACGGCCCTGTCGCCACGGGCACGCGGGCAAAGCCCTCCAGCCCGAGCGCCTTTACCTGTGTCGGCGAGATGATGTGAAACTGCGGCAGAAAGCGCGGCAGCAGCGGCGTGGGGACTTTGGTTTTAATCTCGACCGTGTGCGTGTCGATGGCGCGCGCGGAGTCGAGGAACGACATCATGCGCGCCACGATCTCGCGGGTGGCGGCGGGGCCCGTCAAAAGCTCGGCAACCGCGACGACGGCTGTGGCGTCAAACGGCGTCCCGTCGGAGAACACCACGTCCTTGCGCAGTTCGAACCGCCAGGTCAGCGCATCGAGGTTGGTCCACGACGTGGCGAGCCAGGGTTTGACCTCGCCTTGCTCGTCGATGAACGTCAGCCCATCGAAGACCGCGCTCCAGACGTAGGTATAAGGCAGGCCGGTATTGGCATAGGGATTGAACTGGCTCGGCGGCAAGGCTGTGATGCCGACGCGCAAGGTGTCCTGAGCCGCCGCCGCACCAGATGCGGACAGCACGGCCAAGAGTAAGACGCGGCGTAAGAAAGTCACCATGCCTCTTATGTGGCATAGCCGCAGTACAGAACCAAGTCGGTGCGGAGCCAAGCCGGCCTCGCCAAACGGCCGGACTATGCTAAAACCGCCCCCGCAATACGGAGTTGTTGATGCGGATTTTGGTGGTCGGCGGCGGCGGACGCGAACATGCCTTGTGTTGGGCCATTTCCGCCTCGCCCTTGTGCGACAAATTGTATTGCGCGCCGGGGAACGCCGGTATCGCCGAGGCTGCGCAGTGCGTGCCGATCCATGCCGAAGACCTGGAGGGCATCGTTGCCTTCGCCACGCAGAACAAGATCGACTTTGTCGTGGTCGGCCCCGAGGCACCCTTGGTCGCCGGACTGGTGGACAAATTAACGGCTGCCCGCATCAAGGCCTTCGGACCCAGCGCCAAGGCCGCGCAGATCGAGGGCTCCAAGGGTTTCATGAAAGACCTCTTGGCGGCCAACAATATCCCCACCGCATGGTACGGCCGTTTCACCGAGGCCGCCGCCGCCAAGGCGTTCATCCGCCAAAAGGGCGCGCCCATCGTGGTCAAGGCCGATGGCCTGGCGGCGGGCAAGGGCGTGGTGTTGTGTAAGACCACAGCCGAAGCCGAAGCGGCCATCGACAGCATGATGACACACAAGGCCTTCGGCGCGGCCGGATGCGAAGTGGTGGTGGAGGAGTTTCTTGACGGCGAGGAGGCCAGTTATTTTGCCCTTGTCGACGGGGCAAATATTCTGGCCTTCGGCTCGGCCCAGGACCACAAGGCCGTGGGCGACGGCGACACCGGGCCGAACACCGGCGGCATGGGGGCTTATTCACCCGCGCCGATCATCGATGCCGCCATGGAAGCCCGCGTGCTGGCCGAGATCATTCAGCCCACCGTGCGCGGCATGGCGGCGCTGGGCGCGCCGTTCAAGGGCGTGCTGTTCGCTGGCCTGATGATCGGCAACCACGGCCCAAAGGTGCTGGAGTTCAACGCCCGCTTCGGCGATCCGGAATGCCAAGCGCTGATGCTGCGGCTGAAGTCCGACGTTCTGCCGGCCTTGATCGCCTCCGCCGACGGCGCGCTGGCCAATTTCGATCTGCGCTGGAAAGACGATGCGGCCGTCGTCGTGGTGATGGCCGCCGACGGCTATCCCGGCAACTACCAAAAGGGCACGGTCATCGGCGGGCTCGACGCGGCGGCGGCTGTGCCGGGAGCGAAAGTGTTTCACGCCGGCACCAAAGCCGAAACGAGGGACGGCAAAGCCCTTGTCACCGCGCAAGGAGGACGCGTGCTGGGCGTGGCCGGCACGGCCAAGAGCGTGCGCGCGGCGCAGGCCATCGCATACCAAGCCGTCGCGGCCATCGACTGGCCGGAAGGCTTCTGCCGCCGCGACATCGGCTGGCGCGCAATTGCGCGTGAAAAAAGCAACGGTTGACGCCGCCCGCCCAAGTCGTGTTGCATCGCGAGCGGGGCACAGGGTCGGACAAACAACGCACATGGCGGTCGAGGCATATTTCTCCAGCGACTACGCCGGTGCGCGCGCCAAGTTCCGGGACGCCGCCGCCGAGGCGGGCTTGGCCGTCGTCAGCCACCCACATTCCTTGAAGGGCCCCAACGGCGAAGATCTGGCCCTCGACCTGGTCACCTTATGCCCCGACGCCAGCGCGCCGTGCCGCGCCGAGCGCGTGTTCGTGGCGCTGTCGGCCACCCACGGCGTCGAGGGCTTCGTCGGCGCTGCGGCGCAGACGGCGTGGCTGAAGAAAAAGTACTGGCAGAAGGTGCCGCGCGGACTTTCGGTTCTGCTGCTGCACGCCGTCAACCCGCACGGCTTCGCCTGGCTGCGGCGCGTGACCGAGGACAACGTCGACCTGAACCGCAACTTCGCCGACTTCTCCAAGCCGCTGCCGCGCAAGCCCGCCTATGACGAACTGGCCGACGCCGTTTGTCCGCGCGACTGGACCGATCAAAGCCTGGCCGACGCCGACGCCAAGCTGGCCGCCTTCGCCGCCCGCCAGGGGCAAAGCGCGCTTAACCGCGCCATCATGGGCGGGCAATACAGCCATCCCGACGGCGTGTTCTACGGCGGGGCAAAGCCGACGTGGTCGCGCGACACGGTGATGAAGATTCTCGGCGCCTATTGCAGCGCGGCCAAGCACGTCGCGATCCTCGACTTCCACACCGGCCTGGGCGCGTTCGGGGCGGGCGTGAGTTATTGCGTCGGCGACGAAGGCACGCCGGCCGTGGCGCGCGCCCATGACGTGTGGGGCGACGACATCACCGTCATGGCCGCGGCACCCGGCAGCGGCGTGCACGACGGCTACAACCTGACGGGCATCGCCCGGCTGATGAAGCACACGCACGTCTACGGCAATACGTTGGAATTCGGAACCTATCCGACGCCTGAGATGATGCGCTGCGTGCGCGCCGACAACTGGCTGCATCTGCACGGCGAGATTGCGTCGGCGCAAGGCCGGGCGATCAAGGCCGAGATGAAGCGGATGTTTTACCCAGAAGAGTCTGAGGACTGGAAAGCCAGCGTACTGGCGCGGTCGTTGCAGGTCTGGGAACGGGGCCTGACGGGCCTGGCGGCTCTTTAATCTACTGACACTGACTGGTCAGCGTCTTAGATTTGTTTTCCAGCTGCTCGGCGGGCGTGGACGCTGCCTTGCCCTTCTCGGTCGACTTCTTCGCCTCCAACTGCAGCTGCCCTTGATCGATGATCTTGACGTCGGAGTAGTAGCCTTTGTCCGTCGCCGCGATCGCGACCTCGAGAAGCTGCTTGGCCAGCACCTCGCTGCGCTGGCCCACCAGGTCCGCCATCGTGGGCTTGTTCTTATAAAGGTGCATGACGATCTTTTCGTGGACCATGGGGACGGAAAAACACCCGCCGCGTTCGCGTTCGCCCGCATCCAAGATCAAGCGGATGGTCAAGGCCTCGAAGGTGACCTGACCGCCCGGCCCGACCACCGGCGTCATGATCGGCTTGAGCTGCACGTAGGCGCCGCCGTAGCCCACGCCGCTTTTGTCCTGGGCAAGCGCGCTTGAGGCGAGCACGACCGCGCTCACGAGCATCGGGATGAAGGAAATCCTAGTCATGGTCGCAATCTAGGGGCTTGGCCCTCGTCCCGCAACGCCGAGAAGAAGCGCTTGAGCAGCGATTCGCCGCGCGCGGCCTGGACGCCACCGACCACTTCAGGCGCATGATGACAGGTGGGCTGGGTGAAAAACCGCCCGCCGTGATCGACGCCGCCGCCCTTGGGGTCGTAGGCAGCGAACACCAGCCGCTTGATGCGCGCTAGCGAGATGGCTGCGGCGCACATGGCGCAGGGCTCCAGCGTCACCACCAGCGTGCAGCCCTCCAGGCGCGGGCTTCCCATCATGGCCGCTGCCGCCCGTAGAGCCAGTATTTCGGCGTGCGCCGTGGGGTCGTGGCGGGCCTCGACCTCGTTGCCGGCCGCTGCCAGCACGCGCCCGTCGGGGGCCAGCACGAGCGCGCCCACGGGCACCTCGCCGCGCGCGGCGGCGGCCTCGGCGGCGGCAAAGGCCTGATCCATGGGCTCGCTCATGGGCGGACCTTCCCACGGGCCTAAACGTTAATAAAGGGTAAGAAATCGGTAACCATTGGGGCCTAGACTCGTCTCTTCATTCCGAGGCGTGAACCCAAGGCCAAGCCATGACCATCGATGTCGTGCAAGTCGCCGGCGCTGCCATTCCCCGCTCGACGCTCAAGGGCATTCAGGTGGCCAGCGCCCAGTCGGGCGTGAGCTTTCAGTATCTGCTGGCCAAGGCCGCCCAGGAAAGCGGCTTCAAGGCCGACGCCGAAGCCGCCACCTCGTCGGCCACGGGATTGTTCCAGTTCACGCGCGGCACCTGGCTCGACGTCTTCAAGCGCCACGGCGATGAACTGGGCTACGGCGCGTTGTCCAACCGCGTCATCAACGGACCTTCCGGAAAACTCACCGTATTCGACAAAACCGTCGAGCAGAAGATCCTGGCCTTGCGCGAAGACCCCGAAGCCTCGGCGAAGTTCGCAGCTGCATACGCCCGAGACAACGCCGCAGCGCTCGGCCAGAACCTGAACCGTGAGCTGGACGCGACCGATCTGTATCTCGCCCACTTCCTGGGGCCCTCGGGCGCTAATCAAATCCTCTCGGCCGCGCCCAACATCTACGCCTCGCACGTGGTGCCCGACGCCGCGCGCGCCAACCGCAACGTATTCTTCGCCGAGAGCGGGACGCCGCGCACCGTGAGCCAGGTGCTCGACCTGATCCGCGGCCGCTTCGACAACCAGATGGACCGCTTCGCCGACGTCGCCGCCGCCATGGCCGGCGAGGACGAGGTCCAGGCCATGAGCGCCGCGCAAGACACCGCCGCCCCGCGCGTTGCAACACCTTCGGGCAATCTGCTCGACTTCGGCGCGGCGCTGCAATCGGGCGACAGCGAGCGCACGGCCCTGTCGTGGTTCGTGATGCAGGAACTCGCGCGCATGATCGCCTCGCAGCCCATGTCGATGCTGGGCGACGAGGAGACCGCTGACGCCGACACCACCACCAGCCTGACCTCGTCGGGCTTCCAGGGCGAAGACGTGTCGCAAATCCTGGTGGACAGCATGGCGCGCAACAACTTGTCACCCTCGATGAGTTCGGCCATCACCTCCGGTCAGGCGGCGCGGGCCTACGGAGCATTGGGCAAGCGCTAACGCTGAGCGCTTGACAGCACGGGGTTAAGCGCGCCACTCAAGGGCCATCATGCGCGCACCTCTCATCGGCATCACCGCCGACAGCGAACAACCCGGCGGCTATTCCAAGTTTCCGTGGTACGCCCTGCGTCAGAACTATTGCTCGGCCGTGCGTGAGGCCGGCGGCGTGCCCATCGTGCTGCCCCACGAGACGAGCTTGGTGCCCACATACGCGAACATGATCGACGGCCTGCTGGTTTCCGGCGGGGCCTTCGACGTGGACCCGGCCTTGTTCGGCGCGACCGAACGCCACGACAGCGTGACCTTGAAGGAAGGCCGCACCGATTTTGAACTCGGCATCACGAAGGCGATGTTAGCCGCCGACAAACCAATCCTGGGCATCTGCGGCGGTCAGCAATTATTAGCGGTCGTCTTGGGCGGCACGCTGATCCAGCACATTCCGGCCGAGGTGAAAGCTCCCCTCGCCCACGAACAGCCCAACCCACGCAACGAGCCGGGCCATGACGTGACGATCTGCGAAGGTACCTTGCTGCATAAGATCGGCGGCGTGGCGCGCACGGCGGTCAACAGCGCGCACCATCAGGCCGTGAAGGACGTGCCTGCGTCCATCAAGGTCAATGCGCTGGCCCCCGACGGCGTGATCGAAGGCATCGAAGACCCTGCGCGCAAGTTCGTCATCGGTGTGCAGTGGCACCCGGAGTTTCACATCAGTCCGGTGGATCAAAAATTGTTTCACGCTTTCATCGACGCGTGCCGGTCATGAGCAAGGACTTCGCCGGAGAGCGCATCGCCAAGGTGCTGGCTCGCGCCGGGCTGTGCTCGCGCCGCGACGCCGAACGCTGGATCGCCGAGGGCCGCGTGGCCGTCAACGGCGAGACGCTGAACAGTGCGGCGCGTAACGTGCAGGATACCGACCGCGTCGTCGTGGACGGCAAGCCGCTGCCGGACAAAGACAAGGTCAGGCTATGGCGCTACCACAAGCCGCCCGGTCTGGTGACGACCCACAAAGACGACAAGGGCCGCGAGACGGTGTTCGATGCCCTGAAAAAAGACCTGCCGCGCGTGGTCAGCGTCGGCCGCCTCGACCTCAACTCCGAAGGCCTGCTGCTGCTGACCAACGACGGCGGCCTGGCGCGCGAGCTGGAGCATCCCTCGCGCGGCTGGGTGCGCCGGTATCGGGTCCGTGTGCATGGCCGCGTCAGCCCGGAAACGCTGGGCGAACTGAAGAACGGCCTGACGGTGGACGGCGTGCGCTACGGGCCCATCACCGCGCTGCTGGAGCGCGAACAGGGTGCGGCCAACGCCTGGCTGGTGATGTCGCTGACCGAGGGTAAGAACCGGGAAGTCCGCAAAGTGCTGGCGCACTTGGGCCTCACGGTGACGCGCCTGATCCGTGTGTCTTACGGGCCATATCACCTCGGCAGCCTGGAGCGTGGCGAGGTGGAGGAAATCTCGGGCAAGGTCATCGCCGAACAGTTGGGCGGCAAGCCCGCGAAGCCCAAGCTGCAAGGAAAAAAGTCTCCAGAGAAACAAAAGAAACATGCCCGCCGCTAAAGGCCGCGGCTGGCTGCGCATCGTCGGTGGCGTCTGGCGCGGACGCAAAATCGCCGTCCCGGAGTCCGACGATCTGCGCCCCACCAATGAGCGCGCGCGCGCGGCGATCTTCAACCGATTGATGCACGCCGAGGAAACTTTGGGCGTACGCCTGAGGGGTGCCGCGGTAGCCGATTTGTTCGCGGGCTCGGGCGCGCTGGGCTTGGAAGCGCTTTCCCGTGGTGCGGCGTCGGCGGTGTTCGTCGAACGCGAGGGTGCGGCCTGCAAGGCGCTGGTGAAAGCGTTGCAAACGCTGGATGCCGAGGACCGCGCCGAGGTGATCCATGGCGATGCTGTCAGCCTCGCTCCGCGACGCACGCCCGTGGATATCGTGCTGATGGACCCGCCCTACGCGCAGAACCTGATCGCACCGACGCTGGGTGCATTGAAGGCGCGCGGCTGGGTCCGCGCCGGAACGCTCATCGTCGCGGAAATAGAAAGCGGCACCGCGTTGGACGTGCCCGAAGGCTATCGCTTGATCGACCGGCGCACATACGGCCGCGCCGAGATCGCGTTCCTTGCGGCGACCTAGGCTGCCGCCGGGCCGTCGGTGAATTTATCGTCCAGCTCCGGCGGCAGCGGACGGTCATCCGGTGCGGCCTCTTCGCCGTCTTTCTTTTCCTCGGTCTCGATGTTGCGCTGATAAACCTTCACCTGAACCAGATGCTCCACGTCGCGCGCGGGGTCTTCCTCGGGCGCGGGTGCGATCAACCATGGCCATTCTTCGTTATGCGTATGCGTCGGCGTGTCGGGCAGCTTGTAGGCCTTGAGCAGATCCGTGCGCGTAACGATGGCCTCGCCGGCCAGCACATATCGTTCCACGTCGGTGATGATGACGCCGACGCCCGTGGCCTCGTGGGCGATCGCCTTGGCGTGCTGCTCCATGATCTGATAGGCGACCTTGTCGGAATCGAGATCGGAGAAGCCGCGCTGGTTCTCGAAAAACTCTGTGAACGGACCGAACAGTTGCGTCAGGCAATTGCACGACACGATCAGATCGGCGTCTTTCAAGTGCGGGATGCGCGGCGGCGGTGCGGGCTGGTGCGGACCGGGAGGTTTGCGCTCCTTCATCGCCTGGAATACGCCGGTCACGTCGCCGGTCAGCAGCTTGACGTTGAAGTGCTTCTTGGCCTCGGCCACCACCTGCGGCATGTGGAAGATATCGACGAGGTAGATGACCTCGAACCGCGACGCCAAGGCCGAGAGCGGTACTTCGAGCAGCAACCCGGAGCCGAGGATGACGCAGATGCGCTGCTTTTCACATAAGTCGGCCGCCTTGATGATGGCGTTGCGGCAGTTGCGCAGATGCGGCTCCCACGCCACTGCGCAGCGTTTGGCGCGGAATTCCAGCGCGATCAGGCGCTTGAGGTAGCCGAATTTGCGCACCCGTTCGGGCGCGAAGGTCGTCCAATAGCGGATCAGTTCGCCGATCATGGCGGAATCAAACCGGAGAACGCCCCGCCCCGCAACCGGCATATACGCACTCTACGCGTATCGGTTGCAACGGCTTAGCGCCGCCCGAACAGCCGCTCGATGTCGCTGAGCTTGAGCTCCACATAGGTGGGCCGGCCATGATTGCACTGGCCCGAATTGGGGGTGACTTCCATTTGCCGCAACAGGGCGTTCATCTCTGCGGGGTTCAGCCGCCGCCCGGCGCGGACGGCGGAATGACACGCCATGGTGCCGCAGATGTCGGCCAAACGCTCCTTCAGGCTCGTGGCCTCGTCCCATTCAGCCAGTTCGTCGGCCAAATCGCGCAACAGGCCCGCCACGTCGCCCTCGCCCAGCAGCGCGGGCACTTCGCGCACGGCCACCGCGCCCGTGCCGAATGCTTCGATCACGAGGCCTAAGTCGGCCAGCTCGGCCGCACGTGCCAGCACGCGCACGGCGGCGGCCTCGTCCATCTCGACGACCTCGGGGATCAGCAACAATTGTCTTTTCACCCCACCGTTGCCCAGCGCCTGCTTCATGCGTTCATACAAAAGCCGCTCATGGGCGGCGTGCTGATCGACGATGACGATGCCGTCGCCGGTTTGGGCAACAATATAAGTCTCGTGCACCTGGGCGCGCGCAACCCCCAAAGGAAAGCTCTCGCCGTTGGCCGCGGCGTCGGTCGTATCGGGTGCCGAGGGCTGCGGCATGAACAGCGAGGGCGCTTCGCCCAGGCCGTGCTCGGCCATGGTGCTTTCCAGCGTGCGCGCCGCACCATAGGCCTGGGCGGGCCGCGTGGCGAAGGGCAGCGAGCGCGGCTGGAACGCGCCCAGCGCGTCGCTCGCCACGCTGGACGAGGCGCGATGGCCCGATTCGGCCAGCGTGTGGCGGATCGCACCGATCAGCAGTCCGCGCACCAAACCGGCATCGCGGAAGCGCACTTCGGCTTTGGCCGGATGGACATTCACATCCACCTCGGTGCGCGGCACGTCGAGGAACAACGCGACGTATGGGTGACGGTTGGAGGCCAGCACGTCCTGATAGGCCGCGCGTACGCAGCCTTGCAGCAGGCGATCACGCACGGGCCGTCCGTTGACGAACAGGTACTGCGCCATCGCATTTCCACGATTGAGCGTCGGCAGGCCGATGTAGCCGTAGAGCTTGATGCCTTCGCGTTCGGCTGCCACGGGCACGGCGTTGGCCCCGAACTCCTTGCCCAGAATTGCGGTCAGGCGTTCCAGATGTGTGTCGAACAGATCGCTCTGAATATGCGCGGCGGGCAGGTTCAGCCGCTGTTTGCCGTCGGCGGTGACGGTGAAAGCAATTTCCGGGTGCGCCATGGCCAGGCGCTCGACCACGTCGATCACATAGGTCAGTTCGGTTTGCGGCGACTTGAGGAATTTCAAGCGCGCAGGCGTGGCGTAAAACAGGTCGCGGACTTCCACACGCGTTCCACGCGGATGCGGCGCGGGCACCGGGCCCTGCTTCTGGCCGCCGCTGACCATCATGTACCACGCCGAGTCCGCTTCGGCCGTGCGGCTGGTGACGGTCAAGCGCGAGACCGAGCCGATGGCGGGCAAAGCCTCGCCGCGAAAACCGAGGAATCCGATATCCAAAAGATCGTCGGACGGCAGCTTCGAGGTGGCATGGCGCTCGACGGCCACCTCCAGGTCGCGCGGCGTCATGCCTGCACCGTTGTCCACCACCACGATCAGCGACTTGCCGCCTTCGTTAAGCGTGAGATCGATGCGTGTGGCCCCGGCATCGACGGCGTTCTCGATGAGCTCCTTGACCGCGGACGCAGGCCGCTCGACCACTTCGCCCGCGGCGATTTGGTTGACCAGATTCGGCGGGAGCAGACGGATCGGCATGAGGCGTGCTCTACACGCTCCGGCGCTTGGCCTCAAGATAGGCGGCCACTAGACCCGCCGTGGAAGCGTCGCGGCTGCCCAGCTTTTCCACGCCGCTCAGGGCCGGTTCCAGGCTGCGCGCCAGTTCCTTGCCCAGTTCCACGCCCCACTGGTCGAAGGAATTCACGCCCCAGACGGCGCCCTGCACGAAGACTTTGTGCTCGTACAGCGCGACCAACTGGCCCAGGGCGAAGGGCGAGAGCGACTCGAGCAAAATGGTATTCGTGGGCCGGTTGCCGGAGAACACTTTGTGCGGCCTCAAGGCCTCGGGCACGCCCGCGAGTTCCGAACCCGTGCGGCCCTTCATCAGGGCTTCGGTTTGGGCAAAGCAGTTGGCGAGCAGCAAGTCGCGGCTGTCGTCCTTGCCGCGCTTGGACCTCAGGGCGGCGATGAAGTCGCACGGGATCAGGCGCGGGCTTTGGTGCAGCAACTGGAAGAACGAGTGCTGACTGTCCGACCCGCCGCCGCCGAAGACGATGGGGCCGACTTGGGTTTCAACGGCCGCGCCGGCCAATGTGGTGTTCTTGCCGTTGCTCTCCATGTCCATTTGCTGGACGTGAAACGGCAGCAGCTTGAGGCGGTGATCGTAGGGCAGAATGGCCGTGGCCGGTGCGTTGAAAAACTCCGCGTACCACACGCCCAGCATGGCCATCAGGAACGGCATGTTCTTTTCGAGCGGCGCGGCCTCGAAATGCAGGTCCATGGCATGCGCGCCCGACAGGAACGCGTCGAAGGCGTCGAACCCGCAGGCCAGGATCACCGGCAGACCGATCGCCGAGCACACCGAATAGCGCCCGCCGACCCAATCCCACATCGGAAACACGCTATCGGCGGGGATGCCGAATTCGGTGGTGGCGCGGTGGTTGGTGGACACGGCGGCGAAGTGGCGCGGGATCGCCTGCTCGCCCAAAGCCGACGAGATCCACTCCCGCGCGATGGCAGCGTTGGCCATGGTTTCGGCGGTGGTGAAGGTCTTGGACGAGATGACGAACAAGGTCGCCGCCGGATCGCACGACGCCAGCACCTCGTCGATTTGCCCGCGATCCGGATTGGACACGAAAGCGACCGACAGGTCGGCGCGCTGATGATCCTTGAGCGCATCGGCGATGAACATCGGCCCCAAATGCGAGCCGCCGATGCCGATGTTGACGATGTGCCTGATCGGCTTGGCCGTCGAGCCGGTCCACGAGCCGTCGCGCACGCGCTCGGAAAATTCGCGAAGCCGAATCAGCGTATGCAGCACGTCGCCCATGACGTCCACGCCGTCCACGACGATGGGCCGCACCAGACCGCGGCCTTCGGCGCGGTTACGCAACGCCACGTGCAGCACAGAGCGATTCTCGGTGACGTTGATCTTCGCGCCGGAAAACATGTCCGCGCGCCTTTCGGGCACACCGCGCGCCAGCGCCAAGTCCACCAGCAGCCTGATCGTCTCGGGCGTGATGCGGTTCTTGGAGTAATCGAGTAACAGTTGACCTTCACGCAGCGAGAACTGCGTGAAGCGCGCGGCATCTTTGGCGAACAGATCGCGCATATGGACGCCCGCCACGGCATTGGCGTGCGCTTGCAGCGCCCGCCATTCAGCGCTTTGGGTAAGCGAAGGCACACTCACAGACATCTACTTCGCACGACGGGATTGGAGTTTAGGCAAGATGTTCGCCCCGAAGCTGTCGAGATCGTGCACGAAATCTGGAAAGGCGAACATGACGGCGTCGACCTTGGCCTCGTCATAGATGCGGTCGAGATACGTGGCGATGGTGGCGTGCGAGCCCACCAGTGTCGGCAGGCCCATGAACATGGATTTCCTCTTCAGACTTGCCGACATGCCTTCGGATTTGTCCAGTTCCGCCTGTCCCACCAATGTACGAATGGCCTTTTCGTCGGCACCCTCGACGATGTGGTTGAAGCGCTTCAAGGCCGCTTCGTCGGTGTCGGCCGCGATGATGTTGAATAACCCGATGGTGCCGCACTTGCGGCCCAGCTTTTCGGCCTGGGCTTGGAGCGCACTGGTGATGCCTCGGATTTTTTTGATGTCGTCCTCGATGTCGTGAATGTTGCCGCCTGCGATGATGAAGTTGCGGTCGCCCTTCTCGGCGGTGAACTTCACGCCTCGTTCCGACTGACCGGCGCAGACCAGCGGGATATAGGTGGAGGGCTTGGGCTTGATCTCGGCGGCGTTCATGGTGAAATACTTGCCCTTGTGGCTCGACTTTCCCGTCGACCACAGATCACGCAGGATCGACACGTACTCGTCGGCGTAGTCGTAGCGGCTGTTGAAGTGCACGTCGCCGGGCCACAAGCCCATCTGATCGAACTCGTCCTTGTACCACCCCGAGACGATGTTGAGCCCGAAGCGCCCCGGGCAGACGGCCTCGATCGTGGCGGCCATGCGCGCGGCGACGGCCGGGTGCAGCGACAGGTTGGTGACCGACGGGAACAGCTTGATCTTGGTGGTGATGGGTGCCAGCGCGGCCGTCAGCGTGAAGGAATCGAGCGCATAGTCCCAGTATTCGGTGTCGCCGCCGAAGCCGCGGAATTTCACCATGCTGAGCGCGAACTCAAAGCCCATGGCTTCGCATTTCAGGGTCACGTCGCGGTTGAGCTCCCACGTCGGCCAGGTCGGCGGCACGTTGCGCGACATGATGAAGCCGCCCTTGGCGATGGGCAGGAAAATTCCGATCTCCATGGGCATCAGCGCGGCCTCCCCGACGTGAGGCGGGTAACGTAAGGCGTGGGGCCCCTACTGTGAAGCGGAGGATTTACGCTCCCGTTCGGGCCGCTGGCGCGGGGCTGCGTCTTTTTGAGCCGCGGGCCCGACCACCACGACCGTGAGCGCGTCGGGCTTATACAGTCTCGCCGCCACGCGCTTCGCATCGGCCAGGGTCACGGCGTTGATGTAGTCGTTGCGCTTATCGAGGTAGTCGAGGCCCAGCTTGTCCTTCTGCACGGCGACCAGCGTATCGGCGATGCTGCCTGTCGAGGAAAACCGCAACGGCCACGCGCCCGTCAGATATTGCTTGGCGTCGTTGAGTTCTGCTTCCGTCAGGCCGTCGGTTTGGATTTTTTTCCATTCGGCCTTGATGATGTCGATGCTTTGCTGCGCCTGATCGGCCCGTGTGCCGACGCTGGCGAGAATCAAACCAGCGGCGTCGTAGGCTTGCAGCGAGGACGAGACGCTGTAGGCCAACCCGCGCTTCTCGCGCACTTCGTCCATCAGCCTTGAGGCAAATGAACCCGAGCCGAACGTATAATCCAGCACCTGGGCGGCGTACCAATCAGGGTCCGTGCGCTGGATGCCGGGCTGGGCCATGACGATGACGCTCTGCGGCAACGGCCGCTCGACCTTGATCTCCTGGGCCTTGTCGGACACGCGCGCTTCGGGCACGGCATCGTTGAACGTAGAGGTCGCGGGCAGACCGGCGAAAATCTTGTCCAGCGCCTGGCCAAGCTGCCTGGGCGTGATGTCGCCCACGGCGGCGACGATCAGGCGGTCCTTGGCAAGGCGGGTCTTCACCCAGGCCCGCAGATCGTCGAGGGAGACGGCCGCGATGGTGTCGGGTGTGCCGTCCTCCAGACGCCCGTAAGGGTGCCCCGGGAACAGCGCCGCCATCAGCGTGCGCCGGGCGATGCGGCTGGGGTTCTCGGCGTCGGACTTCAGCCTCACCTGGATTTGGCGGCGGACACGCTCGACCGGTTCTTGATCAAAACGCGGCTTGGTCATGGCCTGATTGAGGAGATCGAAAGCCGTGGCCGAGGCTTGCGTCGTCGTCAGCAATCCGCCGCGCACGGCGTCGCGGTCGGCGGAAAAGCGCAGCGAGATGGCGCGGTCCTCCAATGCCGACTGGAAGGCGAAGCTGTCGAGATCGCCAGCCCCTTCATCCAACAGCGCCGCAGCCATGTTCGACAAGCCCAATTTGGCGTCGGGGTCTAGGGCCGAGCCGCCCTGAAACATGAACGACAGGCCGATGATGGGGTTGGTGGAATCCTGCGCCAGATAGGCCTTGATGCCGCCGGGGCTGGTGACCTGTTGAACAGTGACGGCTTGGGCCGTGCCGGTGACCAGCAGAGCAACGCAGATGATGAGGCGTTTGATCATCATGGCTCAGGCCCCCGTTTTCGGCAGCAAAACAGCGGTACCCGAGGCCGACTGTTCGATCACCTTGCGCGCCGCCGCACGCACCTGATCGGCGGTCACGGACGTGATGCGGTCGGCGGAGGTCTCGATCTCCTCCAACGTCAGGCCGACGCTGAGCATGTAGCCAACAGCCTGGGCCGCACCCAGGGCGGAGTCCTTGGCGAAGACAAGCCCCGCCAAAATACGGTCCTTGGCCTTCTGCACGTCGGCGTCGGAAATGCCGTCCTTCAGGATTTTCGCCAGTTCTTCTTCCAGCGCGGCCTGGGCTTGGGCGGGCGTCACGCCGGGGCTGGGACTGAGACTGATGCTCAACGTGCCATGGCTGACGGTATTGGGGTCGTAGGACGCACCCACGTTGGCCGCGACCTGACGATCAACCACCAGCGCACGGTACAGTTTCGAGGTGCTGCCGCCGCCGACGATCTCTTCAAACACGCTCAAGGCATAGACGTCCTTACGGTCACCGACGTTGTAGCTGGGCGCGATCCACTTGCGCCACCATTGCGGCTGGCGCACGCGCTGATCGGCGTACGACACCGAGACGTTGGCCGTGGGCGCGAGTTCCGTTGGCCGTTTGCGCACCGCCGCTGCGCCGCCCCGCGGGATCGCGCCGTAGGTTTTTTCCGCCAGGGCTTTTAACTTCTCCAGCGTGATGTCGCCCGAGACGACCAGGATGGCGTTCTCCGGCGCATAGAAGCGGTGATAAAATTCGAACGCATCCTCGCGCGTCAGGCCGCGCATTTCGGCTTCCCAGCCGATGATGGGAATTCCATATCGATTCGTGAGCCACAGGGCGGCATCAAGCCGCTCATCGAGAATCGCGGCGGGTTGGTTATCCACCCGCATGCGGCGCTCCTCGATGATCACCTCGCGCTCGGTATCGACACCCTTGGGGTCTAGCACCAGATTGCGCATGCGGTCGGCTTCGATCTCCATCACCAACTGAAGACGGTCTGCGGCGATGTTCTGGTAATAGGCGGTGAAATCGTAGGAGGTGAAGGCGTTCTGATCGCCGCCGTTGCGCGCCACCACCTCGTCCATGATGCCGTCGGGGTACTTGGGCGTACCCTTGAACATCAGGTGTTCAAGAAAGTGCGCGATGCCCGACTTGCCCGGCGGTTCGTCGGCCGCACCGGCGCGATACCAGACCATGTGCGAGACCACCGGCGCGCGGTGGTTGGGGATGGCGACGACCTGCATGCCGTTGGCCAGCATCGCGCCTTGTGCGCCATAGAGTTCGGCCGAGGCAGGGGCGGCCAAGAGGGTCAAAACGCCGAGAAGGAGCAACCGGGAAACGATCATGGTGGGACCACACTGAAATGAGCCTGAGCAATAGATAGGACATTGCCCTATGAGGGCAAAGCTGCCACCGCTGTGTCATGTCACATTTCGGGCATTTCCAGGAGCGATGAACCTTTTGTAACCTGGGTATTCCGCTCGGCGTCACCACAAGGAGCATGGATTTGGGCGATATCGTTGCACCGCAGGGCAGCCCCCTCAGCGTCGCCGTCATCGGCACGGCGAACATGGACGCATCTTTGGCGTTCTACCGCGACTTGATCGGATTGACGGCTAGCTCTCCGGTGGTCTGGGAAGGCGAAGCCTTTGAGAAACTGTGGAAGCTGCCGCCGGGATCGAAAGCCACGGCGGTGTTTTGCGAGCTGCCGGGCGTGCCGGTGGGCCGGGTGCTGCTGCTGGAGTTCAACGCCGCCAAACGCAAACCCATCCGTCCGCCGGAAGCATCCTGCACCTTCGGCCTGATCAACCTGAATTTCTACACCGACGACATCGTCGCGGATTCCAAGAACTTCGCCGCCAAGGGCTACAAATTCTGGTCCGAGCCCAAGCACTACAATCTCTCAGGCACGGCCGGCGCGCCCACGGAAGTGGTCTTCGAGGGCCCCGACACCGTGGCCATCAACCTGGTGCAGCTGACCTCCGCCGATCCCAATACCCGCGTCGGCCAGATGCGCGCCTACGTGCAAAGCCACGGCCGCACGCCTATGGGCTACACGCCAGTGGTGACGACCTCGCATTCGGCGCGCAACCTGTCCAAAGCGGCGGAGTTTTATTTGAAGGTCACGAAGTCGGGCGTGCTGATCGACGAGGTCATGGCCAGTCCGGTCCAGAACCACTTCCTGCGCCTGCCGGAAAAAGCCAAGACGGCGGTGAAGTTCATCCAGGGCAACCACATGTTCGGCAAAATCGCACTCAGCCAGCCGCTGAATTATCCGTGCATCGACCTCGTGCCCGCCGCCGTAGCCCCCAACATCGGCTATATTTCGCAAGTGTTCGTGGTGAAGGACGTCGCCGAAGCCAAAGCCGCGTGCGAGGCCCTTCGCTGCGAGGTCTATACGCCGCTGATGGAACTCGACATGCCCGGTGTGGGCCGTTGCGCCTGTTATACCGTGCGCAACCCGGGCTCCGGCGCGTTGCAGCAGATCGTGCAGTTGGCTTAAAACACGCCCAGCACCTTGCCGCCTTTGGAGATCGTGGGCGTCGGGCCGTCGGTGGGCTTTTTGCCGAGTGCTGCGTTTTCTTCCAGGCGCTTTTTCTCAGCCACGGGGTCGAGCGGCGTGCCGTCATTGCCCTCAGACTTCCAGAACACCAAACGATCGGTGAAGGATTTTTCCTCCGCCGCGAAGGCTGAGGTTTCGCGGTCCAGGCGCTGGCGGATGTCGGGCGGCACGCCGCCAGTACCGGCCAGTTCCAGCAGCTTTACTTCGCCGGTGGAAAAGCCGCGCGCGCGGTACTGCGCGAAACGCTCGCGGCCCACCAGGGCGGCACGGGCCTGATCGGCCGCCGTGCCTTCCTGCGGGCGTTCGGCGCCGGGTGCGGGCGGGCGCAGATTGAAGTCGGGCGGCATGACGAGAGGCGCGCGCGACACCACGGCAAACTCGTCGGGGATGGACTTGTCGATGCCCAGCGCCCGGCGCGTGTCCTCGCAGCCCGAGACCAGCGCCGCAACGGCGGCCATACCCACTATTTTGACGATCCGCGAAGCCATGTCAGGTCTGCTCCTTGCTCGTAGGCGTATGTTGGTGACGGTTGCGCACCGCGTCAAGCAACCACAACGCCACACCGATGGATATACAACTATCCGCCACGTTAAATGTGGCGAAATGCCACCCAGCCACGTGAAAATCGAAAAAATCGGCCACCGCGCCCCAGCGGACACGGTCGATGATGTTGCCCACGGCCCCGCCGATGATCAGCCCGGAGGCGGCCTGGATCAGCCGGCCCTGCAGCGTGCGCAACCACCAGATCAGCCCCGCCGTAATCGCCGTTTGGACGGCGATGAGGATGTATGTCGTCGTCCCGCCGCCGTCGAACATGGAGAAGCTGATGCCGGTGTTCCAGGCCATGCGAAAGTTGAAGAACGGCAGCACTTCAATGATCCGGTCGGTGAAGAACGGCGTGGCCGTGACGCCCTCGGGCCGCAGCACGTCGAGTAGAATGGCCTTGGAGAGCTGATCGAGGATCAGCACGACAGCCGCCACGGTCAGACCGAGACGCATCTCAGGCCGCAACCGCGGGCAGCGCGTCAACGGCATCCGAGCAACGCTCGCAGACGCCCGGATGCTTGTGCTTGCCGACATCGGGCAGCACCTTCCAGCAGCGCTGGCACTTCTCGCCCACGGCCAACTCGATCTTGGCCGCCACGCCCGCCACATCGGTCAGCGTGTAGGCGCCCTCGGGTACCGCGCCCGCTGTGACGGTGATGGCCGAAGTGATGCACACATCCTCCATCGCCACGTCCTTGAGCTGCGCAACGGTCTCGGCCGGGGCGAACACATGCGGATGAGCCTGCAGCGATGCGCCGATGCGCTTGGCGGCGCGCTCGACTTCCAGTGCGCCCGTGACGACGCGGCGCACATCGCGTACGGCCTGCCATTTCTTGGCCAAGCCGTCGTTTTGCCACGTCGCTGGAACATCGGGGAAATTTTGCAGATGGACCGAGGAGTCCTCGCCGGGATGACGGGCCAGCCACGCCTCTTCCGCCGTGAAGCAGATGAATGGTGCCATCCACGTCACCAGGCAATTGTAGGCGATGTCGAGCACCGTGCGGGCGGCGCGGCGGCGTGCGTCGGACGGGGCATCGCAATACAGCGCATCCTTGCGCACGTCGAAGTAAAACGCCGACAGGTCCACGGCGCAGAAGTTATGCAGCTCGTTGAACAGGCCGTGGAAGTCGTAGGAGGTGCAGGATTCGCGGATCACCTTGTCGAGCTGCCACAGCCGGTGCAGGACATAGCGCTCCAACTCCGGCATCTGTTCGACGGAGATTTTTTCGGCCGCCGTAAAGCCCGAGAGGTTGCCGAGCAGATAGCGCAGCGTATTACGCAAACGGCGATACAGGTCGCTCATCTGCTTGATGATGTTGGGCCCGATGCTGAGGTCCTGCGTGTAGTCCGACGCCACGACCCACAGCCGCAGGATATCCGCGCCCGAGGTGCCCACCACGTTGTCGAGCGGCACCATGTTGCCCATGGACTTGGACATCTTGTTGCCCTTCTCGTCGAGCAAGAACCCATGCGTCAGCACCGCGTTGAAGGGCGCGCGGCCTCGCGTGCCGCAGGATTCCAGCAGAGACGTATGAAACCAGCCGCGATGCTGGTCCGAGCCTTCGAGGTACAAGTCCGCGGGCCACTTCAGTTCGGGGCGGCTTTCCAGCACGAAGGCGTGCGTCGAGCCTGAGTCGAACCACACCTCGACGATGTCGCTCACCTGCGTCCAGTCCGAGGCCGTGTACTGATTACCGAGGAAGCGTTCCGGCGGCGACGTGATCCAGGCATCCGCGCCCTCCTCTTCCACGGCCTGGGCGATGCGCTCGAACACGGCGGGGTCTTTCAGCACCTCGCCGGTCTTAGTGTGCATAAAAAGAGTGATCGGCACGCCCCATTGGCGCTGGCGCGAAATGCACCAGTCGGGACGGCTCTCGACCATGGCATGGATGCGGTTGCGGCCGACGGCGGGCACCCACTGCGTGGCGTCGATGGCCGCCAGCGCTTTTTCGCGCAGTCCGTTCGTCTCCATGGAGATGAACCACTGCGGGGTGTTGCGGAAGATCAGCGGGGCCTTGGAGCGCCAGGAGTGCGGATAGCTGTGGGTCAGCTTGCCGTGCGCGAGCAGCGCGCCCGCATCCTGCAGCGCTGCAACCACTTTGGGCGCGACCTTGAAGACATGCTCACCGGCGAACAGCGGCACCGAGGGCACATACAAGCCGTCGCCGTTGACCGTGTCGGGCACGGGGATGTTCTTGGCGCGGCAGAGTTCGTAGTCGTCCTCGCCGTGGCCCGGAGCCATGTGGACAAAGCCCGTGCCCTGTTCGGTGGTGACGAAGGACCCTGCGAACAGCGGCACGTCGAAGTCGTAACCCCCGTTTGATCCTTGGTGGCCGTGCCAGGGGTGCTTACAAACAGTATTTGCGAACGCCGCGCCTTTGACCTTCGCAGCGACGTTATAGCTGACGATGCCGGCGTCTTTGAGCAGTTGCGGCAACAATGCTTCGGCCACGGCGAAGCGTTCACCAACGCGCGCCGCGCTTTTCTCGGAGGCGGCCGTGACTTCGATCACGACGTAATCGATAGCTTCGCCGAAGGCGATGGCGCGGTTGCCGGGCAACGTCCACGGCGTCGTCGTCCAGATGACGATGCTCTGCCCCTCAAGTTCCTTCACGCCGGTCTTGGCGACGGGAAAGCGCACCCACACCGTCGTCGAGGTATGATCGGCGTATTCCACTTCGGCGTCGGCCAGCGCGGTCTTCTCCACCACCGACCACAACACGGGTTTGGCGCCGCGATAGATGCTGCCGTTGAGCACGAACTTCGCCAACTCGCGCACGATGGCCGCTTCGGACTTGAACGCCATGGTGGTGTAGGGATTGTCCCAGTCGCCCGTCACGCCCAGACGCTTGAATTCCTCTTTCTGCACCGCGATCCATTTTTCGGCGAACTCGCGGCACTGGCGGCGGAACTCGACCACCGGCACTGCGTCTTTGCTTTTGCCTTTTGATCTGTACTCTTCCTCGATCTTCCATTCGATCGGCAAGCCATGACAATCCCAGCCGGGCACGTAGGGCGCATCAAAGCCCATCATCTGCCGCGAACGCACAATGACGTCCTTGAGGATCTTATTCAGCGCATGGCCGATGTGCAGGTTGCCGTTGGCGTAGGGCGGGCCGTCGTGCAGCACGAATTTCGGGCGGCCTTTGGCGGAAGCGCGAAGCTTGGAATAGAGGTTCATCTTGGCCCAGCGCGCGAGCAGGGTGGGCTCCAACTGGGGCAGGCCCGCTTTCATGGGAAAGTCGGTGGCGGGCAGAAAGACGGTGGCCTTGTAATCAGGCGCGGATGAAGCGGTCATGGTGCGGGGGATCCCGGACTGAAGTTCGGACGAGACGCGAAAACGGCGAAAGCCCCATTCTGACTACAGAATGGGGAGGATAATTCGCTCCCGAACGCTCAGTGTGCGGCGTGCCGTCATGGGCGGGGTGTAACAGGCCAAAGCCCATAAAATCAAGGAAAAAGCCCAATTTTATGGGCTAATTGAGGCTCTTAAACCGCCACGAACGGCGCAGGCCCAGGCGCAAATTTGCGCGCCTTCAGCAGATCACGCGCGGTCACGCAGTCTTTGGCGATCTGCGCCTTGAGGACCTCCAGGCCGTCGAATTTCATCTCAGGCCGGATGTAGTCGACCAGCGCCACACGTAAGTGCTTTTGATAGAGGTCTTCGTTGACGTCGAAGAGATGGACTTCCAGCAGCAGGTCTTTCTTATCGAAGGTCGGGCGCTGGCCGAAGTTGGCCACGCCGTCGCGCCAGATCGTCGCCGCGCCTCGGTCGATGCCGGCGCGCACGGCATAGACCCCGCGCTGCGGACGCAGGTAGTCGCGGTGCGGAAGATTAGCGGTGGGGAAACCTAATGTCCGCCCGCGATGATCGCCGTGCTCGACGCGACCCTCGAGTTCCCAATAACGACCCAATAGCTGCGCTGCGGGATAAGGCTGCCCAGCCTTCAAAAACGCGCGGATGTTGGACGATGAATAACGGGTACCGGGCCCATTGCGTTTTTCGGCCACCGCCGTGACTCCGAAATTGTGCTTGCGCGCCATGTCGTGCAGGAGACCGACGTTGCCGCCGCGGCCGCGCCCGAAGACGTAATCGAAGCCGACGACGACGTGGCTGATGCCCAAGCCCCGCACCAGAAAGCCCTCGATGAACTCCTCCGCCGTGTGCTGGGAAAACTCTCGGTCGAAGGTCTGGACGTAGAGATAATCCACGCCCATGGCCTCGATCAGCCGGGCCTTGATGCGGAACGGGCTGAGGCGGAACGGCTCCTGCTCGGGCTTGAAGAACAGGCGCGGGTGCGGCTCGAAGGTCATCACCGCAGCGGGCGCGTTTTTGGAACGCGCCAGGCGCACCGCCTCGCCGATGACGGCTTGATGGCCGAGATGCAGCCCGTCGAAATTGCCGAGCGCGATCACCCCGCCCTGCAGCAAGGCCGGCACTTCGCCGTGATGGCGGACCAAGCGCATCGGCATGGCGGCGGTTATCCTTTTGTAGGCACCATCAGCGTCGCCTCGCCGTCGATGACCACCTTGTCGCCGATCAGGCACTGGGTCTTGAAGGTTACGAACTTCTTTTCCGGCACGCTTCCTGTCACTTCGACGCGCGCGGTCACATGGTCGCCGATCTTGACGGGGGCCTTGAACTTCAGGCTTTGCGCCACGTAGATCGCGCCGGGGCCCGGCATGACCGTGCCGAAGGCCGCCGAGATGAAGCCCGCCGAGAGCATGCCATGCGCGATGCGTTGCTTGAACATGGTCGTGGCGGCGTAGGCCGCGTCCAGATGCACCGGGTTGGTGTCGCCCGAAACTTCGGCGAACTTCACGATATCGGCTTCGGTGACGGTCTTGGCGAAGGTGGCGGCGAGGCCGTGCGTCAGATCCTCGAAGAAATAGGGCTTGTTGGTGGCGCTAGCCTGGGGCGCGTCTGCCATGCGATGATCTTTCGTGTTGCGTTGAGTAAAGGAACCAAAGTGGCGGCGAAACAAACAGGTCCGGCCCGGACGGTCAAGCGACGAGATCATCTCAACGCCGGAATCGGGCTGATGGCCCTGGCCTTGAGCGCCTGCGCCGGTACACTCTGGCAACAGGAGGGCAAGACGGCCGAGCAGACGCGCCGCGATGTGGCCGGATGCGAGCGCGATGCCGAAACCGCCACGCTGTCGGGCAGCGGCACCAACCGGGCCGACTATCCTCTGCCCACCACCGGCGGACGCGGGCCTTCACCATTACAAATGCACGACCGCGCCGAGTTGTCCGACCGCTACGACAAGGCCGTGGACCGCTGCATGCGTGGCCTGGGCTACGGCCAGGGCCACCCGGCGGACCAGCGGTAGGGCACGGGCATGGCCATCCGCCGCCTGGACTCGCTGGGCTATCAACTGGGGCTGATCAACCGGCTCTATGACAAGCAGTTGCAGGACGCGCTGGCACCCTTGGGCGTGGCACCCGGGCAATTCCCGGCGTTGGTAATGCTGTACCAAAAGGACGGCCTGACCCAGGCGGATCTGTGCCGACGCATCGGCGTCGAGCAGCCGACCATGGCCAATACGCTCTCCCGCATGGAACGCGACGGGCTGATCCGCCGCGATGCCGACGCGGGCGACAAGCGCCGCTCGTTCATTTATCTCACCGCCAAGGCCAAGGCCGCCCAGGACGCGGTGATGAACGAGGCGCGCAAGGTGGCGGGCCAAACTGTGTCGGGCTTAAGCGCCGCCGAGCAGGACACTTTGTTCGCGCTGCTCGGCCGATTGACCGACAACCTCAAACCCTAGACAGCGTCACCGGAACGGCCTTGTTGGTCGGCGTGCCCGACCGTGCGCCGTGGCTGTCGAGCGGCACCAGCACGTTCGTCTCGGGGAAATACGCGCCGATGCAGCCGCGCGGAATATCGTAGGCCACCAGCTCGAAATCCTTGGCGATGCGTGAACGGGAATCGTGCCAGATCGTCGAGATGTTCACGATCTGGCCGGGTTTCATGTTTATCTCGCTCAAATCATCGGGATTGATGAACACCACGCGGCGCTTGTTCTTAATGCCGCGGTAACGATCATTCCTGGCATAAACCGTGGTGTTGTACTGATCGTGCGCGCGGAAGGTGGTCAGCGTGAACACCTTGGCGGGCGTCATTTTTTGCGCGGCCGCGCGGGCCGTCTCGGCGGGCAGCGGCATAGCGATGAAATTGGCCTTGCCGGTGTGCGTTTTCCAGACGCGCTCACTGGCCGAGTTTCCGAGGTGAAACCCGCCGGCGCGCAGGATGCGCGTGTTGAAGTTCTCGAAGTCGGCGAACACCGCTTCGATCTTGGCGCGGATCAGCCGGTAATCATCGCGCAACTCGGCCCACGGAACTTTTGAGCCGGGCAATGCCGCCATGGCGATACCGGCAATGATCCACGGCTCGGAGCGCAGGTATTCTGATGCAGGAGCGTTCATGCCCTGGCTGGCGTGAACCATGCTCATGGAATCTTCCACGGTGATGGCCTGACGCCCGGTTTTTTGGGTGTCGATTTCGGTGCGGCCCAGCGCCGGGAGAATCAGCGCGCATCTGCCGTGGATGAGATGGCTGCGGTTGAGCTTGGTGGAGACGTGCACCGTGAGATCAAGCCCGCGCAGTGCGGCCCAGGTGACGTCGGAGTCCGGGCAGGCGGCGGCGAAGTTGCCGCCCATGGCCAGCAGCACCTTGGCCTTGCCTTCGCTCATCAGCTTGATCGCTTCGACGGTGTTCACGCCCGGCTTGCGCGGCGGAACAAAGCCGAACACGCGCTGAAGACTGTCCAAGAATTCCTGTTTGGGCAGCTCGGTGATGCCCATGGTCCGATCGCCTTGGACGTTGGAATGCCCGCGTACGGGGCACGGCCCGGTGCCGGGACGGCCGAGGTTGCCGCGCAGCAACAGCAGATTGATGATCTGCTGGATGGTCTCCACACCCAGCTTGTGTTGGGTCAACCCCATGGCCCAGGTACAGATGACGCGCTCGGCGTTCATATAAATGTGCGCCGCCGCCTCGATGTCCGCGCGGCTGAGGCCCGACTGTTCGACGATGCGCTCCCAGGATTCCGATTTGAGGTCGGCGATCAGCGCATCGATTCCAAGGGTATGCGCGGCGATGAACTCGCGGTCGAGAACGGATTTGGTTTGTTCTTCGGCGTCGATGATGACCTTCATCATGCCCTTGAGCAGCGCCAGATCGCCGCCCACCTGGACCTGAAGATACAAACTCGTCAGCGGCGCGCCGCCCGCACCTAACGCGTTGCCGACCATGTCGATGGGATTTTTCGGGTCGGCGAAGCGCTGCAGCCCGCGCTCCTTCAACGGGTTCACGGTGACGATCTTCGCCCCGCGCCGCGCGGCCTTCTTCAAATCGCCCAGCATGCGCGGATGATTGGTGCCGGGGTTTTGGCCGAAGATGAAGATGGCGTCGGCCAGCTTCATGTCTTCCAAAAGAATGGTGCCCTTGCCGATGCCGATGGATTCCGTCAGCGCCACGCCCGAGGCCTCGTGGCACATGTTGGAGCAGTCGGGCAGGTTGTTGGTGCCGAACTCACGCACGAACAACTGCCACAGGAACGCGGCCTCGTTGGACGTTCGTCCAGACGTGTAGAAAATCGCCTGGTCGGGATGGTCGAGCGCGCGCAAGGCCCGGCCGATGACCGCGAAGGCATCCTCCCAGGCGATGGGTTGGTAGGTGTCCGAAGCGGCGTCGTAGATCATGGGCGCGGTAAGACGCCCCAGGGATTCCAAAACATGGTCATCTTGGGCGGCGAGCCAGGAGACTTTGTGTTGGGCCATCACCTCGGGCGTACATCTTTTAGCCGTCGCCTCCCACGACACGGCCTTGACGCCGTTTTCGCAAAACTCAAATGAAGATGTGTGCTTGGGGTCGCCCCAGGCGCAGCCCGGGCAGTCGAAGCCCTCGGGCTGATTGACGTCGAGCAGCGTCTTGGCCGCGGTCAGCGGATTGCCCGCACCCAGCATGTGCCGCGCGCTGGACCCCAGCGCCGCCCAGCCGCCAGCGGGAGGTGTGTGATGCTCCTTGGTCATACCCAGGAGCATACAACGCCGGATCGGACGGGGCTAGAAAACCACCACGGCCAGGACCGAGACCACGACGACGGCGGCCAGCGCGTCGCCCATCCAGGCGGGAATCACCCGTTCATACACGTCAAAAAACCGATCCAGCCGCATCATCGCAACAACCCCATGAACTCAAGTCGCCAGGGTGTTGTGATGGATGGGCGTGGTGAAAGCGTGACGGGTCTGGGGCCGAATTAAGGCACGTGTTCGCCCGGACCATTATCCACCATTAAATGACATGCTTTTTATGCCGCGGCGGTATATTCCGCCGCGGTATATTCCGCCGCGGTATGAGAAAATCTTGCCGGAGCGATATTCCGCTGGAAGTGCATAACCGAGACGCGTAGCTTTTGGGCTGCCACCACTGCGCCCGCTTGAGTCCCTCACCTCAGTCCATCGTGCGCACCGGTCGGCGCTTTTTTCATCTCTCGCATCATCATCAGGAGCCACGTCATGATCACGACGACGGGCGACGCATTGGCGTTGCCGCAGACCGAGAACCTTCCCGCGCAAGCCGATCCGACCACGCCCCAACGCCTTGCAAGCGGCCGCTTCGCGCCGGGCCACGCCGGGCACTCACCTGGACGGCCGCAGGGGTCGCGCAACCGCGCGACGCTAGCGTTGGAAGCGCGGTTGACCGCAAAGCTCGACGCACTGGGCGACAAGTTGGTCGCGCTGGCCTTGGAGGGCAATGTCGCCGCACTGAGAATGTGCATCGATCGGCTGGCCCCGCGCCCGCGCGCACGGCCCGGCGAGGTCGAACTGCAGGCCGTGGACACGCCCGAGGACGTGGGGCAAGCGCTGGCCGAGGTGATCGCCGCCCTGGCGGCGGGCGACATCGAGGCCGGACAGGCCAAAGGCCTCGCTGAACTGCTGGAGGCGAGACGCAAGGACCTCATGCAACAGGAGAACGAGCGCGAGACCGAGGCGCTGATGCAGCGCATGGTTCTCAGGGGCGTTGACGGTGCGGCGGAGTGAGGCGGCGAGATGGACCATGAAGTTGGAATAAATCTCATGTCGTCGCCCCGGCCCCGAGGCGCTTGAGCGCCGAGGATTCTTGAGCCGGGGCCCAGGGTTTCTGAAACGCCGACGCTCACCATCACGCAAAGCGATTTGTCGCCCTGGATCCTCGGGTCACGCCCGAGGATGACGATGTGAGTTTGGGTCACGGCCGTCCGGGCAAAATCCCGCCGTGGACCACCTGGCCCTGGTAGCCCTTGGATTGCCACAGCCGCTCGTTGAAGCGCGGGATCGACATGGCGGCCACCGGCACGCACTCCACCACCACGCCGGGTTCTACACTCAAGCCTTGCAGGGCGTAGCAGAACATCGCCGGGCCGCGGCCGCCCTCAGCGATGTGCCAGAACCCCTCGACGCCCTTCTGGTTCGAACTCACCGAGCCGTTCTCGTTGTAGTACACGTCCACCACGTACTCAGGCCGGCCGGGGCGTTCCCAGGCGTAGCGCACGGTGTTGAACATCATGTGGTTCCAGAAGCTCGGGAAGCGCTCGGCATAGGGCTTGGAGGTGTCCACGGCTGCATTCACATTGACGATCTCGGGGCGCGGCCAGTCGGCGGCCCCGGCCTCGACCATCATGAAGGAAATCATATTGAGTCTATCGCGTTCCGGCACCGCCTCGGGGATCAGCATCAGGTTGCCGGGCAGATAGCCCTTGGGATCGGCCAGCCAGGCGGCCAGGCGCTCGGGCGTCCAGATAAAACCGGCCTTCTGCAGGACACGTGAGAAATCGAAATCGGGCTTCGTGCCCGCCACGCGCGAAAACATGCCGTAGAGCGCAGGGCCCGCCAGATCGGCCGAACCCTCGGCCAGGGTGTGGCAGGCACTGCAGCGGCTTTGGAAGGCCGCCCGGCCCTTCACATAGTCGGCCTTAGCCAGGGCGTCTCGCGGGATGGGTGCCGGCTCGGCGGCCAGGCCCGGCGTCGCAACCAACAAGACCAGAATTGCCAATCGGATCATGCCTCGCCCCCTCGAACGACGGGGCCGAGAATACACCGGGTGCTTGTTCAGCTTGTTATTGTCGGAAATTTACAAGCACGTACGGCCGCTGGGCGGTCGATCATGCCGCCGCGGAATTTTACTTGCCCGACTTCGTCGCGTTGGAATTGCGCACGACGAGAAACAAGATCACGGCCAACGCGAGCGCATAGGCGGTGTCGATGACGGGGGCGAGTTCCAGATAGGTCATGGCGTCGTCCTCCTTTGAACAGTGTCGTTCATTGAACAGACATACAACGCCTGGGGGGTGAGATGCGTTGCAACCCCCGGCCCCTGCTGGTCCCGTCCTGGCCCCGTCCTAATTCATCAATGCCGCCAGCTGCGTCGTGGTCATCACGCCGATCTGGGCCATGGTGAAAGCGCTGACCTGGGTGTTGGTCAGCACGTCCAAGCCCGTGGCCGTCAGGGACGTGATCTGCGTGGTGGTGAACACCGCGATGTCGGTGGTTTCCAGGCCCGTGAACTGGGTCGTCGACATGCCCACCAGCTGGGTAGTCGTGAGCGCCAGGATTTGGTTGGTGGTCAGGGCCTTGATTTGGGCGGAGACCAAGCCGCCGAACTGCACCGTCGTCAGATGCGAGATGTTGGTGGTGCTGAGGCTGACGACCTGGGGCGCGGTCAACGCGGCCACCTGCGTCGAGGCCAGCCCGCTGAGTTGCACCGTGGTCATGGCGGCGATGCCCGTGACGTTGAGGCCCTTGACCTGCGTCGTCGTCAGGCTGCCGAGCTGCGTGGTCGACAGCACCGCGAACTGCGACGTGCTGAGGAACTGCAGCTGCGCCGAGGTCAGCCCGTCGATCTGGGTGGTGGTCAGCGAGCCGACGTTGGCGGTGCTCAACGCCGTGATCTGGTTGGAGGTCAGCGCCCCGGCCTGGGTCGAGGTGATGCCGCTCAATTGCGCCGAGGTCAGCGCGGCGATGTTGGTGACGCTGATCGCAGCGACCTGGGTGTTGGCCAAGCTGCCCAGCTGCACGGTGGTGACGCTGCCGAACTGCGTCGTGGTCAGCGCGCCGATCTGGGTGGCGGCCAACGACTTGACCTGCGTCGTGGTCAGGTTGCCGACCTGCTGGGTCGTCAGTGCGGCGAAGTTGGTGGTGTTCAGGCCCTTCAGCTGGGTGCCGGTCAGCCCGCCGAACTGCGTGGTCGACAGACTGGAGATATTGGCCGTGCCGAGCGCGTTGACCTGCAGCGTCGACAACGCGGCCAGCTGGGTGGAAATCAGGCCCGTCAGCTGGGCGGTGGTGATCGCGCCCAGGTTGGTCGTGGTGAAGCCCTTGACCTGCGTGGTCGACAGGCTGGCCAGCTGCACGGTGCTCAACGCGCCCAACTGGCCCGACGTCAGCGCCGTCACCGCCGTCGCGGCGAGGCCGTCGATCTGGGTTGTGGTCAGCGCGCCGACGTTGACGGTGGTCAGGGCGACGAACTGCGTCGTCGTCAACGCACCGAGCTGCTGCGAGGTCAACCCCGTCAGCTGCGCCGTGGTGATGGCCGCGACGTTGGTCGTCGACAGCGCCTTGACCTGCAAGGTCGTCAAGGCGCCGAGTTGGACCGTGCTGAGGCTGCCGAACTGCGTGGTCGTCAGCACGCCGAGTTGGGCGCTGGTCAACGCCTTGACCTGCGTCGTCGTCAGGCCGCCGATCTGCGTGGTCGTCAAGGCGGCGACGTTGGTCGTGCTCAAGCCCTTCAATTGGTTGGCGGTCAGCCCGCCGAACTGGGTGGTCGAAAGGCTGGCGATGTTGGTGGTGGACAACGCGTTCAGTTGGGTGGTCGCCAGGACGGCGATTTGCGTCGAGGCCAAGCCGCTGAGTTGAACCGTCGTCATGGCGGTCAGGTTGGTCGTGTTGAAACCCTTGACCTGCGTGGTGGTCAGGCTACCCAACTGCGTGGTCGACAACGACAGGAACTGCGAGGCCGCCAGCGCCGTGATCTGCGAGGCCGTCAGGCCGTCGATCTGCGTGGTGGTCAGCGAACCGATGTTCACGGTGCCGACCACGGCGATCTGCGTGGTCGTCAGGGCCCCAATCTGCGTGGACGCCAGACCCGACAACTGGGACGTGGTCAGTCCGGCGATGTTCGTCGTGCTGATGCCCCTGATTTGGGTCGCCGCGAAGCTGCCCAGCTGAACCGTGGTCAGGCTGCCGAACTGCAGCGTGGTCAATGCCCCGATCTGCGCCGATGCCAGCGCCTTGATTTGGGTCGTCGTCAAGCTGCCGATCTGAACCGTGGTCAACGCGCCGAAATTCGTCGCGTTCAGCCCGTTCAATTGGAGGGCCGTCAGGCCGCCGAACTGCGTGGTCGACAGGCTGGCGATGTTGGTCGAGCCAAGCGCGTTGAGCTGGCTCGAACTGAGCGCGCCCAATTGGGTGGCGAGCAGGCCGGTCAACTGCGCGGTCGTCAGCGCCGCGAGGTTGGTGGTGTTGAAGCCCTTCACCTGGAAGGTCGTCAGGCTGCCCAGTTGGACCGTGGACAAGGCCCCGAACTGCGCGACCGTCAGCGCGTTGGCCTGGCTCGAGGTCAGCCCGTCGAGCTGCGTCGTCGTCAAGCCGGCGATGTTGACCGTCGTCACCGCCGCGATCTGGGTCGAGGTCAGCGCGGCGACCTGCGTCGACGCGAAGCCGCCGAACTGGGTCGTGGTCAGCGCCGCGACGTTCGTGACGCTGAGGCTTTTGACCTGCGTGGCGGCGAGCACGCCGATCTGGGTCGAACTGAGGCTGCCCAGCTGGGCCGTGGTCAGGACCGTGATCTGGGTCGTGGCGATCGCCTTGACCTGGGTGGTGGTCAGCCCCGCGACTTGCGTCGTGGTCAGGACAACGAAATTGGTCGTGCTGAGGCCCTTGAGCTGCGTCGCGGTCACGCCGCCGAACTGGGTCGTGCTCAACGCGATGAAGTTGGTGGTGGACAGCGCGTTAAGCTGGGTGTTGGCCAGCGCGGTGATCTGCGTCGAGCCCAGCGCGCCGAGCTGGGTCGTCGTCAGCGCCGCCATGTTGGTGGTGGTGATGCCCTTGACCTGCTTGGTGGTCAGCCCGCCGAGCTGCGCGGTGGTCAGCGCGCCGAACTGCGGCGTGGTCAAGGCGGTGATCTGCTGGGCCAGGAAGCCGCTGACCTGCGTGGTCGTCAGGCCGGTGACGTTGACGGTCGACAACGCGGCGACCTGGGTCGACGTGAAGGCGCCGAGCTGCTGCGAGGTCAGGCCGCTCAGCTGGACGGTGCTGAGCCCGGCGATGTTGGTGGCATTGACCGCCTTGATCTGCACGGTCGTGAGCGCGCCGACCTGGGTTGAACTGAGGCTGCCGAACTGCGTGGTCGTGACCGCGCCCAGTTGCGGCGAGGTCAGCGCCTTGATCTGCGTGGTCGACAGATTGCCCACCTGCACGGTGGTCAGCGCCACGAAGTTGGTGGTGTTCAGCCCCTTGATCTGCAGCGCGCTGACGCCGCTGAGTTGCGCGGTGGACAAGGCCGCGACGTTGGTCGTCGTCAGGGCGTTGAGCTGCGTGGCCGCAAGCGCGCCGACCTGGGTGGAGGCCAAGCCGCCGAGCTGGGTGGTCGACAGCGCCGCCATGTTGGTGGTGGTGATGCTCTTGACCTGCAGCGTCGACAAGCTGGCCAATTGCGAGGTCGTGAAGGCGCCGAAGGTCGTCGTGTTCAGGTTGAGGATCTGGGCCGCGGCCAAGCCGTCGAGCTGCGTGCTCGACAGCGAACCGAAGTTGGTCGTGCCCAACGTGTTGATCTGGGTGGTGGTCAGCGCACCCACTTGAAGCGAGGTCAGCCCGGCCAGCTGCACCGTCGACATGGAGACCAGCACGGCCGCGCTCAGCGACTTGACCTGCTGGCTCGTCAGCGCGCCGAGCTGCGTCGAGGTGATGCCCGTCAACTGGGCGGTGCTCAGCGCCGTCAGGCCGGTGGAGCTGATGCCCTTGACCTGGGTGGTGGTCAGATTGCCGAGTTGGACGGTGGTGAGCGCGCCGAACTGCGCCCCCGTGAGGTAGCTGATCTCGATCGATTCGAAGAGTGCGAGCTGAGTCGTGGAGAACGCCGCGATCTGGGTCGGCGTAATCGACTGGATGAACGTTGATGACAGCGCCATGTTCGCCTCTCCTTCCGCCGCGCATGTTTCTCATGCCGGCTGGTTGCCCTCCCCGAGTCCCGGGGCGGTTGATTTCTTCGGTCGTCGTCTCAGCCGCCGGTCTTCCGCCGTCCGGCCCTGGTCTTGGTCGCCTCGTTAAGCTTCGCCGTGATGTCCTGCACTTCTTGCCGGCACGTGCTCAGTTCTCCGTCCGTCGTCGATTGCTTCTGCTCGGCCGCGGTCAGCGTCGTGCGGAGCGCCTCGCGCTCTTGAACCGCCTGCGCGGCCGCGCGCTCGGCCGCGGCAAGCCCCGTGCCAAGCGAATAGGCGTACGCTCCAACGCCGATCAGGGCGATGAAGCACACGAACAAGCCGAACCGCGCGGACAGGAACTCAGATGAACTCGACAACGCCGCAACCCCCGAACCTTGAACCCGTCATTCTGGGCCTCACCGCAAGACACCCGGAACCACACGCGCTTCGTCATCACGCGAGCCTCGTGGTCCCGGGCTTCTCGCAACCCCGATGCAGCCGATGATTGAAGAGAGCGGGCCCGAGCGAAAGCCGTGGGGTGCGTAAGGGTTTCACGTATGGGCAAGCCCGTTGATCAGCCTTAACAGGATGAATTTGACGGCATTCGCCTGAGCGATCAGCCTGGGCGGCGCAACCAAAGGTGGACGCATGAGCGAGCACAGCCCGACGCACCGGCCTGCCTACGTCAGACAGGTGTTTGACGCCGTCGCGCGACTCGGCGGCCGGTTGAGCCCGCGGTTGCTCCTTTATCCGGCGCTGTATCTCGCCCTTGAAATCGCCGGTCACGCCGGCACGGCCAAGACGGCGGCGGTGGTGGATTGGAATCTGGCGCTGGGGTTCAGCCTGGCGGTCGTTCACCGCGACGGGCTGCATCTGCTGGGGTTGATGGCGGCGGCGTCGCTGAGCACGGCCGTGTGGGATTACGCCGCCGATCATTCCGCGCTGTACGTCATCTGGCTGGGCCTGGCACCCGCCTTCGTCGCCGGAGTGCCGGTGTTTCTCGCCCGCTCCGTCGGCCAGGGCGGAGGCATCGGATTTTTGCGCAGCCGCTGGGCCGCGGTGTTGTTGTTTTCGATCCCGATCTCGCTGTTGGCCGCGGTGTTCATCGCCGGGCGGCAGCTGATCGGCGCGGAAATCCTGACGGATCAGTTCTGGGACGCCGTCGTGCGGTTGTGGGTCGGCGACCTGATCGGCATCTTCGTGATCGCGCCGCTGTGGCTGCTGATCGCCGAGCTGTGGAGCAAGCGGCGCGCCGGCTTGGTCGCACCGAGCTGGGAGGTCGCCAGTCAGGCGGTCTTCATGACGGCGCTGTTCTGGGCGGTGTTCGTCTACAATGCCGACAACGTGAGGGAATATTTCTACGTGTTGTCGCTGCCCCTGATCTGGATCAGCCTGCGGCACGGCTCAAGAGGCGCGGCGGTCGCCAACACCGCATTGTTGGCCGCGGTGATGACGTTCATCATCTGGTTCGACAACGGCGACGCCCAGGCCGCGCAACTGCCCGCGCGCATGCTGGTGCTGGTCACGACCGCCCTGGTGCTGGGCATGACGGTCGATGAAGGCCGTTCCGCCGCCCGGCGGCTGCGCGCGCGCGAGCAGGAACTCGCCGCCATCCTGAAATCCAGCGAGACGAGCGAGCTGGCGGGCACCTTGGCGCACGAACTCAGCCACCCCTTGGGTGCGATCGCCAACTACTCGTCGGTGATCAAGGACAAGCTGGACGCCCATCCCGGCATCGACCCGGCCCTGCGCGACCTGACGGCCAAGATGCGCGCCGAGGTGCGCCGCGCCACCGAGACCATTCAGCGGCTGCGCGAGTTCTACCGCAGCGGATCGCTGCGGCTGGAGAAGGTCGACCTGGGCTACGTCGTCCGCGACGCGGTCTTCCTGCTCTCGAGCAAGTTTGAAACCAACGACATCAGCATCCGCTTCGCCAACCCCCTGGCTCCGACGTTCATCGCCGCCGACGGCATCCAGATCCACTCGGTCATCCACAATCTTCTGGTCAACGCCATCGACGCGCTGCGCGGCGGTGAGGGCTCGCAAAAAATCGTCTCGGTGTCGGTGCAGCGCATCGGCGACAAGCTGGCCACGGTGACGGTCGAGGACTCGGGGCCGGGCATCGCGCCCGACATCGCCGATCACATCTTCGAGCCCATGGCCACGACCAAGAAGCACGGACTCGGGCTGGGCCTGTCGATGAGCAAATCCATCATCGTCGCGCACGGCGGGCAGATCGAGGTGGACAGATCGGCCTACGGCGGCGCACGCTTCACCGTCACCTTGCCAGCTGAACTCGGTTGAGGACCCGCGCCATGCCCGACAAACGAAAAATCGCCGTGGTCGATGATGACGACGCCTTGCGCGAGTCGCTGGCGGTGCTGTTGCGGTTCCGCGACTTCGACGTCGCGGAATTCGGCGGCGGCAAGGCGTTCCTCGGCAGCCCCGAGAAGGACGACTTCGCCTGCGTGATTCTCGACGTGCGCATGCCCGACATCGACGGCCTGCAGGTCCTCGAACGGTGCAAGGCCGACGGGCTGCAGACGCCGTTCATCATGGTCACGGCGTTCGCCGACGTCGCCTCGGCCAAGGTGGCGCTCAAACGCGGCGCGTTCGACTACCTCGAGAAGCCGGTGGATGACGCCGACATGATCGGCGTGGTCAACGACGCGCTGAGCCAGCTCGACCGGCAGGCCGAGGCGCTGAACGAACGCAAGAGCGTCGAGGAGCGCCTGAGCCGGCTGTCAGCGCGCGAAACCGAGCTGTTGAAGTTCGTCGTCGACGGCCAGCACAACCGCGAAATCGCCGCCGCGCTGGGCATCAGCGTGCGGACCGTCGAGGTCTATAAGGCGCGGATGATGGAGAAGATGCGCGTGACGCGGCTGGCCGACCTGATCCGCATGATGACGCGCTACGGCTCCGACGGGCTGTAGGCCCTCAAAACCCGCCCGGACGCGGCGCGCACAGCGCCGCAACCGACCCTTTTGCGCCGTTTCTCCCCCTCCACAGGGCCGGGGGCGCGGGCTATAACTGCTTCAGGCGCGGGTTAAGCGCCCGAAAGCACTCATTATTCCAGCGAGATCGCCCGTTCGATGACGCAGCAGCTCTCATGACCCAGCCTGACGCCCTGTTTCAGGCCGTTCTGGAGTCGACCTCGGACGCCGTGATGGTGACCGACCGTTTGGGAGTCATCCAGCGCGCCAACCCGGCCTTTGAAAAACTCACCGGGCTGTCCATGGCCGCGTTGGCGGGCATGAACGCGCGCGCGCTGTTCGCCGACTACAACGACGAGGAGTTCTGCGACGGCCTGTGGGCGGGCAAGGACCGCCAGCACTTCGACTCCGTGCGCTCGAAGCACGCGGACGGCAAGGCGCAGCTTCACTCGCTGACCATGACCCCGGTGCTCGACGGCCAGGGCACGCCCAGCCAATTCGTGGCGTTGATTCTGTCCGAGACGTTTCAGTCCGACGCCACCTCGGGTGCGACGCGCAAGGTGGGCCACGACCCGCTGACGGGCCTGCCGGATCGCAGCCTGCTCGCCGACCGTGTCGAGCAGAACATCCTCACCGCCAAGCGCGCCAACAAATCCATCGCCATGCTGGTGATGGGCATCGACCGCTTCACCATCATCAACGAAGGCCTGGGGTACGCCGCGGGCGATCAGTTGTTGAAGGAATTCGGCGAACGCTTGAGCAAGGTCGTGCGTCAGTCCGATACCGCGGCCCGATTAGACGGCGACAAATTCGCGGTCATGACGCCGATTTCGGCCATCGACGACAGCGTGATCGTGGCGGAAAAAGTGCTCAAGGGCATGCGCCAGGCCTTCCGTCTGAAGGACGAGGACATCTTCGCCACTCTTTCTGTCGGCCTGTCGATCTTTCCGACCGACGGCAAGGATTTCGACGAACTGCTGAAAGGCTCGCTGTCGGCCATGTCGTTCGCCAAGCAGGCGGGCGGCGATCAGTACCGCTTCTTCGCCTCCGACATGAACACCAAGGCCAAGAACCGCCTGGATCTGGAAAAACGCATCCGCGGCGCGTTGGCGAACAATGAATTCGTCTTGTTCTATCAGCCCAAGGTCAACCCCAAGACGAACCAGGTGAAGGGCGGCGAGGCGCTGATCCGCTGGAAGGACCCGGTGCGCGGCATGATCGGGCCGGGCGAGTTCATTCCGGTGGCCGAGGAAACCGGCCTGATCGTCGACATCGGCACCTGGGTGATGAAGGAGGCCTGCCGCCAGACCAAGGCCTGGCAGGACATGGGCTACGACCCGATCAAGATGTCGGTCAACGTCTCGGCCCACCAGTTCCGCGCCAAGGACCTCATCGACAAGGTCATCGCCAATCTGGGCGCCTGCGGCCTGGACGCCAAATGGCTGGAGTTGGAGATCACCGAAAGCATGTTGATGAACGACATCGACGCGGCCATCGCGCGCATGCAAAGCGTGCGCGACCTGGGCTGCGGGTTGTCGATCGACGATTTCGGCACGGGCTATTCCAGCTTGTCCTACCTGGGCCGCTTCCCCATCACGACCTTGAAGATCGACCGTGCGTTTGTCAGGGATGTGCAGGAAAACCAGAATACCGCCGAGATCGCGCGCGCGATCATCGGTCTGTCGCGCGGCCTCAATCTCGAAGTCGTGGCCGAGGGCGCCGAGCTGCTCGAGCACGTCGATTTCCTGCGCGACAACGGCTGCGACAGCATTCAAGGCTACTTCTATTCCAAGCCCCTGACGGCCGCGGACTTCGAGAAAATGCTTTCGCGCACCGCCGGCGCTAAGACCGCCGCCTGATGGCCGACCCGCTCAGCGAGGTCAAAGAGGCCGACGCCACGGGCGCCATCGCCGAGATTTACGCCGATATCCGCAACGCCCTGCGCGTGCCGATGGTCAACCTGATCTTCCGGCACATGGCCACCGTGCCCGGCTGCCTGGAATGGGTGTGGGGCAACATCGGGCCGGCGTACGCCTCGGGCCAGGCCACGGCGCTGGCCGAGACGCTGCTGGGCCTGCAGCCCGCCCTGCCCGTGATGATTCCCGGAGATGCGTGGGGCGCGGAGCGCGCGGCCGTGGCCGCGACCTGCGCGGCCTATGCGCGCGCCAACCCGGCCAACCTGCTCGGCCTCAAGGCGCTGCAGTTCATCATGGCCGAGACCGGGCAGGCGCGCGCCCGGCGCAAGCCGCAGCGTGGATTGCCGGTGCGCCCGACCGCCGTCGAGATCGCGCCATTGCCGCCCATGGCTGATCCGTCCGCGTTGAACGATGAGTCGAAAAAACTCCTGGCCGCCCTGACAGCGCAACTGCACGGCAACGACGGCCGGGTGATCCCGTCGTTCTACCGCCACTTCACCGCATGGCCCGGCTTGCTGTCGGGCCTGCACGGCGCGTTGGCGCCGCTGATCGCCGACGGTGCGCTGAACGAGGCCGCGGCCGCCCTGAACCGCGACGCCCATGGCTTCGCGCGCGTGCTGTATCTCGACTGCCCGGCGACGCGCCTAGCGCCGCCGCCGGAAGCGGCCCTCGCCACGCTCAACGAACTGCTGGAGTTGTTCCCGCCCAATATCTGCAAGATGACGCTGATCGCCCGCGTGCTGGGTCAGGCGTTGGAGCGAGACGGCACCATAAAATAGCCCTCTCCCTTGGGAGAGGGTTGGGTGAGGGTGAGTTGTTTTTGCGACACGAATAGAGAATGACGCCGACCAAGCTCACACGCCAGCTTCGCCGCAATCAGACAAACGCCGAGCAGTTATTGTGGCTGCGTGTCCGAAGCCGTCAACTCGGAGGCTTAAAATTCAAACGTCAATTCCGGATAGGCCGCTACATCGTTGATTTTTTCTGCCACGAAACAAGGCTGGTGATCGAATTGGACGGCGGCCAGCACGCGGAATGCGCAGAGTATGATCACGAGAGGTCGATGAAAATTCAAGCGCTCGGATATCGCGTACTGCGCTTTTGGAACAATGATGTGCTCGAGAATATCGAGGGCGTTTTGATGTCGATCATGGACGCGGCTAGCGGTAAATCACGATAAACAAAACACCCTCACCCGGCGCTGCCGCGCCGACCTCTCCCAAGGGAGAGGTTAAGAGCAGCCTAGCCCGCCTTCATGGCTGCGGCACCTTGCGTGCGGTCGGGCGAGGCCCATGCCCCGGAGAGCTGGAACTGAATGACTTCGGCGATGTTGGTGGTGTGGTCGCCGACACGCTCCAGATTCTTGGCGATGAACAACAGATGGGTTTGGCCCTCGACGTCGGGATTGCCGTCCGCGCCGTGACGGATGACGTCGCGGCCCATGTCGGCGATGATCTTCTTCATCACGCGCTTGGTCACTTCGTCGGTCTCCCAGTCGCGCTGCCACACGGCCTCGGCCTTCTTGGCGTCGCGCGCGGTGAAGGAATCCATGATGTCGCGCAGCATCTTCAGCACGGTCTCGCCCAGCACCTTCATGTCGGGCGGAATCTTCACGTCGCGGGTCTTGGCCAGCACGATGGTGCGCTTGGCGATGTTCTTGGCGTAGTCGCCGACGCGCTCGAGCGATCCGGCCATCTTGATCGTGCCGAAGACGTAGCGCAGGTCGCTGGCCACGGGCTGGCGGCGCGCGAGGATGGACAACGCGCCGGTTTCGATCTTGCGGTCGTACTCGTCGACGTCGGCGTCCTTGGCGATGATGCGCTCGGCGGCTTCGACGTCGCGCTTCATCAGCGCGTCGACGGCGGCGGCGAGCTGCGCCTCGACGAGCCCGGCCATCTCGAGGACCTTGCGCTCCTGGCCGGTGAGGTCGGCGTCGTACTGCGAAACGGTGTGGTCGGTCTGGTTCATCATGGCCGGGGAGATGGGGTTATGAGCTAACGACGGGTCTAAGCGGTTTTGGTCAGTGTTCTATGACGTATTGGTGAAGGTTTTATGACGGCTCTTTGTTGGTCGCATTTCCCAGGCCAAGCGGAAGACCACTTCTCGGGGAAATGCGACTAGACGCTGAATCCCTGCTTCACGACCGGCAGCGCGCGCAGGCGCACGCCCGTGGCTTTGGCAAGCGCATCGACTAACGCAGGAGCCGCGGGCGGCAGGCCCGGCTCGCCCACGCCGCCCGGCGCGGTGTCGGGCCACTCGCGCACGTCGATCCGCAGTTCGGGCGCTTCACTCAGGCGCATGAAGCGCACCTCGTTGAAATTGCCCTCGGCCATGCCGCCGTCCTTGGGCGTCATGCCGCCGAACATGGCCGCCGAGAGACCGTCCAAAATGCTGCTTTCCATCTGCGCTTCGACGATGCCGCGGTTGACGATCACGCCCACGTCGATCACGCAACTGACGCGGTCCACGGTGATGGACTGATCAGCCGCCACGGTGACGTCCACCACTTGGGCGGCGATGGCGCCATGGGAATTGCTGAGCGCGAAGCCCCGCCCGCGCTTGGCGCCGGCTGGGCCCGCGGCGAGCGGTGCTGCGTAGTCGCTGAGTTTTTCGACCGCATCGAGCACGGCGAGATAACGCGGCTGGTCTTTCAACAACGCCCGGCGAAACGCGATGGGGTCGCGCCCTGCCTTGGCGGCGAGGTCGTTGAGCAGCGCCTCACGAAAAAATACATTTTGCGTGTGGTTGACCGCGCGCCAGTAGCCCACGGGTATGCCGTTATCCACCAGCGCGTACTTCATGCGCGAGTTGGCGATGGCGTAGGGACTGTCGCCGAAGCCCGCCAAACTAGATGGATCCTTGCCGTCCTTGATCGCTGCCGGAAAGCGCCGCGCGGAAATCGACGGGCAGGCATTGACGATGTCGAGCGCGGTGGGCAGGCCGTTCGCATCAAGTGCGGCAGTGATGCGCATCTTCGCCGCCGGACGGTAAAAGTCGTGGCGAATATCCTCTTCGCGCGACCAGATGAGTTTCACCGGACGGCCCACTTGGCGGGCGATCAGCGCGGCCTGCACCGCCACGTCGTCCTCGCCGCGCCGGCCGAAGCCGCCACCGAGGAAGGTGCGATGGACACGAATGCTCAGCGGGTCGATGCCCAGCGCCTTGGCCACGCCGTCCACGACCTGAGTATGACCCTGGCCCGGCACCCAGATCTCCACCTTGTCCTTCTGCACATGCGCCGTGGCGTTCATCGGCTCCATGCAGGCGTGCGCCAAGTAGGGCACAGCGTATTCATAGGTGGCCTTCTGCACCGCGCCCGTCATGGCGGCGTCGACGTCGCCCACCGGCTGGAGTACGGGCGCATCGGCGCGGTTCAGTCCTGCGTCGAGGTCCGCCGTCAGGTCGGCCATGTTGTAATTCCGGCGCGGCGTGGCCGTCCACTCCGGCTGCAAGGTCTTCAACCCCTTCTGCGCGGCCCAATAGCCCTCGGCCACCACGGCCACGGCGTTGTCGAGCTGCACGACTTGCACCACGCCCGGAACTTTCAACGCCGGTTCGGGATCGACGCTTTTCAGCCGCGCGGTGAACACGGGTGCCGCCATGATGGCCGCGGTCAGCGCGCCGGGCACGTCGGCATCCACGCCGAAGCCCGCCGAGCCGTCGACCTTGGCGGGCGTGTCCAGACGCGATAGTGGTTGGCCCAGCAAAGTCCAGGCGGATTTATCCTTGAGAACGACGTTGGCCGGGACCGGCTGGCGGGCCGCATCGGCGGCCAGCTCGCCCAAGGTCAACGACTTGCCCGACTTCGCGTGCACGATGCGCGTGTTCTCGGCCGACAACTCCGCAGCCGGAACATTGAGCCGCTTGGCGGCGGCGGCTTTGAACATCTCGCGCGCCACCGCACCGATCTCGCGGAACATGGTGTACTGCCCGCGGATCGAGGCGCTGCCGCCCGTACCTTCGGTGAAGCCGCCATAACCGCGGTTGTAGTAAATCTTGCCGTTGGGCGGGAATTCAAAGCGCATGTCGGACCAGGCCGCGCCCAGTTCCTCGGCCACCAATTGAGGGAGCGCGGTGGTGATGCCCTGGCCCATCTCGGCCAGATGCACGGCTACGGTGACGGAATTATCCGCCCCGATCTTCAGCCAGACCTTGAAGGCCTCGTCGGGTCCGCCGGGCCCGAAGTCTTTCTTGGCCTGCTGCGCCGAGGCGAACGGAACGCCGAGGATGACCGCACCGCCGACGGCGGCCAGCACTGTGACGGCGAAACGCCGAGACATTGCGACGGAGGGGGGAGCGATGGAATTCATGGTCGAGGCCAAATTGCTTGGGTAAGGTAAGTGCTTAGTATCCATCCGCGCCCCCCTCGCTGCAACCTCTTCAACGCCGCCCTCTTCAACATCTTCAGGCCGTCACGATGTCGCTGTTGCCGCTGCAAAGTCTGCTGGGCCTGGGCCTGCTGGTGGCCCTGGGCTGGGCCTTGAGCGAGAACCGCAAGGCCATCGCCTGGCGCACGGTCGGCTTGGGCCTGCTGCTGCAGATCGGGCTGGCCTGGCCGCTGCTCAATCTCGACGCCGCGCGGCGCGTGTTCGAGAGCCTCAACGGCGCGGTGGCAGCACTTGACGCCGCCACGCGCCAGGGCACGGCGTTCGTGTTCGGCTACGTCGGCGGCGCGGACACGCCGTTCATCATGAAGGACGGCGCCTCGTCGTTCGTGCTGGGCTTCCAGGCATTGCCGCTGATCCTGGTCATCAGCGCGCTGTCGGCGCTGCTGTTCCATTGGCGGATCATCCAACCCGTGGTGAGAGGTTTCGCGTGGGTCTTGCAACGCACGCTCGGCGTCACCGGACCGGCGGGTGTGGCCACAGCCATGTCGGTGTTCGTCGGCATGACCGAGTCTCCGCTCGTGGTGCGTCCGTACCTGCGCAGCGAATCTCGCGCCGCGCTGTTCGTGATCATGACCGCAGGCATGGCCACCGTATCAGGCACGGTCATGGTGCTCTACGCCACCTTCCTCAGAGACATCGTGCCCAACGCGCTGGGCCAGATCCTGACCGCCTCGATCATCAACGCGCCCGCGGCCATCGTCGCCGCGGCCCTGATGATGCCGGAAGACCCCGACCGCCCGCCGGCGGCCAGCGTCGGGTCCACCCAGCTCGGCGGCGGCGAACCCGGCGAGGGCTTCATGGCGGTGATCGCGCGCGGCACCACCGAGGGCATCGGCCTGGTGATCAACGTCATGGCCATGCTGATCGTGCTCGTCGCCCTGGTCAGCCTGGCCAACGCCATGATCGGCGTGCTGCCCGACGTGATGGGCGGGCCGCTGACCTTGCAGCGCATATTGGGCTGGGTGATGGCGCCGGTGGCCTTCTGTCTCGGGCTGCCGCTGAGTGAGATCGCCGCGGGCGGCGCGCTGCTGGGCACCAAGGCCGTGCTCAATGAACTGATCGCTTATATAGAAATGTCGCGCCTGCCCGAGGGTACGCTGTCGGAGCGCAGCCACCTGATCATGACTTATGCCCTGTGCGGCTTCGCCAATTTCAGCTCGGTGGGCATCCTGATCGGCGGATTGGGTGCCATGGTGCCCGAACGGCGCGCCGAGATCATTTCGCTCGCCCCTAAGACCTTGATTTCAGGCACTTTGGCCACCTGTTTCACCGGCGCGGTGGTGGGCCTGCTGGTCTGGTCGTAAGGCCTAGATATTTGAGGCCGAACGGCGTAGGACAACGCCGATTTTGGACCCCGGCCGACCATGACCTACGCGGTGAAAGAACTGTTCTATACGCTGCAGGGCGAAGGCGCCAACGCCGGTCGCCCGGCCGTGTTCTGCCGCTTTGCCGGCTGCAACCTGTGGAGCGGACTGGAGCGCGACCGGTCTGAGGCCGTGTGCAAGTTCTGCGACACCGACTTCGTCGGCGGCGAGAAATACAAAAATGCCGATGAACTGGCGGCGGCGATCACCAACGCATGGAAAGGCAACGGCGGGGCGCAACGATTCGTGGTGTTCACCGGCGGCGAGCCGCTGCTGCAACTCGACGCCGCGCTGATCGACGCGGTTCATGCGAATGAATTTATGATCGCCGTCGAGACCAACGGCACCATTGAGGTCCCCGCCGGCGTCGACTGGGTGTGCGTCAGCCCCAAGGCCGATGCGGACTTGATCGTCACGCGTGGCGATGAGTTGAAGTTGGTGTATCCGCAGGCGCGCGGCGAGCCGGAGAAATACGAACGGCTGAATTTCACGCATCGATTCCTCCAGCCCATGGACGGCGCGGCGCGCGACGCGAACACCAAAGCCGCCATCGACTATTGCCTGGCCCATCCGGCGTGGCGCTTGAGCGCGCAGACTCATAAGTTTTTAGGCATCCGATGAGCGGGCGTTTTCACATCGTCAAAGAGTTCGGCTTCGAGGCGGCGCATCACTTCCCGCACAAGCCCGACGGGCATGAAAACACCCGCATGCACGGACATTCCTTCCGTGTCGAGGTGGAGTTGGCCGGCGAGCCCGATGCGGTGTCGGGGTGCGTGGTGGATTTCGAGGACGTCGGCCGCGAGATCGACAAGGTCCGCGACAAACTCGACCACCATCTGCTCAACACCGTGCCGGGGCTGGCCACGCCGTCGCTGGAAAACCTGGCGCGCTGGATCGCCGAGCAGATCAGGCCGAAATTTCCGCAACTCGTCGCCGTCACCGTGCGCCGGCCGAGCTGCGGAGAATCCTGCCGTTATACGGCGTCTTAAATGGCCCTCCCTTCCAAGCCCAAACGCTGCATCGTCCTGCATTCCGGCGGGCTTGATTCCACGTTGTGCCTGCTGCTGGCGCGCAAGCACGGGCGTGAACCGCGCAGCCTCGGCATCAGCTACGGCCAGCGCCACGACATCGAGATCGCCTACGCCAAACGACAGTGCGAACGTTTCGGCATCGAGCGCCACTTGGTCGACGTCGGCTGGCAAAAGCCCGAGATCGTGATTCCCACCGGGCGCACCATGGAACAAATGCGCGACGGCATCGCGCCGACGTTTCTGCCTGGACGCAACGCCGTATTTCTCGCCATCGCCTGTGCCGAAGCGGCAGGCGTGGGCGCGGAGGAAGTATGGATCGGCGTGAATGCCGTGGACTATTCGGGTTATCCCGATTGCCGGGAATCTTTCCTCAGCGCCTTCCGCGCCATGTGGGCCGAAGCCGTGCCCAACCCGCCGCGCCTCGTCGCACCGCTGGTGAACCTGACCAAGCCGCAGATCGCCGCCCACGCCAAGGCCCTGGGACTGGCACCTGGCGACACCTGGAGTTGCTATGCGCCCGATACGTCGGGACCAGCTCCCAAACCCTGCGGGGTGTGCGATGCGTGCATTCTCCACACCCATGCCTGGGCCGATGCGGATCGGGCTTTGCCCGGGAATCCTGAGATTCCAAAGGGTTGATGGCTGCTCGCCGAATAGCTGCATGCGCCATCGGCACTGCCGTTCACAAAAGTCGAGGCTTGTGACGATCCGGCTTGTCTCTTATGTTTTGAAATAGTTGGCAGCCAAAACAACCGTGGCTGCGTGAATTGTTGGGGAACAACGTTGCGGACATCGCATCGCGGTGGCTCGCAGCGGTCACACATGAACGCATCCGTCGAGACCGTTCTCGCCGATCTTGAAACGCTCAAGAGCGAAGGCGACATCCGCAAGAAACTTGCCGCGACGTTCGACGCGTACGGCTACAATTACTACACCTATGCGGGCATCGACGCCGATGAAATCCGCGACGCGACGCCGGGACAGCAGTTCCTATCCGAACTGATCTATCTGTCGAATCTCAAGGCCGAATGGGTCGCCCATTACCTCGAGAGCGATTACGCCCACATCGACCCGGTGGTGCGAACCTGCACCGAATCGCGCCTGCCGATCCGCTGGGACGAGCGCTTCAAGGCCAACAGCCGCAGCGCCTTCGAATCACAGATGATGGACGATGCCTGGGAGAACGGCCTGCGGCGCGGGCTGACGATTCCGGTGCACGGCCCGCGCGGCGAACTGGGCATCTTCAGCCTCAACTCCGATCTGTGCGATACGGAGTTTCACAAGATCACCGAGGCCAGGAAATACGAGATTCAGGTTCTGGCTTATCATTTCCACGACGCCATCCAGCGCAAGCTGAAGGCCGAAAAGATCGCCGCCCTGCCGGTGCCGCTGACCGACCGTGAAGTGGAAATCCTGAAGTGGACCGTTGAAGGCAAGACCGCCTGGGAAGTCGGCACGATCCTGAAAATCTCCGAACGCACCGTGAACTTTCATCTGCAAAACGTGATGGAAAAGTTCGGCGTGCACAACAAGACCCATGCCGCCGCCAAGGCGATGCACATGGGCCTGCTCAGCGCCTGACCGGCCGATCTCAGAAATATCCGGGATAAACGGCGCGGCTCAATGCCGCAGCCGGGGCTTGATCTTGGCCCAGATGTCCTGAACGGGGCGCAACGTGATGAGGTTGCCGAACGAGGGCGCGCGCTCCGAGACGATCTCCACCTCGAACGACCGGAAGATCATCGCCAAAGCAAACTGCATCTCCATCAGCGCGAAGTTGGAGCCGATGCACACGCGCGGACCCGCCCCGAACGGAAAATAGGCGAAGCGCGAGCGCTGCGCGATGCGCTCGGGCGAGAAGCGGTCGGGGTCGAATTTCTCGGGCTCCTCCCACAGCGTCGGGGAGTTCTGGATCAGGTACTGCGAGATGAACACCGTCGTGCCCGCCTTGATCTCCTGACCGCCGATGACGTCGTCGCCGATAGCCACCCGGGCGAACCACCAGAACGACGGCCGCAGACGCGCGATCTCCTGGATGGCGCGTTTGGTGTTCACCAGCGACTTCAGGTCGACGGCGTCGGGGATCCGGCCCGCCAGCACCGCATCGGCCTCCTCGCGCAGACGCGCGATGTGCTCGGGGTGCTGGGAGAGGATCAGCACGGCCCACGCCATCATAGTGGCCGTGGTGTCGTGACCGGCAAGCATCAGGGTCATCACCTCGTCGCGCAGCTGGGTGTCGTTCATCGCCTCGTTGGTCTGGGCGTCGCGCGTATCCATCAAGATCGCCAGCAAATCATCATGGTGCTCGCGCGATTGGCGGCGTTCGGTGATGATGCGCCCGACCACGGCATGCAGCAGCGCGACCGCCTGCTTAAAGGCCCGGTTCTCGCGCGTCGGAAGCCACTCGCTGATTCCCGTCAGGTTCCAAATGCGCTTGGCCGAGACGTCATGCACCACCTTCATGGCCTCGGCGAAGGCGTCGCCGTCCTGGGCCAGCGTCGTGCCGAAGAACGTCTGCAGGGCGATTTCCAGCGTCAGAAACGAAGTGTCATCGGAAAGATTGAACGCCTCGCCCGCCGCGGCGCGGCGCTGCCAGACCTTGAGATGACCATCGATCACCTCGGCCATGCGGCCCGCTAACGACTCGATGCGTTCGCGATGGAACGACGGCTGGATCAGATTGCGCTGACGCGTCCACAGCTCACCCTCACTCATGAACAGACCGTCGCCCAGAACCGGGCGCAGTTTTTCCAGCATCGGCGTCTTGCGGTAGTTCTTATGATTACGCTGCAAGACGTGCTCGACGTGCGAGGGATGGTTGAGGAGGTATGCCGTGTGCATGAGAATTCTCAGCGGAACGAGATCTCCATAAGTTTCAACGGTACGCTTCAGGAACCCGAGCGTGTCGGCGCGCAGCATCGGCAGGACGCCGACGATCGGGTAGCCCTTGGGGCCCGGCAAACGGTCCTGGCCGAACATGAGGCGGCGGTGCTCCACAATTTTTGGCGCGGCGTGATGACTTGCACGATTCCCGATCCGCTTGGCAAGCCGCCTCAGGCGGCGAGCAGAAGAGGTTGCGGCCCGGGCGTCGGCCGCGGCGCGCGCGCATCATCCGCGCCCAACTGCAAGCGGCGCAGGTTCAGCTCGGTCACGTCGGCGTAGCCCGCCACCGCCTGGGTGACGCCGATCTGCAACGGCGCGCCGAAGCGGTGCGTCATCAGACCGGAGCGCTTGAGGATGCGTTCAAAGCGCACGTCGCACACCGCGACGATGCGCGAGAGCCGGCGCCGGGCGGCGAAGGTGAACAGCTGATCGAGCAGCAGTTGGGTCACGGCGCGGATGGTGCCCAGCGAATCGTTGCCGGCCACGCGCTTGGAGACCGCGAAGCGGCTGATCTCCCACACGTCGGGGGCCTCGGGCACTTGCGCGCCGTGCAGCAGTTCGGGAAACACGTCGCGCAGCATGTACGGGCCGGTGGTGGGCAACAGCCGCCACGAGCCCAGCACCTCGCCGTCCTGTTCGCAGACGATATACACCGGGTCGAGGTCATCGAACTGGTCGCGTTCACGCCCGGCAGTGGAGCCGACGTCCCAGTTCAGGCGTTCCTTGAAGACCTCGTGGCGCAGCTTGAACATGGCGTCCAATCGAGAGCTCATCGCCGGAGAATCGTGAGGCATCTCGATGATCGACGCGTGCATGTGACGAACCTTGCTGAAAGCCGTTTCGCCTCAAGATCATCACAGGTGTGCACGCCGCCGGACCTGTCAGAACTGACAGGTCTCAAATTGACAGGCTTGAGTCAGGCTCCGAATCGCTGGGAGAAGCTTGCTCAACCCAATAAAGCGATAAGTTTCAATGGGTTATGCAAGCTCATCAGAACCGCTGCGGCGCGCGGAAACGTGTGCGGCAGCCAAAGCTAAAGAATCGAGCCGGCGGACGGGGACCCCCGTGCGAACCGCGCTCTTGAAGGTAATGGAACGGAGGAGCGGCGGTGACGCATCTCAGTAAGGCTTTCATCGGCAGCCCCGGGGCTTTGGTGAAGCCCATGGCCGAGCAAACAATTTCCCGCTTTTGCGCCGCGCGCATGACCACCGCACGCGCCGATGCGGTCGGGCTGGGCGTGATCCTGCGCTACCTGACCAAACGCAGCCTCGGACCCGTGGGCGGCGCGTTGGCCGCGAGGCCCGCCTACGGCCTGCACCGCACGCAACCGCCCTGGGTCCGCTAGCCATGCGCCGCGAACCCCTCTTCGCGACGACCATCCGCAGGGGGTTCTACGGCTGCGGACGGCGCGAAGACTGACCCCATGCAGGATCAAGCCGCCATCGCCTCGGTCATGACGCCGGCCTTGTTCGCCAAGCCCGATGCGCGACCGGCCGAACGGCGCGCACATCCCGACGGATCTGGCTCGCTGCTGCCGCGCACGATCGATCTGGCGGCGGATGCCGGAACGCTGGTGGTGGCCAGAGGGTTGGGCGCGCGGCTGTTCGACACCTCGGGGCATTCCTATCTCGACTTGTGTATGGGCCACGGCGCTCTGCTGCTGGGGCACGGCGCGGCGACGGTGAAGGAGGCCTTGCAGCGTCAACTCGACACCGGCTGGCTGTTCGGATTCGGCCACGAGACCGGAGAGCGCTTGGCCGTGTTGATTCACGAGGCGGGCCGGGCCAACGAACGGGTGATGCTGTGCACCTCGGAAAGCGACGCGACGCTGCTGGCGCTGCGCGCGGCGCGCGCACACACCGGGCGCGATCTGGTGGCGATCTTCAGCGGATCGGCGCACGGCCTGCATGACGCCGCGTTGGTCACCTCGCAACTGGAGCAAGCGCCCTCGGCCAACGACGCCGCTCTGGCGCGCAAGGCCCACATCGGCGCGGGCATCCCCGCCGCCGGCGACGACGCGGTGGTCGTGCTGCCCTTCGGCAAAGACCAATCCCTTGAGTTGATCCATCAGCATCGCAGCCGACTGGCCGCGGTGATGGTAGAGGCGGTGCCCACCGCGCGGCCCTCATTGGCGCATGGCCCTTGGCTGAAGCGCCTGGAGGCGGCCTGCCGCGCGGACGGCGTGCTGCTGATCCTGGATGAAACCTACAGCGGCTTCCGGATGTGTTTCGGCGGCGCGCAGGAGCTTTTCGATCTCCATCCCGACCTCGTCGCCTACGGCAATGCGCTGGGCGGCGGGCTGCCCATCGGCGCGGTGGCGGGCGGGACAGGGATCATGTCGGTATTCGGCGGCGGCAGACCTGAACAGCGCATCTTCTGCGGTACGACCCACGCAGGAAACCCCCTAAGCGCAGCCGCCGCCGAAGCCGTCTTGACCGTGCTGTCGATCCACCGCGACACGGTCTATCCGCAGCTGCACAAGGCCGCGTCGAATCTGGCCACGGCGTTCAATCTGGCCTCCGAAGAACTGGGCGCGGCCGCGCGCATCGACGCGGCGGGTTCGATGTTCCGCATCTCGTTCGGCTGCGACATCGGCGACGAGCCGGGTCCGCGCCGCCCACCCGAGGAAGCCCGGCGCATGGAACGCGCGTTCTACGGCGAGATGCTGGCGCGCCATGTCGTGGTGCATGCGGCGCGGCGCTGCTTCCTGTCGACCGCGCACACGGTGGCCGACATCGCCGAGATTTCCGCGGCCCTGATCGGCAGCCTGAAGGCGATCACTTCGGATTGAGCGCGCTGGTGATGTCTTTGCAGCGCTTATTGACGTTCTCGGCGTCGCTGGTGTTCGTCGTGCCGATCCGAGCGTATTTCTTGATGGACTCAAGGCAGTGCATACCAAGTCCCCTTTCCGCTTCCGTGGTGTACAAGCTGGCCCTGGGCAACCAGTCGCCGGAAATGGACTTTCAGGGTATTACGGTTTGCGCCTGTGATGCGAACCATGTCGCCGATGGTCACGCGGCCGTGATTGCGCGCTTGATCGATGATACGCGCCGACAGTTCGGGAAGCGCGGCGACGATCAATTTTTCACGCTCGATCTTTTCACTCAGCCGCCGCTTCTGCTGCTGTAAAGCACGGAGGAAGTAATTGAGCCACGGCTGCCAATCGGGATCGGCGCTGCGTATCGTGCCTTGCGTCTGACGCAAGGCGGAATAGTAGCCCTCTTTGCTGTGTTCGATAACGCTCTCTAGCGAGCTGTAGGGAACATAGGCGTAGCCTGATTGAAGCAAGAGCAGGGTGGTCAAGACACGGCTGAGGCGGCCATTGCCGTCTTGAAACGGATGAATTTCCAAAAATACGACGGCGAACACGCCGACGATCAATAGAGGATGCAATCGACCGGCATCGCGGGCTTCGTTCAGCCACGCTACAAGCTCGTTCATAAGGCGCGGCGTGTCGAACGGGGTAGCGGTTTGAAAAACGATTCCGACTTGCCGGCCTGACGCGTCGAACGCAGCGACATTGTTCTGTGATGTCTTGTACTCTCCGCGATGCCATTCATCCTTCTCGCTGTATCGCAGAAGGTCGCGATGGATTTGCCGGATATGATTTTCAGTGATTTTAATTTCCGGCCATGCATGAGAGACGTTTTCCATCGCCTCGGCATAACCCGCGACTTCTTGCTCATCGCGCGTGGCGAAGGATTTGATTTCGAGATTCGCCAAGAAGCGCTCGACGTCGCGGTCGGAGAGCTTGCTGCCCTCAATCCGGGTCGAGGAGCCGATGCTTTCGATGGTGGCGACGTGACGAAGCGCACTCAGACGCTCGGGTGCCAGCGTACCCAGGGCACGCCAAGCGCCTTTGAATTCATCAATCTCGGCGATGAACGCCAGAAGCTCCGGCGTGATGTGAATGGTGTCTGTTTTGAGCATAGGGACTTTCCTCACCCCTATATACACCCATATACACCCATATACACCCGTAAACACCCATATTTGGCTGATTAAGGCCTGCTAGCAGGCCCTGATCGGCAGCCTGAAAGCGATCACTTCGGATTGAGCGCGCTGTAGATGTCTTTGCAGCGCTTATTGACGTTCTCGGCGTCGCTGGTGTTCGTCGTGGCCGCGCTCTTGCGGGCTTCATCGGTCAGGCAGTTGGCGTCGAACAGATCGCGCATGACCTTTACCAGGCTGTCCGGGCAGGGAACTTCCGCGCCCGATACGACTGACACGCCCGCGGGAAGGGTGTAATCCACGATCGGCGAGATTTCAGGCAGGACGAAACCGACCAGGGGTTGGTCGGTCGGGACGGGCAGGCCGTTGACGTCTTTTAACGTCACCTGCACGCACTGCGCCGCCCAAGCAGGCGCGCAAAACAACATCACGGCAAGCGCAAGAAATATACGCATGAAAGACGTCCGCACCGCTTGGCGCGCCGACCATGAGCGGCGTCGGGGCGCAGGTTGATGGTGCGGGTAGAGGGAATCGAACCCCCACGTCCTAGGGACACCAGATTTTGAGTCTAACGAGCCAAGCACTAAATGCTTGTTATTGCTCATTAAATCGTCCTCTTGACTCCTTAGTGTGAAGGAAAGTGTGAAGGATTCTAAACCCGCCACCGCGCTTAAAACCATATACGCGCGGAATTGTCGCCCGGTCTAGAGAAAAAACGGTGTTAGTCCACAGTACTCTGGGGCACGGCTCTACAGCGCACGCTGCCTTCATGCACTACCCCAAAAGTTTGTCAGGGTAGAGCAATTAAAGTGTTCACTTTAACTGGGGCAAGACGCCTAGCGTATGCCCGAACCAGCCTTTGCGGGCCTCCATATCAATCTTGAAGTCGGCCCAATCGCCCTGACTATCAGAACATTTGAGGGTAACTGTTTCCGCCAATGCCGGTGTGGTCGTGGCAAACATAACTGCCAAGGCCATATGCAATATCACTGCATTCTTTGCGCGCTTCATACTCAAGACTCCCATATTTACCGGGAACGTCCAAAAATCCTCGCAAGAAAACCTCCTATACGGCTACCAGACTGGATAGCCTCGCTCGCATTCGCACTGAATGCTGGAGACAGGTTTGCTCGATACAATGTGGTGGACTGCGCCGGCACGGCGGCAGATGTTTCAGGCATCGAATTCATTCTGCGCATTCGCAAACGATCTTCGACTTTGCGGGTTAAAGCTCGGAGCGCACCATCAAGCCTATCCTCTTCAACACCCATGCGTCAGTTCCTTACCGTAATTGGACGTGGATTAAAGGACTCGAACTTATAAAAGCGCTGCTCAACTGTATTTAAGTGGCGCTTGTAGATCATCTTCTCCGCCGGACCTGTTTCATCATAGACCCGAACAAAGAAGCGACAATCGTGCTCGTCCGACCATTGAAGCAAGGCAGCGGTAATGGTCAGGAATTCATCGGTCGAAAGTTGGGAGTTAAACTTGATCGTGCCAATGGGAAGTGCTGCTTTTTCTGAGGCGCGGTGCGGCAGATTGTTATCGAAGACGGTCACCCCTTCACTTCCGAGCGATACATCAAAAATGTACTCCGGCCGCGTTGTACCTTTGACGTACCAGCATGACGGCTTCTCTGTTCCTTTCCCACCTTCAAGGTTTTTAGCGAGGAGCATCTGGTTTTGAGACTGTAAATCTTGGTTCTTTCGCTCCAATTCTTCAGTTCTAGTGCGGTTCTCTGCCAAGGCCTGAAGCACCGTCTTTTCACTTCCAGTCGCGCTCTTATTCTTGAACTCCTCTGCAATCAGTTCAGCCGCCGCTTGTGCGGCAGCAGCGGCCATATCTGAGCGCTCTTTGGGCGATAGATTGCTATTCGTATTCTTGGTAAACGCCTTGTCTATTGCCGCAGCCATATCTGTTAATTGCTTAAGCGCCTGGTCGGGATTTTCTTGCCCGGTCGCCTTCACTGCCCTGGCCACGAGTTCTTCGAGTTCCTTGTTCCGCTCCGCCAAGCTTGCATTTGCGGCCTCTAACGACTGAACCTTTTCGACTTTCAGAATCAATTCCTGGAAATATTCCGGCATCTGTTCGGGCGTAAGCTGATTTGAGCCCGCGGCTGCCGCCACCTCTTGAAGCACCGCGTATATTTTCTGAGAGGCTGCGAGGGTTTTAATTTCCTCGTCCTTGTGCCGGAGCTGGTCCATTAAGAGCAGCATGAGGGTGAAAATGATGAGAAGTACGATCTCAGCCATAGTCAAGCCGAGCACCACGCCACGACGATAGTGCTCGTCCTCTCGCTGTATCAGGTCGGGCTTTATATCGGCTTCCCGCGGCGGCATGAGGCTATTGCACCTTTTCCGTTACGCGCTCGGCTAAATCCGCCAAACTGTCCACGACTTTGCCGCCTGCCACACGGGCTCGTTCTGCCTGTACTGCTAACGCATTAGTATGATCGGTCATGGCCGCTATTAGCCGCTGAGTATGGGTTTCGAGTTCCTGCGCAATCCTTGCGTCTCGACCAGACATAGAGGAAGCAACCCGGCTCCATTCCTCACCGGTTCTGCTTGCCGCAGCCTCAATAGTTTGAGCGGCGCGCTCATTCGCCTTTACGGCTTCTTCGATGCTACCGACTAGGCCAGCCATCTCTTTGCCGATACCACCCGCGTCACCGGCAAACTTCCGTACCGTGTCGGATAGGGCCGCAAATCCAGCGGTCGTAGATTCAATGTCGGTGAACTTCTTATCGACAAGCTCAAGACCTTTGAGGGCAAGGCCGATAGCGTCTTGGAGCTTTTTAAGCTGACTATTTTGCGCCTTAGTCGTCGCTTTAATTTCTTCCGCAGCTTCGCGCATGCCGTCGCGGGCGGGACCGAAGACTTGCTCAATCAAATCAGACGGCGGCCTTATGCTCTGTATCTTATCAGTCAGCGTCGCCAGGGCAGACACGGTTCCGCTTGATTCAGCCGTTAGCTTATCCGCATGTCCGGAGAACTTCGTAAATACTTCATCGATGCGACTAACGAGACCGTCGATTTCTTTTGTGAAGTGCTCGGTTGATTGAGCGACAGCTTTTGCCGTCGCGTCCGATGCCCCCTTCATGCCTTCCTCGATGACGCGCAAGGTATCTTTGCGCACGGTATCCATGTCGATTACAACGCTGTGGAGTGTGTTTCTGAGCAGGTTTGCCGTCTCCACAAGTTCGTCTCTCGCAGCACGTTCCACTTGCGTCACGTCAGTACGGAATTGCTGATAGATAACCCGAAGCAACAACCCAACGATTGTCGTTCCCAATGCAATGCCAAAGCCTGAGATGATTTGGGATGTATCGTTCGTCTGATTGGCAAAAGCCCATAGCGTGTGGGAAAGGCTGACAAGCGTGAACAAGAACCCAAGATAGTAAAAGCTATCGCCCGCGCGGTCCTCGCGGACATGGAAATTGGGCACGACCGTAACGACGACCGCATAACCAACGAGAGCCAGCAGGGCTACCGCCAATGGGGCGACGGCGCTAGTCGTTACCGTTTTAAGAAACAGGACGACAATTGAGGTGACAACAAAGACGGCGGCAAATAGTGCACGGTCTTTGTATGCGTCGAAACGCTTCTTTGCGGGAATGGCGGATACGTAGTCTGTCATGGAGTTGCCTATCAGGAGATATTCCGCCAGCGAGAGAGCTTAGCGCCTTGGGAAACGAAGTAATCTGTCCAGAACGTGGCGAGTTCTCTGTCGGTGATCTTCGCAGCCGTGGCGCGAGGTATCGTGATGACTTCTACATCCACGCCAGAGAGAGGCGCGCTCGCTTTTCGGAACTCAGGCCGATTAGCTACGCTGCTATATGAGGGGATGCCCTGGTACATGGAGAGTAGCGGGCTGTTTTGCATCATATCAGAAATTACAAACAGCTTTTTGACAACGTTACCGTGGTTGCGCGCTTCGGCATCAAAGGTTGAAGCCGATGCGGCTTGCACAGCCTCCATAATCGGTGACTGCGATGCTGGTTTGGCCTGCAACGCTGTCTGAAACACTGCCTCAATGGGCTCGGCGAAAAGCGTTCTAAATTTCTCCGCTATGAACTTGCGGCCAGTCGTTAATTCATCGACTTGCGATGGATCTCCAGGATTGCAGGCGGTCGCGACCGGACGAAGAAGATCTTCGCTGGTCTCACCAATGACGAAGATATCGAGGCGATCAAACCGCCCAATGCTTTCCTGCACCTCTTGCAGCCGATTTTTGAGCGTCTGTTGCTGAACAGACGTTAGCGGATCGGTAACGTCCAGTATCACAACCGTTCTCGACCGGTCGCCTTCGGTCCGGCAGAACGTTTTAGGGTCCACTCCATCCATCGGGTTTGCGCGGGTAAGAATAAAGCTGGCGAACACAGCCACACCCGCAAACAACGCTATGCCGATGATTAAGCTTGGGTCGAATTTCTTTCTTCTACCGATGGCCATAGCGTGCTCTCAACTAAATGATATCTTCAATGCGAGCGTATTTTTCCGCCTGCTTTGTGAACTCGTCCGTCAACGTAGTGGAGGCCTGATCTATGGTCTGTGTCGCTTCACTGACAAGTTCCTGGACCCGGGCGGTTGTCATCGTCGGTGGATCGCCTGCATCCGCCACGTCGCCGCGCTCCAGGGCATAGGGCTTCTGGAATGTCTGCGGAGCGGGCGTTTTGCGATAAGCCGCATTGGTCGAGCGGTAAAAGGAAATCAAATCGCGCCCAACAGAATCCAAATGGTCGAGGGCATGCGTGAATGAATGCTTCGTGGCCTCACGTCGCACCAGGGCGTTAGCATGCGTTGCTACAAGCTGGCCTGCCGTCTTTCGGGCGGCTTCCATCTCGGCCAGAGCATTATCAAGATTGGTTTTTAGACTTTCCTGAATCTCGGTCTTATTGACATGGAAATCTTCTAGCGCGTCGTCCCGAGCCCGGCTGACGGCACCATATCCATAGTAGGGATCGTCAAAGAAGAAGGCGTCGAGCGCGATGATAACGGATGCGCCGATGCCAAGAATTAAGAGCAAGTAGGATTTATAGTCGTTAAGCGAAAACGGATGGTCTTTGATGTACTCAATGACCAGTGTTTCGGGATTGCCGCCTGCGACCGACGCTACGATGGCGTCGCGGATATGGCCCGCGAAAAAATTGAACCCAACGACATAGGCTAACCACACCGTAATCAGTGAGAATGCAAATAGGCGCATTGCCGGGCTGCGATGGATAGCGCGGCGCCACACGTACACCCCTACCAGCCAAGCCGGTACAATATTTGCGATCATGAGGAGAAAGGCGAGTTGCCCGCCCGCGATCAGGCCGCCAGCTTGGTTTTCCCCGAGCAACGTACTGTTCAAGTACCATTCAAGAGCACCTAGAGCGACGACGATTGCGATTTGAAGGAATTTGGCGCTGAAAGATTTATGGGTAGCTGATCGCGTAAGCCCGTGACTCTCAGCAAAGAGCCGCAGATCGTCTTTTTTCTGGATAAATTTCCGCTTTAGTTCTTCGAGAACGCCAAAGCCACGGCCGCCCTCTACCGTGAAATTTGCAACGGCTTCACGACCACGGCGCTTAATCGTGCCGATCTCGCTCTCAATGTCGATTGAAGCAAGCGCCGCATTGTCCGCCTTTATGTCGGACCAAAACTGCTCTACCGCTCGCGCTTTACCTTCTTCGACGATGCGGACGATCTCTTTCTCGACCTCGTCCAGTTCAATACTGTCGGACGGCGGCTGCTCCGCTTCGCCACGGGCCTTGGCCCGCGCTTCCAGCCTGAGTTTTTCTTTTAATGCGTCAACATTGAGAACGGCGAAGCGCCGGTTGACTTCCAGATAAACGGGCGGCTCGCGGTCGCCTAAAGATAACAACCATTTCCAGACGCCCATTCGCTCAACCCCCAACGTGCCGCGCTCACCCCAGATTGAAACATATCCAATGTTCTACGGAATCCGAAATGTGCGGTTTCTTGTTATTTATCAGTATATTATGGAACTCGGGCGAATCAGCCGCCCTCTGTTCTGCTGATGGTTGCATATTACAGCAACTCCCGTCACGCCGGTCATATGTTCCGCATTCGAGACGATCCAGCGCCCGCGCGAGATTGGCGCGGAATAGCAACACCGACAGACCGGAATGAAACCATATTTCGCATCAAGTCCGGTTCGCTGTACCCGTCATTCATGATGTGAGGTTTTCGTTCCCTTGAAACGCCATTTGATCCTCCTTCTTATTTTAGGATTCTGCCCATCAGCCCTCGCAGAGGATCTTGCCGGGCCAGCGGTGGCGCTCGATGGCGATACGCTGATTATCAGAGGCCGCCATATTCGACTGCACGGGATTGATGCTCCCGAATTCCTTCAGACCTGCACCGATGGCAGTGGCGTCGCTTTCCAATGCGGGCAAGTTGCGAAGCACAAACTCGAATCGTTAATCGGCCAGGGAGAGGTTCGCTGCACCGGTCAAGAGACAGATCCCTATGGGCGTCTCGTCGCCAAGTGCTGGAAAGACGACAATGACTTGGGCAACTCGATGGTAACGGTCGGCTATGCGGCTGCTTACCGATATTTCAGCTCAGACTACGCGCTTGCCGAAACTGCGGCGCGTGAGGCTAAGCGCGGACTTTGGGCCGGGGAATTTGAGAATCCTTGGGATTGGAAGCGCCGAACGGGAATAAGTAAGCCTGCCGCAACCTCTCCGCGGCCAAGCGTATCGATATCCCCGGACTTTAGATGTGGAGGAAAGCGATACTGCGGTCAGATGGCCTCGTGCGAGGAAGCCAAATTCTATCTCCACAGTTGCGGGTTAACACGCCTTGATGCGGATAGCGACGGCGTGCCGTGTGAAACGATCTGCCGTTAAATCATCAGGCTTAAAGGCGGCGAAGATTACTTGCGATTGCAGTATCCGATTTCGACAAGCTGATTGTGCGCATGCGGCAAACGGTTGAAACTGTTTATCTTCACCTTCGCACAAGAATACATGAATAATCTTTTTGAATCGTTTTAACTTAATTTGCAGTTGGTCGCTGTAGTCTGACTGTATGTTGTCTCTGTTTGAGTGGCTCACTGGTAGCGAATTTTCTGGCGCGTATGTTGGTGCTGCGGCGATAGCTTGCGCCGTAGGAATTGCTGATGCGTTACGCGACATCACGCACACAGATGAAACCTCAACCGCACACGGAAGCGCCCGCTGGGCGAGACGATCCGAACTCCAAAAGCCGGATTGGTTTGGCCGGATCAGCGCATTGTATGTCGGTCGGTGGACTAAATTTCCGCGATCGCCGATCAGGGTTTCAACCGACCGGCATTTGATAACAATCGCCTCCAGCCGCGAAGGCAAAGGCGTCAGTTCAATCATTCCAAACCTTTTGACCTATCAGGGTTCGATGGTTGTGATTGACCCAAAAGGCGAAAACACCGCTCTGACAGCGCGCCGCCGTGCAGCCATGGGGCATCGCGTCTATGTCATAGACCCATTTATGATTACCGACTTTGTCAGCGCCGCCTTCAATCCCCTCGCCGAAATTGATCCGGCGGCTCCCGGATTGTTTGACGAAATCAAACGTCTGGTCAGCGCGATGCTGCGCAAAGCAAGATCTGACACCGCTCTGCATTTTGACGAAGAAGCAGAAGCGCTGATCGTCGGTCTTCTTCAGTATATTTTCCTCTACGAGCCTGAGCAGAACAGAAATCTAGTCCGGCTAAGAGAATTGCTCACGCTCGATGCGCAGCGCTTCGACGAGCTTCTGAACCGAATGTGCGATGCAGGAAACCTTATTGAGCGGTGTGCAAATAGGCTTCTCCAAAAAGACCCGCGCGAACGAGCTGGCGTTATTTCAACGGCACAGAAGCACACAAACTTTCTCGATAGCTCGATGCTAGGACGCGTGCTTCAGCGCTCTGATTTTGAAGCACTCGACCTCAAGGGCTGCAATATGACGATCTATTTGGTCTTGCCGGCACCACACCTCGAACCGTGCTCGCCATGGCTTCGCATGGTGATCGCTTCCCTTCTCTCGACGCTTGCCGACAGACCGCAGCCAAAGACATTTCCGGTGCTGTTCATTCTTGATGAATTCGCGGCCCTCGGAAGGCTTGAGGCGGTCGAAACAGCGATTGGGTTGATGGCCGGTTACGGCGTGCAACTCTGGCCATTTCTCCAGGACATCTCCCAGCTCCGTGACAACTACCCAACTACATGGCCGTCGTTTCTTGCCAATGCTGGCGTAATACAATTCTTCGGCGTCAATGATATGCAGACGGCTCAGGTCGTATCGGAGCGTCTGGGTCGGCGCACGGTGCGCGTACGCAGCGAAAATCACAATAGAACTGCCTCAGGCGAGTCGGGCGGTGTGCATTATGGCGTCGTCTCGCGCCCGTTACTCGATCCATCAGAAATCATGGCGCTGCCGAGGACAGAGCAAATACTTTTCATCAGCGGCACGCGGCCAATCCACGCACGCAAACTGGCTTATTATAAAGATCGTGAGTTCAAATCGCTTATCCCGCCGGACAAAAAAATGGCCGACCGCGGGGCAAGCGATGACCCGTAGAAAATCCTTATGGAAAAAGCTGCCGCCACCATATGAGACGCTGCTGATCTACGGCGCCTACGGCTGGGCCGCTGAATGCGATTATCGGACATCGGGTGGTTTCCCACGGCTTCCCGAGCGGGATGTGTGGTTACCGGTGTTTCATGACCTATTGCAAACCCGCGACGGCCTGCACCGCATCCATGAGTACATGAGGCGCGGCCTGGAAGAATGGCGCGTAAGGGCACATATCCCAGAATGCCTCCAAGGTGTTTTCTCCCGCCGCCTCGTTCAGTTGCGATTGCTGCTCGCGGTCAGAGAATTGGCGAAGGCTGCGGAAAATCCGCCAACGCTAAGTGGGACGCTTCCATCATGCGTCCCGGATGGGCGGAAGTTTTTCCGCCTACACCTATTAAGTCAGTTTGCTGGTAGACAGGACGTGGTGACGCTTGGCGAAGCCCCACTACCAAAAGTAACAAGCCGTCCTCGCAAAAAACCTCGATTCGGTGGCCCTAAACCGGACTGATGCGGGATACCCAAGGTTGATCCACCACCCAGGCGTGTACTAGCCTTGCCAAAGAAGGGTTTATTTGGTGGGGCTTTCGGATGGCCGAAAAAGGGGTGATGCCAGACGCTCAGGCGTGGACACGCGAACAAGGAATTCTTGGCGCGATACGCGAACGAATGCAGGGCATTTTCCGCCAGGCCTCGCGGCGACGTTCACCGACAATGGATGGCTTGGCGCTCTATCTCGATGCACCGAAACTATCGAGAAACCTTCGGGCGCGTGAACATGGCCAAGCCGCGGGCAGAAAGAACCAACCGCCTGCGCACGCAGCAGACTTCGACGCGTTTGAGACGTCAGTCAACTTACGCTGTGACAACGCGCTGAGCACTTTAAAGCGCCAGACTAGCGAATATCTTCAACAACTGGCGTTGCAACTCAACTCCATCAAACTGGAGCCGCTTGCGGCAAAGATCAGGGATCTGATCAGCCGGACGGAGCGCGAATTCAAACGGTTGCTGGAGGACCGCAAAGATGTGCTGATTAATTTGCGGCGCTCGGAACTGCTACGTGAACGTGAATACAAGTTCTTCGTCGAGCGGAACCAGATTGATCGGGAGCCGGAGGTTTTCCTGCCGACAAGTGTAGCTGTCGGCATTCTCATTCTTTCGGTGCTAGTCGAAGGCGGCTTGAACGCCGGGCTACTTGAGATCACCGATTTCGGATGGCTCGGCGGCTTCACAGTTGCGGTAGCCGTATCGTTGATCAATGTGTTAATCAGTTTTGCCGTCGGCATGTTCATCCTTCGTAACCTTTACCACGTGAACAAATGGAAGCGCGTGAGTGCGGTAATATTGGGTGGCCTAGTGCTCGGTGTCCTTTATTACGGGCACTATCTGTTCGGGCGCTATCGGGCACTTCTAAATGACCCGCGGTTCGATCTGCCAGAAAGCGACGAAGTAGCGCGCGCCGTTCCTAACTTCTCGCAAATCGTATCGGACCCCGTTTCATGGCCACCGGCAGCGGTCGGCCTGGTTGTCATAGGTGTCCTGTTCTCCTTCTTTGCGATTTGGGACGGAATTTACTCAGGCGACAAGTACCCCGGCTTCTCAAGAATTCACCGTGCCTATCAGAAAGCGATGAAAGCCTATGCAGATGCCAAAGCGAAGTTTCGCAATGACGCAGTAGAGATTGTCGAGCGAACGAAGCGCGATCTCGATCTGTTGCTGGACGAGAACCGGAAGCGCGAGGCCCTGTATCGTAGTTACTTCCACCAATTTAATGCGGCCCTGACAATCTATGGGCAGAACGCAGCTCAGATTGTCAATGTGTGCGGCATTGTGATCCAAGATTACCGCCTGGCGAATTTGAGTGTCCGCAATGCTGCGCCTCCGACCTATTTTGAAGAAGGCGGTGGCAGATTCCCTAAATACGACTCAAGCCTGCCTGATGTGCCGATCATAGGTGATTCCCGTATCGATGAATTTGCGGGCATCAACGCTGCGTCGCCATCGGAGATCGAACGAACCAAGGTAAATCTTGATAATGGCCTTAACGAGAAGTTCGCCGAGATAGACAAAAAACTTCAATGGATCGACGACACCCTCGCCGGTGAAATGATCTCAAATGAAGAGCGGGCAAAGGCGGCGGAGGATCTGGCACCATGAATGTCCGCTTGGCCAACCTCATTATCTATGGCGCAATCGCTGCGATATTGGGGTTGGCGGGTGTGTTTGTGACCATCGCCCTCAACCGCCCCGAACTCACCGAGACACTTTGCCGAAAGGACGGCGAACTGCCCGGCCACACGGTCATACTTGTGGACCTGACTGATCACCTCACGGAAACCCAAGTAAAACAGCTTTCGTCACTTGTCGAAGAAATCCGGAAGAGCCTGGGGCGCTATGAACGGTTTTCCATCTACACGATAACCGACAAGCAAGAGTTTCCGCCCGGCACGATGTTCTCTTTGTGCAATCCGGGCCGTATCGACCAAATCAACATAGCAACCGAAACGGAACGCGATCATCGCGTCAGGTATCGTCAGAAGTTCGGCAAGCCCCTGGAAGAAGTGCTGGCGACTTTCTCTGAACCTCGCAAAGAGAACATCTCGCCGATCATGGAAATGCTGGGCAACCTCACAAGCCTTAATGCCTTCAACGCCAGCGTCCCAAACCGAAAGCTCTATTTTTATTCCGATATGCTTCAGAACACGCAGGAGCTTCTAAGCCAGTACAAGCCCTATCCCGGCTTTTCAGAGATTCAGAAAACCAGCGCGTTCCGCGAGGTGAAACCCGATCTCACGGGCGTCGATGTACATATCTACTATCTGCCGCGCGGAGAGGCAGACAAAGCCAACGCGGACAGCGTGAAGCCACACCCCGCCCAGAACGCAGCACATCGCCGCTTTTGGATCGACTATTTCAACGCGGCCGGCGTCACGTCGCTTAACTGGTGCATCATCACCAAGGCGACACTCAATAAGGATAACTCCTCATGCGCACAGGTTTTGAACTAACAAAGCCTTTCAGGCCTACTACGTTCGGCTCTGCCGCATGGATGGATGCGCAGCGCCTTAAGCAACCAAAATATTCTGTCAGAGGAAACGGCCCATTTCTTGGTTACACGGCGAATGTCGGTTTTGCCGGAACTGAGCTAATCCGCATCTACGCAAATGAACCTGGCCATTTGATTACCGTAGCGCCAACGCGCGCCGGCAAAGGACGATGCCATATCATCCCGAACTTACTGACATGGCCCGGGTCGGCCATCGTTCTGGACGTGAAAAGCGAAATTCACGCCGAAACGTCAGGCTACCGGGCCAACGGTCTTGGTCAGAATATCCTGAAGTTCGCGCCGTTTGAGCTTCAGTCATGCCGCTGGAATCCTCTCGATCCGATCCTTGCTTTGGCGAAGTCAAAATATGACGCGAACTCCACGCCAGAAAAAGTCCGCCATCTGGAAGCAGAGATGCAGGATGCCGTCAGCCTGCTGATCGAATTGATGTTCACGCCGCCCCCGGGCGGACCTCGCGAGCCATTTTGGCAAAACGCTGCAAAAAGCATCGTCCAAGGTATTGTCCTTTACGTCTGTACAGCAGGCATGGGCGATGAACCTCAGGATGACAGCAAGAGTTATTCTGTCCGCACGCGGACGATGGAAGAAATGCGCCGGCTTCTGACGCTGGAACCCGACGACTTCAACGCGCTGCTAGAGGAGATGAAGGACTCACGTGAGCTGTGGGTTCGTGAGTCAGCTTCATTCGCCAAGACAAATATCAAAAGTGCCGAACAGTGGGTTGGGGTGTTAAGCGAAGCTATCGTACAGACACGTATCTGGAGCAATGAACGCGTCAAATGGGTGACAGGCGCAACGGATGGCGCGTTCACGAAGATTCGCGAAAAGACGACCCTCTATATCTGCATCCCGCCCGAGCACCTCAATGAATATCGGGCTCTGTTTCGTGTGTTGGTGGGTACGCTTCTCAATGAGCTGAAGAAGAGCCACAGCGGCAGACGCAACGAGACGCCTGTGCTGGTGGTGCTGGATGAGTTTCCGCAGCTTCACAACATGAAGCCCGTGGAAGACGCTGTTTCTTACATGGCTGGGTATGGCGTGAAGATGTGGTTCTTCGTGCAAGACCTTGGCCAGCTGCAACATCATTATCCGACCACATGGCGAAGCATCTTCGCGAACTGCGGGGTACAGATGTTTTTCGGGGTCAATGACCACGAAACCGCAAAGCTGGTGTCTGACATGACCGGCCAGACAACTATTTCAAACGAAACCCGAGGCACCTCGCACGCCCGTGCAGAAGCGGAGGGCACGTCGAACACCTCATCGGCGTCAGATACCAGCGGCGGCCTTTTTAGCGGCGTCCAGCCGACCAGCACGCGCGGCACGTCCCAGGGCGTTAGCCGGACGCTGACATTTACTGAAGGCTCAAACTACTCGCAAACAAATGTGGGCCGCGCTTTGATTACCCCGGATGAGGTCATGCGGCTAAATCCTGAACAGCAAATCATCTTCATGCGTGGACATAAACCAATCCTCGCTGACTTACTGCTCTATGACAGGAACAAGCTATTGAAGGGGCGATGCTTGCCGGTGGCAACCAAGCAAATTTATGAAATTCCTGACGAACCTGTGAAGACGCCCGTTAGTGAAATACTTGTCTCGGATGCCCAGGATCTGGAAATTTAATTAGCGCCCACGGCCACGTGTGTTCGGCCGCGCTTGCTCCTGTGAGGCGTCATGCTCAACCGGCTTCGGGCGTTCATCCGGTTTTCTGTCCAGGTATTCCTTGATAAGCCGGCCTGCGTCGTCGTTATTTTTATCGCGCATAATCAAGTTTTGAATGTCGCCCCTGTCAGATTCACGGCCAGCGCCCTTGTTTTCGTAGCTCCACTGACCTTGGGCATCTCTCACCGCCCTCAAGATTTCCCCATCGCGCTTCAGAATAAACCGGTTGTCTGAATTGCCCCTCTCCTCGACTGCATAGCCAAGCTCAGCAGCCGCAAAGCGTGGCAAATGCACACGGGACTGGTCATTTCTCTCCACATTCACGTCACGTCCGACGATTGTTTGACTGATCAATGCAGCCATCGGGCCGTAGTTGACGTTAATTCCGTGCGCCCGCGCCTTGTTGAAATCCTCTGGGTCGATGCGGCTTATATCGATCCGATGACCGGCTTCTCTCCCGAGGGCCTTCAAAAACAGTTGTTGTGCTCGCCCATTGCCATCTCGGAATGGATGGATGGCGTTGATCTCACAAAGATACTTGGCAGCTTTCTTAGAAAATTCTTCAGGTGATAGGTTTCGGAGATAATTTTCCGCCGCCAGTTTCTTAAATTCCGCGTCGATGGAAGACTCGATGAGGTGCGGACGCGCACCCGGCACAGCGGCACCTCGATCATCGACAGTCACGCGGACGTCCGTTGTACGCTCCTTACCGGCCCATTCGTAAATATCTTGAAATACGTGGTGATGGAGCTTTTTCAACCCGGTGTAATTCAAAGGCACGACAGGCAATGATTCCGACATTCGCTGGGCAGCGAATAATCTCTCGGCTTTTTGAATATCCTCTTTGGTCGTGAGCCCAAGAAGGTTTCTCAAAACGCCATTGGGTAGTTCGTATGGGTCTTGGCCACCCTCAGCCATCGTCGTGATCGGCAATCTTGATGTTGAGCTTTTGCTCCAGATGCTGCCGGATCAGCTTGCGACGTTCTGGATGTGTCAGAGCCTTAGCCTCAAATTCATCAAACAGCTTCTTCTCCTCATCAGTGAGGTAAAGGCCTTGGGTCGCCAGAATTGTCTCCGCTTCTTTGCGGTTCTGGATCGCTTCGGCCAACTGCTCAGGGGTCAGTCGCTCTTTTGTCGTCATCTCTAATCTTTCTCCGTGGGTTTGCAGGGGGTCGTCAGCGCTAGCCCCTGCTAACCCACGGGCACGGGCCTGGGGATAATTTCGAAGTGTAACACATACCCCGCTAGAATGGGAGTTTCCAAGGCATCTTTGGCCGGAGCAGTGTACGTTCCGCATCCGTAATATTATTCCTGATAGCCTTCTTACAGGGGCGGTTCTAATCTCTAAGGGCTGCGTCCTTAGGGCCGCGGCGGGGGGCGTCGTAGCCTCACTCATTAGCGGAATAGAGCGTCGCCGAGACGAACGCTGCCTCCGGCCGTATGGCTGGGAGGCGGTGGCGCATGTCCAAGCCGAAAGGCTAAAGGCCCCCGCGATCGACCTAATGAGCGATCTACGAACTCCCAGCCACCAGCCAGCCGGGGGGCTCACTAGTGCGCCTTGCATACGTTTTTATACTTCTGCTGTGCGCCGCCCAGGCGAACGCCGCAGAACTTAAGATTGCCACGTGGAATATTGCTTGGCTTAACGCCACCGATGGCAAGGGTCAGATTGCGAGGTCACAGGCCGACTATGATCGGCTGGCCGGTTACGTCCAAAAGCTTGATGCAGACATTATTGCGCTGGAAGAGGTGCAAGGCGAAGCCGCTGCGCGTCGCGTATTCGATCCAACCACGTATAGCTTTCACTTCGAGGCACGACGCGACGACCAGATGGTTGGCTTTGCGATCAAAAAGACCGTCACCTATAAAGCGAACCCCGATCTGGATGAGCTGAACGTATCAGGCGGGCTGCGGCGCGGCGCCGATATAACAGTGGCTGCCAACGGTAAGGAGCTACGGCTCCTCGCCGTTCACCTCAAGTCCGGCTGCTGGGATTTTGAGCTAACCAATCCCAAGAAAGATTGTCAGTCACTGAACCGACAGGTGCCGATACTGGAAAATTGGATCGACGACCGTGCCAAGGCCGGCCAGGCATTCATTGTTCTCGGTGACTTTAACCGTCGCTTTGACGCGCCCGGCGACAAGTTCTGGCCGGAAATTGATGACGGCGATCCCAACGGTTTAAAGCTGCATCGGCTGACCGCCGGCCTGAAGGCCGAATGTTGGAACAGTCACTACCCACGCTTCATTGATCACATCATCGCCGACGCAAAGGCTTTCACCTATCTGGTGCCCAAGAGCTTTCAGCAGTTGGTGTACGGCGAGAAAACCGAGGACAAGCGCTTAAGCGATCACTGCCCAATATCGGCGCGTTTCAGGCTTTAAGACCAATGACGAATCGAACGCAGGAAATACTAGCGCGACTCAAGCGCCTGAAGTTTGACGGGCGCGCAGAAAATTTCGCCGAAGTCGAGTTTGTTCATCCGCTATTCGAAGCGCTTGGATACAAGCAAGAGGACTACGACGTTATCCATCACGGTGATGATGGCGCCTCCTTCAAGCTTCGATTTCCGGCGGTCGAATTAGGCGCGGTGAAGGTTAAGTCCTATAACCCGGACTACATCCCGACCATGCGCAAGAAAATGTTCTGGGTTGTCGAAGCCAAATCGCCAAAGGACGTTGCTTACCCATTCGAAGCAAAATACGTCGTCCAAGGCCTGCAATACTGCGTTCACCCCGAAATCCAAGCCAAGTACCTGTTGGTCACAAATGGCCGTCATTCAGCGCTGTATGACGCTTTTGGAGGCGTATTTCTGGGGCAGGATATTTATCAGCCGGTGCTCGAATTTGAAGCGGCCACCATCGACCAGAAATGGTCCGAAATATTTGAGCATCTGGCACCGGAAAAGCTGAGGGCAAAGATCGAGCGAGGCCTGAAGTCGATGTACGACAAACTCGCCTCATCAAGTTTCGACAAAGACTATCCGCTGCATCTAGCGCGAGAGATTACGAAGGATCAGCAGACCCACAGGAACGCGATTGAAAGGGCCAATATCAGCCTTAAAGCCAAGGCATTTGACCAACAGAGAGACGAAGAGCTGGCTGAGCTTGAAAGGCAAACTACCCAAGACCTACTTCAACTCATGGAATCACCGCCACGCCCCGGCAAAACCGTGGGTATGATCTATGTGGATAAAAGACTAGCCGCGGGCAACAGCGCAGCAGATATCCTTTCCGAGCTGATCGTCGATTTTGATACGCAGCCCATTTTCAGAATGGAGCAGCTCTACATTGCGGTCTGCCATCTCCACAGTGCGACAACTGACGCGCAAGTAAAGGCTGATGCAAAGGCGTTCATTGATAGCAAGGTCGGACAGCAATTATCGCCGCTGACACTCGCGGATTGCGCTGTCGTTCGGATGCTCAGAAAGATGGCGACAATCTCGGCCTATCCTGATCTCCAAAAGCGCATTGATAAGGATCTACAGACCGCGCCGGAAATCATTCGCTTCGTGCATACGCCTTCGGCCGCCCAAACTTCATATGCAATTGAGCTGAAACTGAGGCACGGTTTGTTTGAGCAATTGAAGCTTATGGATGACCAGAAACTTGGTCTGTTCGTTCAAAGTGTCAAAGCACTTGAAACCAAGATTGATCCTGAATTTGAGGCCGCTCGTGCAAAGCTAGATCAGGCCGACCGCTTTGTCGTGACGCACGAGTATTTTGGTCACGATGGAACGCACTATGCGTTGCCCATCATCGCTCACAATCTCAATATTCCAGGATACGAAAAGCTGCCCTAGCTACTGCGCCCACGGCCCCGATCATGGCCATCGCGCTCCATGCGCTGACGTTCAAGCTCAGGATCATAGAGCTTGCCCTGTTCTCGCTCTGTCCGTTCGAGGACAGGCTTAAGCTTTTCGCGGGCCGCTTCCAGCGTCGTCTTGCTGCGGCTCGCCTCAAACCGTGCGATGTCGCCCCGATCCTGAACGGTACGCGCATTGCGATACGACCAAGACCCATCCGGCAGCTTGCTGACCTTCAATTCCTCATTCTCGCGCGTCAACGTGGCGCGGGTCTGGGATTCGTTGGCCCAGGCCAAGGTATATCCATGAGTCTCGGCTGCGTATTCCGGCAGGTTCAGGCGCTTCATCGCCTGCTGTTGCCGCGACTGTTCCGCTGACTGCTCAGCCTGCTGCCCGTCGGGCACGTCCAGCGTGGCCCCTTGGCGGGCAAGGTTGATCTGATCCCGCATGCGGCTGTCAAAGGCGCGATACATGGCGGGGGTTTCAACTGCCCTTTCCGCCCATTCGTTACGGGCCTCGCGGGCTTGGTCCCTGAACTGGTCGGCACGGGCGCTGTGCTCGGTCGCCTCAAAACTATGCGCCTCACCGCCGATCGCGCGCGAAATCCCGCTCAACCGATCATAGACCTGAGCCATATGTTCGTTGTGATCAATGTCACGTTTGAGCATCAACATATCCCGCCGCTCATGATTCGCTTCATTGGCGATGGCGTTATTCTGACGGAGCATGTCGCGCTGATACTGCGCGGCCTCCGCAAGGCTTGCCTGAGCCAGCGTCCGATACGGGTCACGCGGATCGTAGTAGGTGGCAAGCACGGTGGTATAACGAGACTGAGCGGTCGTTACATAGTCAGCGCCGGTATTGGGACGCTCGGGACGTTCTTGGCGACATTCAGCCACACGCGCTTCGATCGCTTTGGTAAATTCACGATGACCGAGGGGCCGCGTTTTCTGCATCTCGGTGAGACGCGCCTGTTCTTTGCGAAGGCCATCAACGCGGTCGGTTTCAATGGCCGTGATGCGCGCCGCTTCCGCTTTGGCCAGCGTTTCAATGCGGGACTTCTCGTCGGCGGCAATGGCTTCCTGACGGTCCTCATGCTCTGCGCCTAGAATTTCCCGGCGGCGTTCTTCTTGAGCGCCGGCCTCTTTCGCAGCGCGGTCGGGGTCCGCCGGATTGATCTCCGGCAGAGGCTTGGCTTCGGCTGCACGCTGGCGGGCATTGTCGGACATATTCGCGATATAGGGGGTGTTCGTCATTTCGCAACGAACTTTCTGAAGATCAACCACCTCCGCGGCCGTCGCATACGTGACACTGGCTTCCTGCCCGGTATCGCGGCTGATCTGGGACGCCAGCTGCAATTCGTTCGCAGCCAAGTCCGTCGATACGTACAGATTAATTTCGGCCTGATGGCGCGTCAGACCGACATAAGCCGTCCGCGCATTCCACGCGAAACTGCTGTCATAGAGCGCATAGACTTCAGCCTGGGTTTTACCCTGACCGCGATAGACCGTTCCCGAGTAACCGAGCCCGAATTCCTTAAACTCAGCCATGTCAAACTGGACCCGGCTCTTGTCGTCCATAAGGACATCGACCATTGAGCCCCTGATATGGGCAATAGTGCCGGCGGCACTGTTGAAGATACCGTTCCTCCGGTCATTGCCGTGGAACTGTAGCCGATCACCTTCACCGATCTCGATGAGACCTTTAACGGTTTCCACCTCAACGCATTTCTTGATGTCGCCGCGCTTTTTACGGATTTCATGAATGGCGTGGTTAAGCTCATTCACCTCCTTGTTCGTGCTGGCATAGACGAAGCGTTCGACCGAAGGCCGCTCACGGCTGTTCTGGTCCCAGTCAGACAAGAGCCGTGCCCGGCTTTCATCAATGTCGGCTGACCAATGCACATAGCCGCGTTCGGCGTATTTTCTGAGGCCAATGGCCATTTCGCCTTCGGCAAAGGCGGTTGACGCCTCCCGCTGCCAATCCTGTTGCTGACGACGGACATTCGAGATGACAGAACTGCCATGTTCGTGGATCAGCGTCGTAAACAACCCGCCGCGCTCTACACTCGACAGCTGCCGTTCGTCACCAACCAGCACGACCCGCGCGCCGGCCTTCGCGGCATGGGTAAAGAGGCGTTCTGTAACTTCCGCCCCCAACATGCCAGCTTCCTCGACGACGATGACAGTGTTGCGGTCCCATTCCCGCATCTTCTGATCCATGCCTTTGTCGAGATAGTAGAGGGCCAGATGCACCGTCACCGCTTCGCCAAACCCAAGCTTGCGTAAATCGTTCGCAGCCGTGTTGGTCGGCGCAAGCCCGATAACTCGGGCGCCTGACCTTTCATGGGCCTCGCGGATGGCGTTAAGGCTATAACTTTTGCCGGTGCCGGCCCTGCCGCTGATAAGGACCAGGCCGTCAGTTCCCGTCGCCTTCAGGAAGGCCGCGTGTTGCTCCGCGTCGAGCTTGCGGACCTGCTGCACCGCCTCCAAATGCCTGACGGCAACAGCTTTCCGCTTTGTCGCGATAGATCGGGAACTGGCAACGACACGCTCTTCCTGATCGCGCACTGAAGCCGTCGTATAGCGCCCAGTAAACGCACCTGTCGTCTTCTGGTGCAGAGCGATTACATCAGTATGCGCGATAACTTCCCGCCGCAGTTCGGCACGCACGGTCTCATCGGCGATGTGCTTTTTAACCAGTCGTTCGATATCCAGTTCGGTGAAGGTCGCTCTACGGGCGGTCAGGACTTCAAGCACAGCCTGAGGATCACGCGCCAGTACGGCATTGGCTTCTTTGATCAGCTCTGCCTCACGGCGGGCATCAACGGGATTGGTTCTAAGCCTTATCGGGCCTTCGTGGCTCTGCGGGATGAGGCCTATATCATCGACACGTATATCCAGACCTTCGCGCTCGAAGTACCGGTTCTGATAATCCCGCCACGTCACGCCCCAACGCTCGGCCTCTGTTACCGCCTGCCGGCCATTTTTGAGCGTCCGGATTTCGGGGTCTAAATCACGGGCTTTCGCAGACGCGAACCGGTCCCCTTCAATGCGGCGCGTGGTTACAAGGATATGTGCGTGAACATTCCGGTCATCCGGATCGTCTGATCGCTCCTCCGCCGCATGTATGTTGATCTGGACGGCCACCCCCTTTGAGACGAAGTGCTCACGGGCGAATTCAGCGGCCATGACCTTCCACTGATCGAGCCACAGTCCGGGGTTGGTCGGAAGCGCCAGCAATATTTCGCGCGCCTCTTGGCTGTCCTTGCGTTTTTCAGCCGCTGCCGCTGCATTCCAGAGTATGCCCGCGTCAGAAAATTTCGGATCAGCGCCTTCTGGTAAAACTATCTCATGGTGCAAAAGGCCGGAACGGTGAGCGTAGTAAAATCGTTCGCCGGTGCGTTCACTCTTGATATCGCCGCGCGAATTGTAAGCCGCTGAGCGGCAAGCATTTCCGCCAGAGCTGCGTGAAACGTAGCGAATGCGGGCGAACTGGATGGCCATGATTTATTGATATGGCCATGAATTCAAAACCTGCAAGCAATCCCGCGTCGTTTACGACGCATATTGCGTATGCACGCCTTTCTGGGTGCCTAACTGGTACGATTACAGGTGTGAAAGATTATCACTGTATGTGCGTCGTTAATTTGCACTACAGGATTTTGCCTCAATATGAGTCTTCGAACCTCAACACAGCATGGCATGGAGGCTCGAATGGCGAAGATTACTTTAGGAGAAGAGAAAGCGCGGAATGAGCAGAAGCGTAAGCTGCTGATGGAAGCGCTTAACAAACTCGATCAGGATGACGCGGCGCTGCGCGTTAAGGAACGCAAAGCCCGCACCCGCGAGCTGATCGCAAGCGGGGGGCTCGTCCGCAAGGCCGGGCTCGATCATCTTCATGAATGGGCATTGTTCGGGGCCTTGCTGACCGTCCGCGCGAAGGCGGACGACAAGGACCAGATCGCCCAGTGGGAGCGCGAAGGCCGCGCCCACTTCCAGGCTATTGCTGATGCTGAAGTGCAAGCGACTGCCAAATTCACCCGTCCTCTGGCGAAGAACGAGTCCGACGAAATGCGCGACCTCGGGTTCCGTTATACGCGGGAAGGCAAGTTCTGGTCGGGCATGGTTAATCCCGAACTGGCTCAGCAGCTCGTAACCGATCTTGGCGGAACGCTGCGGATTGGCGACGAAGAGTACGCGCCTGAGGGCGATAAGCCGCCTCAGGGCGAGCCGGGGAACCCGGCACCGCCCGCGCGAGGGCGGGCGACCAAGGCGCAGCCTTCAGGTCGGCCTAGCCCGGCCCCCTAAAGGCTGCTCACCCGAGCATGTCGGGTGACAGGCGTATGCGGCGGGATCACGAAAACCGGGCAATCAGGTTTTCCGACTCCCGCCGCCAACTTTCCAAAAACTGTTCTTTGTTAAAAGCGCGTGCCGCCCCGGCCGCGCCAACGGTGGGGTCCGCGAGGTCCGCCTTGATCTGGGCGATCAGCGCCGCCGGATTATTCGTCCATGTCCGCCCATGGTGGCGCTCATAGAGATGGTACTTGGCAAGAGCCTCATCGTGCTCCCGTTCGTAAGTGGGCCGCCCCTTGGCCTTCCCAGCGCATTCCTCGACCCTTAAACGCGCCTGTTCGGCAATGGCCGAAAAAATGGCGCTTGGGTTATCGCTGTATTCATCTGGCATGGTTCCTCACTTCCGGACTGATTATAGCACGACAAAAGGCCCCGGCTGATGCCGGGGCCTGTCGTGCAGGGTTCAGGGGTTATAGGCGAGGACGAAACCCGATTTGCCTTCGATCAGCATCCCGTAGGTGGGCAGTGCGGGATCTTCCATTTTGAGCGACAGGTACGGATTGCCCTTCTTCGAGGTGGCGTTCCAGGCGGCGCCGATCTCGACCTGACCTGCCATAACTTTGTAGTCCGGGCTCTTTTCGGTCTTCTTCTTTTTGACCGGATTGATCGAAATCTCGGCTTTGAGGGCAAGCGTGTTCACGGTGCCCTGGTAGGCGTTGCCGTTCTTCGTAAATGTGCCAATGGTCTTCATGATGATGCTCCTTGTCGTATGGAGGCCACACAACGCAGCCTCGATGCGCACCGGTCACGTCGCCGGCTGACGCCGATCAACACCCCGCAAGGGGCGAAGGGAATTTTGGAGCGAAGCGCGCGCGAGGAATGGCGCTTTAGCGCCAGGGGAAAATTCCTGTTGAACGGCGTCCCGAAGGGAAAGCCAAGACGTAGGTTGCGCAGCTAGAGAGGCTGACGTTTTGATGAGGCCTCTGTTTTATCAACAAGGGGCTTGATGACATGAAAGACAGGTTCGGCTCGTGCTTTTACGAAGCACGTCGAAGTTCCTCGGGCACGCTCACGTTTGCCTCATCCCGGATTTTGAGCTGCATCGAAAAGCAGGAACAAAGCCAGGCGGAAAAAATGCACCTTAGGTCAGCTCCCCATTGGCAGAGCTTGGACGTACCGCAACCGGGCTTGGTCGGATTGTCGTGGAACTGGAAGAGACAGCTTCCCACACTTCATGCTCAAGCTAAGGCCGGGGGTCGTCCTTTGCTTTAACCCCTACCCAAGACGAAACACCGGCATCAGCCGGGGCCTTTTGTCGGCGGCCTTTAGAGCTTAAAAAAAGCGGCGGCTTATGCCGCCGCCTCCCTTGCTTCCGGCTGAAGAGCGAACAGGTAATCGGTTGCTTGGGCAGCTTTCGAGGCTGCGGTGAAGATGGCTTTCTTGTCTTCCTTCATCACTTTCAGCCAGTGCCCCACGTAAGACGCATGGTCTTCACGAACCTGCGGAGTGATCGAAAGACGCGCGCACAGAAACGCAGCACCAAGCTCGGCCACCAATTCTTCCATGGCGTAGGCATTGTCGCCGAAGCGTTTGCCGAGTTCACGGTCGAGACGCTGCTTCGCACTCGTCCAGTGGGTCAGCTCATGGAGAAGCGTTGCGTAATAGCCTTCACAGGCGGACATACTCTCGGTGCCGGTAAAGCGGTTTCTGTCCGGCATCTGAATGCTGTCGGTTGCGGGCCGGTAGTAAGCCTGTGTACCGCCATGGCGGATATCGGCACGGGTTGATGACACGAACAATTCAGCTGACTGGATGGGGTCGAATGTCGGATCGGTGATAATGCCCGCCGGTTGGTAGCCTTCCACCTGCTCGGCGTTGAACACCCAGCTTGACCGGGCAAAGAGCCGGGATTCCTGTCCTGCCTCATCGCCTTCGTCAGATTGCGCGTCGATCTTCTTGTAGAAGACGACCAGCGAGCCACGCTCGCCCTTGCGGACCTGACAGCCTTTGCCCTGCCACTGACGGTACGTCCCCCAGGTGCCTGAGCTGTATCCGGCCTTGCAGGCTGACGCCCAGAGGCCAAGGACGTTGACGCCCCTGTAGAGATTGCCGGTCTCGATATTGTCCGGCATTGAGAAGCCGCCGCCTGACCGGTTCCACGGCATTTCCGCCTTGCCGGTGCCTTGTTCGATAAAGGCGATGATCTGATCTGTGACGTGCTGATGGATATCAAGCCGTTCGGTTGTTGGTTTAGTCATGTCGCTCATCCCGTTTTCGAGGCCACGCCGATCGCGGCCTTCCGATGGCGACCGACAAGGCAGCGCCATAGACGCGCGGCGCACCCGAAGGGCCGGAACAGCGTGAAGGGCCGGGACGAAGAGGATTTTGGAGCGCAGCGACCGCGAGGAGCCGGGCAACGCCCGGCGGGGAAAATCCGAATTCGTCCCGGTTGCGCGGCGCGGCGGCGCTGCCAGGTAGCCAGCGTGAGGAAGGACCGTTGCGTGGCTTTAATCGGGGGATGAGGCGCGACTAGGCGACCGACACGGCGGTGTTAAACTGCGCGTGAAGGGTGGGGCATGGCAGGTATCAAAAGCATCGACAAAAAGACGCTCGATAGGGCGGCGGCGAAATTCAACGGACATCTCGACCGGCACATTCAGGAGATGTTTGTCCGGGAAGGGTTCGAGTACCCGGTCCACCACTACACCGGGCTCGATGGCCTTAAGGGCATCCTGCGGTCCGGCTATATCAGGCTCATGCGGATCGAAGACCTTGAGGACAAGGCAGAGTTCCGGGGGCCGATGCAACTGGCGCTGACTGAGATTGAGCGGCGGCGCGATGGCGGCGACAAGCTGCACAAATTCTTCTTTGAGCGTTTCGGCGGCGGGGTCACTCGTGCGCTCGACGGCAAATACGGGTTCTTCACCGCGTCATTCTGCCAGCACCCGGAATCCAAACACCAATGGGAGCATTTCGGGCGTAGGTTTGCGGGTGCCCGGATTTCGATATCCGATCAGGCTTTCATGAATGGGCCACTCGACCAGAGCCAGCCTGAAGACCAGGTCTTCGTATATCCGATGCGTTATGGGGACGGTGAAGCCGCCTTGTTTCAAAAACGGGCCATTGATCAGGCCGTTTCCATCCTCGGCTGGACGCATGTCCGGAAAATCCTCATGAATGGCTGGCAGGATGGCGCTTTCCTCAAAGCCATTTCCATCGATCTCGCCGTCTGGCTGATCTACAACGCAACCAAGTTCAAAGAGCCCGGCTTCGCGCCGGAATGCGAAGTCCGGGTTCTTCTTCTGAATGAGTCTGACCTCATCGCCAGCGCCGTCGAAACATTGCCGGACGGTCGCAAGTTCATACCGTATCGGTTTGACAGACCGATGACCGCCCAAGGCGTCATCGACAACATTACCGTGGGCGCGTTAGCGCCGCCGGACGCGGAAGCAGAGATCACCGCCCTGCTGACTGAACTCGGCTATCCGGCCATTCCGGTTCTGCGCAGCACCACTAAGCCCTGACATAAAAAAGCGCCGCCCGGTTGCCCGGGCGGCGCGATTTTTCCCGCCCGTTACTCGGCGGCGAGAACCACAGGGATTTCGGGCGCGTCCGCTATCGGCTTTCCGGACTTCGTGCGAAGCACCGAAGGCAACCAGCGCACCCCTTCAAGCCGCTTCTCGGCTTCAAGATCAAGCGCCCCTTTCTTGAGTTTGACGAGGTTATTGGCCGTGTCTGCGGACACTGCTTCACTCACTGCGTCCAATACCGCCTTCTTCGGAACACTGCCGAAGTAACTGGCCACGGTCGGTGTCCAGTAACACGCCATATCGAGATCAACGGCCTCGGCCACAGAGTTGGCACTGGCCAATTCGGCCTCCGTCCCGTTCATATGCGGCTTCTGCACGGCAGACACACCTAGCGAGACGCAATAGGCCAGCAGCTTGAGCTGGTCAGTTGTCTCAAGGGCGTGAAGCCACGCGGCAAGGTCGCCGGGATTTTCCGGCAGCTTGCTGCGGATGGCCTCGTGTCTTGCCTCCATGGCCCGCATGGCCAATGACCCGGCCACGTCCTCACCGCCTTTACGCAAGCGATCATGCGTCACGGTGACCTCCAAACAGGTTGCGGCTGCATCCTCATAGAAGGTATCCCGCAGGAGGGTCTCGACAAGCAGTTCCAGCGCCGCATCCTCATTGGCCTGTAGCTTCAAGCGCAGCGCCGACGTCTTGTGCATGGTCAGCTTCTCGACGATGGGCTTGGACAGGCCGGAAGAAGGTGACCCTTCGGCACTGCTCTTGGCTTTGTCCTCGGCCCGCTTCTGGGCGCGGTACTCGTCCTTGGGCACAAGCCCTTCTTCCACCCGCAAGGTGCCATCCTGTCCGATGCCGACGACGACAGATGCGCGGGCCTTCACCTCATCCGGCCAGTAGTGGGAGCCGTTAGTGATCGCATCGATCTTGTTGGCGAGGTCATCGATTCGTTGAAGAGCCTTTTCGTCCTCGCCGTCTTCATGCTCTTCGACCAGCTTGTCGTGCTGTTTGGAAAGCGCATCAAGCCGCGCTTGCTGCTTGGCGGTCAGCGGACGGTTCGCCGGGTGGAGCCGCGCGTAGTTATCCAATGACTCATAGGTCAGCACTGGGACGATCTCGACAGACTTCCAGCCCTTGGTGGCGTGTTCCGCCGCCGCCTGTTCCAGCTTTACGGCCACCAGACGCTCGATAATCGCGGGCTCTGTCAGGTAACCCTTATGTTCGGGTTGGAAGAGATCGCGAACGATGCAACCACCAGCCTTTTTATAAGCGGCAAGCCCGACGAACGTGACGCGCGGGTCGTCGGCTTCCATCCGCTCCTTCATGAGCAAGCGCCGGATGGTGCGGGGCTGACGGTTATAGTCGGGCAATTCATCCCAGACCTGCTCCTGCGCCGTGTGATCGTCAGAAACGGTAAACGCGGCCAACTCATCAACACCCATTTCATCTTTACGGAACGCATCGAGAAGACGCGGACTGACGGCGGCCAGCTTGAGACACTCTTTCACATGGCGTTCGGTGATGCAGTATGCGAGGGCGATTTCCTTGGTGGCCTTGCCTTCATCCGCCAGCTTCTTGAACGCCATGATCTGGTCGGCTTCGTGCATCGGCAGACGCATGAGGTTTTCCGTAAAGCTGACATCAGTTGCCTGTTGCCCGTCGATGACCTGACACGACACCAGCATTGTTTTCTTGATCTTGCGCTCGGCGACAAGATGCTTGAGCGCCGCCAAACGGCGACCACCGGCAATCACGGCAAACGTGCCGTTATCTGCGCGGGTGACATGCAGGTTATTCAGAAGGCCGAGGCGGTCGATGCTGTGCGCCAGCGCGGCGATGCCGTCTTTCGCTGCATCAAAACGGACGTTATTCGGGGACGGGACAAGTTTATCGAGGGAAATTGCTTTGATAGTCATAGCCAAACTCCTAAGGGCATGAGGTTCACTGTGAGCGGATCGCGCACATGAACCTCTGCCCCTCGGCGAGAGCGGGGCGGCAAGGTCAAGGCCGGGAGACCGTGAGAGGTATCACCCATGCTGCACAAACGCAGTGCGGAAGCATGGGGACACGCGGTCGGACGCCTTGCACAGCAAGGTCGCCTTGACCGCGACGGGGCGGCGCCCCGGAGTAAAACCAGTAGCTATGTCAGTGTATCAATCAATCGCGCGAGGGATGGAAACCGCATGGCCGAGACAAGCAATGCGCAGGCTCGGGGGCGAAGCCCTGACAGCCCGGCCGGCGCTGGCCGGACGCGCCCTCATTCTTCGGCGTAAACACCGATAGCGATCAGAAGACGGATAGCTTCGGCACGCGCGAGGATCAGCGTTGTGTTTGACACATCACGTCCATGCACCACATCATTACGCACCGGATGCAGCCGCGTCAGACTCTCCCGGATATTTTCCTCACGGAAGAAATAGGCCTTGAACACATCACGCCAGTTATCGGCCTGGATGATGATCTGCACATAATCCATGAAATCCGCATAGAAGATGGGATGCTGCTTCTTGTCATCGGGCCGCGGATCTTCGGCCCGTTTATCTTCCCACTTCTTGCGCAGATCGGGATGCACGCGTTGCTTCATCCATTTCGGCCCGATGTGAGCCGCCAGGACCCTCATGATGAAGGTGCGAATTTCAAATTCGACACCCCGGACAAGCTTGAAGCCTTCAACAACCTCTTCCGGCACATCAACAATGGTGACCGGATATCTATTATCCGGCTCACGGATGCGGGTGATATCGAGCCATGACCGGAAGGTGGCTTTCGGGAAATCCGTCAGACGCGCATCAAACCCAAGCGACACGACCAGTTCTTCGCGTGCAATCGGGTCAGCTTCGATATCTTCGGGGAAGACGCCCGCATCCCGCCAGTCACCGAACATGCCACGCAGAAAGTCCGTCAGATCGTCATCGTATGGCTTGAGCGAATGAAGCCCCTTGCCGATGGCGAACATGCCCGAAAGGCCGTTCAGACTGTCAATCTCGTGCGAGATTTTGAGCCAGGGGCTACTGATCTTACGGATACCGGATCGGAATTCATCGAGTGAGGGCGAAAGCGCCCCAAAACTCGCTGCAATGATTTTGCTGTCTCGCGCGAGAGTGTCGAAAACAGACAGCTTCGGTAGCTTGAATTGCGTCTCATAGAGCTTTCGCCATTCGTCGCTGCCCGTAAGACCGGTACCAAGAACGGCAAAGCTTGAGCTAAAGCTGTCACCAAGCCCCAGCCCTTGAATGCTGTCGGCGATAGATTTTAATGCGTCGTTGATGGGTAGGACGCTCTCACTGATCTGCTTGCTGAAATCGTCAAGCACAGGATCGATGATGAGCGACGCCTTGCGGGCGCTCTCGACCGCTCGCTCAAACGATGTCGGCTCGATGCCGGCAAATTGCGTCAAGGATTGTGCCTGACGCTTTACCTCCTCGTCGAAACGGGTAAGCGAATTCGCGGCGGTTTGAAACCGCGCGAACGGATCGGTTGAAAGCTCTGGATATAGACCCGTGGCCAGATTGGCAGTCAGACCCGCCTGCTTGAGCGCATTCTGAAGGGAATGCGCACCGCCTACCTGATCGAGCATCCGCTTGGCAATGCTGCTGGCGGGCTCTGTTATCTTGCGGTGAAATTCAAGCATAGCCTTATGGTGCGCTTCGAATATCCGTTTCAGATAATCAGGCGCGGACTCGCCACCAAGACGCTCCAGCATGTCGATCTTTTTGTCCGGCCTGCGCTTGGCTTCATAGAAGCCAGGTTGCAGGTAGGCGTTGCGCGTAATGAAGCTCTCAGCGATTTGTTCCAGCTCATTCGCTTCAAGCGCCTCCGCGTCCGCCTCGGACAGGCCGACCTTGATACCGTCAGAGCCGGTTCGATTAACCAGAAATACAGCAAGGCCGCGGACCAGATCATCGCCCGCAGCTCCTTTGGCCGCGCGATTGCCCAGATCATCGACCTGGGGCGAGGTAATCGCGGCGAAATGCAGGACGCCGAATTTGACGGTCTCCACGTCAAATTCCATCGCCTTCTTCAGTTCGGACAGGTCAAACGCCATAGAGTGCGCCTACGCTCGCGATGCATGGCCTGCCATGAGCGCGGCGAGGCTGAGCGCCAAAGAAGCGTCTGCACGGCTGAACTGCACGCCGCCGCCCTCGCTTTCTCCGTGGTGAGGCAAATTTGTGTAGTGACGCAACGCGGCGAATATTGCGTACTCGCGTTCTTCCTTGGTCATGTCGCTATTGTTGACACCGAGCTTCTTCAGAAGGCCTTCCGACCATTTGCCGTTCTTCGTCATCAGGGCGCCCATCTCCTGGACCACCAACCGGCATTCACCGACGCACGCGTTAAAGTCTCCATTGAGAAACCGCAGTTTCGCCTTCTCAAGATGGCTGGTCATCTTTCGGGCTTCCGCGGACTGCGCGCCAATCGGCACAGGCAATTCAAATAGAAGGATTTCCACAATGTTCGCTGATTTGAGGTCCTTGACCCATTGCGATTCCGCCACATGGAAGCGCCATTCGTCCTGCATGGCATTCACGCCATATTCGTGGTGTGTTCCTTCCCCTGCTATCTGAAGCACGAAGTCGAGGTCGCCGCCGTTGCGGATTTCCTCTATGGCCGCGAGTTGCTGCCGCGTCAGTGTCAGATTGAACGCGGGGTATTCCTTCCTTGGATGGTCCTTAATCGGGCGCAGGATGAGCCGCGCGTCGGTGCGGGCATATCCAAGGGGCTTCTGCTGCCCTTGGATAGAAACCCTGGCACCGAATATTTCCGCGCCGGTGATTTCCGGGTGGGCAGGCAACAGCGCAAACTCGGCATTGAAGACAAGTTCGTATCCGCCCAGCAATTCGCGGATATGGACGTTCCTGGGCGTAAAATCGCCCAGCGACCTGCTATGGACCAATAAGCTCAAGATATCCCCCAATCCCGGCGGTCTTTGCCGCCTCAGATTAATTGCCGCTACTATGTGGCAATTATACGGTTTCGAGAAGATAGAGCCGTTTTATAAGCGTATCTAAGGGCTGCCGGGGCCATTTGCCGCATTGTCCGGGCGGCACCCCGTGGCTAGGCTTTGGAATCCGAGGGGGAAACCGCCATGACAGACCTGGCCCGATTGCAGCCGAAAGAGCTGTTTCAGCTCCATGCTGATGTCATGGAGGAGCTGTACCGTCGAAAGATCGTCAGAAGCTCCAATAACCCCACGGGCGATTTGGCGGAGATGTTGTTCTGCCAGGCCTTTAGCTGGCAGCAGGAAAATAACTCCAACGCGCATTTTGACGCGGTCGATCCGGGTTGCGGGGCCAAGTATCAGATCAAGGCGCGGCGGGTTACCAAACGGAACCCCTCGCGCCAGCTTTCTGCCATTCGCAATCTCGATGGCGGGCATTTCCAGTTCGTGGCCGGCGTTCTGTTTGATGAGCGGTACGCCATCAAACAAGCGGCCTTCATTCCGCACAGAGTCATTCTGGAAGGTGCGAAGTTCGTCTCCAAGACGAACAGCCACAAATTCATGTTCCGCAACAAGGTCATGCAGTTGCCGGGGGTGGAAGATGTGACCGACCGCCTGCGCGCGGTTTGGTACTAACGGGGGCGATAGTGAGCGATACAACAAACGGGAATGGTCCGCGGCAATTGGCTTCTGCGAACAATGTTCCCTGGCGCTTGACGGCGATGATACAGCGCCTCGCTACCGCCCGGAGAGGGCGCGCGCGGGATCTGGTCGAACAAGACGGGCTGACGGCGATCTTTCTCGGCGTCACCGCAATTGAAGCCTTCACAAATATTTATATCCGGACGGTGGCCGAAGAACCTCAATTTGCCCACGCCAGGCCTTCGCTGCTTGATGCGGTAAGCGATGAATCACGCATGGGAGTGGAGCGCAAACTTCGGCTTCTTGCCTCAAATGCATTTAACAGCTCAATCAGGGAAGCAGATCCCCGCTGGACCGAATTCCAAAGGCTGCTCGGAACGAGAAACAGCTTCGTTCATTTCCGGTCGAGCTATCAGACTGTAAGCCTCCCCGGCATTACGCTAGCCGGACTTGCTGACACGTCGATCTATGCGAATCTTTCAGATGAAACGCCCTCGTGGGTGCTCGCCTGTATCCGGGGGATTGTCGAACTGGTGGGACTGGCCCGCGGAGCAGCCCCTGAACAGCTTCGCGGATTTGTGCACGGGCAGATTGGATTGCTCCAGCCGTGACTGTTGCGGGGGTGAAAGGAAAGCATATTTCTTGAAATGCTTAAGCCTGACTTGGCGAATCAGCCGATACTTCAGGTATGAGATATTTCAGAAACCCAGCGAATGGATACACCGAGCACGTAGATAGCCCCTTTATCTGCTGCCTGTTTTTCGGCTGTTTTTATTTTGCGGTCAAAGGCGTCTGGTCACACGCCATTATCGCATTCGGATTAGCCGTACTTACGGGTGGATTTTCATGGCTCGTATATCCATTTTTCGCCGGGCAGGTCGTGACCAATTCCTATTTGCGGCGCGGCTGGATTGACGCAACCGATTTGGTTGCGGAAGAGAAAAGAAAGGCAAAGAAAGAAAGCAGCGACTGAAAGACGAAAAGAAGTTCCGAGATGCTGGGATGAAGCAAACAGACAACCTGTGTATCTGAGCGAGTCTGCCCCGCTAATTTAGCAACCATGTTTAACTGACAATCAAAAGAATTCTTGTACTTCGTAGGCGCCTCGCATGGCCAATAACTCAGGAAACGAAGAATACGAAGAATTGGCACGGCGTCACATGGATGCCGAAGATTTCTATTTTGCCGACATAAAGGAAAAGCGCTCCGACTATATGGCCGAATACCAACCACCTCGGCGGCCGACATTTTCGTTTGCGATCCTCCAACTAACGTTCCTCGGCGCTAAAACTGAAGTCGAAATCACCACAACGCTAGAAGCAGAATCCACTTTGTGGCTTCGGCGCTTTCCGATTCCGCTTATGGCGTCAGCCTTCGACGACAAAGGAAACTCTATACATCTCTCCGGCAAGGAACACGGCTCCGTGGTTGGATGGATTGCCGATGACCAGCCAAAGCTGTCATGGGAAATTTCAACGCTGGATCGGCACGTTCAAGAACATCCGCTGCCGAAGGATCTTCGGCATATCTACGAAGGAGTGCCCTACAAGACAAAGGATACTCGGATAGCGGAGAGAGTTGCTTGGATTAAGAAACAACGGGTGCAAGTCACGGCCACCAAAACACTCCTCTACATTTGGCTGATTGTCATCCCGCTGATAGTCGCCATTCTTGAATTCAATGCGCCGGAATGGGTGGCCGTACTTGTCCTTGCTTACGCCTTCTTTAAGGCGTGGCAGGAGTGGCGGAAATTGACGGGTCGTTCACAACCGTCAAAGCTTGAACAAGAAAAGGCGGAAATTGAACGACGCAAGGAACATTATTTTTATCACTGCGAGCGCAATCCCGAGGGATTTTCTCGCTTGCTTGTGGAGAACTTCGACCGCGAATCAAGAGAGCGCATTCTTCAAGAGGTGGCCTCTCTCGACGCCCCGAAAGCTTCATTGGCCAGCAGCGCCGAGCCACCTGTCAAAAAGCGTCGTAAGTCGTTGCTTCTTCGCATCGCAGAGGTATTTAAGCGGGATAGTGACTAAGACGTGACGCGAACAAACTATTCAGCGCAGTCACTTACGGCTTGGCGTAACAGGCGTCGATGATTGCGGCCTCGCAAGTTACCTGAGCGTCCCTCGTGCCCGTGGCGCTGCACTGCCGCGTTGCCTGTGCTTGCGCCTCTGTTTTTAACGCTCGGCTGGCTGCGGCTTCAGGAAGCGGACGCCTTCGCCTTTGCCGTCCGCTCCACCGCGGATGAATTCAATCCCGGCCTTTTCGAGCGCCCGGATCATGGCTTCTAGGGTGCTGGCCTTGGGGTTCACATCTCCACGCTCAATGTCGGCCACGGTCGTGACCGACACCACCGCCTTGTCGGCGAGTTTGGTGCGCGTCCAGCCGAGGAGTCCTCGGGCGGCGCGGATTTGGCGGGCTGTCACAATCATTAACGAGCATAGACAACGGCCCGCCCGCCCTTGACTAGCTACGGCGTAAATTTGTAGGTTTAAGCGTAAATATGTAGGTTGTGAGCCTCATATTTTGTGCTTCAGCGTTGTTATTCCGGGCCCGCCTGAAACATGCAGAACCTGCTCATTCAACTCCTGATCGTGGCTAGCCCGGCCCACGGCCAGGTCTCCCTTTCATAGGAAGCCATCATGATGAGGAATAATCCTACCCGGATTCTGCGTCCACTGACCAAGACGACCGCCCTTGGCCGTCGCTCCTTTGTAGCCGCCACCACGGCGGCAACCGCCTTACCCTTCCTTCCCGCCATTGGTGCGGAGAGGTGGCCCGCCGACCTGCCGCAGTTTGTCAATCAACAGCGCATGGCCGGTAAGCTGACAGTAGGCGCTGAGGAAGCCAAAGCGTTGCTCGAAGGCGGGCGCTATGTCGCCGATGGCGACGGCGCGCCGATCTATGTTTGGGTGTCGCAGAATTGCGGGCCGAGCCATGATTTTCTCTCGAACACCCGCCCGAAACTGAACAGCGTACAGTTCCGCTACTACACTTTTCCGGCAAGCGCCGACAGCATCGACCAGCAAGCCCATGTCGGCGCAACGCGCACGCTCGCTGATTTTACCCAATACATGCAGCGCACATTGCCGGCGCAAGATGCCAGAAGCTCGCCAGCGCTGGGCGATGCTTTCAACGACACGCTCAATCGCTGCAAGCGCCTCAGCGATCTCCTCGCCCTCAACAACCTCGCACCCAAGATCAAGACGCCGAATTTCTTCTGGCTCAGCGGCGGCGATGTCTGCTGGGCGCGGGCCTTCAATTACAACAATGCGGGCGGGCGCAAGGCGATTGAAGCCATGATCGCCTCGGCCAAGGCGTAAAGGACATATGCCATGAGCGATACTATTGCCGCCACGTCCCCCACCAACAACATCTCAACCGCCACCACCGATTTTCAGCCGGTGATGCTGGTTTATATTCTCTACTTTGTCGGCTTCTTCCTGCCGATCACCGCCGTCGCGGGCGTGATCATCGCCCACCTCAAATCAAGCGAAGCCGATCCCGCGACCCAAAGCCATTACAGCTACCAGATACGCACGTTCTGGCTCGGGCTGATTCTCGTCGTCATCGGTGCGGCGCTTGCCTTCGTCGTTGTCGGCTGGTTCGTGCTGGTTGGGTGGGCGATCTGGACACTCATTCGCTGCATCAAAGGCTTCCTGGCCGCACAGGCCAAGAAGGCGATTGCATAAGCTCGTCGCACCCCAGCTATCGCCGATGACCAGCGCCAAGCGGACACGGCGCTGGTCACCGGTTTTGCGACACGCCGCACCAAACCTCCCACGCAAACCGCCCTCTCATCTTCAATTCATGGAGCCTACGATGCGCAGCATTATCTTGTGCTTAATCAGCCTCATTTTACCGGGCTTGGCTTTAGCCCAAATAGAGAAAGCCACCGCTTTGAATGGCAGCCAATACGCCATCATCGCCCCCACCTTTAATGGTGCGGGCGGGAATACCTCCTTTATACGCCTCTTCAACGGGGGCACGGCGGCGAGCAATTTCATCGTGACTGTTCTTGGGTCGCCATCGGGAAACAGTTACGGCACAGCGCAAATCTCGATCCCGGCCAAGGCTTCAATCCAATACGCGGTGTCAGAAATTCTGACCCGCGCCAATGCGGCAACACTCGCGGGTGGTGACACCAGCTATTCTCTTTACGTGCAAAACAATGACCAAACTGCCGGTTATCAGCACGTACTGTATAACGAATTGAATGGCTTCTTCGAAAATCTCACCAACTGCAAGACGGCCCTGAACACCGGCAGCGGCCCAAATGCAAACAGCAATTTTCTGCTGAACGTGCATACGACGACGATCAGCACCTATCCGGCAACGATCATTCTGCATAACCCGAGAAGCACTGCGGCTAACCTCAACCTGACACTCTATGATGCGACAACGGGCAGCTTTGTTCGGGGCACCGAGGCAGCAAGCCGGTTTGCAACGTCAGTCGGGGCCAATGCCACCCGCGCCATTACCCTCAGTGAAATCCAGCAAACGCTTGGATTTACGCCAACGGCCAATCAGTTTCACGTCAATGTGCAAGTGGCCGATGCGGCTGGCGGAGCCGCCGATACAATCACGGCTCAATCCATCCGGAACTTGGTACTCGGCGCTGACTTAAACATGACCACGGCTTGCTCTGTGGCAGCGAGCGTGACCAGCACGCCAAGCACGATTGGCCCTGGCAACCTCAACGCCCTCCTAAACGTCACCGTTGGGCCAAGCGCTTACGCCAACATGACCGCTAAAGGCGGCGAGACCTCGGGTGGTTTTTCGCCAAATCTTATCTCGGTGACAGCGAGCGTCGGCGTACCCGCCATTCTCTCGACTGAAACGCTGCGGGTGATCGCGGTTAACAACCAAGAGAATACCATCACGCTCGCCTCAACAATCAGTGGCGTGTCAGGCGGGCAATCGACGTATTTCGTGAACGGCTATAATAGCTTCGGCAACGGCACGATTCTCATCAGCCCATCGACCAATAGCTTTATTGCCTCGCGTATCGTATTCGGGCTTGCGTCAACGATACCGTCATTGACCGCTCTATCTTACGCGGGCGGCAATCTCGCCACCAATGTCGGTGGCGATTTATCTTTCGCGGCGAACCCTTAACGACAAAGCCTCGAACACATGATGAAGAGCCAAGTGGGCGACAAGCGCCGCTAAACCCGTCACGGATGACCAGCGCCATTTTCAAACGGCGCTGGTCATAAACTCCGCGCCTGTCAGCGCTCAAATTCCGCTCAATCCGAACCTAGACCACACCCACACGTCCTTTTATCCGCGTACTTAAGCACCGGCCTTCGGCTCACGGCTGCAAGTGCTGCTATTCAACTCAGACGCAGCACTCCTCCTCTGACGTTTTGGCCCCAAAGCAGGGTGCAACCACCTCATCCGGCGCAAATCCCGTCCGCGCAAGGCCGCGATGGTCGCGGTCAGAACGGATAGGGGAATTTATGAAAGCACTGACAATCACCGAACTTATGACGCTATCTCGCAATGAACTGATTGCTCTCGGCAATCTGATTCGCGACGCGCTCCCGCGCTTGCCAGAAGGATCGGACAAGCGCCGCAACGCGCTCGTCACGCTCAGCAATATCCGTTTCATCTTGGCGCGGCGGCACAGGTTTGTGCCGCGCTGAAACGGCTCGTCATATTTATTGTGGTTTGCGGGGGTTCTGCTCTACGCCAGCCTGGCGTCTGCTTGGAGTTACTCTGATGCGCACAACATCTCCTTCGATGTACGCCTCAACTCTCATAGGGTCTGGGTCATTTCTTTGGCTTTCTGCGACACGACCTAGGTACTCCACGAACTCCTGCGCGGCTTGGTCAGTTGCCTTAGTACCGGCGTCAATTGTTCGAACGATTTCTCTTGATGTCTCTTTCCACACTTGAGTCTGGATAATGACATCACCAGCCAAAATTCCCGAAAGCCAGATCATCGCACCAATTAAATGCCCTTTTATTTTTGTTGATCCGGGCGTGATCTGTTCAAACCATATCGTTTCTGAAACGTTTGCGTTGACGTAGGCAACTATTAGCGATGCTATTTCGTCAGGCAGAGAGAGTTGCCCTACAGATTCAATAGTTTGGAGCTGAATAGCGCTTGCCATCAAACGATGTATGTCAACGATGGTGCCCAGTGTAATGGGCTGACCATGATGAATTATTATTTCGTATTTGATCGGCATGACATTCCCCAACTTGACCGTATGAGCACCCATGGCTACGGATTTCTCTCGAAAGGAGATCGGCTATGTCTCAGAAGGAAAGAACTGAACTCGAAAATAGAGCATATAATAAGGGCCTATATACTGGCATTTTTGTTGCGACTATTGCGACCATGCTATTTTACAACATTCGTGATCCGTCGCCGGTTAATGACCCAGCACCCATCGAGCGGGTTATGCCTTCTGCGCCCCAACGCCCGGCAGTTGAAGCTCAGCCACCTCTATCGACGCCAAATCCTGGCGCTCCTTAGACAAATTCTATACTCAGAGTGCACTATAGGTTTGTGCGGAGTTCAACAGCCCTCAGTATTTCGTTTCGACGAAATAGCCGGTGCGCGGCGACCTTAGGAGGTCACCTGAGTCGCCGACACTACGGGGATGAGCTGTAATTATTCTCATGCCATCGCCTCAACGGCGGCGATCATCTGTTGAAAATCGGGTCCGTGACAGTCGCGGACCTTATTACCGCTTCGGCAGGGACAAGGCTGCGACCCGCGCAGGTATTTTTGTGCGAGAACGGCGAGCTGGTATTCCTTGACGAGTAATAACCCGTGGTACTGGTCTGCATCCCCGTTGACCACAAGTGTGCCCGGAACCGTATTCGCTTCCTCGAATTCGAATAGCTCCCTCTCCGCCGTAAAGACGGCTTCGATCAGGGGATCGGGTTTGAGAGCCTTACATATATTCATGAGGCGGCGGTTATTCTCGTAATCGTACGGCTTCGCCGGATCGGCAATGAAGAGGATGCGTTCCGCGCCATTCGCCTTCGGCGTAATGTCCACAAGATTACCTCCAGGCTCACGCCAAACGGCGTGGTGTTCTGCTTTCACCCAGACATGCGGCCATGTCCAGATATTCCAGCCAAAGATGATTTCTCCGCCATCGCGTTTGACGCGTTCAGCGACGGCGTAGAAGCAGTCTCGCTCTGCCGCTATAGCATCCGGCACGACTGGAACGATGACCGGCTTTGCCTCTGGCGCGATGGAGCGGCAAAATTGTTTGATGTGCGCGCTGATATCAACCGGAGTGCGGTCAAACACCAGCCGGGGCTCATCAGAACGCTGGGAGGCCGTCAATTGTTCTTCCACGCTTGGGAGCGCTCTCTGAAAAAGCATGCGGGGAGCCTCTCCGTGCATGAATAGATACCCTGTCACATGCTCAGCTGGAAGTGATGCGCTTTCTCGTAGAATGTATTGATAAAGTTGATTGCCATAGAACTGGATCGTTCCGACGACGTGCCCGCGCGCATTCTCGATGCGTACCGAAATGCTGTTTTGAATCATACGCAGAGCTTCGCTGTCCTTGTATCCAGCGAAAGGCTCTTCGATCATTTTGTATTTGATAACGCCGGTGGCGTTGCGGACAAAATCTCGCAGAAAATCCCAATGCGGCTTTAGCGCTTCGTCCACCCCAAGATAGTGCGCGACAAAGTTCATGAAAATTTTTGCATGAGCGCGTCGGTGCGTATCGGTAACTTCGCCTTGAATAGCCACTGGGAATGTCTTGCCGCGATCATCACCGTCGCCTTGAAAGTAATCCCCTAAATGAAAGCCGCTGCCGGGAATAAAGGCGATCCCGTTTGCGTTGAGCATGCCGACGATTTCGTCATGTTCATCTTTTGTTGGCGCGATAATCGTGCACTTCCATGTGCCGTTGCCCGAACCATCGCCAGGCTTGCCATAAATATTTTCAGGAAGACGCAAGTCGGTAATTTGTTTCCTGAAATAAGTCTCGGTTTTGCCGGTCTTCTGGTTGAGGATTTGAAATTGAGCGACTGGTGGCATCAATTCGCCGGTCGTGCCGTCAATGGCAACCTTCATGCCTGCGAAGCGCCCGGTTTCCGGGCCGGATTCTAGCGTGATTTCGAGATGCTTCTGCGGGCGCGCCTCTCCGGAAAAGATGCCCTTTTTGTATCGGGTGACGCCTTCAATCGTCTCGCGCGCCAGATAGGTATCAAGTGTTCGTCCGAACTGCCCGTTGCAGTCGTCGCAGACACAATTCAGGGTCGGCGTGTCAGTGCTAAACGTTCCAAAGGCTTGAGGTATGACATGTTCAACCCCCTTGAACAGGGCGGAATTTTCATCGCGCTTGCAATAAATACACAGGACCATGAGTGATTTACCCCGCCCCACAAAAGTGCCTCTCTTGCCCTTCGACAGAGAGGCTAGCCAGGCACCCGCGGCGCTACCGCCGCTTAAGCGGTGCCACGCCCTCTCGCCCTTCGGCTCCGGGCTTGGTCGCGCCCTTCGGCGCTCCTGAGGAGAAAAGTGGTGCGGGTAGAGGGAATCGAACCCCCACGTCCTAGGGACACCAGATTTTGCATACCACTATGGCTTTCGCCACGCTCGCCTCCGCGCCTAAACGCCTCGGCACTTTGTGGTCTGGACTTTATCTTCACCGTGGGCTGACGCCGTTAGGTGGCTGCCGTTAAGTCTCTACACCTTCCCAATTGCTTGGGCTTGGCTCGGGGTTGGCATCGTCCTGAGACGGAAGCGTTCACCGAGTTTGACAGCTGACTACTGACCCGTTTCCAGATCAGCGACCCATATTCAAGTCTGGCGCGTCTACCAGTTCCGCCATACCCGCACTGGGCAAATCTATAGACAGTGCGGCCCGTCTCGCCAAGCCCAAAATGCCAGATAACACGGGATTCTAAGACGTTATCCGCCTCGATCCGGTTTTTTGCGGAGTTTTTCTCGCTGATTTCGGATTCGGCTTTGATGCAGCCCGTTTCTTGGCAACGGCATCGCCCTTCGGCTTGCGGGTATTGAGCTGCAAGGTGCTGATCTGATCCTTGATGTGGGCGGCGTAGTGATCCTGGATCATCTCAACGCTAGTGCGGCAATTCTTGGCAAGCGCGTAGATGTCCGCCCCTTCCATCAGGCGGAAACAGATATAGGTGTGACGCAGACTATAGGCCGAACGGCGGTTGCCAAGCCGATCCGTCTTCAAGTTGAGCTTGTCGAGGATAACGTTCATGCACTCGCGCGGCGAAGTCGGGAAGATGAGGTCACTTGCCTGGTACTTGCCCTCATTGCGCTTGAGCAATCTCTGGAAAGGGTAAACCGCGCCGTTCGTGCTGTACGCATAGCCTCTCCCGCGCTTGCCCTGCCAAACGTCGATCTCAAGAATTTCTTCGTCACCGCGCGCCTTATCCTTGATGATTTTCACGTCTTGGTATTGGAGCCGGGCCATTTCATCGGGACGCAGGCCACAGTTCGCCATGATGAGAACGTAATCCTGGAACTGCGCCCAATTGCGCTCGTGGTTGGTACCAACGGATTCCTCCACGCGCTGCCGCACTGCTTTGATAAAGCGTTCGTATTCATCATGCGAGAACCAGGCCCGGTGCGACACTTTCTTCGACTCTTTGAACGCCGCAGAAAGATCAGGCATGACGGGCAACCAGCCCTTGCGATGGGCAGCCTTTAAGACCTGTCTCAATGCAACAACTTCGTGGTGGATCGAGCTACGGGAGGGCGGATTACCGCCATCCGCTTGAGCTTTTTTGATGCGATCCACCTTGTATTCTTGAAGCGTCCCGCCGTTGACCTTGGTGATTAGCATGTCGCCAAAGAACGGGATGACATAGTTCTTCAGCTTGGCGATGATCAGTTCGATGTAGTCGGCGTTCCGCTTGCCGGTAGCGATTGCCCGGAATTCTGTCTCGAAAGCTGCTGCGGCGTCCTTGAATGCTTTGCCGACTTCCACTTCGCCGCGTTTATGTTTGCCGCGAAGTTCGAGATACCAGTCTTCGGCAAAGTCCTTTGCGCGCTTTAATCCATCTTCTTTTGTGGATACGCGGTGCATCACGTTGTTGTGGTGCGCGTAGCATTGCCAAAAGCGGCTGCGAGGCCGCTTATAGAGCTTCACTTTGCCGCCGAGAATCTCGTGATCGGACATGCCGTTGCTCATAGCCAGAGAAACGCCGAAAGTGTGCAGGTTGTGTGAAGGATATTTGAGCGGGTCGGCCGCCGTCAATTTATCAAGTAAGTCTTTGATAAAATTGATTACTTGGGTATGACTCGTTTCGGACTCGAAAGATTTTGAGTCTGGCGCGTCTACCAGTTCCGCCATACCCGCGAAGCCGTGGTGCATAAACCACCCGCGCAGGCCTGTCAAAGCGGGGAAAAACATGACCATCAAGCAACTTCTATGGGCCCGCACGGCGCGGTAAAGTGCGCGCCATGATGTTGAATCGGCGTGATTTTCAGGCTGTTTCGGGCGTGGCGCTGTGCACCGGCGGCGCGTTGGGCCTGGCGCTGATCGCCCAGTACGGCTTCAACCTGTGGCCGTGCACGATCTGCTATTGGCAGCGCGTACCTTATATCTTCGCGCTCGCCCTGGCTGGGCTTGCCATGATGCCCGCGGTCGATGCGCCCTCGCGGCGGCTGGTGGTGATGGTCTGCGCCGGGCTGTTCGCGCTCAACGCCGGGATCGCCTTCTATCATGTCGGCGTGGAGATGCGCTGGTGGCCGGGTCCGGCCGAATGCGCCGGGCGCGTGCAGGAATTTTCCGTCGACGACCTGATGAGCGCGCTCAACCAGCCCGGGCGCACCGGCTGCGAAGACCCCGCCTTCGTCTTCCTCGGCCTGTCCATGGCGGGCTATAACGTCATCGCCTCGCTGGTCCTGGCCGGACTGGCGTGGGTTGCGGTCAAACAAAGGACATGGTGGTCGTGAGCACGCCTTCGCTGCCCGGCGACTTGAGCGCGGAAGAAAAACTCGCGCGCATCATCCGCGTCAATCAGGCCGGCGAGTACGGTGCCAAGCGCATCTACGAAGGCCAGCTGGCCGTGCTGGGCAAGACCGCCGACGCGCCGGTGCTTCGAGAGATGTTGGCGCAGGAAGAACAGCACCTGAAAAAATTCAACGATCTGATCGCGGCGCGCGGCGTGCGGCCCACGGCGCTGGAGCCGGTATGGCACGCGGCGGGCTTCGCGCTGGGGGCTGCGACCGCGCTGCTGGGCCGCGAAGCGGCCATGGCCTGCACCGTGGCCGTGGAAGACGTGATCGGCGAGCACTACGCCGAGCAGGCTGCGAGCCTGGGGGCGGAGGAGCCGGAGCTGAAATCGACCATCGAGTCGTTTCGGCGCGACGAACTGCATCACCGCGAGGTGAGCTTGCAGCACGGCGCGGAGCAAGCCCCGGCCTATCCGGTGCTGACCGGAGCGATCAAAGCCGGTACGCGCCTGGCGATTTGGCTGTCGAAGCGGATATAAATCTCGTCACCCCCGCGAAAGCGGGGGTCCATGTTATCAAAACAAACTTGGATTCCCGCTGTCGCGGGAATGACGAATGGGGGATCAACCCGCTTCCAGTTCGGTATCCCAGTAAAGATAATCCCGCCAACTTTCGTGCAGGTAGTTGGGCGGGAACGCCCGGCCGATGTCCTGCAACTGGAACGATGTGGGCCGGTAGGGCCGCTGGCTGGGGAACATGTGCGCGTCTTCGGGCAGGCGGTTGCCCTTGGTCAGATTGCAGCACGAGCACGCCGTGACCACGTTCTGCCAGGTCGTACGCCCGCCGCGTGAGCGGGGCACCACGTGATCGAACGTGAGATCATTCGTCGGGTGCGGCGTGCCGCAGTACTGGCACATGAAATGATCGCGCAGGAACACGTTGAACCGCGTGAACGCGGGTGAACGCTCCATCGGCGCATATTTCTTCAGCGAGATGACGCTGGGCAGCTTCATCTCCCAGCGCGGCGAGTGGACGACGCGGTCGTATTCCGACACGACGTTGACGCGGCCTAAGAACACCGCCTTGATGGCTTCCTGCCAGGACCAGACAGACAACGGAAAATAGCTCAGCGGACGGAAGTCCGCGTTCAGGACCAGAGCAGGCGAAGCTTCGGGCGTCAGTCGCACGGCGTTGCGCTCTCCTCGAAAATCGAGACCCCCACAATAGCAATTTCCGCGCAGAATACAAATTCTGGTACGCTGAAAAGGGCCCGCCCCCGCATGTGGGGCGGGCCCCATAATCCCGGCACGATGACAGCACCATGACAATGCCTCACCTGCCGCACACCACGCGCTTCGCCCCTAGCCCGACGGGGTATCTGCATCTGGGCCATGCCAAGGCCGCGTTGTTCGCCGCCGCGCATGCGGGCGATGGACGTTTTATCCTGCGCATCGAGGACATCGACCGCGGGCGTTGCAGGCCCGAATTCGAGCCCGCAATCACTGAAGACCTCGCGTGGCTGGGATTGAGCTGGGAGAGCCCCGTGCGCCGCCAATCAGAGCACATGGCGGACTATCAGGCGGCACTCGGCACGTTAGGGCGTGAGGGCTTGGTTTATCCCTGCTTCTGCACCCGCGCCGACATTCAACGCGAGATCGCCAATGCCGCGGGCGCGCCTCATGGTTTGATCGCGATGGGGCCGGATGGCGCGTTGTATCCCGGCACGTGCCGGGCGTTGTCCGACGCTGCTGCGCGCCGGCGCATCGATGCCGGAGAGGGTTATGCGCTACGGCTGCGGATGGACGATGCGGTTCAAGCCGCCGGTCGGCTGACCTGGCACGATGCGGCGAAAGGCGAACAAACCGCAGCGCCAGAACTTTTCGGCGACGTGGTGTTGGCGCGCAAGGACACGCCGACCAGCTATCACCTCGCCTGCACCTGGGATGACGCGCTGCAAGGAGTCACGCTGGTGACGCGCGGAGAAGATTTATTCAGTGCCACGCACGTTCACCGCCTGTTGCAGGCGCTGCTGAACCTGCCCACGCCGCACTACCATCATCATGGTTTGCTGTTGGGGGCAGACGGCAGGAAGTTCTCTAAGCGCGATCAGGCCCCGACGCTGCGCAGCTTGCGCGCGGCAGGCACGACACCGGCTGATGTGCGGGCGATGATTACAATTTAAACCCCGCCAGCGGATGGTGCGTCTGCACCAGCTTCTTCAGGCGCTCATCGAGCACGTGGGTGTAGATCTGCGTGGTGGAGATGTCGCTGTGGCCCAACAACTGCTGCAACGTTCGCAAATCCGCGCCATTGGCCAACAAATGCGTGGCGAAGGAATGGCGCAGCACGTGCGGCGAGACGCGCGACGGAGCAACGCCCGCCGCCACGGCCACATCCTTCAGCATCTTGGCAAAACCGTCGCGCGTGAGGTGGCCTGAGCGGCCCGAGGAGGGAAACAGCCACGGCGCGCTCGCTTTTTTCCTCGGGATAAACTCCGCGCGCACCTCAAGATAGCGCTTGAGCGCTTTTTGCGCCGCCGCGCCCACGGGCACCATGCGCTCCTTCGATCCCTTGCCGCGCACGATCAGCATGGCGGGGTTGCGCGCCGCGGCGACCGGCAGCGCGACGAGTTCGGAAACCCGCAAACCCGAGGCGTAGAGCAGTTCCAGCAGCGCCGTCACCCGCGCGCCCTCGGGGCCCGATTGGCCGTGGGCGGCCTCGAGCAGTTCATCGACTTCTTTTTCGGTCAGGTACTTTGGGAGAGATTGCGGCAGACGGGGCGGGTCGAGGCCCGCCGACGGATCGTCGTCGCGCACGCCTTCGCGGTAGAGAAACTGGAAGAACTGCCGCGCGCTCGACAGCCGCCGCGCCATGGAGCGCGCGCTTTGCTTGGCCTTGTGCAGCGAGGCGAGATACCCGCGCAGGTCCTTGGTGTTCGCGCTCAGCGGCTTTTTGCGCAAGCCCTTGAGGTGCGTCTCAAGGTCTTGCAGATCGGCGTGATACGCCGCCAGCGTATGGGCCGACGCGCCGCGTTCGGCGGCCATCATCTCCAGGAACGCTTCAAGCTGGGCCGACGGCGCGGGTCGTTTGTTCGCGCGGGGCACGATCTGCTTAGAGTCCCGCCACCAGGGCCGCCTCGACGGCCAGCGCGCGCGCATCGACTTCGCGCCCGGCCATCATCAGGCTTTCGATCACCTTGGCCAACGTCACGGGCGAACCCATGTGCGGACCGGCTTCGCCCAAGGCTGCAAGTCCGAAGGCCGTGGTTTCGCCGCTGCGGCCATTGCGCGCGGCGAGCGAAAGGCCCTGCCACAGCGCCGGGGAAGGTGCCGCGACAGATGACATCGCGGGCGGCGCGACCATGACCGCGCGCCAGTCCTCCGCCGTCAGCGGTTCGCCCACGGCGGCGAGCAGATTTAGCAATGTTTGGCGCTGCTGCGCGTCGGCCGACGCGGGCAGCGTGGCCTGCCAGGCGCGGAGCGCGCGCGTCAACAACTCAGCCCGCCCGTCGCTGCGGCCCAGACGCTCCACCGCCCACAGACTGTCGGCAAGACCCGAGGCTTCCAAGCTGCCGCGCGCCATCTGCCGCACCAGTTCGGTCCATGCCTCCGCCTTGTCGGGCATGCCCGCGGCCAGCAGCCCGCGCGCCGCATGGCCCGCGAACCACACCAAGTCGGGCGTTGGGGCCAAATCGGCCAGCAGCGGCGCATACAGACGGCCGATGACGGTGAGATCAGGGCCCTTCTGGCCGCGGTCGGCGCGCGCCAGATCAATGGCCTTGGCCATGACTTCCGCGCGAGCCGCCGCGCTGTCTTGTTTGGTGGCCGTCTGGAACATCAGCACGCGGGCGCGCACGTTTTCCGACGTCGCTTCGGAGATTTGTTCAGGTTTGGCGTCCTGGCTGAGATCGAGGTCGAGATAGCGCGCGCGCAGCATGTCCGGGTCGAGCACGCCCGCAGCCACGGCGCGCTCCGACAGCACGATGCGCGTCTCTTGCGCCGCGCGCGCACGTTCTTTTTTCTGCGCGGCGGTGAGCTTTTCTTCCTCGGGCGGAGGCGCCGGCATCGCGGCCATGACGCGCAAGATCGTGGGATCACCGTCGCGCGCGACCGCATCGGGCAACACGCGGCCCGCCGCGCGCAGCATGACGAGTTCCAACACGGCCAAGCGTTGCGTGAGGACGGGTGCTGGCGTCTTCAAACCCTGCATCAGATCGGCGGCCCAGAAAAAGACCGGATCGTTCAAGCCTTCCTCGCGCAGCAACGACAGGCCCAGCTGCGCCGCGCTCGCCTGCTTGGCGACGAGCTGACAATAGACTAGCAGTTTCTGCCACTGGGTTTCGGGTTTGCGCGACAGCGCGGCCTGGCCCTCGGCGCAGGCTTTGTCGGTTTGCCCCGTGACCAAGAAGCCGTCGACGCGCTGGCGGATCAGCGCGGCAGTCAGACGATCCTGCGGCACGAGATCGAGAAGGTCGTTGACGTTGCCCCAATCGCCCATGGCGGCCAGCGCGGCAATGCGCGCTTCCAGCAGCCACGGCGCTTGCGGCGCGGCGGGGTCGTTGACCGCTTCGCCGGCCTCGTCGGGGGCGGTCAGTTCTGCGGCGGTGAGGTTGGCGCGCGGCTGACGCGCGGCGGGCAACAGCAGATTGTGCGCGAGGCTGCGCATCGCCGGAGAGGCCATGCGGCGGGGCATCTGTGCCAGCACCGCGCGCACGATCTCCGGGTCGCTGCCTTGCCACATGTCGTTGGGCAGCGCGCCGGAGGCTTCGTCGCGCAAGCCGACGCGCTCGGTGCCCAACTCCTCCAGCACGTTCTTGGCGATGGCGCGCGCGGCGAAGCTGCTCACGGGCGCGGACAACGGCGCGGCTTGACCCGCGGGCGGGGTCAGCGGCGTCGGCGCAGGGGTTTGCGCCAGCGCGACGCCGGATAAGAATAAAAACCCGAATGTGATCGAGCGCAGCACGACGCGCGGTCGGTTATTGGAAGCGCTCACTGGAAATGACTTTCTCCGTCGTCGCGGTCGGCGGGGGCATGTCCCACGTCGCCAGCACCGCCGCCCCGCCCAGAACGACCAAGGCCACCAGACCAAACAGAATCTTCAGCATCGCCGCCGCATCCCCGCTCGTTGGACGTTAACGCCCTGGCCCTTGAACCGAGCCCCGTCATCGATGCCCCTGAGACTACGCAACCGCCTGTGGAAAGTCCATGAAAGTCCTTGGTTTATCAGGCACTTTGTTGCATTGAGGTCACAGGATTCCACCCCCTGAAACCCGCCCCGCCATGGGCGGCAGGCCCCAAGCAGGCTAGATTGCAGCCCCTGCCCGCGGGCTTTATGTGATGAGGCCATGAACGACCAGCGCGACCCCTCCCCGGCCGGCCAGTTGCCCAAGACCATCGTTCTGGTGGGCCTGATGGGTGCCGGCAAAAGCTGCATCGGCCGCCGCCTGGCCGCGCGGCTGGACGTGCCCTTCGTCGATGCCGACTTTGAAATCGAGAAAGCCGCCGGACTGACCATCGCCGAGATTTTCGAGAAATACGGCGAGGCCTATTTCCGCGACGGCGAACGGCGTGTCATGACCCGGTTGCTACAGGGCGAGCCGTGCATTCTGGCTGCGGGCGGCGGCGCGTTCATGGACGCCGACACGCGCAAGCTGATCAAGGATAAGGCGCTGTCGCTGTGGCTGCGCGCCGAACTCGACACCCTGGTGGCGCGCACCAAGGGCCGTTCGCACCGCCCGCTGCTCAACAGCGGCGATCCGCGCGAAACCCTGCAGCAGCTCATGGACACGCGCTACCCGGTCTACGCCGAAGCCGACGTGGCGGTGGACACGGGGCTGGACAATCCCAACGTCACCGCCTCGCGCGCGCTCGACGCGCTGGAGAAGCACCTGGGCCGATCCCTGGACGCCGCGCCATGAGCCCCGACGGACACGGCGCAACCGGGCAGACGACCGTCAAGGTGGACTTGGGCGAGCGCGGCTACGACATCATCATCGGCGCGGGCCTGATCGCGCGCGCGGGCGAACTGATCGCGCCCGTTTTGAAACAGAAGCGCGTGTTCATCGTCACGGATTCCAACGTCGCGCCGCATTATCTGAAACCGCTGAGCGCGAGCCTCGGGCAACGCGGCATCGCGTCCGATCACGTCGTCGTCCCCGCCGGCGAAGCGACAAAGAGCTTTGATCATCTCGCCCACGTGCTCGACGCCATGCTGGCGGCGAAATGTGAACGCAAGACCATGATCGTGGCGCTCGGCGGCGGTGTGGTCGGCGACTTGGCGGGCTTCGCCGCGTCGATTTTGCTGCGCGGCGTGGACTTCGTGCAGATCCCGACCACTTTGTTGTCGCAGGTCGACAGTTCCGTCGGCGGCAAGACCGGGATCAACACGCGTGCGGGTAAAAATCTCGTCGGCAGCTTTCATCAACCGCGTCTGGTCTTGGCCGACATCGACACGCTGGCCACGCTGCCGCGCCGCGAGGTGCTGGCGGGTTACGCCGAGGTGGCCAAGTACGGACTGATCGAGGATGCGGCCTTCTTCGCCTGGCTGGAGGGCAACGCGCAAGCCGCCTTGGATTTATCCCGCGCCGACAAAACGGCGCTGGTCCACGCCATCGCCGCCAGTTGCCGCGCCAAGGCCAAGATCGTCGGCGCGGACGAAAAAGAAGCCGGTGTGCGCGCGCTGCTCAACTTGGGCCACACCTTCGGCCACGCGCTAGAGGCCGAAATGGGCTACGGCGAGGGCTTGTTGCACGGCGAGGCCGTGGCCATCGGCATGGTGCTGGCGTTCGATCTCTCCGCGCGCCTGGGCCTATGCCCCGCCGCCGACGCCGCGCGCGCCAAGGCGCATCTGGTCAAGCTCGGATTACCGGTGAGCCCGCCCAAAGCCGGCCCCAAGGGCGCGATCACACCCGACAAACTCATCGCGCACATGGCCGTGGACAAGAAAGTCCAGGACGGCGCCGTCACCTTCATCCTGGCGCGCGGCATCGGCCAAGCGTTCATCACCAACGACGTACCCCCGGACGCCTTGACCGCCGTGCTGGCCGACGCGCTCAGCTGACATTTCCAAACCGGAAACCGCATCATGATCGTCATCATCGCCACGATTTTCGTCCTTATGATGTTTTCGGCGTTCTTCTCGGCCAGCGAGACGGCGTTGACGGCCGCCTCCAAGCCGCTGATGCATCAACTGCGCGAAGGCGGCGACAAGCGCGCGGCCACGGTGATGAGGCTGCTCGACCACCGCGAGCGGCTGATCTCGACCATCCTGATCGGCAACAACATCGTCAACATTCTGGCCTCGGCGTTGGCGACGAGCATTTTGATCGAGATGTTCGGCGACGAGGGCGTGGCCTACGCCACCGCCATCATGACGGTGCTGATCGTCGTCTATTGCGAGGTGCTGCCCAAGACCTACGCCCTGCTGCACACCACCGCCGCGGCGCTGCGCGCGGCGGGCGTCATGTCGGCGCTGGTGGTGCTGTTCAGCCCCTTCAACCGCGTCATCGCCGTGATCGTCGGCGGCTCGCTGAAGCTGTTCGGCGTCTCGACCGACGGCGCGCGAACCGCGCAGCAGATCCTCTCCGAACTGCGCGGCACCATCGAATTGCAGATGTCCGAGAGTGGCGTGAGGGAGGAGGTCAAGCACGAACGCGCCATGCTGCGCAGCGTGCTCGACCTCACCGGCGTCGAGGTGGGCGAGATCATCGTGCACCGGAAAAAAGTCGTGACCATCGACGCCGACCTGCCCATCGCCGACATCATCGAGCAGGTCGCCGCCAGCCCCTATTCGCGCATTCCGCTGTGGCGCGACCAGCCCGACAACATCGTCGGCGTGCTGCACGCCAAGAACCTGCTGCGCGCGATCGAGTCCGCCGACGGCAAGACGGACCGCGTCGATGTCGTGGCCCTGGCCACGCCGCCGTGGTTCATCCCCAACACGACCAAGCTGCTCGATCAGATGAACGCCTTCCGCGCTCGGCGCGAGCATTTCGCCATCGTCGTGGACGAATACGGCGCGTTGATGGGCGTCGTCACGCTCGAGGACATCATCGAGGAAATCGTCGGCGACATCCGCGACGAACACGACGTGCCCGTGGCCGGCGTGCGGCCCCAGGCGGACGGATCGTACCTGATCGACGGCAGCGTGACGCTGCGCGACCTCAACCGCGAACTGGACTGGGGCCTGCCCGACGACAAGGCCAACACCGTCGCGGGCCTGGTGCTGCACGAATCGCGCATGATCCCCGAGCCGGGGCAAAAGTTCCTGTTTCACGGGTTCCGCTTTGAAGTCCTGCGCCGCCAGCGCAATCAGCTCACGCTGGTCAAGGTCGCGCCTTGGCGCTCGGCGGCCAGGGCCGATAAAGCCGCCTAATCAATGCGTTACGCAATCTCTTGACCGCCGCGCGCAGCGGCGCGCACACTCGTTCATGCTTGCGGGGTCTTTGCGATCCCATGTGCACGTTTCGGGATCGATTGCCCCCGCCCAATGTCATGGGTAGGGAGTGTCGTGATGTCTCGTAAGATCGTCCCGGACGTAATCAGTGGACAAACCGTCCAAAAAGTCAGCCCCAGCGAAACGGTGCGCGCCACCGCGCGCATGATGAAAGAGAAGAAGATCGCCGCCGTGGTGGTGATGGACAACCACCGGCTGGTGGGGATCATCACCGAGCGCGACATGACCACGCGGGTGATCGCCGCAGGCTTAAATCCTGAGACGACCGTGGCCCGCGACATCATGACCGCCAACCCCGACACGCTAGGTCCCGATGACGAAGCCGCACAGGCCATCCGCCTGATGCGCGAGCGCAATTACCGCCATTTGCCGGTCGTGCAGGGCGCAACCGTGGTGGGCATGGTCTCGGTGCGCGATCTTTACGCGGTCTACAACACCGAACTGGAGCAGGACTTGAAGGACCGCAACGCCTTCATTTACGGCGAGAACTACGGGACAGCGTGAAATCCGCCGTCTGCTCGGCGGTTCCTGCATGACCGCCACTCCGAATTCGCTCTACCCGGAGGCTTGATTCTCACCTACATGAGGGCGGTCAGCATTGTCCGGACCCGTTCTCATGCCGCTACCTCCCGCCGTCGCCGAGCGAAAACTGCTGCACACCCGCACCGTCAAATGCGAGGGCTATGAGCGCGCCGACGGGCTGTGGGAAGTCGACGGCTGGATGACCGACATCAAGAGCTACAGCTTTCCCAACCGCGACCGGGGCGAAGTGCCCGTGGGCGAGCCGCTGCACGGCATGGGCCTGCGCATCACTTACGACGAACGCATGACGATTCACGACGCGGTGGCGGTGACCGACTTCTCGCCCTTCCGCATCTGCCCCGACATCACGCCGACCTTCAAGGGCCTGGTGGGCCTGCGCATGACGCCGGGCTTCACCAAAACAGTGAAGGACAAATTCGGCGGCGTACAGGGCTGCGTGCACTTGGTGGAACTGCTGGGCCCGATCGCCACCACGGCGTTTCAGACCATCGCCGGCAAGCGTTTCGCCAAGCTGACCGAGAGCCGCAAAGAAATTAAGGTCAAACCGCCGCTGATCGACACGTGTCATGCGTGGGATGCGCGCGGCCCCATCGTCGAGCGCGAGATGCCGCAGTTCTTCACCGGACCAAAAACCTAGTTTTCTCCGGGCGCGCGCAGGACGAGCTCGAGCGCGTGGATGCGCTCCTTCAATTCATCGGCCAGCAGGCCATAGACCAGTCTTTGTCTTTCGACGCGCGATTTACCCGCGAACGCCGCCGAGACGACGCTGACTTTGAAATGCGTCTCGCCTTTGCCGTCGGGATTGTCGCCGGTGTGACCGGCGTGACGGTGGGAGTCGTCGTGAATGTCGAGCGTGACGGGCTGCAATGACGCGCTCAGCTTGGCGGCGACGCGGTCGCGGTACTGGCCCATAGTCGGACTTTCATTGAATGGCGTTGAGACGTGTCGAAACATAAATCGGGGAAAGAAACAAGATTGGAAGCGCAACAGGCGCGGCGGATAGTCCGGCCATGACACGCATGCGCGCGGAAACAACCCAGACGGCCACGGCGCAAGGTGCCTGCACCTGCGCCTGGGCGGGCTGTGATGCGCCGGGCGTCTATAAGGCGCCCAAGGACCGCTCGCTGTCCCATTACGTCATGTTCTGCCTGGATCACGTGCGCGCCTACAACGCCAAGTGGGATTTCCACATCCATATGTCGCCCGACGACATCGAGGCGGAAATCCGCCGCATGGTGACGTGGGACCGCCCCACATGGCCGATCGGGCAACCGGGCCCCGCCAAGGCGCGCGCCTGGACGCCGCACGGCCTGCATGATCCGCTGGATTTGGGCGACGGCACGGCCTTCGACATCAAGCGGCGCAAGCAAACGCAGGCGCAATCCTGGGCCGAGGCGCAAGGTTTCAAGGCCGAGGAGCGCAAGGCGCTCCGCGTCTTGGACATCGACGGACCGTTCACTTTAGCTGAGCTGAAACGGCGCTATAAAGAACTGGTGAAGCAACATCATCCCGACACCAACGGCGGCAGCCGCGAGGCCGAAGCGCGCATGAAGGCGATCAACGCCGCGCATCAAACCCTCCTCGCCGCGATGAAGCGCGTATCGACATAAGGAAGAGCCGTCATCGACCTGCGCCTGAAAGACAAAGTCGCGATCATCACCGGCGCCAGCCGCGGGCTGGGCGCGGCGTCCGCGCGTCTGCTCGCCGCCGAAGGCGCCAAGCTGGTGCTGGCCGCGCGCAGCCAAGCCGATCTCGATAAGCTCGCCGCCGAGCTTCACGGCCAACACGGCACCCAGTCGATCACGGTGCCGGCCGATCTGACTCAAGAAGCATCGGCGGACGGCGTCGTGAAAAAAGCCGTCGAGACCTTCGGGCGCATCGACGTGCTGATCAACTCGGCAGGCGCGTCGCAGGGCGGGCTATTCTGGGACATCGCCGACAAGATCTGGCAGGAAAGCTTCGATTTGAAGGTCATGGGCACGATCCGCATGATGCGCGCGGTACTGCCGATCATGATCGCGCAAAAGTACGGCCGCATCGTCAACATCGTCGGCAATACCGGATTGCAGCCCTCGCCGCGACTGCTGCCGGGTGCTGCGGCCAACGCAGCACTGCTGGCGGTCACGCGCGGCGTGGGCGAGGAAGCCGCGCCGCATGGCGTGTCGATCAATGCGGTCAACCCGGGACCGACCAAGACCGAGCGCTGGGACACGTTGATGAACCGCCTGGCGCAATCCTCGGGGCGCACCATCGCCGACGTCGAGAAGGACTACACCAGCCAGATTCCCCTGGGCAAACTGGCCGAACCCGCCGACATCGCCGCGCTGATCGTGTTCCTGGCCTCGGACCGCGCGGCCAACATGATCGGCACGTCGGTCACGGCCGACGGCGGCTGGACCAAGGCCATCGGCTAGCGCCGCCGTCTTTCAATTTCCTCAATGAAATCAGGCGCAAAGCCGCATTGCCCCGGCGCGCGCGGGCGTGTCATAAACGCGCACATATTGCGTTTGGAGTTGACCCATGACCAAGAAGTCCGAGACCTCGCGCGGGGATTTGGGCGTGCGCCTGCCTGACCGCCAGGTCTCGGTGCGCGACGTTTTCGGCCTCGACATCGACATGAAGGTGCCCGCGTTTTCCGAGCGCGACGAACACGTGCCCGACGTCGACAAGGCCTACCGCTTCGACCACGACACCACGCTGGCGATCCTGGCGGGTTTTGCGCACAACCGGCGCGTCCTGATTCAGGGCTATCACGGCACCGGAAAATCCACGCACATCGAACAGGTGGCCGCGCGGCTGAACTGGCCGTGCCTGCGCATCAACCTCGACAGCCACATCAGCCGCATCGATTTGATCGGCAAGGACGCCATCGTCATCCGCGACGGCGCGCAGGTGACCGAGTTCCGCGAAGGCTTGCTGCCGTGGGCATTGCAGCACGCGGTGGCCTTGGTGTTCGACGAGTACGACGCCGGGCGGCCCGACGTGATGTTTGTGATCCAGCGCGTGCTGGAAGTGGAAGGCAAGCTGACGCTGCTCGACCAGAACAAGGTTATTCGTCCGCATCCGGCGTTTCGTTTGTTCGCCACGGCCAACACGGTGGGCTTAGGGGATACGACCGGGCTTTATCACGGCACGCAACAGATCAACCAGGGCCAGATGGACCGCTGGAACATCGTCGCCATGCTTAACTACCTGGAGCACGACGCGGAGACCAACATCGTCCTGTCGAAGGTCTCGGGCTACAACACCAAAGACGGCAAAAAAACCATCTCGGCCATGGTCGATGTGGCCGACTTGACGCGCCAGGGCTTCATGGCGGGCGACATCTCCACCGTTATGTCGCCGCGCACCGTCATCAGCTGGGCGGAGAACAACTCGATCTTCAAGGATGTGGGCTATTCGTTCCGCGTCACCTTCCTGAACAAGTGCGACGAGACCGAGCGCGCGACCATCGCTGAGTACTATCAGCGTTGTTTCGGCCAGGACATCGCGGGCGCGGCCGTTGAAGCTGCATAATTTCACGTGGCACCTAACCCATACCAAAGCTACCCGGACCGCGGGGCCTCCAAGACCGAAGCCTTCAAGACCGCTACGGCCGCAGCGGTGAAGGCGATCTCGGGCCGCGAGGACGCCAACGTCGTCTTCACGCCCATCGCGAACAATCAAAAATTCGGGGCCGGCCCCGCGGGCGAAGTGCGTCTGCCGCTGCCGCCGCAAAAATTAAGCAAAGAGAACGTGGTGCGGCTGCGCGGCGCGGCCGACGCCATGGCCTTGCGGTTGAAGCACCACAACGCAGCGGTTCATTCGCGCCGCATGCCGACCGGCAAAGACGCCATCGACGCCTACAACGCCATGGAGCAGACCCGCGCCGAGGCGCTGGGTGTCGCGCAGTTCCAGGGCGTGGCGCAGAACATCGGCACGGCGCTGGAGCAACGTCTGACGCTGGAAGGCTACGCCATGGCGCGGCAGTTCTTCCAAATCCAGATGGGTGATGCGCTGAAGGTGCTGATCCACGAGCGCTGTGGCGGCTTCGAGCTGGGCCCGACGTGCAAGCATGTGCTTGATATCGTCGAGACCGAGTACGGTGCGAAGCTCGATAAACTTTTAGATGGATTGAAGGCCGCATTGGGCGACCAGCGCGCCTACGCCGACATCGAACGCAAGATCATCGAGACGCTGGAGCTGGAGAAGGACGACGGCGGGCGCGAGCTGGACGAAGAAGAGTCCGAAGCCGGCGATGAGTCCGAGAAGAACGCCGAGGAAAAGGAATCCGAATCCGATCAGGAAAAGGACCAGGAGTCCGCCAGCGGCCAAAGCGAAAGCCAAGCCGGCACCGAAGAGGCCGAGGGCGAAGCCGCCCAGGACGACCAGGAAAGCCAGACGGCCTCGATGTTGGAGTCCGCCATGGAGCCCGGCTCGGACGGCAAGCAGATGCGTCCCAAGCCCGGCCACAACACCGCCCAGGGTCAGGCGCGCTATAAAATCTACAGCACGCAATACGACCAGGTGGAGGACGCCGCCAACCTGTGTGATGCGGAGGAAATGGCGCGACTGAGATTGCAGCTCGACCGTCAATTGGCGCATCTGCAAGGCGTCGTCTCTCGGCTGGCCAACCGTCTGCAACGCAAACTCATGGCGCAGCAGCAGCGCAGTTGGGACTTCGACCTGGAAGAAGGTCTTCTCGATGCGAGCAGGCTTGCGCGCATCGTCGCCAACCCCACACATTCATTATCGTTCAAGCGCGAGAAGGAGATGACCTTCCGCGACACCGTCGTCTCGCTGCTGATCGACAACTCCGGCTCCATGCGCGGGCGGCCCATCACCATCGCGGCCATGACCGCCGATATTCTGGCGCGCACGCTGGAACGCTGCGGCGTGAAGGTGGAGATTCTGGGCTTCACCACCAGCCAGTGGAAAGGCGGCCAGGCGCGCAAGCACTGGGCCGAACACGGCAAGCCCGCCAACCCCGGACGCCTGAACGACCTGCGCCACATCATCTATAAGGCCGCGGACTCGCCCTGGCGGCGGGCGCGTCGGAACCTAGGCCTGATGCTGCGCGAGGGAATCTTGAAGGAAAACATCGACGGCGAGGCCCTGGCCTGGGCCCACAACCGGCTGATCGCGCGCCACGAACAGCGGCGCATCCTGATGGTCATTTCCGACGGCGCGCCGGTGGATGATTCGACGCTGTCGGTCAACCCCGGCAACTACTTAGAACAGCACCTGCGCGACGTCATCGCCTACATCGAGAATTATTCGCCGGTGCAACTGCTGGCCATCGGCATCGGCCACGACGTGACGCGCTACTACCGCCGCGCCGTGACGCTGATGGACGCCGATGAACTGGGCGGCGCGGTGATGGCCGAACTCACTGAACTGTTCGAAGAAGACTCGCGGCTCGCGATGTCCTACCGGGCACCGGCGGTGGCTTAAGGAGCATTTCCCCGAGAAGTGGACTTCCACTTGGCGTGGGAAATGCGGCCAAAAAAGAGTCTAAGCCGCTTTCTTCGTTTCCTGTTCGCCCATCAGCAGCGCGCGGTCCTCGGCGAAGGCGGCGGAAATGAAGTCGTATACCGCGCGGATGCGGGCGCTGCGGCGCACGTCGGGGTGCGTCACCAGCCAGACTTCCAATTTATGCTGGAAGTAACGCGGCATCAGGCGCACCAGTTCCGGCAGGGCATCGGCCAGGAAGCAGTCGTGCACGCCGAGCCCGATCCCGCTGCGGGTCGCTGCGAGCTGGCCCAGGAAGCTATTCGAGCGGTGGATGATCTTGTCGCGCTCGAAATGGCTTTCCAGCGACTGAACCGCTGGGTTGCAGCCCATGCCTTCCTCGAAGCCCACCAGGATGTGCTTCTTCAAGTCTTCGGCGCGCTCGGGCGTTCCATGTTCCTTCAGGTAGGCGCGCGAGCCGTACAGTCCCATGACGACATCCCCGACATGCTTGGCGATCAGGTCGGGCTGCTGCGGGCGGAACATGCGCACGGCGATGTCGGCCTCGCGCCGCACCAGATCGACGGCGCGGTTGTCGACCAGAATTTCCACGCACAGGCCAGGATGAAGTTGATGGAAGGTGGCGAGCTTTTGCGGCAGCCACATCGTGCCCAAACCCTCGGTCAGCGAAATCCGCACCAGGCCCGTCAGCGTTTGCTGCGCGGCGTCCGCCGTGCGCTCGATAGCCAGCGCTTCGGTCTCCACGCGCCGGGCCCCTTCCAGCACCGCCTCGCCGTCGTCGGTGAGCAACAGGCCGCGCGGCGTGCGCACGAATAGCCGCGCGCCCAGTTGCTCCTCAAGGGCGGCGATGCGCCGGCTCAGCGTGGGCTGGCTGATGTTCAGGGTCTGGGCGGCGCGCGACAGGCTGCCGGTCTTGGCCACGGCCAGAAAATCGCGCAGCGCACTCCAATCGAGGTCGGACATGGGAATTCCTTAAGCTATTCGTTTTCTATGCAGCTCATATACATCCAACCCATCTACTATGCATATTATTTTTATCCTACCTTTGCGCCCAACGCTGAGGTTCAGCGGTTGGAGGCACCCATGCTACGGATCGATAATTCCTTGAATATCATCGTGTTGGCGCTTGTTCTGGCGGTGTCTTTCGCCGCCGTGGGCATGGCCCAACCCGCCGAAGCAAGGCCGGTTCAATGGCTGCCGGCGGAAAACTCCATCGCCACGGCCCAATCCACCACTGCCCTGGTTCAGGGCCACCCGGCCCGGGCCGTCGCCGCAGCCGAGCGCGCGCTGGGCCATTCCGAAGGGTACGACCGCGTGGTCGCGCTGCATAATCTTTGCGTGGCGCTGTTGCGCCAGGGCGCGACTGAACGCGCTGCGCCGCATTGTGACGAGGCGATGAAAGCCGCCGCAGCCCTGCCGCAGCGTTTCGACGGCCGCGCGGTCTCGGAGATCGTTTTCGCCAACATCGCGCGCGAGCGCAACGGCCGCGCCGCCGCCCGCGTGGCGCAATCCAACCGATAGGAGTGCAGATGCCAAGCGTTTCCGTCACCCGTTTGAGATTGCGCTCGGCCTGGTTTCTACCGGGGTTTATTATTCATACAGTTCCATCCGGCGCACAGTCCAAGCGCGCCGAGGGCTGCTTGGATGTGAAGTTACGTCGGGGCCCGGACGGCTCGTTCTGGACCATGACCCTGTGGCGCGACGTGGAAGCCATGCGCGCGTTCATGCTGTCGGGCGCGCACCGCAAGGCCATGCCGAATCTGGTGAAGTGGTGCGACGAGGCCGCCACCACGCGCTTTGAGTGGAACGAGGACAAGCTGCCCGGCTGGGACGAAGCCGAGCGGCGCTTGGCCGCCACCGGCAAGATGTCGCCGGTCAAGCACCCCAGCCCCGCGCAGGCCGCCGGAAAACCATTGGGTGAAGCCGGCGAACGCAGCGCCGCGCTGGCAGTTACATCTGCGACGTCTTAAGCTGCCGCCATGCTGGAGATGACCTTCACCCAATCGTTGATTTTCCTGCCGTTGCTGGCGGTCGTGGCGCTGACCGTCGTCGGCTTCATCCGGCTGGCCTATGTGCGCGTGAAGGTGAGCCGGGCGCGCGTCGTGCCGCTGAAATATTACGTGGCGTTTCAAAACGGCACGGAACCCGAGCATGTCGTGGTGGCGCAGCGCCATTACGCCAACTTGTTTGAAGCGCCGGTGCTGTTTTACGTCGCCTGCGTGACGGCCTTCGCGTTGGACGCCGTAACGCCCGCCATGTATTTCACCGCCTGGGCCTATGCGATCTTGCGCATCGGCCAAAGCACCATCCACCTGACGTACAACAACGTCCGTCACCGGGCCTATGCGTTCCTGTTGGGTTGGATCGCATTAGCGGCGGTGTGGGCGCAGATCGCGGCTGCCGTGTTCCGCGCCGTGGCATAAAAAAACCCGCCGGTTTTGGCGGGTTTTTCCATTTCATCCAGGACTTCTTTAGGCCGCCACTTGCGCGGCCTTGGCCTTTTTCACGCGGCGCTTGAGGGTCAGCGCCTTGGGCTCGAGCTTCGCATCCGGCGTGGACAGCAGGAACGCATCGATTCCGCCGCGCTTTTCGACCGTGCGCAGACCGTGCGAGGTCAGGCGCAGGCGCACCTTCACGCGCAAAGAATCGCTCAGCATGGTCACGGCATGCAGGTTCGGCAGGAACCGGCGGCGGGTCTTGTTGTTGGCGTGGCTGACGTTATTGCCAGACTGAACGCCTCGACCGGAGGCGGCGCAACGGCGTGCCATAGGAACCCTCATATCTCTTGGATCGGCAGGCCCTGTGGCCCGCCCATGGAAGGCGCGGTTTTTACCGGCCCCCCTGCCCGCCGTCAAGGTGAAAGCGCGCCGATATGGCTGCAAAACAGGGCGAAAACACCATGCTTTTCAGCGCTTTATCACCAGCTTCTTAACTCCTGGCTGGGCCACCAGGGGCTTTTGCTCCAAAAGGTCGCGTAAGCCCGCCAAAATCAGGTATCGGCGGTCGCGGTGATTCATCAGTTTTCGCAAGTCCCGATGAGCCTGGTGAACACCCAAAAGCCGGCGCATGGAGTCCACGTCGTTGGGATTGGGCGGCTTTTCCTTCAGTTGCGCCAGTACTTCGTCCACGACGCCGCGCACGCCGGGCGCATTGCTGCGGTACAACGCCATCGCCTCGGTGATCAGCGCCGCGCGCTGCGAGGGCGGCAGCAGGCTTTTATGTTGTGACTTCGGTTTGGGAGCGGCTTTGGCTTTCACGCCCAGCGCGCCGAGGATGGTCTTCTTGAACGAGGGCATCAGGCGTCTGGCGGCACGGCGTTGGCGTCCGCGGCCTTGAACAGCAGATAGCCCCGGCCGATGGACCCTTCTTCGAGGGTCTCGAGCGCCAGCTTGTCGTCGGCCAAGGCCGCGGCAAGGCGTTCAAAGCGGCGCACGAAACCCGAGACCGCGGCCCGCGCCACACCATCGCGCGCCAGCGCCTCGCCCATGCGCTGACCCAGGTCCGGGTGTTCACCCGCGAAATTCAGAAACGGCTGAACGAACGCACCGATGTCGCCGGAGCCGAAGCGCGCCCATGCGACATCCACCGTGTCGGGCTTGAGGATGCCCAGACGCTCGGCCACCACGGCGGCCTGCGCGGCCAGGTCTTGCAGCGCCAAGCGGCGCGTATCGGCCGAGAGCGAGCGTTTAAGCTGCGCCTCCATTTCCAGCATGGCGCGGGATTGCACTTCGGCCTGCTGCAGGCTTTGACGCGATTGCAAGGTCATCTCGAGCAATCTTCGCCTCAGATCAGTCAGCTCGCCGCGTTGGCCCAGCACGGCGACCACCAGCCACAGCCCCACCAGCGGCGCGGTGATGGCCGTGAGCAACACGGAGAGTTCGCCGATGGGCAGCGCCATCACCGACGGCACTCCGATGCGCGACAGATAGGCCAGCACGAACACCACCCACGCGGTGCTGAGCGTGACCACGACGATGAACGGCGCGCGGGCGCGAAGTTCCGACAATGGATCGTTGGACACAGGCGCGGTCATCTGATTCACCCAAGCAGCGGGCACGCTCTCGAATTTTGAATGCGGTGCGACTATACCGTGAGCGGAATCGCCCCGTCCATGACTCAAGCCCCCACACCCTTAACCACACCATGAGCCTGCTCGACCACATCCGCCGCTGCAACGCCCGCGATCTGGCGGGCTACGTTCCGTTCATGATCGACGGCGAACGGCTGGGGTTCATCACCCCGGCCCGCGCAGCTATCCTGGCGGGCCATCCAAACGTGTTTGACGTTCATGCCGCGCAGGTCGGGTTTGCGGCACCGCTCGATACGCCTGAAAAGCGCACGGCTGCTCTATCAGCCGTCGCCGACGATCTGGCGGCCACGGGCGCGTTCTTTCCACGCAAGGGCGAGGTCTATGCCGTGCGCAACGACTGGCACGATCAGCCGCGCTGCTTCGTCGACCGCGCGTTAATCCCGGCCTTCGGCTTTCGCGCCTACGGCGTGCACATCAACGGCACTGTGCGCGCGGCCTCGGGCCTACAGCTGTGGATCGGCACGCGCGCCATGACGTGCAGCGTCGAGCCGGGCAAGCGCGACAACATGGTGGCCGGCGGCCAGCCCGCGCACCTGAGCCTGATGGACAACATCATCAAGGAATGCGCCGAGGAAGCGGGCTTGCCTGAAGCCGTCGCACGCACCGCGCGACCCGTCGGCGTGCTGACCTACTGCTTCGATGCGCCCGAGGGCCTGAAAGTCGACACGCTGTTCTGCTACGACCTCGACATGACCGGCCGTGATGCCCCGCGCAACACCGACGGCGAGATCACAGGCTTTGAGTTGATGCCGGTAACGGAGGCTTTAAGGCTGATCGCGGACTCCTCGGCGTTCAAATTCAACGTGAACCTGGTGATTATCGACTTCGCGGTCCGATATGGCCTAATCAACCCTGACGTTGAGAGGGACTATCAAACAATCGTCGCCGGACTCCATCAAAGCCCGTAGCATTTACATTCTGAATCAAAGGCTTAGGTAATTTTTAAGGCCGCGTTGGTTGACTTGGCGGGCCGTGTTGGGCATTGATGCGCCCGGTTAGGACCCTCACGCACACCATGCATTTTCTCGACTTTGAAAAGCCCATCGCCGAGCTGGAAGGCAAGATCGCCGAGTTGCGGCACTTATCTGATTCGGACGGCATGAACATCGCCGAGGAAGTCGGCCGCTTGCAGGCGAAGGTCGAGCGCGACCTGACCTCGACCTACGCCAAGCTGACGCCCTGGCAGAAAACGCAAGTGGCCCGCCATCCCGACCGGCCGCATGCCGCGGACTACATCAAGGCGCTGGTGGACGACTACATGCCGCTGGCCGGAGACCGCCTCTACGGCGAGGACTCCGCCGTGGTCGGCGGCCTGGGCCGCATCAAGGGTCGCAGCGTCATGATCATCGGCCTGGAGAAGGGCCGCGACACCGAGACGCGCATCAAGCACAATTTCGGCATGGCGCGGCCCGAAGGATACCGCAAGGCCCGCCGCTTGATGCAGTTGGCCGATCAGTTCGGCATCCCGATCATCACCCTGGTCGACACCGCCGGCGCCTACCCCGGCGTGGGCGCGGAAGAACGCGGCCAGGCGGAAGCCATCGCGCGCTGCATTCAGACGTGCCTTGATGTGCGCGTACCGCTGATCGCCATCATCATCGGCGAAGGCGGTTCGGGTGGGGCCATCGCGCTGGCCACCGGCAACGTGGTGCTGATGCTGGAGCACTCCATCTACTCGGTGATTTCGCCCGAGGGCTGCGCGTCGATTTTGTGGCGCGACGGCGAACAGGCCAAGACCGCCGCCGAGGCGCTGAAACTCACCGCGCAGGATTTGGAAAAGCTGGGTGTGATCGACGGCATCGTCCATGAACCCACGGGCGGGGCGCACCGCGCACCCGAAGCTGCGGTGTCGGCCGTGCGCGATGCCATCGAAACGCAACTGAACCAACTGGTCAAAATCGACGCCGGGCAATTGCGCGCGCGGCGCCGCGACAAGTTCGCGACCATGGGCCGCAACGCGCTGGCCTAGTCTTTCTCGGTTCTCCTTCTGCCGCGCCGGTGGGATGACACCGGCTCTTGCGGCGCTCGGAGACCTTTCATGTTCGATCTGCTGTCTGATTTCGCGAAGGGCCTGGTGATCGGCGTGTCCATCGCGGCACCCGTGGGGCCCATCGGCGTCTTGTGCATCCGCACCACCTTGACCCAGGGCATGACGGCAGGATTCGTCACCGGGCTGGGCGCGGCGACTGCCGATGCGATTTACGCGGCCCTTGGGGCCTTCGGCATCGGAGCTGTGACGCTGCTGCTGAACAGCGCCGGGGCCTCGCTCAGGGTCATCGGCATCATCGTGCTGCTGTGGATCGCCTGGAGCACGTGGCGGCAGACGCCCACGGGCGAATCATCTCTTCAGGCCGCGCCGTCGTTAGGGATGGCGTTCATCGGCACCTGCGGGCTGACATTGACCAATCCCATGACCATTCTGTCGTTCGCAGCGATCTTCGCCGGCGCGGGACTGTCGGGCGGCGCGCGCGAAAACATCACAATCCATGCCGCCGTGCTGGTGGCGGGCACGTTCGTCGGGTCGATGGCGTGGTGGCTGATCTTAAGCGGATCGGTCGCGGCGTTCCGATCCAAGGTCGGACCCCGCGCGCTGGGTCTGATCAACAAAGTTTCGGCGCTGGTGCTGCTGGGCTTCGCCGCCTGGATGGCGGTGCAAGTCGCCTCAGGTTAAACCGCCAGCGCACTCACGCCGGGCAAGTCCTTGCCTTCGAGCCATTCCAGGAACGCCCCGCCGGCGCTGGAGACATACGTAAAGTCGTCCGTCACGCCCGCGGCATTGAGCGCGGCCACGGTGTCTCCGCCGCCGGCGATGGACACCAGCGCGCCTTGCCTGGTCAATTCCGCCGCCGCCTTGGCGATGGTCAGCGTGCCCTCGTCGAAGGGTTTGGTCTCGAACGCGCCGACGGGACCGTTCCACAGCAGCGTCTTACAGCCGCCGAGTTGCGCGGCCACGGTTTTGGCGCTCGCCGGGCCGATGTCGAGGATCATCTGTCCGGGCGGAATGGCGTCGATGGTGGTCACGGTGTTGGCCACGCCGGGCTTCAAGGCGTCCGCGATCACCACGTCCTGCGGCAGGATGATCTGACAACCCAGCGCCGTGGCTTTGGTAAGCACTTGGCGCGCGGTTTCGGTCAGGTCGCGCTCGCACAGCGAGTTGCCCACATCCACGCCCTGCGCGTGCAGAAATGTATTCGCCATGCCGCCGCCGATGACCAGCTTGTTCACCTTGGCGACAAGATTGAGCAGCAGGTCGAGCTTGGTGGAAACTTTCGAGCCGCCGACGATGGCCATGACCGGCTTCTTCGGGTTTTCCAATGCGGCAGCCAGCGCGTCGAGTTCGGCCTGCATCTGCAATCCAGCGTAGGCCGGTAACAGGCGCGCGATCGCCTCGGTCGAGGCGTGGGCGCGGTGCGCGGCGGAAAAAGCGTCGTTGACGTAAATGTCGCCCAGCGCCGCCAACTCTTTGGCGAAGGCCGTATCGTTGGCCTCTTCACCTTTGTGATAGCGCAAGTTTTCCAGCACCGCGATGTCGCCGTCGCTCAGGGCATTCACCACCTTCGCGGCGGATGCGCCGATGCAATCATCGGCGAAGGGCACGGCACGGCCCAGCAGCTTGGCCAACGCCGCCGCCACGGGCTTGAGCGACATTTCCGGCACGCGCTTGCCCTTGGGACGGTCGAAGTGCGACAGCACAATCACCTTCGCGCCCTTGTCGGTCAGGGCCTTCAGCGTCGGCAGCAGCCGCTCCAGCCGCGTCGCATCCGTGACACGGCCGTCCTTCATCGGCACGTTGAGGTCGGCGCGGACGAGAACGCGTTGTCCGGCGACGGTGGCCTGGTCGAGGGTCTTGAACTGCGGCATCGTGCTTCGATTACAGCAGCTTGCCCATGGCGTTGAGGGTGTCGAGCATGCGGTTGGAGAAGCCCCACTCGTTGTCGTACCAGCTCAGCACGCGCGCGAAGTTCTTTTCGAGAACTTTCGTCTGTGTGGCGTCGAACACGGAACTATGCGGGTTGTGGTTGAAGTCCACCGACACCAGCGGCAGCGTGTTGACGCCCAAGATGCCCTTCAATTCGCCGCCCGCCGCCGCCGTCATGGCGGCGTTGATGTCGGCTTCGGTGACGTCCTTGGCCAGTACGCACTTGAAATCCACCACCGAGACATTGGGGGTGGGCACGCGCAAAGAGGTGCCGTCCAGCTTGCCCTTGAGTTCGGGCAGCACTTCGCCCACGGCTTTGGCCGCACCGGTCGAGGTGGGAATGATGCTGAGCGCGGCGGCTCGCGCGCGGCGCGGGTCCTTGTGCAGGGTATCGACGGTCGATTGATCGCCGGTGTAGGCGTGGATCGTGGTCATGTAGCCGTGCTTCACGCCGAAGTGCTTGTGCATAATATATGCGACCGGCGCGAGGCAGTTGGTGGTGCACGAGGCGTTGGAGACGACGATGTGCGAATTGGTCAGCTTGTGGTGGTTGACTCCGTAAACCACGGTCAGATCCGCACCCGCCGAAGGGGCCGACACCAGTACGCGCTTGGCGCCCGCACCGATGTGAACTTGCGCCTTGTCCTTGTCGGAGAAAATTCCGGTGCACTCGGCAACGATGTCGACCTTTAAATCTTTCCACGGCAGCTTGGTGGGGTCCTTTTCCTTCAACACCTTGAACTGCCGCCCGGCGACCGCAAGCATGTCGCCTTCCACCGCCACGTCGGCGGGCAGCGGGCCGTGAACGGAGTCCCACTTGAGCAAGTGGGCGTTGGCGTCGGGCGCGCCCAGGTCGTTGATGGCGACGACCTCGATGTCGGTGCGTTTGGACTCGATCAGGGCCCGGAAAACCATGCGGCCGATGCGGCCGAAACCGTTCAGGGCGACGCGGACAGTCATGGAAAGTCTCCTCAATGGGGAGATAGAGGACTCATCCGCCCGCCAAATGCCTTGCGCCGGATCAAGGAAGATTCCAGCGCCAAGGCCGAAATTAGGCGGCAGCAAGCCGTACCTCGACGAATGACGGCGCGGGCATACAATAGTCGCGTCGGGATTCCAAGGGCGGCGCGCGGGCGGTCACGGCGCCCGGGGAATGACCGTCATTGGGCGAGGGCAGAGGGGGTGGGGCATCGTGTTTGAAACCGCGGAAGTCGGCGCAGTTCTGTCAGAAACGGCGTTTCGCAAGCAGCGCGACCGGCTACGTCTGAATCTGATCGAATTGCAGCAGCAAGCCCGGACCGCCGATTTTCCGACGTTGATCATTCTCAGCGGCATCAAAGGGGCCGGAGTCGTCGATACCGTTAACCTGCTCAATACCTGGATGGACCCGCGTTGGATCAAGACCACCGCCTTCGACGACCCGAGCGACGAAGAACGCGAGCGACCCTTGTTTTGGCGATATTGGCGCAGCCTACCAGCCAACGGCACAATCGGGCTTTATCTTGGAGGTTGGTACGCCGACCCGATCGCGGCGTTTGCCGAGGGCAAGATGACGCGCGCGGCCTTCGACGAATGCCTGCTGCGGATTAAATCGTTCGAGCAAACCCTGGCGGCTGAGGGCGCGCTGATCCTCAAGATCTGGCTTCATCTCAGCAAAGGGGTGCAAAAACGCCGCCTCAGCAAGAACGACAAGGATCCGCTGGTTGGTCTGCGCGCCAGCGACACAACCTGGACAACCCCGACTGATTACGACGCCTATTTGAAGGCCGCCGGATACGCTCTTCGCGACACTCATGACGGATCGGCCCCCTGGTTCATCATCGAGGGTGGAGACGATCATTATCGGCGTGCCGCGGTTCTGTCGACGTTGTCCCAGCACCTTGAGCGTCACCTGAGCCGGCGGCGCAAGATCATCAAAGAGCGGCTGAAAAGCCGGGATAAAGAACTGAAGCAGAGCCGTAAGGACAAGAGCGGCGGGTCGAACGTCGCTGTGCCGATCCGGCGCGTGCTGGACGCCCTGGACATGACGGTGTCGCTGGGAGAGCGCGCCTACGCCAAGGCGTTTCATACCCAGCAAATGCGCCTTCACCTGCTTCACCGTAAGGCGCGCAGCCGCGGCCTGTCGGTCATTGTGGCGTTGGAAGGCTGGGACGCGGCAGGCAAGGGCGGTGCCATCCGCCGGCTGACCTACGCCCTCAATGCCCGCGATTATCATACCGTGCCGGTCGCCGCGCCCACCGATGAGGAACGCGCGCACCACTACCTTTGGAGGTTCTGGCGGCACATCGGTCGCGCCGGGCGTATGACGATTTTCGACCGCAGTTGGTACGGGCGCGTGCTGGTTGAGCGGGTCGAGAGGCTGATCGACGAAGAAGTCTGGATGCGCGGCTACGCTGAAATCAACGATTTTGAGACCCAAATCGTCGAGCACGGCAGTTTAGTGGTGAAAATCTGGCTACACATCACCCCGGACGAGCAACTTCGCCGCTTCAAAGATCGGGGCAAAGTCCCTCACAAGCGCTGGAAGCTCACCGACGAGGACTGGCGCAACCGCAAGAAGCGCGGCGATTACGAGGACGCGGTCAACGACATGGTCAGCCGCACCTCCACCACGGCAGCTCCCTGGCATTTGATCCCGGCGAACGACAAGCGCTACGCGCGGGTGAAGGTGCTCCAGACAGTGGCCGATGCCATAGAGGCCGCTCTGCGCAAGTAGGCCTTGCCAACTCCACTCTGGACGCCGTTAAAAGGAACTGCTCGTCATGCGAGCAATGTTCAAATCCGGTTGAGCGTGCACATAAGGTGGGCAGATTCCCCTAGAAGGTCGTTCTTCGCTTGGTATAGTCTTCGCGCGCCTTAAATAAGGCCAATATCCAACAACCAAGATCCAACCCTGGGACGTATGGGAGAGGCATGAGTTCAGTTGCCGAGAACGCCCCGAGCACGGCTGCCGCCAAGACCTCGGGCCAGGACCTTCTGAGCGCGCTGATGCCGTTCTTATTTCAGCTGCGCAAGCTGGCGTGGCTGGTCTTTACGGTCACCACGCTGCTGTTCTTCCTGCTGCGCGCGGCGGGCGATCCGGCTTTGGTGCTGGCCGGCAACGACGCCACGCCCGAGCAGTTGGCCGCCATCCGCGCCCAGTACGGCTTGGACCGCCCGCTGATCGTCCAATACTTCTCTTATATGTGGAACGTGCTGCAGATCGACTTCGGCAAGTCGCTGGCCAGTTCCGAACCGGCGCTCGAGAAGGTCCTCGACATGCTGCCGCGCACCCTTCATCTGGCCGGCATGGCCATCGTGCTGACCGCCTTCATCGCCGTTCCCCTGGGCTCATGGCTGGGCTTCAAGCCCGAAAACCCCGAACGCCGCATGGTGTCGGGGTTTTTGTTCGTCATGCAGGGCGTGCCGGGCTTCGTCACGGCCCTGGTTCTGATCCAGATTTTCGCCGTCAACCTGCGCATGCTGCCCTCGCTGGGCTACGAGTGGAACGACCCCAAGACCTGGGTGCTGCCGGTGGCCAGCCTGGCCTCGTTCCTGTTCCCCAGCCTGACGCGCGTGGTGGCCGCCAACGTGGCGGAGTCCATGCGCGAGGACTACATCCGCACCGCGCGCGCCAACGGTGCCAGTCAAAGCGTGCTTTTATGGCGGCACGCGGTTCCCAACGCGCTGCTGGGTGCCGCGGCCCTGATCGGCACGCAGTTCGCCTTCCTGCTGGGCGGCAGCGCGATCATCGAGACCATCTTCTCCTGGCCCGGCATGGGCTGGCTGCTGCTGGAATCAGTGCAGACGCTCGACTTCCCCGTCGTCCAGGCCCTGGCGTTCATGATCGCCATCATGGTGTTCTCGGTGAACGCCTGTACGGATCTGGTGTTCCGCTACCTCGATCCGCGCCTGCGCACCAAGGGAGCGTGACCGATGGCCGAAGCCCAAACCGCCAAACCCGCGGGCCCCGTCGCCATCGCCAAGGCCGAGGCTCCCAACCTCAATCCGTTCGATGCCGCCGCGCGCTTCAACCGTTCTAAGCTGAAGCAGTTCACCAACGTCGAGATCATCGTCGCGCTGATCTTGTTTCTGACCATCGTCATCCTGGCGGTGTTCGGCAAATGGCTGCAGACGCACGACCCCATGCAGGGCGACCTGATGGCGCGTTTCGCCAAGGTCGGCGAGAAAGGCTACTTCCTGGGCAGCGACCATCTGGGCCGCGACCTGTGGAGCCGCGCGGTGGCGGGTCTGCAATGGTCCATGGCCTGCGCGCTGACCGCCAACGTGATCAATCTTTTTATCGGCACGACGCTGGGCCTGATGGCCGCCGAAAAGGAAGGCTGGGCGCGCACCATCATCCGCCAGTTCACCGATACGCTGCAGTCGTTCCCGTTCCTGGTCATCGCCATCGTGGTGGTGGTGATCATCGGCCACGGCTTCCTGCCGCTGGTGCTCACACTCGGCCTGTTGGCCTGGGTGGTGTTCATGCGCGTGGTCTATGCCGAGGCGACCTCGATCTATCAGCGCGACTACGTGAAGGCCGCGCGCATCGCCGGCGTCAGCCGTTGGGCGATCATGTTCGGTCACGTGCTGCCCGGCGTGCGCGCAAGTTTGTTCGTGATCTTCGCCTTCCATTTCGCCGGCCTCTTGATCGCCGAAAGCGCGCTGTCGTTCTTAGGGATCGGCGCGCCGCTGGGCGTGCCGACCTGGGGCAACATGCTGGCGGAAAGCCGCCAGTACCTGCTCAAGGCGCCCTGGATGCTGATGGTGCCGGCCGGTGCCATCGTCATGGCCGTGATCACCATGAATTTGGTGGGTGACGGCATCGCCAGCCTGTCGCGCAAGCGCGGCCGCAGCATCGACGTTTAAATCAAAGGTTCACCCACGTGACACGCGCTGAATCTGTCGTCCGCATCGACAACCTTGCTTTGCATTTCGTCGGCCAGGAGTCCGTGGTCGAGGCCCTCAAGGGTATCACCATGGACATCGGCGCCGGTGAGGTCGTAGGCGTCGTGGGCGAGTCCGGCTCGGGCAAGTCGGTCACCGCGCTGAACATCTTGCGCCTGCTGCCGCGCACCAAGACGAAAATCCCCCACGGTACGGTGTCGGTGCTGGGCCGCGACGTGCTGACCATGACGGAAAAAGAACTGCAGCAGGTCCGCGGCGGCGAAGTCTCGATGATCTTCCAGGAGCCGATGACGGCCCTGAACCCGGTGCTGCGCGTGCGCGAGCAGATGTTCGACGTCATTTTGCGCCACCAGGACATCAGCCCCGAGCAGGCCGAGAAACTGTCGCTCGACCTGCTGGCCGACATGAAGATTCAAGACGCCGAGCGGGTGTTCAACGCCTATCCGCACGAACTCTCGGGCGGCATGCGCCAGCGCGTCATGATCGCCATGGCGTTTTCGTGCAAGCCCAAGCTGATCGTGGCCGACGAACCCACCACGGCGTTGGACGTGACCGTGCAGGCGCAGATCCTGAACCTGCTGAAGGAACGCGCGCGCGCCACCAACGTCTCGGTGCTGCTGATCACCCACGACCTGGCCGTCGTCGCGCAGCTCTGCGACCGGGTTTATGTCATGTACAAGGGCAAGATCGTCGAGCAGGGCAAGACCCGCGAGGTGATCGGCAATCCGCAGCACGGCTACACCCGCGCGCTGCTCAATGCGCTGCCCGAAGGCAAGAAGCCCAAGTCGCGGCTTGAGACCGTGGCCGCGGCGATGATCGAAGGCCAACCCGCCGAAAAGGTCGCGGCCAGTCCGCGCGCGGCGAAAACCCAGCCGCCGGTCGCGCGTTTCGGCCGGGACCAGCCGTTGTTCGAGGCGGTCAACGCCACGGTGCGCTATCCGAAGAAGTACAATTTCTTCGGACGTCCCATCAGCTACCAGACCGCCGTGGATCATGTGAACGTCGGCCTTTACGAGGGCGAAACGCTGTCGATCGTCGGAGAGTCAGGCTGCGGCAAAACGTCCTTCGCCAACGCCATCGTCGGGTTGGCGCCTCTGGCCGAGGGCGAGCTGCGCTACAAGGGCAAGAAATTGAGCGAGCACGACGAACTGACGCGGCGCGAAGTGCAGATCGTGTTTCAGGACCCGCAAAGTTCGCTCGATCCGCGCTGGCCGATCTGGCGCATCATGACCGAGCCGTTGACCGTGGGCCACAACCCGGGCCGCGCAGAGTTGCGCGAAACCGCCGAGGGTCTGTGCGAGATGGTAGGCCTCGACCCCTTCTCCATTGACCGCCTGCCGCATGAGTTTTCCGGCGGACAACGCCAACGCATCGCCATCGGCCGCGCGCTGTCGGTTCATCCGCGCCTGTTGATCCTCGACGAGCCGACCTCGGCCTTGGACGTCTCGGTTCAGGCCCAGATCCTCAATCTGCTGCTCGACCTCCAAGATCAGTTCCAGCTCAGCTACCTGTTCATCTCGCACAACGTCGCGGTGGTCCGTCACATCTCCGACAAGGTGGCCGTGATGTACATGGGCAAGGTGGTGGAAAGCGGCGAGGCCGAGCAGGTGCTGACCAAGCCGACGCATGAGTACACGCGCACGTTGATGGACGCCGTGCCGACCCTGGAGCGGGCCTTCGCGGCTTAAGTTTGACGCACCGCCGTCAGACAAACACAACCTATGATATAGCCGCTTGGATTAAACGACAGGCCACAGATCCTGCGAGGGCATCAATTTTAGCCATGATTCATCGCCGCGATTGGTAAAATTTTCCCCCTCCCCGCGCATCAAGCCGCCCAAATACAAAGTAGTTCTATTCTCATAATTATTCAGTGCTGTGTCTCTTCATTGCCACATCGGCCCTCCAAATAGTCGAAAATACGCATTTGCCGGTTGTCACTGACCATACATTTCAAGCCTAATGTGACCTGAAGTAACGCAGTTCGCGTGAGGGCGCGGCGTTGCGTTTTGACGAGGGACAACAGGGGGATCTTCCATGACTTTCAAGCGCGTTCTTTTGGCGACCAGCGCCGGCGTGATCGCAATGGCGACATTCGCAGATTTCGCCGCGGCGCAAATTCAAATCGAAGAAATCGTCGTCACAGCACGTAAGCGAGCGGAAAACCTGCAGGAAATTCCGCTGGCGATCTCGGCGTTCTCCGCCGAGAACATCAAGGATCTCGACATCCGCGGCGTCTATGAGCTGCAGAACTTCACCCCCAACTTCTCGTTCGACAAGAGCTTCGGCCGCCGTTTCGACCGCCCGATCATCCGCGGTCAATCGAGCGTGCAGGCCTCCGACGTCTTGGCCTCGTTCTTCGTGGACGGCGTTTACATCTCAGGCTCGATCTCCACCGTTTCGACCGACGCGCTGGAGCGCATCGAAGTGCTGCGCGGACCTCAGTCGGCGCTGTACGGCCGCGGCGCCTTCGCCGGTGCCGTCAACTACGTCACCAAAGCTCCGTCTGATGAATTCGAGGGCCAGGTCAACACCCGCGTCGGCAGCCACAACGACTACAAGGGCGCGGTCTGGGCGCGCGGCCCCATCGTCGAAGGCCGGTTACAATTCTTCCTCTCGGGCAACTGGGAATACTACGGCGGCCAGTGGCGCAACACCTACGCGGGCAACACCGGCGTATCATCGGGCCCGGAGAACAATTTCGTCAGCGTGCCGACGCGGTCCGACAACAGCATCCTCGGCAAGGAAGAAACCCGCGACACGACGGCTAAATTGCGCTTCCTTCCTGCCGAGAACTTCGAGATCAACTTGAAGGGCAGCTACGCCAAGTCCTACGACAGCCAGTTCGCCTCGGTGTTCATCCCCGCTTCGCAGAATAACTGCTTCCGCCCCGGCATCGACCCAGGCGTGCCTAATACAGCGCGCGGCTACCGCTGCGGCGAGTTGGAAATCGGCAACCTGCGCCCCAACGTCAACCTGCCATCAGTACGCGACGGCGTGCGGCTGAACGCCGTGCAGAACAACCCGCTGGCGCCGAACTTCGGCCGTGTGCTGCGCTATGATCCGGTCGCGTTGCAGGCGTTTTATACCGCGCTGGAAGCTGCGCGGCGCGACCCGACAATCCCCACGCCGACCCAGCCCGCGCCGTTGGCCTTCACCTCGCCGGCCTTCGCAACAGGCGTCCCGCTGACCATCGCCGCCGCTGGAGCAAGGCCCGGCCAATACCGCACCGTGGGTATGTACGTCGCCGACGTGCAGTGGGACATCGGTGATTGGAACACGCTTGCCCAGGTGACCTACAACACCGACAAGGCCACCTTCAACATCGACGCCGACCGCTTTCCGCAGTTGAACCCGGTATCGAGCACCACGGCGACCGCCGAAACGTCGGCAGGCTCGCAAAGCATTGAGATCAACTACGATTACTCGGGCGAATTCCGCGTCACCTCGCCGCAAGACCAGCGCGTCCGTGGCATCGCGGGTGCGTACTACTATAACCGCAAGTCCAAGACCCGCGGCCGCACGCTGGGCGGCAACTTGGTCACGGGTGCCTTTTTCTTCGAGGACGGCCGCGACTTCAGCCGCCAGTTCATCAAATACACGGCCGGCTTCGCGTCGATGGAATTCGACATCACCGACGACCTGAAGTTGGGCGCGGAGGGTCGTTACGCCCAGGACAAGCGCGGTATTCCCGTGACGGCGCTGAACACACTGACTTCACGTGAGGTCAAATCCTCAATCAAGACTTTCACCCCACGCGTTTCGCTGGACTACAAGGTCAACGACGACGTGCTGGTGTATGTGTCGTGGGCGGAAGGCTCGCTGCCCGGCGGCTTCAACCAAGCGCTGTTTACCCGCGCCAACGTCATCGACTCCGACTTCACCCGTCTGGAAAGCCAGGGCAAGACGCAGTTCGGACCGGAAAAAAATCTGGTTTATGAACTGGGCGTGAAGTCGACGCTGATGGACGGCCGCTTGGTGCTGAACGGCGACGTGTTCTACATCGACTGGACCAAACAGAAGCTCAACAATACCGAACCGGTTTTGGCACCCAACAACGCCGCCGCCAACCCGCAGGATCCCGCCACGGCGCTGCGCGTCAATGCCAACATCCAGACCAATTCCGGCGCCAGCCGTGTACAGGGCGTGGAATTTTCCACCAGCCTACTGGCGACCGAGCAAATCACGCTGTCGGCGGCGTATGGTTTGGCAGATCACGTCTTCAAGGCGGCCAACGACCTGCAGATCGAGCAGTTCACGGGCGTGCGGCAGGACTTGACCTTGGCCAACGGCGGCAACGCCAAGGGCAAGCACAGCATCAACGCCCCGAAGCATACCTTCACTGCCTCGGCGGCCTACAACGACGACCTGACGGCCGACGTGCAATGGTTTGTCCGCGCCGACTTCTCGTACCGCACCAAGCTGTGGACCGAGGTGCACAACGTCTCACACACCGGCGACCGCTACGGCCTCAACAGCCGCATCGGGGTGCAGACCGGCACCTGGAAAGTCGATCTGTACGCCAACAACATCCTCGACGACATGTCGCCGACGGCGGTGTTCCGTGGCGCCGACGGCAGCACACGCCGTTACGTCGCCAATCCCGGACAAGCCCCGAACGCACTTGAACTGTCGTTGCCGCGTGGACGGGAGTTCGGCCTGACGGCGCAGTACAACTTCTAAACCTTCGATTCGTTCTCTCGGATCGGCGAAAGGCCGGGGCTCATCACCCTGGCCTTTTTTCTACCTTGAGTCCTAAGTCGCGGATTCATCCGGGATTTTTTACGTCTGAAAAAATTTCCCAACTTCAGCAACAACACGCGCGGCCGGAACGTTGATTCACAGTCATCCGCCGTCCTGCCTCAGCTTTGCAGGGGGTGGGCGATGCGGCCGTCAAGTCGTGCAGTCTATTTCCACGCACGCCATATTTCCGAATAGGTTGTTTTCTCAGTACATTGAGAAAACATCTCAATTTATTATTGTGATACTGAGTACGGAATTATCTTTTTTACTTTGAATATTTTATGTCATCGTACCGTTACAAACCCGATACACGATATTCATTGATTCTTAGAACTTGCCGTCATAGGCTTGTCCCCACCTGAACACGGCTGCGGTTGGCGCAAGGAGAATCTCCATGCTGCCGACGAAGCCGACCTTCGAACGAATTGCCCTCAACCGCGTCACCTTCGGCGCGCGCGACACCGACGTCGCGGCGGCCCAAGCCATGGGCTGGTCCGCGTGGGTGTCCGAACAACTCAGCGCGCCCGCCGGCGACGACCCGGCGCTGGATGCGTTCCTCAAATCGCAAGTTCTGCGCATCGTCTACCGCGCGCCGGATGCCGGATCGCCGGGCAGTTGGCCCGCCGTCGATGAGGTGCGCCCGCTGAACTATCTTTATGCCGACACCGCGACGCTGTGGAACGTCGCGATCAACAACGGCGGCAGCGTCTCGCCGGCGGAGAAGATCCGCATCCTGCAGGAAACCGCCATCGGCCATTTCATCCGCAACACGCACGCCAAGTACCAGGTGCGCGAGTTCATGGCCGACTTCTGGAACAACCACTTCAACGTCGGCCGCGGCGAATCCGACCAAGTCCAGTGCATGCTGCCGCTGTATGACCGGGTCGCCATCCGGCCCCATGCGCTGGGCAACTTCCGCGCCCTGTTGGAATCGGTGGCCACCTCGGCGGCGATGCTGTTCTTCCTGGACAACGCCGAAAGCAACAAGATCCAGCCCAACGAGAATTATGCGCGCGAACTGCTGGAGCTGCACACCATGGGTGCGGGCGCCTACTTGGGCGTGTCGAGCCAAAGCAGCGGCGTGGGCATCAAGGTCGGCGTGGATGCGCCCGGCTACACAGATCAGGACGTGATCGAGGCCAGCCGCGCGTTGTCGGGCTGGACGATCGAATACGGCCAGCGCAGCGGAACCAGCAAGCTGCCCTCCACCGGCAAGTTCGTCTACAACCCCAACCAGCACAACACGCAGGCTGGCAAGTTTCTGGGGCTCGACCTGTCGAGCCTGACGGCCGACATGCAGCAAGGCCGCATGGTGCTCGACATCGCGGCGTATCATCCGTCCACCGCCGACTTCATCTGCCGCAAACTGTGCCGACGAATCTTCGGCGACACGCCGCCCGAAGCCGCGGTCGAGCGCGCCAAGGCCGCCTGGCTGGCCAACACCCAAGCCCCCGACCAGATCAAGCAGGTGATGGAGGCGATTTTGCTTGGCGGACCGGAGATCGGCGAAGGCCCGGCCGTCAAGGTGCGCCGCCCCTACGAACGGCTGATCGCTCTGTTCCGCACCACGGATATGGTGTTGAACGCCAACGCCGGGATGCTGAGCTGGGTGTCGGCCATGGGCGACAGTCTTTACGTGTGGCCCGAGCCCGACGGACGGCCCGACGACAATAACTTCTGGCTGACCTCGGTGGCGGTGCTGGGCACCTGGAACATCATGATCAACGCGCCCAATTTCTCGACGACGCAAACCACGCTGTACAACCAGACGCCGGTCTCGAGCCTACCGTCGGCCGCAGCGATCGCCGACTACTGGCTAGGCCGCATGATCGGCGTGCAACCCGAGAGCAGCACCTACAACGCGATCATCTCATCCCTCTCGGCACCCGGCGGCGTCTTACCGGCGCTGGCGAGCAACAAGACCGCGACCTTCGAGGGGGCCTTCCGCCGCCTGATCTCGCTGATCGCAGCATCCGAAGAATTTTTGTACCGCTAGAGCCGCAAGGAGCACGCCATGACCCTCTCACGCCGTTCCCTTCTGTCCCATGCGTCCGCCGGCGCGTTCCTCGGCGCGGTCGCGCCGGGGCTGAACGTCGCCTTCGCGCAATCCGCGCCCGCGGGCGGCAACATCCTGATCGTGCTGTATTTGCGCGGCGCATCCGACGGCCTTCAGATGTTCGCGCCGGCAGGCGACGCCGACTACATCGCCAACCGGCCGACCATCAAGGTACCCAGTTCGGGTGCGGGCGCGGGCTTCGGGCTCGCCAGCCTCGACGGGGTGGATTTCTACCTCAACCCCGCGGCACCTGAACTGCGCGACCTGTTCAATACGGGCAAACTGGCCGTGGTTCACGCTGCGGGCATTCCCAACAGCGACCGCAGCCATTTCGAATCGCAAGACACGATGGAAATCGGCAGCGCGCCCGGCGAAGACGAAGCGGGCGGCGGCTGGCTGACGCGCCACCTCGACGCGCTCGGCGGCGAGCGGCCGCTGCTAGGCACCGTGGCCAGCGCCTACAGCATGCCCATCTCGCTGTTGGGCTACACCAGCGGGCTGGCCATTCCCGAAGTGACCACGTTCAACGTCAGCGGCGGAAACACGACCGCCAACCAGCTACGCAATATCACGACTGGAACCAGCGCCTACAAAGAGGTGGCCGTCAACACGCTCGACGCCATCGCCACAGTTCAGGCCGGCCTGCAGACGGCGACGAATGACGTCGATGCGGTCTATTCCGGCGCGGTCGGCTCCTCGCTGCGCTCGCTCGCCCGGCTGATCAAGATGAACGTCGGCGTCGACTTGGCCACGGTCGACCACGACGGCTGGGATCATCACGACAATCTGCCGACGGAATTCGCCGCCAGGGCCGGCGAACTGTCGAAGTCGCTGTGGGCCTTCTGGCACGACCTGCAGGACTACCAGGACCGTTTGACCATCGTGACGATGACCGAGTTCGGCCGCCGCCTGAAGGAGAACGAAAGCGAGGGCACCGACCACGGCAGCGCCTCGTTCATGTTGGCGATGGGCGCGGGCGTGAAGGGCGGGAAGATCTACGGCGCGTGGCCGGGCCTGAAAGCCAACCAACTGCGCAACGGCGATCTGGCCGTGACCACCGACTACCGTCGCGTCCTCTCGGAGATCCTGGTCAACCGCCACGGCCAGACCAAGATCGCCGAGGTATTTCCGACCATGGCCTACAACCCCTTGGGCATAACAGCCTGATGCGCGCGACGGGCGGTTGTTATGCCCCTCGGGGAGGGTCGGCGGGCGATCGTCGACCCTCCGCCGGGCAACAAGTTAGAGGGCCGAACCATCGCAACCGGCTCCACACGCAAGACGTTGGTGTTGAGAAGTGAGTGAAGGCCACGGAAACAAAGGGCTTCAGCCAGAAGTTGAACATCGGCGAAGCTCTCGTATAAACCGGAAATCGATACGAAATCCGGGTTGTATGTGGCCGTTAGACGTTAGGGCCCGTTAACAAGATATGAGATACTAAAAGCTGCAAAGTTAAGGTCCGTCCAGGAGCCAAGATCATGTCTCTGTCCCGCCGCCACCTCCTCCGCTCCGCCACTACCGGCGCAGCCATGGCCGCCGTGGCACCCGGACTGAAAGTCGCCTTCGCGCAGTCCGCACCGGCGAAAGACATGCTCGTCATCATCTATCTGCGCGGCGCCTCCGACGGCCTGCAGATGATCGCCCCGGCGGGCGACGCCAACTACATCGCCAACCGCCCGACGATCCGCGTGCGCACCGACGGCAACACACCCGGTCTTGGCGTCGGCACGCTTCAAGGCGTCGACTTCTATCTGCATCCCGCCACCAGCGAACTGAAGTCGCTCTACGATGCCGGCAGATTGGCCATCGTGCACGCCTCGGGCCTGCGCATGCAGGAGCGCAGCCACTTCGAGTGCCAGGAGTTCATGGAACTCGGCATCAACAGCGGCGAGAAGCTGCCCGCCGACGGCTGGCTGGCGCGGCACATGAAGGCGCTGACCAGCGCGCACACGTCGCTGTCCACGGTCGCGCTGTCCTCGAACAACCCCGCCTCGCTGCTGGGCTTCAAGGAAGCTGTGGCAATCGCCAACACCTCGGCGTTCAACGTCTCGGGCGGCGATGCCAACGCCAACATCATCCGCGCGATGAACGGCGGTCAATCCTCCTACGACCAGGAGGCCACCCAGACCTTGAACGCCATCCGCACCGTGCAGGACGGCTTGCGCAACCTGACGGTCGACAACACCAACTACGGCTATCCCGGCGGCGGACTGACCACCTCGCTGCGCTCGCTGGCGTCATTGGTGCGTATGAATGTCGGCATTGAGGTCGCCCACATCGACATGGGCGGCTGGGACCACCACAACAACCTCAACAACGAGTTCAACCAGCGCGCCACGGACTTAGCGCGCAGCCTCGGCGCGTTCTGGCGCGAGATGGCCAGCCACCAGAGCCGCTTGACGGTGGTGACCATGACCGAGTTCGGCCGCCGCTTCCGCGAGAACGCCAGCCAAGGCACCGATCACGGTTCCGGCGGCTACATGTTCGTGCTGGGCGGCAACGTCAACGGCGGCAAGATCTACGGCACGTGGCCGGGCTTGGCGGCCAACCAGCTGTTCAACGGCGATTTGGACTGCACCACCGACTACCGCCGCGTCATGGGCGAAATCCTGGCCAAACGCCAGGGCAACCGCCGTCTGGATACGGTGTTCCCGACCATCCCGTATCAGCCCATGGGAATCGTGAACGGCGACGATACCGGCACCATCGGTGGAACGCCGGCCTAAGCGCCCCTCTCACCGCAACCGCAAGAAAGCGAACCGAGTCATGTTGCCCGAGAAACCCTCTTCAGAACGCATCGCCCTTAACCGGGTCACGTTCGGCGCGCGCGACAACGACGTCGCGAAGGTTCAGTCCATGGGCTGGACGGCTTGGGTCGATGAACAGCTCAACCCGCCCGCCGGCGACGATCCGCTGACCGCGCAGATGCTCAACGAGGCGACGCTGCGCATCACCTACGGCGAGCGCAACGACACGCAAGGCACCTGGCCGGCCGTCGACGAGGACCGCCCGCTGAACACCCTGAAGATGTCCAGCGCCGACCTGTTGACGATCTACGACGAAGTGACCCGCCTGCGCACCCTGCCGTTCAACGAGATCTCCCGAATCACCGAGGAAGTGGTGGCGGCAAACTGGATCCGCAACACCCACAGTTCGTTCCAGGTGCGCGAGTTCATGGCCGACTTCTGGCACCGGCACTTCAACGTCGCGGTCGGTGAAGGTCAGTTGGTGATTTTCACGCTGCCGATCTACGACCAGGAAGCGATCCGCACCCACGCGCTGGGCAATTTCACCAATCTGGTCAATGCCAACGCGCGCTCCACGGCCATGTTGTTCTACCTCGACAACGCCGTCAGCCGCGCCACGACGCCCAACGAGAACTACGCGCGCGAATTGCTGGAGTTGCACACCATGGGCGCGGGCGCGTACCTGGGCGTGACCACGCCGCCCTGGACCGGCCCCGGACCCGAGCCGGTCGGCACCGCCTCGCGTGGTTTCTCGGATCAGGACATCCTGCAGGCCAGCCGCGCGCTGTCGGGCTGGACGGTAGGCATGAACCAGTTCATTTCCAACACGCGCCGACTGCCTGTCAGCGCCAGGTTCGTCTACGAGCCGGCCTTCCACAACCGCAATGCCACGACGTTCCTGGGCATCAATCTTGCGCCGTTACAACCGGCCGCGAACGCCCCCGACCAGATGAGCGGCATCCTTCAGGGCACGCGCGTGATCGAGCTGGCCTCGCAGCACGAAAAGACCGCCGAATTCGTCGTCGGCAAGCTGGCCCGGCGCATCTTCGGCGATAACCCGCCGCAGGCCGTGATCGACGCCGGGGTGAAGACGTGGCTCGACAACCGCACCAGCCCCGAACAGATCAAGCTGGTCTTGCGGACCATCCTGCTGTCGCCCGAGATGTTCAGCGCGCCGGTCGAGAAAATCCGCCGGCCGTATGAAAAAGTCCTCGCCTTCGCCCGCACCACGAACTCGCGCATCCGCCCGACCCGGCTGGTCTCCACAGCCTTCGCCAGTACGCGCGATGCGTTGTTCTTGTGGGGTACGCCCGACGGCTGGCCGGACGAGAACGATTACTGGCTCAGCACGTCGGGCCTGATGACCCAGTGGAACACCAACCTCACGGCCATGGGCAACGGCGCGCTGAGCGTCAATCTGCGCACCGAATCGCTGCAGACCAACTCGCTGGCCGCACTGCTGGACGACTGGATCGGCCGCATCATCGGCTTTCAGATGTCCTCGGCGGGCTACGCGGCGCTGCGCACGTGGGCGGCGCAAAGCAGCGGCATCTCGACCTATCTCGGCAGCGGCACGGCCAGCGCGCAAACGCAAGAGAACGAGTTGCGGCGTCTGGTGGCGCTGATCTCGGCCGCGCCCGAGTTTGCATACCGCTGAGGTTTGCCTAGCGCTGAGGTTTGCCTACCGCTAAGCCGAACCAAGACGCGGATCGGGGCAGCCCTCGACGCCGACCCACTCGTATATATCGGTCGTGGCGGAGTCGCACTTGCCGCACGTTCCGCACGGCAGCCGGTCGCGCAACCGCCGCACCCGGCCCTTCGCCGCCCACGCCGCCAGCATGCCTTCCAGCGCCGAGGCGTCCATCTCGAAGCGCCGCGCGAGATCCGACACCGAGGCCCGCTTGCGGGCCGACAGATAATCGCGCAGGTCGGTCAACAGCATGGCGGCCTACTCCGCCGGAACCACGACGGGCGGACGATTCCGCCCAGCCAGCATCAAAACCACCACGCCGGCGGCGATGACCGCGCAAATCGAGGCGATCCACGTGGTCGCCGTGGCGGGATCACGGCTGAAGGTGCCGATCTGATAGGTCAGCACCGCCATGCCATAGCCCAAGGCGGTGGAGTACAAGGCCACGAACGCCGTCCACCCGATCGACAGTTCACGGTAATAGGCCGACAGCGCCGACATGCAGGGCGAATACAGCAGAATGGCGATCAGGTAGGCAAACGCGCCGATGCCGCCGTCGAACTTAGAAGCGATGACGTCGAAGGTGCCCCGCGCGACGGATTGCTTTTCGGCCGCTTCGTCCAGATTCTCAGCCACCGTCACGTCGAAGCCCAGCGGGTCGAGCAGGCGGTCGGCCAATCCGGCCAGATTGACGGGAATGGTGGCGAAGGCCTCGCCGACGCCGCCCCACAGATCGAAGGGCGCGTCTTCAACCGATTCTCCCGCTTCCTCAGCACCCATCTGCGTGTAGAGCGCATCAAGAGTGCCCACCACCACCTCCTTGGCGAACAGACCCGTGAACAGGCCCACGGCGGCGGGCCAGTTGTCCTCGCGGATGCCCATGGGCTGGAACACGGGGATCAGGCTTTCGCCCACGGCGGCCAACACAGAGTTTTGCGTGTTCTCGTTGCCGAAGGAGCCGTCGCGGCCCCAGGAGTTGAGGAACGTCAGCACCACCGCGACCATGACGATGAACTTGCCGGCCTTGAAGACGAAGGCTTTCAGCCGCTCCCAGGTGCGGATCAGCACGCCGCGCACCGTCGGGCGGTGATAGAGCGGCAGTTCCATCAGAAACGGCGCGGACTGACCCGACAAAACCGTGGACTTGAGCAGCAGCCCGGTGGCGACGGCGAAGGCCAAGCCGATCAAATAGAGCAGGAAGACGATGTTCTGCCCGCCGACCGGAAAGAACACCGCGGCGAACAGCGCATACACCGGCAGCCGCGCGCCGCACGACATGAAGTGCGACATGACGGCGGTCAGCACCCGGTCGCGGTGATTGTCGAGCGTGCGTGTGGACATGACCGCGGGCACCGTGCAGCCGAAGCCGACCATCATCGGCACGAAGGATTTGCCCGGCAGGCCCAGCGCGCGCATGAAGCGGTCCATGACGAAGGCCGCGCGCGCCATGTAGCCGGAATCCTCCAGCACCGAGAGGAACAGGAACAAACACCCGATGATCGGGATGAACGTGCCAACGGTTTGGATGCCGCCGCCGACGCCGCCCGCCAGAATCGTAATCAACCAGTCCGGCGTACCGATCAGCGCCAGTAGATGACCGAAGCCGTCGACCAGCAGAACGCCGCCGAGGATGTCGAAGAAGTCGATGAACGCGCTTCCGACGTCGATAGTGAACAGGAACATCAGATACATCACGCCCAGAAAGATCGGAATTCCGAGCACGCGGTTCAGCACCACGGCGTCGATGCGGTCGGTGATGGAGCGGCTGACGATGCCTTTGTGCGACACCGCCTCCTGCACCAGTTCGTGTGCCAGCGAGAAGCGCCGGTCGGCGATCAGGATGTCCGTGTCCTCGGCCAGTTCCGCGGTGATGCGCGCTTGCGCGGCGGCGGAGGCCTCGCGGACGTCCGGGCCGACCATGGCCGCGACGCTGGCGTCGCCCTCCAGCAGCTTGATCGCGGCCCAGCGTCGATAGGCCTGACCGGCATTGTCGTTGGCGGGCATGACGCGGGCCAATTGCGCGATCTCGCGCTCCACGGCGGGCGCAAACGTGATCCTCAGGATCGGCGTGCTTGTCTGCGCGGCTGGCGCGACCACGGCGGCTTTCAGCTCCTTCAGACCCTCGCCGGTGCGCGCCACCAGGCCCAGCACAGGCACGCCCAGACGTTTCTCCAGGGCGGTGACGTCGACCACCAACCCCTTGGCGCGGGCAGCGTCCATCATGTTCAGCACGACGATCATCGGCACGCCCATCTCGATGAGCTGCGTGGTCAGGTAGAAATTGCGCTCGAGGTTCGAGGCGTCGAGGATGTTGACCACCACGTCGGCCTCGTGGGCCAGGATGTAGTCGCGGGCGATTTTTTCGTCGATGGAACTTTCGCCCGACACCGCCAGGGAATACACGCCGGGCAGATCGACCACCTGAACCTTATGGCCGTGAACCTGGAAGTGACCCTCTTTGCGGTCGACCGTGACGCCCGGCCAGTTGCCGACCTTCTGGTGCGACCCGGTCAGGGCATTGAACAGCGAGGTCTTGCCGCAGTTGGGATTGCCAACGATGGCGATGGTGAGGCTGTGAGCGCTCATAGGCGCTCCACCGTGACGGCGGCGGCCTCGCCTTTGCGCAGACTCAGCGCGAAGCCGCGCACGCGCAGTTCCAACGGATCACCCAAAGGCGCGACGCGCTCGACCGACACCACGGTGCCCGGCGTAAGTCCGAACGCCAGCAGTTTTTCCCGATAACGGCGGTCGACGCGCGCCAGCGTGACGACGCGGCCCGATTCTCCGACTTGCAAACTGCCCAAGGAAATTTGTTCCAGCCCTGACATGGTGACCTGCGTAATTCGTGCTTGAGGTATAGTGCAACTGAGAATTGTTCGCAAATTAGATTTGCGCCATGACGCAGATCAAATTGCCCCGCCCTTAGGTGAAAAAAGATATAAAAGGCAATGGCTTAACGTTATGGCAGCAGGACGAGCTGATTTCGCGGTGGACTGTAACGTCGATCGGCGACACGTCCGCAGCGCGACTCGGGACCCGGATAGAAGGCCTTGTGATGGGCTGGCAGTTTTGGATCGACCGTGGCGGCACGTTCACCGACATCGTCGCGGTGTCGCCCACAGGCGTCATCACCACGGCAAAAATTCTCTCGGAAGATCCCGGACGTTACGACGACGCGGCCGTGCACGGCCTTCGGATGCTGCTCAAAATCCCTCAGCAGGCCCCCTTCCCCGCCGCCGAGATCGACGCCGTCAAGGTGGGCACCACCATTGCCACCAACGCGCTGTTGGAACGCAAAGGCACCCGCACCGCATTTGCCGTGACGAAAGGCTTGGGCGATGTGCTGCGTATCGGCACGCAGCACCGCCCGCGCCTGTTCGACCTGAACATCCGCCGCCCCGCGATGCTCTATGAGCGTGTGATCGAAATTACAGAACGGGTTTCGGCCGCCGGCGACATTCTGACTCCGTTTGATGCGGTGCAGGCCACAGATGCCCTCACGCGCATCTGCGCCGAAGGGTTTGGGTCTCTAGCCATCGTCTTGATGCATGCCGACCGCTTTCCCGCCCATGAACAGCAACTGGAAGCCATCGCGCGGCGGATCGGCTTTGCTCACATCTCGGTGTCCCATCGCGTCAGCCCGGTCATGAAGATCGTCGGACGAGGCGACACCACCGTGGCGGATGCTTATCTCTCTCCCGTTTTGCGGCGCTACGTCGATGGACTGAGCGTGCGAACCAACGGCACAAAGCTCTATTTCATGCGCTCCAACGGCGGGCTGGCGGCGGCGCAGAATTTTCACGGTAAGGACGCGGTGCTCTCGGGCCCCGCGGGCGGCGTGGTGGGCATTTCCGAGACGGCAAAGGCCGCGGGCTTTTCCAACGTCATCGGCTTCGACATGGGCGGCACATCGACCGATGTGACCCACATTGGCGGCGCGCCCGAGTGGGCCTACGAAACCATAGTTGCAGGTGTGCGGCTGCGCACGCCGATGATGAAGATCCACACCGTCGCGGCCGGGGGCGGGTCGATCTGCCGGTTCGACGGCCTGCGCTTGCAGGTCGGCCCGGACTCGGCGGGCGCGCAGCCGGGCCCGGCCTGTTACCGCAAAGGCGGCCCGCTGACCGTCACCGACTGCAACGTGCTGTTGGGCAAAATTCAGCCCGCGCATTTTCCGCGCGTGTTCGGACCGAACGGCGATCAGCCGCTTGATGCGCAGATCGTGCGCACGAGATTCAAAACGCTGGCCGATCAGACGGCGCGCGGGCCCGAACGACTGGCAGAAGATTTCATCAGCATCGCCGTGGACAACATGGCGCGCGCCATCAAGCGCGTCTCCATCGAGCAAGGCCACGATCTCGCCGGTTATGCGCTGGGCTGCTTCGGCGGCGCGGGCGGGCAGCACGCATGCTTGGTGGCCGAAGCCCTTGATCTCGGCACCGTCATCATTCACCCGCTTGCCGGAGTATTGTCGGCGTTGGGCATCGGCTTGGCGCGTCAAACCATCTCCCGCGTGCAGTCGGTGGAGCGCGCTCTCGACAGCGCGGAATTACCCCTCATTGAAGATACGTTGAGCGCGCTCGCCGTCGACGCTGAAGTCGAACTGCACCGCGACCTCGGCGCGACGGAAGTTGATGTCCACCGACGGCTTCATCTGCGCGCAGCGGGCAGCGATACCGCACTGGTGGTGGAATTTGGCAGCCTTGAGGCGATGCGCGCGGACTTCACGGCAAAATACCGCGCCCGCTTCGGTTTTCAGCCCGAAACGCCCGGGCTGATCTGCGAGAGTGCCGAGATCGAAGCGCGCGAGGCGGGCGTGACGGCCTTGCCGTCGTTCCTGCCGACGGTCACGGCCGAAGCCGTGCCGGACATTGCCCCGCTCATCTCCAAAGGCATGCGATACGACGCACCTGTGCTGCGGCGGGAAACGTTGGCAGTCGGGCGCGTCGTGACGGGCCCGGCGTTGATCGTCGAAGCCAACGCCACCACGGTTGTGGAAGCCGATTGGCAGGCCAGCGTCGCCCAGGACGGCCACCTGATCCTCACACGCAGCGGCGCTGCGCACAGACGCATCACCAGCACGGTGCGCGACCCGGCACTGATCGAAATCTTCAACAATCTCTTCATGTCCATCGCCGAGCGCATGGGCGCAGTGCTGCAAAGCACCGCGCGCTCGGTGAACATCAAGGAGCGCCTGGATTTTTCCTGCGCGGTGTTCGACAAAAATGGGCAACTGATCGCCAACGCCCCGCACATGCCCGTTCATCTCGGGTCCATGGGCGACAGCGTGCGAACGGTGCGCGCCAAGCACGCCGCGACCATGCGCGACGGCGACACCTTTGTTCTGAATGCGCCCTATAACGGCGGTACGCATTTGCCCGACATCACTGTGGTCACGCCGATCTTCACGGCCGGCGAAGCCGCGCCGCTGTTTTATACCGCCAGCCGGGGCCATCATGCCGATATCGGCGGCGTCACGCCCGGCTCCATGCCGCCGCACAGCACGACCATCACCGAAGAGGGCGTGCTGCTAGACAACGTGCTGATGGTGAGGAACGGAAAATTCCTGGACCACGACCTGCGCGCCCTGCTGTCCGCCGGCCCCTGGCCCGCGCGCAACATCGAGCAGAACATCGCCGACCTGAAGGCCCAAGCGGCAGCCACCGTCATGGGCGGCAAGGACTTGCTGGACGCCTGCAACACATACGGCCGCGATGTGGTGCAAGCCTATATGGGCCATGTGCTGGATTACGCCGAGGCTGCGGTACGCCGCGCCATCGGCAAGCTGTCGTCAGGCGCGCGGACCTGCCCCATGGACGACGGCGCGGCGATCAACGTGACGGTCATCATCGACCGCACCGCCCAAACCGCCGTGGTGGATTTTACCGGCACATCGGCGCAACGGCCGACCAACTTCAACGCGCCCTCGTCGATCTGCCGCGCAGCGGTGCTGTATGTGTTCCGCACGCTGATCGACGAGGACATTCCCTTGAACGACGGCTGCATGCGGCCCATCACCTTGCGCATCCCCGAAGGCTCGATGCTGGCCCCACGACACCCCGCGGCCGTGGTGGCGGGCAACGTCGAAACCTCGCAGATCATCTGCGATGCGCTGTACGGCGCGCTGGGCGTACTGGCGGCCAGCCAGGGGACCATGAACAACCTCACCTTCGGCGACGCGCAGCGCCAATACTACGAAACCATCTGCGGCGGCGCAGGTGCCGGCCCCGGCTTCGATGGAGCATCGGCGGTCCAGACACACATGACCAACTCGCGCCTGACGGACCCCGAAGTTCTGGAGGCGCGCTTTCCGGTGGTGCTGGAGCGTTTCGCCGTGCGCCAAGGCTCGGGCGGCGGCGGCGCGCACAAAGGCGGCGACGGCGTCGAACGCATGTTGCGCTTCACCGCGCCCATGACGGTGTCGATCCTCTCGGGTCGCCGGGAGACAAAACCCTTCGGCTTGAACGGCGGAGCCGACGGCGCGGCCGGAGAGACCATTATTGAGCGTACCTCCGGTTCAACCGAGCGCCTGGGCGCAACCGCCGCAACGCAGATGAGCCCCGGCGACCGGCTGACCATCTGCACGCCTGGCGGTGGTGGATACGGCGCGGCCGGCAAGGTGTCCGCCAATCGGTCCGGGCGGTAAATCCGCCAGCTACGGATTGCAACGCCCGCCCGCTTCCCGTAAGCCACGCCTCTTAAAACCTCAATCGCCGGGATGGGACAGATGATTTTGCTTACGGGTGCCACCGGCAAGACCGGAACCACGGCCGCCAAGACGCTGCTGGCCAAGGGCGTGAAATTCCGCGTGCTGTCGCGCAACGCCGAAAAGGCGAAATGGTTGAGCGACGCGGGCGCGGAAGTGGTCGTGGGCGACATCTCAGATCCAGCGGCGCTGAGCAAGGCTTTGGCGGGCGTGAGCAAGGCTCTGCTGACCCAGCCCAATACCGAGCATCAACTCGCTGATGAGAAGCGCTTCGTCGACCAGGCCAAAAAAGCCGGCGTGAAACATGTCGTGAAGATGTCCTCGATGGAATCCAATCCGGGCACCAAGATGTTGGTGCCTGCGCTGCACGTGGAATCCGAAACTTACATCCGCGCCTCGGGCCTGGCGTGGACCATGATACGCCCCAACTTCTTCATGCAGAATTTCCTCGCCAACGCCGGGACCATCAAGAGCATCGGTAAGTTCTTCATGCCTTGCGGCCAGGGCAAAACCGGCATGAGCGATGCACGTGATGTCGGCGAGGTCGTGGCGGCCGTGATGAGCGGCACGGGACACGAAAACCAAAGCTACGACATCACCGGCCCGCAAGTGCTGACGTTCACCCAGGCTGCAGAGATCTTCTCCACGGTGCTGGGCCGCAAGGTCGAGTACGTCGACATGCCTCCGGCCGAGTACCGCGCCATCCTGAATAAGGTGCTGGTGGGCGAATGGCACATCAATGCGGTTTTCGAGCTGATCAGCGAAATCGCCCATGGCGGGCTCGACACCACCACCGACACCGCCAAGCGCATCCTGGGTCGCGAGCCGACGTCGCTGGCACAGTTCATCACCCAGCATATCGGCGTGTTTAAGCAAGCTTAGGGCGTCTGACCGCCGGCGCTCATCAACTGCCAGAACCGTTCCCGCAAGCTGATCGCGGCGGCGGGCGGATTGGCTTCGGGCGTCAGGCGCGCGAAGGCGTCAACGCCCGGATACAGCAGCGGGTCATCCTTGATGTCCTGGCGCACATAAAGTTGCGCCGCCGGTACGGCATTGGCCAGCCACTTGGCGTTGGTCATCCGCGCGCTGACCTCGGGCCGCAGCAGATAATCGATCAAGGCCGGCGCACGCGCCTGGCCTTGGGCGGCCTTGGGCAGCGCCAGCATGTACATCCGCATGATCGCGCCTTCGCGGGGCAGCACGAACTCAGGCCCCGGAGCCTGGCCCGCATCGCGCGCCTGAGCGCGGGCGCGGTAGGCATCGCCCGCCAACGACAGCGCAAGACAGGCTTTGTTTCCCGCCAGCGCATCGACCAAGCCGCGCGTGTCGAAGCCGTTGATCTTGTCGCGGATGCTTTCCCACGCCGCCGAGGCGCGCTCGATATCGCCGGGCGTGTCGGAGAACGGCGGCAGGCCCAGCGAGAATAAGGCAACGGGAAACGCCAGCGACGGCGCATCAAGGCTGTAGATTCCGCAGGCGGTGAAACGCGACGCTTGCGCAGGATCGAACAGCGTCGACCACGTTTCGATATTCGCCGGAGCATCCGCCGCCGCGCGGTTCACCGCCAACCCCACCGTCGTCCACGCGAAGGGCGCGGCATTGAGCCCGCTCGCATCGTATTTGCGCGCGAGCGTGCGCAAAGCCGGATCGATCTTGCCGAGATTGGGAATCACCCTGGCGGGCAACACGTTCAGGCCGCCCTCGCGCGACAGCCGCTGAATCGTCGCGGCCGAAGCCAGCAGCACGTCCGCGTTCAAGTCCGCGCGCGCAGCGACGTTAAGCAGCGATTCTTCGTTGTCGTATGATACCAGTTCGACCGTCAGACCCGTCTCGGTTTCGAAGTCGCGCAGCAACTCGGCGTCGATGACGTTACGCGGGGCGACGAAGGCGATGACGCCGGCGGGCCGGGCCGCAACCGGCGCGGTCGGCGCCGCACTGGGGCGCAATTGGCCGGGGTCGGGCGCCAACAGCAAATAAAGCCCAAGACCTAGCAGCAACAGCACGCTCAACAGCGCGGCCAGCAGGAACGTGCCGAAGGCCTTGGACCGGCGCGCGGCGGCGGCGGCGCTGGTCTTGGTCGGCGGGGATTCAGGTTGCGGCGGGGTGGCGGTCATCGGCTTGTGTTTTAACTCCAATGCCGCTACCAGCACCATGAAATCAGGTGCCGTTCAATGGCTGATCCAACGCTGCCGACCATGCCCAAGACCGTGCTGATCACCGGGGCCGCCCGGCGCATCGGCCGCGCGCTGGCCGAATCGTTGGCGGCCGATGGCTGGACCGTCGCGGTGCATTTCCACGGTTCGTCCCAGGCCGCCGACGAAGCGCTGGCGGCCATCACCGCGAAGGGCGGGGAGGCCATCGCCTGCGAGGCAGACCTGTCTGATGCCAAGGCGGTCGAAGCCCTGGTGCCTACCGTGGTCAAGCAAATCGGCCCGCTGGGCTGCCTGATCAATAACGCCTCTCTGTTCGAGCGCGACGACATCCACACGGCCACTCTGGCCTCGTGGGAGAGCCACATCGCCGTCAATCTGCGCGCGCCGTTCTTTCTCTCCCAGGCGTTTGCAAAACAACTGCCCGCCGATAAGACCGGCGCGATCATCAATATGGTTGACGAGCGCGTCTGGCACCTCACGCCGCATTTCGCGTCCTACACCCTCAGCAAGGCGGGGCTGTGGACGCTGACCCAAACGCTGGCCATGGCGCTGGCCCCGCGCATCCGGGTCAACGCCATCGGCCCTGGCCCGACGCTGCCCAGCCCGCGCCAGACCCAGGCCCAGTTCGACGCCTACAGCCGCAAAATGCCCCTGGAACGCGGCACGACCCCGGCTGAAATCTGCGCCGCGGCGCGTTTTATTCTTGCCGCTCCGGCCATGACCGGACAAATGATCGCCCTGGACGGGGGCCAGCATTTAGGGTGGGGTCAGGTCTCCAACACCGCCTTGCCAGAAGATTGAGGCCCATGACCAACACGCCAGCGACCAAGAACCAAGTTATCGAGACCTTGAAGATCGCCGACGCCGGGTTGGGCGTCCGCCATGTGTTCGTGCGCGATCTGGAGCTGACCTGCATCATCGGCGTGCACGCGCATGAAAAGCGCGGGCCGCAGCGCATCCGCATCAACCTCGATGTCGGCGTGCTGGAAAGCGAAGCGCCCCATGCCGACCAGTTGGAAAACGTGTTGTGCTATGAAGACCTGGTGGTGCGCATCCGCGCCATCGTCGCCGACGGCACCATCAACCTTATCGAAACCCTGGCCGAACGCGTGGCCGAGATTTGCCTGCAGCATCAGTTGGCCAAATCCGCCCGTGTTCGCATCGAGAAGCTCGACGTGTTTTCCGACGCTGCCAGTGTCGGCGTTGAGATCGAGCGCTTCGCCGCCGCGCGCCACCGCGGGCGTTAAGACCCGCTGCGCCTGTGCCTGAGGAAACCGCCGCTCTCGGCCCGCTCGGCAACGGCCCGCTTGGAAACGGCCTGAAGGTGTTGACCGACACGGTCGCCACCCTGCCCGGCACGCCCGGCGTCTACCGCATGATCAACGCCGCCGGCGACGCACTCTACGTCGGCAAGGCGAAAAACCTCAAAAAGCGAGTGATCGCCTACACCCGCGTCGACCGCATGCCGATGCGGCTGCAACGCATGGTGAGCGAAACCCACCATCTGGAAATCGTGCTGACGCACACCGAGGCTGAAGCGCTGCTGCTGGAAAGCAACCTGATCAAGCAGCTCAAGCCGCGTTACAATATTCTTCTGCGCGACGATAAGTCGTTTCCGCACATCATGATCACGGGCGATCATGATTTCCCGCGCGTGATGAAGCATCGCGGCGCGCGGGCGAAAGGGCATGAATACTTCGGCCCCTTCGCGTCGACCAGCGCGGTTAATCGGACCCTGACGACGCTGCAAAAGGTGTTTTTACTGCGCAGCTGCGCCGATGCGGTGTTTTCAAACCGGACCCGGCCGTGTCTGCTGCATCAGATCAAGCGCTGCGCGGCACCCTGCGTCGGCAAAGTCAGTAAAGACGATTACGCCGATCTGGTGCGCCAATCGCGCGATTTCCTGAAGGGCGACAGTCGCGCCATCCAGGACGAGCTGGCCAAAGGCATGGACATGGCCAGCGCGAACCTGGAGTTCGAGGCGGCAGCACGGTTTCGCGACCGCATCCGGGCGCTGACGACCGTGCAGTCCCACCAGGACATCAACGTCGCGGGGATGGAAGAAACCGACGTCGTCGCCCTGCACCGCGCCGGCGGGCAAAGCTGCGTGCAGGTGTTCTTCTTTCGCGGCGGGCAGAATTTCGGCAATCGTGCCTATTTTCCCTCTCATGCGGCGGAGGTCAGTGACGGCGAAATCCTTGAGGCGTTCGTCGGGCAGTTCTACAGCGCGTTCCCGCCGCCGAAGCAGATTCTGCTCAGCTCCGCGCTGCCCAATGCCGCCCTCGTCGCCGCCGCGCTGGAGTTGCGGGCCTCGCGCAAGGTCTTGGTCAGCGTGCCCCAGCGCGGAGAGCGCAAAAAACTGATGGCGCACGTCGTCACCAACGCCCGCGAGGCTTTGGGGCGGCGCACGGCGGAAAACAGCGCCCAGCGCGCGCTGCTGGAGGGTGCGGCCGAGGTCTTCAAGCTGGCCGCGACACCCGAGCGCATCGAGGTCTACGACAACTCGCACATCTCGGGCGCCCACATGGTCGGGGCCATGATCGTGGCCGGGCCCTCAGGTCCGATGAAAAACGCCTACCGCAAGTTCAACATCAAGACCCCCTCGTTGGCTCCGGGCGACGACTACGGGGCCATGCGCGAGGTGCTGCTGCGCCGCTTCTCACGCGCGCAGGCCGAGGACCCCGAACGCAGCCAGGGCCAATGGCCCGATCTGGTGCTGCTGGACGGCGGCGAAGGCCAGCTGAACGCCGGGCTGCAGGTGCTGGCCGACCTCGGCATCGACGACGTGGTGATGGCGGCGATCTCAAAAGGCCCGGACCGCAACGCCGGGCGCGAGCAGTTCCACATGCCCGGCCGCGCGGCCTTCATGCTGCCGCCCAATCATCCGGTGCTGTATTTCCTGCAGCGGTTGCGCGACGAGGCGCATCGTTTCGCCATCACCACGCACAGGGCCAAGCGCGCCAAAGCCATGGGCCAATCGGGGCTGGACGAGGTGACGGGCATCGGGGCGGCACGCAAGAAGGCGCTGTTGCGGCATTTCGGGTCGGCCCAGGCCGTGGCGGCGGCGGGCGAGACGGATTTGCGCACCGTGGAGGGCATCAGCGCGGCCATGGCGAAAAAAATCTATGACCATTTCCACTCGGAAGGTTAGGCTCCTAAAATTCGGAGAAAGACCGTGTGGAATCTGCCCAATATCCTGACTTTGTCGCGTATCGCGGTGATTCCCATCGTGGTGGCGCTGTTCTTTTTCGACAGCCCCGCGATGCGCTGGACCGCGTGCACGCTGTTCACGCTGGCGGGCGTCACCGACTTTTTCGACGGCTATCTGGCGCGGCGTGAAAAACAGGTCTCGCGCTTCGGGCGGTTCCTCGATCCCATCGCGGATAAACTGCTGGTGGTCTCGGTGCTGCTGATGCTGGTGGCCTTCGACCGGGTCGGGCCGTGGTCGTACCTGCCCGCCCTGGTGATCCTGCTGCGCGAAATCATGGTCTCGGGGCTGCGCGAGTTCCTGGCCGAACTGCGTGTCAGCGTGCCCGTGACCAAGCTGGCCAAGGCGAAAACGACCGTGCAGATGGTGGCGCTGGGCTTCCTGATCGTGGGCAACGCCGCGCCGGTATGGATTCCCGCCGAACTGATCGGCGAGATCGGCATTTGGATCGCCGCGGCCATCACGCTGATCACCGGCTACGACTATCTGCGCTCGGGCCTGCGCTACATGGATGAGGGTGCCGAGCCTCTGAACCCGCCCGACGATCCGGGCCCCAAGAAAGAACCCGCGCGGTGAAGATTCTCTACTTCGCGTGGCTACGAGAGCGCGTCGGGACAGGCGAGGAGAACATCGCACCGCCCGCCGCCGTGCAAACCGTGTCGCAGTTGATGGATTGGCTGTCAGAGCGCAGCGCCGGGCATCGTGAGGCCTTCAAGGACCGCAAGCTGATCCGGGCCGCCGTCGATCAGGTTCACAGCGCGCATTCAATCAGCGTCGCGGGCGCGAAAGAAGTCGCGTTTTTCCCGCCGGTCACGGGGGGCTGACGTGGCCGACATCCGCGTGCAACGCGAAGCCTTCGACCCCGGCGCGGAATTATCGCGCTTCAGCGCGAACAATGCCAAGTCCGGCGCAATCTGCAGCTTCACCGGCCAGATGCGCGATTTTCAAGGCGCGGACCGCGCGTCAGGCCAAGCCGTCACCACGATGGAACTTGACCATTACCCCGGGATGGCCGAGCGGCAACTGACCGAGCTTTGTGAACAAGCCCGCAGCCGTTGGCCCTTGGACGATATCTGCGTGGTTCACCGCTTCGGCGTATTGAAACCCACTGAGCCCATCGTGTTCGTGGCCACGGCATCGGCCCACCGCGGCGAGGCCTTCGCGGCGTGTGAATTTCTGATGGATTGGCTGAAAACCCAGGCGCCATTCTGGAAGAAGGAAACCGGGCCCGCCGGCGCGCGCTGGGTGGAAGCGCAAAGCGCCGACGACGCGCGCGCGGAGCGGTGGAATAAATCCTAAGCTGCCGCTGATTTCGCCGCCTCGGTCTTGCCCGTGGCGATGTCGTAGTCGGCCATCAGCGTGCGGCAGACGTTGCCCGGCGTGAATTGATAGGGGCCGATCTCGCGCACCGGGGTCACTTCGGCGGCCGTACCGGTCAGGAAGCATTCCGTCGCCTTGGCCATCTCCTCGGGCATGATCACGCGCTCGATCACCTTCATGCCGCGCGCCTTGGCCAGCGCGATGACGCTGCGCCGGGTGATGCCGTCGAGGAAGCAGTCGGGAGTGGGCGTGTGAATGTCGCCGTCGATGACGAAGAAGACGTTGGCCCCCGTGGCCTCGGCCACCTGGCCGCGCCAATCGAGCATCAGCGCATCGTCGCAGCCTTTGCGTTCGGCGGCGTGCTTGTTGAGCGTGCAGATCATGTACAGACCGGCCGCCTTGGCCTTCACCGGCGCGGTGTCGGGGTGCGGTCTGCGCCAGGTCGCCATGTCGAGGCGGATGCCCTTGAGGCGTTCTTCCGGCGAGAAATACGACGGCCACGGCCACACCGCGATAGCCACGTTGGTCTTGGTGGTCTGGGCGGCCACACCCATCATTTCGCTGCCGCGCCAGGCCAGCGGGCGCACATAGCAATCCGTCAGGCCGTTGGCGCGGATCACCTCATACGTCGCGTCGTTGATCTGTTGCGGGGTGAACGGCATCTTCATGTCGAGGATGCCCGCCGAATAAAACAGCCGCTCGGTATGCTCCTCGAGCTTGAAGACCTTGCCGCGGTAGGCGCGCTCGCCTTCGAAGACGCAGCTGGCGTAATGCAGCGCATGGGTCAGCACATGGACCTTCGCCCCGCGCCAGGGCGTGATGTTGCCGTTGAACCAGATGTAGCCGTCGCGGTCGTCGAAGGTCGGGGCGGTCATGGCTCTGTCTCCGAATTGTCGCTTACTTTGACTTGCCGAGCGCAAAACTCAAAAGTAATTTAATTACGTCAATGGTTTGCGACTCGTAACATCCATACACTAGCCCCGAGGGCGATATATGTCAATAATGCTGACGTATTTTACGCGCTGCGGAGTCACAGTTCATGGCTGATGCCGTTGGCCCCAAGGCCCACCGCGCCCACGACGAGGCCGTGCAGCAGGCTATCGAATTGTTGTTTTTCGCCTACCGCGACTTCACCGCGCGGGCCGACGCCATTCTGGCGCGTCAGAACTTCGGCCGGGCGCATCACCGCGTGGTCTATTTCGTCGGTCGGCACGATGCCATGACAGTCAGCGCGCTGCTGACGATCCTGGGCATCACCAAGCAAAGCCTGTCGCGCGTGCTCAGCCAGTTGGTGCGCGAGGGCTATATCGTGCAGAAAACGGGCACTACAGACCGCCGCCAGCGCCTTCTGCATTTGACGGCCAAGGGCCGCGAGTTGGAAAAACTGCTGACCACCGAGCAGCGCGCGCGCATCACGGCGGCTTATCGTGCCGTGGACAACGCCTCGATCACCGGCTTCCGAGATGTCATGCTGGGCATCATGAACGACGACACGCGCAAACGCTTCGCCGTGAAAGCGCCCAAATCATGACGGCGCGGGCAACATTCGCGGCCGGCCTGCCCGCCGACGTGATCGCTTTTTACGAGCGATGGAACGGCCTGCCGAAAACCGGGCTGCTGCCGCGCCTGAGCGATTACTTCGACACCGCCGCGCCCGAGTTGCAGCCCAACGTCACCATCGTCGACGTGCTCTCGCCCGCCGAGATGACCGTGCGGCTGTTCGGCACCGGTCTGGAGCAGGCCTCGGGGCTGTATCCCACCGCGCAAAGCCTGGGCGTGCTCTACGGCGAGGAGGTGTGGGAGCGCGCCAAAAAGTTGGTTTGGATCGTGGTCACGCACCCGGTGGGCTACGTCTGCATCCGTCGCGTGCGCACCTCGGCGGGGCTGGTCGTCGATTGCCCGGCCGTCGGACTGCCCATCGGCGTCGATATCCCGGACCGGCGGTGTTTCATCACATACGCCAACGTGTCGGGTGCCAGCGAGGAGCTGGCCCCGGAAGAAAACTTCGAGCTGGTCCAGGAGGTGCAGTTTCTGCACTGGATCGACCTGGGTGCCGGCGTTCCGGCCAAAGGTTTGACGTAGTCCGATGATGGGCGCGCAGGGCATTTCGCGCTAGGATGCCGCCATGAATGCCGACGCAGGCAAAGATCAGGCTTCGTCCAACGGCCAGCACATCCTGGTGGTCGATGACGATGCGCGCCTGTGCAAGCTGCTGGCGCGCTACCTGAAGGACAACGGCTTCATGGTCACGGCCGCCCAAAACGCCGCCGAGGCGCGCCGCCATTTGGGTGCCTTAAGCTTCGACCTGCTGGTCGTTGACCGCATGATGCCCGGCGAAGACGGCATTTCGCTGATCAAGCATATCCGCAAGTCCATGAGCGTCCCCATCCTGATGCTCACCGCCATGGGCGAGGCCGAGCAGCGCATCCAGGGCCTCGAGCACGGCGCGGACGACTATATGTCGAAACCTTTCGAGCCCAGGGAACTGTTGCTGCGGGTCAACTCGATCCTGCGCCGCGCACCGCCGCCAGAGGACGCCGCCCGCCTGGAGCTGAAGTTCGGCGATTGCCGCTATGACCTTGCCCGCCACCAGCTCAGCCAGGACGGCGAGGCCGTGCATCTGACGGCCAGCGAGGCCCAGTTGTTGAAGATCCTGGCCGAACGCGTCAACGAGCCGGTGGACAGGATGATTCTTGCCGCCGCAGCCGAGGACGGTGCCAACCCGCGCACCATCGACGTTCAGATCACGCGGCTGCGCCGCAAGCTGGAAGCCGACCCGCGCCAACCACGCTATCTGCAGACTGTGCGCGGCACGGGCTATCTGCTGCGCACGGACTGAGCGCACCATGACCGAACACATCGAGCAGCGCACCGGCCCGGCGGAAAAGCCCGCGGGCTTGAGCGTGCCCGGAATCGACTGGGAGCGCTGGGCCCCGCGCACCCTGATGGCGCGCGCCAGCCTGATCATCGTCGTACCGCTGATCGTGGTGCAGATCATCTCGACCTACATCTTCTACGAAAACCATTGGGACACGATGTCGCGGCGCATGGCCGCCAGCCTGGCGGGTGATGTAGCGGCGTTGACCAACTTCATCCGCGATTATCCCGGGCCTGAAAATCTGGCGTGGCTGCGCGACAACACCAAACGCACCCTGGAGTTCGACGTGGCGTATCAGCCCGGCGTCAGGCTTGAAGCCGCCATCGCGCCGGACGGCGTGGGCGACGACGTTTTGTCCGAGGCGCTGTGGGAGGCGCTGAAGCGTCCTTTCAATGTCGATCTGGCGACGTTCCGCGCCGAGAAAATGATCGCCATCGACGTGCAACTTGAGGACGGCGTGCTCAACGTCCAGGCCCCGCGCCGTCGGCTATTCAGCTCTACCACCTATGTCTTCGTCATCTGGATGGTGGGCTCGTCCATGCTGCTGTTCGGCGTGGCCACCGTGTTCCTGCGCAATCAAGTCAAGGCCGTGCGCCGCCTGTCGCGCGCGGTCGACGAGTTCGGCAAGGGCCGAGACGTGCCCGACTTTCCGGCTGAAGGCGCGTTCGAGGTGCGTCAGGCGGCGCGGGCCTTCAATATCATGCGCGGGCGAATCAAGCGTCAGATCAGCCAGCGCACCGACATGCTGGCGGGCGTGTCGCACGACCTGCGCACGCCGTTGACGCGCATGAAGCTGCAACTGGCCATGCTGGACCGCGAGATCGAACCCGACGACGTCGCCGCGCTGAAGGACGACGCCGCGGAGATGGAACGCATGCTCGACGCTTATTTGGCTTTTGCGCGCGGCGAAGGCAACGAAGACAGCATGCCGACCGACGTGGCGGACCTGCTGGAGGGGATCGTCGGGCGCTATCGGCGCGACGGCGCAGCGATCACGCTGGATCATGCGCACGCCAACCGTTCAATTCCGTTGCGTCCGGTGGCGTTTGAACGCTGCCTGAGCAACCTGATCGGCAACGCGGTGCGTTACGGCAAGAGTGTCGTAGTGACGGCGGCGATCCACGACAACGTGCTGGATGTGGCGGTCGACGACGACGGCCCCGGCATCCCCGCCGACCGGCGCGAGGACGTCTTCCGGCCTTTCACGCGGCTGGAGGAATCGCGCAACCCCAAGACCGGCGGTGTTGGGCTAGGGCTGACCATCGCGCGCGACATCGTGCGCAGCATGGGCGGTGAGATCAGCCTCGGCGACAGCCCGGCGGGCGGCTTGCGGGCTGCCCTGCGGATTCCGCTTTAAGTTTCTTTCTTCTCGGATTTGCCGCGCCGTTTCATCAGCCCGCCGAGCGAGACGTTCGCGGCCTGTTCGGCGACGCCCAAGCCTTTGTCCAGGGCCGCCATGGTCTTGGCCATGTCGGCGGACTCATCGTTCTTCCACGCGCGCAACGCCGACAGATAAACGGCCTTCAAGCCCATGATCTGCGCCATGCCCTTCAGGCCGTGCGGCGATATACCCGCCGCTGACAACGTAGCGCTCATGGAGCGCGACAGACGCGCCAGCAGCATGGCCCCCTCACCCGGTTCGCGCATCACGGCGTTCATCAATGCCACGACACCTGCTCGATGAGCCTGCAAGGCGTCGAAGCGGCGCATGAGCAGATCGAACAGGCGATCCTTCACCGATTGCGAGGCGTCGACGTTTTCAACTGAAGACAGCGCAACCTTGTCGATGTGATCGGCGAAGCGCGCAAGCAGGTGCGCCGTCGTCGGCACGTGAATCAGCACCTCACCCAGCTTCATCTTGGCGCGCTTGGCCACGGCCTCCATGGACAGATGCGCCCAGCCCACCGCGGCGATTTCCTGCATGGCCGCGGTGAGTATCCGCGCCATCGGATCGGCGGATGGGGTTGAACCGGACTTTTTGCCGCTGGGTTTGCGCGCCATGACGTCGTCACCTCACGCATAGAGGCTTTCACACGGTTCAGGCGGAATCAAGGCAGGCACAGTTTAACCCGACAACTCCCGTGACCGTCGCGTGGCCGCAGCCACGGCCTCGTTGAGCAGCTTTTGCAACGCCTCGCCGTCCATCAGCACCTTGAGCGCCGCCGCGGTGGTGCCGTTGGGGCTGGTGACGTTCTGGCGCAGGGTCGCCGCTGAGTCTTTGGCGTGATCGAGCAATGCCCCTGATCCGGCGACGGTTGCTCGGGCTAATTGCTCAGCCAGCGTCGCGGGCAAGCCGGCAGCACGGCCCGCCTCGGCCAGGGCCTCGGCCAGCAGAAAGACATAAGCAGGTCCGCTTCCCGACACCGCCGTCACGGCGTCCATCAGCGCTTCATCATCGACCCAGCTGACCTGACCCACGGCGGCCATTAGCACGTCGCAGATGCGCCGCTGCTCGGGGCCGACTTCGGGTGCAGCCACCAAAACACTAATGCCTTTGCCGATTGACGCGGGCGTATTGGGCATGGCGCGCACCACGGCGGCGTCCTGGCCAAGCTGCGATTTGAAGAACGCGATGGTCTTGCCGGCGAGAATGGATAGGAACACCGGATGCTCACGGCTGAACCGCGCATAGGCGGGCGCAATCTCGGCGGCGACCTGAGGTTTGAAGGCGAAGATCACCACGTCGGGGCGGAAGTCGCCTGGAATCTCCTCGGGCTTGGACAGCACCGTGAGCGCCTTGTGCTTGTCGCAAATGGAGATAGAGCCGCGGCCGGCCGGTTCGACGATGATGACATCGACCGGATTGAGGCCGCGCTTGAACCAGCCCTCGAGCAGGGCGTTGCCCATTTTTCCGCAGCCGACGAGGAGGATAGCGCCCTTGATCATGGCTTCAGCTTAGCATGGCCGCCGTGCTGCGGCTCAACGCTTTAGGCTTGGCCGACGGTATCCAGCAGGGAACTGGCAATGGCATCTTCAGCGGTGCGGCCGCCCCAGATGACGAACTGGAATGAAGGATAATAGCGCTCGCATTCCGTCATGGCCAAATCCATCAGATCAGTGATGGTCTCGGCATCGACCGGGCCTTGCAGCCTGATCGTGTGACGGAACATTGGAATGCCCTCTTCCACCCATATGGCGAAGTGGCCCATCCAAAGGCGCTCGTTCAGCTTGGCCAGAAGCTCGTAGATTTGGCCCATCAGTTTCGGCTGCACGCGCATGTCGAAGGCGCAACTGAAGTGCAGCGCGCTCAAGTCCTCGGACCAGGCGAAAAACATGCCGTAGTCGCACCACGTGCCCGGCGCCTCGACGGCCAGCTCGGTCTCGCAGCGACGGTCATAGACCCATTCTTTGTCGGCGATGATGTCTTCAATGATGTCGACGGGGTGGGCGACCTTCGCAACCTGGCGGCGCGGTGTAGCGGACTGCATGAAAATCCCCTCGATAGCCCCACCGAACCGGGTTGGGTCCCCAACGCGCTCTGCACCCGGTTTAACGATCTTGAATCAAGATATAGGAGGGGTATGGGTGCCGCAACACAAAATCTAGAGGGTTTCTGCGGAGTCGCGAACCTTGTGGATAAAGCGCGAAAAATTGAGTCGGATGAATCGGTTGCGCGATTTTTTACCGCCGTAAAATCGCGCGCGCTTATGCCTTACCGGCAGATTTTTTCTTAGGTCTCGCGGATTTTTCCAACGCGTCGAGCCGGGCCTGCAATTTCTCCTGCTCGGCGCGCGCCGTGGCCGCCATCTCCTTCACCGCTTCAAACTCCTCACGGCGCACGAAGTTGGCGTCCGCCATGGTGCGCTCGAGCCGGTCGCGGATCATGGTTTCGATTTCATCCTTGAGCGCCGTCAACGCGCTCAGTGCGCCGCCCGCCATTTTGGCGATGTCGTCGAAGATTCGGTTTTGCGTCTGCATGGAAGCCTCCGTGAGCGAACCTGTCATGAAAGATATAAGGCTTGGGATGGACGAACGCCACAGGACCGGCGAAATTACGAGGGCGTTCCTCGGTCCGCCTTCCTCAGTCCGCCCTCCTCAGTCCAACGGTGCTTCGCCCGTGCTCGCCATCCCCTTTCCACAGATCGACCCGGTGATTTTCGCCATCGGCCCGCTGGCCATCCGCTGGTATGCGCTGGCCTATATCGCGGGCCTGTTCGCGGGCGTGTGGTACATGCGCCGCCTCGTCCAGCAACCCCCGGCGCTGATGACGCCGCAACACGTGGATGACTTCTTCCTCTGGGCCATGCTGGGCGTGATCCTGGGCGGACGGCTGGGCTACGTCATCTTCTACAAACCCATGGAATATCTCGCCGACCCGGCCGCGATCCTGAAAACCTGGGAAGGCGGCATGTCGTTTCATGGCGGCCTGTTGGGCGTGATCTTCGCCATCATGCTGTTCGCCCGTAAGTACAAGATCGACCAGTGGTACGTGTCGGACGGCGTGGCATGCGTCGTGCCCATCGGGCTGGGCCTTGGGCGCTTGGCGAACTTCATCAACGGCGAACTGTGGGGGCGCACCGCGCCCGACGTGCCTTGGGCCATGGTGTTTCCCGGCGGTGGAGATATTGCGCGCCATCCCAGCCAACTCTATCAGGCGCTTCTTGAGGGCCTGGTGCTGTTCCTGGTTGTTTTCTATTTGTCGCGCGATGAACGCATCCGCCGCAAGACCGGCACCCTGACCGGGGTGTTCGTCATCGGCTACGGCGTCGTGCGCATCATCGGTGAATTCTTCCGCGAGCCCGACGCGCACCTCGGCTTTCTGGCCATGGGCTTCACCATGGGCCAGATGCTGTCGATCCCCATGGTGCTGTTCGGCGCGTGGTGCGTGTGGCGCGCCCAGACCGTAAAGCGATGAATTCGCACGCCTCCGCGCAGATCCGCGCCCACATCGCGCGCGACGGTCACATCACCGTCGCCGATTACATGGATTTGGCGGCGGCGGCCTACTACGCGCGTGGCGATGTGTTCGGACGCGGCGGTGACTTCATCACAGCGCCCGAGATCAGCCAGGCCTTCGGCGAGCTGATCGGGTTGTGGTGCGCGGTGACCTGGCAGCAGATGGGTCGCCCCGCGCCGTTCAAGCTGATCGAGTGCGGGCCCGGGCGCGGCACGCTGATGGCCGACGTTCTGCGCGCCGCCAAGATGGTGGCGGGCTTCTTGCCCGCCGCTGAGATTCACCTCGTGGAACGCAGCCGCGCTTTGCGGGACAAGCAGCGAACCACCCTGAAAGATCACAGCGTCACATGGCATGATGATTTGGATGCCGTGCCGCATGGCCCACAGATCATCCTCGCCAACGAGTTCCTTGACGCCCTGCCGGTGCGCCAGTTCCAGCGTACGCCAAACGGCTGGTCGGAACGGGTGATTACCGCCGATCCAACCCAGGCGCTGACGTTTTCAACCATGCTTGCGGACAATGCGCCGATCCCCATTCCGCTGGCCGTGACGGCAGAGATCGGCGCGATCTTCGAGCGTTCCGATGCGGTGACAGCGGCCGTCGCCGCCATGTCGCAACGCATTACGGCCCACGGCGGCGCGGCGCTGCTGATCGATTACGGCCATACGGCCTCGGCCCTGGGCGAAACCTTGCAAGCGGTGAAGAGCCATCAGTACACCGAGGTGCTGGCAACGCCCGGTGAGGCCGACCTGACGGCCCACGTGGACTTCGGCCATGTTAAAACGACCGCGCGGGCGGCGGGCGCTTTGGTTCACGGCCCCGTCGAGCAGGGCCTATGGCTCAAGCGGCTGGGCATCGGCGTACGTCAGGTGCAGCTGGCCAAGGACAAACCGCCCGAGGCGGCGCGCGCCATCGAACAGGGCGTGCGGCGGCTGATCGAACCTCATGGCCTGGGTATGCTATTCAAGGTCATGGCGCTGGCCCATCCAACCTTGAAAGACTTGGAGGGCTTTGAAGGCAAGATTGAATTTCAGAGCGGACCCTGACGTTGAGCGAACCCGTCATCACCGTTGCAGAGCTGTCGCGTGTGCCGCGCGTCCGCCATGGTTTTTTCACCCGCAATCATGCCGGCGAAACCTATGGCCGACGCAATTGTGCCACCCGCGCGGGCGACGACGAAGCCGAGGTCGACGCCAACCGTGCGTTTTGCGCGCAGACCGTTGGCAGCGATTTACCCCGCCTCGTCACGGTCAAGCAGCGTCATACGCCCGATGTCTTTGTGGCGGAAAAAGCCGTGAATTGGCGGGAAGCGCCGGTGGCCGACGCCATCGTGACCACCACGCCTGGTTTGGCTTTAGGGATCCTCACCGCCGACTGCGTGCCGGTGCTGCTGGCCGATGACGCGGGCCAAGTCATCGCCGCAGCGCATGCGGGCTGGCGCGGAGCCTTCGACGGCGTGCTGGAGAACACGCTGGCCGCCATGGAACGCCTGGGTGCGGCGCGCAGCCGCATCATCGCCGCCGTGGGCCCGTGCATCGGCAAGGCGTCGTACGAAGTGGGCCCGGAGTTTTCCGCCCGCTTCATCGCACGCGATGCGGCCTATGCGCGCTACTTCGGCGACGCCCAGTCCAACGGACATTGCCACTTCGATATCGCCACCTTCGCCGCCGACCGGTTGAAAGAGGCGGGTGTGGGCCGCGTCAGCGTAACAGGACACGACACCTGTGCGGACGACGCACGGTTCTTCAGTTATCGGCGCGCCACCTTGCGTAAGGAACCCGACTACGGCCGACAGATGTCGGTGATTGCGATAACCCCATGACCCGGCTTACCGCGATTGTGTTGGCCGCCCTTCTGGTCGCGGCCTGCGGGCCGATCCCGCAGCCGTTCCAGGGCACCCAAAAAGTCACCGCCGACGTGCCGATGCTCGACGTGCCCTCGGCCGTGGGCATCGCCGTCATTCCCGTCAGCGGCCTGCCGCAGCCCTTCAACGACCAGTTGACCAAAGAGATCGCCAAGGGCCTGGAGCCCTATGAGATCCCCGCCGAAGCGGTGGCGGTGAACAACGGTCTGGGGTTCTCGCTGCACGGAACGGTGGTCAACCCGGTCCGCCAGGACGGCGTGGTCACCGCCGACGTGCTGTGGACACTCAAATCGCGCCGGGGCCGGGACGCGGGCGTGTACATGCAGGCGTTCTCCGTCCCCGAACGCGACTGGACGCAGGGCAATGGCGCATCGGCGACCCGCGTGGGGCGCGAGGTGGCCGCGGGCATCGCCGGCATCATTGAAGGCAGCACCACCCAGGCCGCGGGCGGCAGTACGACGCCCGCACCCGAGCGCACCGCTGCCCCGCCCAAGCCGGTGCGCATCACGGTCAAGCCCGTGGACGGCGCGCCCGGCGACGGCCGCGAGGCCCTGCAGCTCGCAACCCTGGAAGTGCTGCTGGCTAACGGTGCAAAGCGCGACGACGTCAACCCGGAGGTCGTTTTGATGGGTCGGGTCGAGGCCGAACCCGCCGCGGGCGGCCAGCAGTTCGTCACGATTGCCTGGCGCGCCATCGCCCAGGACGGTACGGATTTAGGCGAGGTCAAGCTGACCAACACGATCCCGCAAGGCGCGTTGGACGGGCGCTGGGGACCGGCGGCCTTCGCCATCGCCGAGGCGGGACTGGCCCAGCTTTTGGAACTGTTGGCGCTGGCCCCACGGTTCTGAGGCGCAAGAGCCGCAAAGCCAAGAATTCCGCCGGTTTGAGGCGGTTTACAGCATCGTGACAGGTTGTTAGTTTGCGCCGCGCTTGGGCCGGAGTGGGGCCAGTCACCCAAGCTGCAACGGGGCAGTGCCGATGAAGCTCATCGCGGGGAATTCCAACCGGCCGCTGGCCGAGGCCATCGCCTCCTATCTGCACCTGCCGCTGACCAACGCCTCTATCAAGCGCTTCTCGGACATGGAGATCTTCGTCGAGATCCATGAAAACGTGCGCGGCGAGGATGTGTTCGTCATCCAACCCACGTCCTATCCCGCCAACGACAACCTGATGGAACTGCTGATCACGCTCGACGCCCTGCGCCGCGCCTCGGCGCGCCGGGCCACCGCCGTGATCCCCTACTACGGCTACGCCCGCCAGGACCGTAAGACCGGCGGCCGCACGCCCATCACGGCCAAACTGGTCGCCAACCTCATCACTCAGGCCGGTGCCGGGCGCGTGCTGACGGTGGATCTGCACTCGGGCCAAATCCAGGGCTTCTTCGACATTCCGCTCGACAACCTCTACGCCGCGCCGGTGTTCACCACCGACATTCAGCAGCGTTACAAGGGCGAGCAGCCGGTCATCGTCTCGCCCGACGTCGGCGGCGTGGGCCGCGCGCGCGCCATCGCCAAGCGCATTCATGCCGAATTGGCCATCATCGACAAACGGCGCGAGAAGGCCGGCCAGTCGGAAGTCATGAACATCATCGGCGACATCAAGGACCGGCCCTGCATCCTGGTGGACGACATCGTCGATTCCGCCGGTACGCTGTGTAACGCCGCCGTGGCGCTGATGAAGGAAGGTGCGAAATCGGTCTCGGCCTACGTGACCCACGGCGTGTTGTCGGGCGGCGCGGTGGGCCGCGTCACCGCCTCGCCGCTGAAGGAACTGGTGATCACCGACAGCATTCAGGGCACCGAGGCTGTGCGATTGGCCGACAACATCCGCCAGCTCTCCATCGCCTCGCTGCTGGCCGAGGCCATCAAGCGCACCAGCCAGGAAGCGTCGGTCTCCAGCTTGTTCGAGTAGCCTTCATTGAGTAAAAATAATAGCTACTCCGACTGCTGGGTGGCTGTCATCGCGCAATAAAATTACCTCTGCGGTCAACTTGCCCCTCCTGCCCGACCCGTGTACACCACGCCTGCCTCAGGACATCCTGGGGCTAGCCTGGGCACCCCTGGAGGCCTGGCTAACCACTTGAAAAACTTGGAGACTACCCATGCCGCAGGTCGCCTCATTGAAGGTGAAACCGCGCGAGCGGGCAGGTAAGGGGGCAGCCCGTGCCACACGTCGTTCCGACCTCGTTCCCGGGGTCGTGTACGGCGGAAAGGCCGAGCCCACCCTGATCTCTGTCGAGCCGCGCACTCTCGTCAGCCTCATGCACAACCCGAATTTCCGCGTCACGCTGTTCGACATGGAAATCGAGGGTGCCAAGGCCGAACGCACCATGGCCATGGACGTGCAGCTGCACCCCGTGTCCGACCGTCCCATTCACGTCGACTTCCGCCGCGTCGATAAAAATACCGCGGTGAAGGTGCCGATTCCCGTGCGCTTCCTCAACGAAGCCGCATCGCCCGGCATCAAGGTTGGCGGCGTGCTCAACATCGTGCGCCACGACATCGAAGTGCGCGTGAAGCCCGACGACATTCCCGACCATATCGACGTGGACCTGACCGGCCTGAAGATCGGCGACTCGATCCACATCAACGCGCTGACGCTGCCCAAGGGCGTGAAGCCCACCATCGCGCGCAACTTCACCGTCTGCTCGATCGCTCCGCCCACGGTCTACGTGGAAGAAGTGGTCGAAACGGCGGCGGCCGCGACCCCGGCGGAAGGCGATGCGGCGGCTGCCGCAGCCCCGGCCGGCGATGCCAAGGCCGGCGACGCCAAGGCTGCCGCTCCGGCGGCGGGTGCCAAGGGTGCGGCGGCTCCGGCCGGCGACGCCAAGGCTGCTCCGGCGAAGAAGAAGTAATCTGCTTTCGGCGGCGGCGAGGCTCACCCCTCGCCGCCGTTGTTCTTTCCCCTCTCCTCACGCCGAGGCGCCATGCGGTTACTGGTGGGTCTGGGCAATCCCGGCGCGAGCTACGCGCACAATCGCCACAACATCGGCTTCATGACGGCCGAGCGCATCGCCAAGGTGCATTCCTTCGGGCCGTGGCGCGCGCGCTTTCAGGGCCACATCTGCGAAGGCACCGTTGAAGGTGAGAGAGTGCTGGCGTTGAAACCCAACACCTTCATGAACCTGTCGGGTCAATCGGTCGGTGAAGCGACGCGTTTTTACAAGGTGGAGCCTGCCGACGTCATCGTGTTCTACGACGAACTGGAACTGCAGCCTGGGCGGCTCAAAGTGAAGCAGGGCGGCGGCAGCGCCGGTCACAACGGCATCAAGAGCATCGACGCACATATCGGGACGGATTACTGGCGCGTGCGCATGGGTATCGGCCATCCGGGCGACAAGAACCTTGTATCAGGCTACGTGCTGCAGGACTTCGCCAAGGCCGATGCGGCGTGGCTGGATGTATTCCTCGATGCAGCGACGTCGGCGCTGCCCTTGTTAATCTCGGGCGATGCACCCAAGTTCATGACCAAAGTAGCGATACTGACCAAGGACATCGCACCCGCCCTCCAGGCCAACATGAAGGACGCCAAGAATGGTCAAAAGTAGCAAACCAAAAACTCAGCGCAAGCTCAAGCCAACACCAAGGCAACGCGCCAAAGCATATGTTCACTATCACAAAGATGGAACGGTTTGGGCGAAGGGCAAAAGGATCGGAGAAACACCCACCGGCTATTGGGAATGGTTCAGAAAAGATGGCACCAAATCGCGGTCTGGCCACTTTGATCATGGCAAGCAGACAGGTGAGTGGACGACCTATGATCAAATGGGGCGCGTTTACAAAGTCACCGTAAAGAGGCCACGCCCTTCATAGGGCATCGAATGATGCACTCTTCAATCCTTCACGCCCCGGATTGATCATAACCAATGACACACTAGGAATGGAATATGGGTTTTAATTGCGGAATCGTCGGGCTGCCCAACGTCGGCAAGTCCACGCTGTTCAACGCGCTGACGGCCACGGCTGCGGCGCAGGCCGCCAACTTTCCGTTCTGCACCATCGAGCCCAACGTGGGCCGCGTCGCCGTGCCCGATGCACGCATCGACGCCCTGACGGTCATCGCCAAGCCGCAGAAGATCACGCCCACGCAATTGGAGTTCGTGGATATCGCCGGGCTGGTGCGCGGCGCATCGAAGGGCGAAGGCCTGGGCAACAAGTTCCTAGCCAACATCCGCGAAGTCGACGCCATCGTTCATGTGCTGCGCTGCTTCGAGGACGACAACGTCACCCACGTCGAGGGTTCCGTGAACCCGGTGCGCGACGCCGAAACCGTGGACACCGAACTGATGATCGCCGACCTGGAAAGCCTGGAACGACGCATGGACCAAGCGGCGAAAAAGGCCAAGGGCGGCGACAAGGAATCCAAGGACCTGATCACCGTCATGGAACCGGTCCTGACCGCGCTCAAGGCCGGCAAACCCGCGCGCACCGCCAAGCCCACCGACCCGGCGCTGGAAAAAGTGTTCCACGGCCTGCAACTGCTGACCTCAAAGCCCGTCCTGTACGCCTGCAACGTCGAAGAAGCCTCCGCCGCCAACGGCAACGCGCTCTCGGCCAAGGTCGCCGAGATGGCCAAGGCGCAAGGCGCGGCCATGGTGGTGATCTCGGCGGCCATCGAAGCCGAAGTGGCGCAGTTGGGCGATGCCGCCGCGCAGAAGGAATTTCTGGAGAGCCTGGGCTTGTCTGAAACCGGTCTCAGCCGCGTGATCCGCGAGGGCTACAAACTGCTCGACCTGCTGACCTACTTCACCGTGGGCCCGAAGGAAGTGCGCGCCTGGACCATCAAGCGCGGCACCAAGGCCCCTCAGGCGGCGGGCGTGATCCACGGCGACTTCGAGCGCGGCTTCATCCGCGCCGAGACGATCTCCTACGCCGACTTCATCGCCTGCAAGGGCGAACAAGGCGCGAAAGACACCGGCAAGATGCGTTCCGAAGGCAAGGAGTACGTCGTGCAGGACGGCGACGTGCTGCTGTTCCTGTTCAACGTGTAGGTAGTTGCGGGATCGTCTTCACCGCCGGCTTCGCTTTTCGAGCTTTATCATACAGGCCCCAATGGGCTTCCTCAGGGTGAGGGCCGGGCGTGGGATGCGCGTCGAACTCACGCCAGGGCGCATCGAAAGCGGAAAAATAGGCGAATGCCCGCGTGCGCGATGGCGCGAACTGCTTTTGCAGTTCGGCATAAAACGCCGCTTGGCTTTCGGGCGTGAAACCTTTGCCGGAAGGCGCGGTGGGCACGCCGGTTTCCTTCACCAGCACCGGTCCGCAGTGAACTTGCGCCAGCATGTCCGTGACATTGACCACGAACTGCGCGGCGCTGGCCTCGGGCGCGGATTGGAACCATGGCTCGAACACAGGATGAACGTTGACCAGCAGCAGATCGGACTGGACCAGCGCCGGGGCGGCCTCGGCCGTCAATAACAGATGAAACGGCTCGGTCGTGGCAAGCGCCAAGCCGGGTGCTACGGCGCGCATCTGCGCCATGGCCTTGGCGACGTCGGCGAAGCTGCCGCGCCGGCTGAGCACCACCTCATTGCCGATCGAGGCACCCGCCACGATTTTATGGGCACGCGCCGCAGCGGCGACGTTGGCGCGCTCGGTCGCATCGGCGAGGTCATAGACGCCCATGATGACGGCGCGGTAGCCGAGCCTCGCCGCAACCTCGGGCACGCGCTCAACGCCGTGTCTTGATGTGTAGGTGATCAGCCCGTCGAAGCGCGGGCGCAGGGCCTTCAAGTCCTGCGCGATGCTCGCCGGATCGGCCTGGGTCGATACGCCGTCATAGACCTGATGGGAGGTCGGCTGATAGGCGACAAAGCGCCCCGTGGCCATGACGGCGGCGATGCGCGAAAGACCCGCAGGCCTCGCGCGCTCCGAACACACCGGCGCTGCAAGCGCCGAGTTCGTCATCGCCAGCCACAAACAAAAACCGCCGGCGATGAGCCGGCGGTTTTGAGAAAGCCGCATGACCTGCCGGCTTATTTCTTTTCCAGGCGCGCCCAAATACGGCGCTTGAGGAAGTAGGCGAGGATGGTGAAGATCACGACATAGATCATGACCCTAAAGCCGGTGGAGTGCCGGGCTTCCAGCTTGGGCTCGGCGGCCCAGTGCAGGAACGCGGTGACGTCCTGGGCGATCTGCTGTTCGCTGGCCTTGGTGCCGTCGGCGTAGGTGACCTGATCTTCGTTGATCTGCTTGGGCATGCCGATCTGGTTGCCCGAGAAGTACTTGTTATAGCTGAGGCCCTCGAGCAGATCGAAGCCCGGCGGCGGGTCTTCATAGCCCATCATCAGCGAGTACACATAGTCCGGTCCGCCGGCGCGCGCCTTGGTCATCAACGACAAGTCGGGCGGCAGCGCGCCGTTGTTGGCCGAGCGGGCGAATTTTTCGTTCGGATACGGGTTGGGGAAGCGGTCCGCAGGCGTGCCCTTGCGGGTGGTATCGCTGCCTTCGTCGTCGATGGCGGGATATTCGTATTCCAGCGCCAGGGCCTTGACCTGTTCCTCGCTGTAGCCGAGGTCCTGCAGGTTGCGGAAGGCGATATACTTGAGCGAGTGACAGGCCGCGCAGATTTCGCGGTAGACCTGCAGGCCGCGTTGCAACTGCATGCGGTCGAACTTGCCGAAGGTGCCCTGGAACGACCATTGCTGATGCATCAGCGGCGGAGTTTCGCCCGCGGACTGAACAGAGGTCGAGACGGAGGCGACCGAGAACGCCGCGACGGCGGCCAGAACGATCTTTTTCATGGCCGTTACTCCGCGGGCTTCAAGACGGGCGTGCCGATGGACGCCGGCAAGGGTTTGGGCGTCTCCATCCACCCCACCACCGGCATGATCACCAGGAAAAACAGGAAGTAGTAGAACGTCGCAAGGCGGCCCAGGATCAGCGGCAGGCCCTCGGGCAACTGCGCGCCGCACCACGTCAGCAACACGGCGTTGCCGACGAACAGCCAGAAGAAAATGCGGAACACCGGCCGGAAGTTGGCCGAGCGCACGCGGCTGGTGTCGAGCCACGGGATCACGAACAGAACCAGGATCGCGCCGAACATCGCGACCACGCCCAGCAGCTTGTCAGGGATGGCACGCAAGATGGCGTAGAACGGCAGGAAGTACCATTCCGGCACGATGTGCGGCGGGGTGAGCAACGGATCGGCAGGGATGTAGTTGTCCGGGTGGCCCAGCATGTTCGGTGCCCAGAAAACCACGGCGAAGTAGAACAGCAGGAAGACGCCCACGCCGAAGGCGTCTTTCGAGGTGTAATAGGGATGGAACGGAATCTTATCGGCCGGGGCCGCTTCGATGCCGGTGGGATTGTTCGAGCCCGGGATGTGCAGCGCCCAGATGTGCATGAACACCAGGCCGACGATCACGAACGGCAGCAGGTAGTGCAGCGAGAAGAAGCGGTTGAGCGTCGGGTTGTCGACCGCAAAGCCGCCCCACAGGAAGGTCACGATCGGCTCGCCGATCAGCGGGATGGCCGAGAACAGATTGGTGATGACGGTGGCACCCCAGAAGCTCATCTGGCCCCAGGGCAGTACGTAGCCCATGAACGCGGTGGCCATCATCGCCAGCAGAATCAAAATGCCCAGCCACCACAGCACTTCGCGCGGGGCCTTGTACGACCCGTAGTAGAGGCCGCGGAAGATATGGATGTAGACGACGATGAAGAAGAAGCTGGCCCCGTTGGCATGCATGTAGCGGATCAGCCAGCCGTAGTTGACGTCGCGCATGATGCGCTCGACGGAATCGAAGGCCATTGTGGTGTGTGCGGTGTAGTTCATGGCCAGGAAGATGCCCGTCAGGATCATCACCGCCATCATGAACAGCGCCAGCGAACCGAAGTTCCAGAAGTAGTTCAGGTTGCGCGGCGCGGGATACTTGGTGCCGATCGAGTGATCGAGGAAGCTGACGATGGGCAAACGCGCCTCATGCCAGTCGAAGGCTTTTTCCCAAACGCTTTTCTGCGTGCTCATGTAACGTTCTCCTAACCGATGCGCACGGTTGTGTCGTCGAGGAACTGATAGGGCGGCACCGCGAGGTTGTTGGGCGCGGGGCCCTTCCGGATGCGGCCCGAGGTGTCGTAGTGCGAGCCGTGGCAGGGGCAAAACCAGCCGCCGAAATCGCCGCGCGTATCCATCGCCTTCGTGCCCAGCGGGATGCAGCCCAAGTGCGTGCAGATGCCGATCAGCACGAGATACTGGTCCTTGCCTTCCTGAACGCGCTCTTCGTCTTTTTGGGGTTCGACCAGATCGGTCATGGCGACTTTGCGCGCCTCTTCGATCTCGGCGGCGGTGCGATGGCGCACGAACACCGGCTTGCCGCGCCAGACGACGATGATGGCCTGGCCCTCGGCCAAGTTCGCGACGCTGAACTCGGTGCTCGACAACGCCAGCGTGTCGGCGGCCGGGTTCATGCTGTGAATCAGCGGCCACACCGCCATGGCCCCGCCCACAGCGCCGAAGGCGATGGTGGAGTGCAGCAAAAAGTCGCGGCGGGTTTCGCCGTTCTGTTCGGCGGCGGGAGCCGGAGCCATATTGGCCATCTGTCTTGATCCCCTACTTAGCGTGGCGCGCGGCGTTGACCGCCTAAAAGATGTGGAACTTCAAGGAATTCCAGGCGCAGCGGGGTATAGAATAATTCAGCCGCCTTGAAAAGGCCTCGCGGGGGCCTTGTTTTTCTAATATTTCAATGGCTTGCCGAACCGCGAACGGTTCGCACACAGCTTGAGTTTTCCGCCATGCGCCTTGCCCTCTACCAGCCCGATATCCCCCAAAACCTGGGGGCCATCCTGCGCCTTGGCGCCTGCTTCAAGGTGGCCGTGGACGTTATCGAGCCGTGCGGGTTTCCCTTCGACGAAAAACGCCTGCGTCGCACGGCCATGGACTACGGCGAGGCCTGTGAACTCATCCGCCATCAATCATGGGATGCTTTTATCGCCGACTTCCGCAAAATCCCTCGGCGTTTAGTGCTGTTAACTACGGCGTCAGAGATGAATCACGCGGATTTCAAATTCGCGCCCACCGATACGCTGCTGTTGGGCCGGGAAAGCCACGGCGTGCCGGCAGACGTGCATGCCGCGGCCGATCATCGTGTCCGTATTCCCATCGCCAAGGGCCTACGGTCGCTAAACGTAGCTGTGGCGGCCAGCGTGGCGCTAGCCGAGGGGTTGCGTCAGGCGGGGATTTTCTCAGGAAAAACAGAGCTTTAGAGGCCGCACACGGTTCCATTTCGTGACAGATTTTTCATGGCTCGCCCATCATTCTGTAAGGGAAGGCGGGTTATATTTAATCCCATGAACAGCAAGTCACCGTCCTGAACACGGCTTGCCGTTCGGAGGATCCCCTCGGCGGTTCACTCCCCCTCGGAACCGCACCTCCGACAGATACTAAAGCGGCCCCGGTCACCCCTCCGGGGCCGCTTCGTTTTTGGATGCATCAGCGCGGGCCAGCAATTCTGATCGTGCGGCCTGAAAGGCGCTGCTCACCCACAGCCCCTCGGCGGCGCGCAAGGCCGCGCCCAGCGCCGGGCCGGGCGCATGGCCCGCCGCGATCAGGTCCTGGCCCGACAGCGGCATGGGCTGGTGCATATAGGCCAAGGCCCGCGCGATGCCGTCCGTGTCGTGTGCGATCAGGCAGCGGTCGAGCACGATGTCGCGGCCCTCGCGGTACAACGCTATCGTGATGTCCGCTGGTTTTTTCTGAACCGCAGCCACGTAGTCCGCGTCGTGGTTCGACAGCCGAAGGCTTGACGCGGACCCCAGCGCGGCCAACCGCCGCCGCCACGACGGCGCAATGAGATATTTTTTTTCCATCGGGATCAGGCGCTCAAGATTGCCGCCGTTCGCGCCGGGCAACACCACGTCCAATACGCCACAACTTTGCATCGCTGATATGCTGGGCGTCGGGTTGGTTGCGCTCAGCAGCTTGATGATTTCCTGCGTGATGCGTTCGATCGAGAGTTGCGTGATGCCGCCTTTCAGATCGGTGCACGCCTGCAACGTCCGCTCTTCAATCGGCGCGCGGCCGAAATGGGCCTGGAATCGGAACAGCCTGAGAATCCGCAGGTAATCTTCCTTGATGCGGTTGGCGGGCGCGCCGACGAAGCGCACGCGCCCGGCCTTCAGGTCTTCGCCGCCGCCGAAATAATCCGTGACCGCGCCGTCCGGCGTTAAGGACATGGCGTTGAAGGTGAAATCGCGCCGCTGCGCGTCTTCTCGCCAGTCGGCGGTGAATTCCACGGCCGCGTGACGTCCGTCGCAGGAGGTATCGCGGCGCAAGGTGGTGACCTCGAAGCGCCGCGGCCCGATCACGGCCGTGACGGTGCCATGGTCGAGCCCGGTGGGAATCGCTTTCAGGCCTGCGCGTTCCAGCCGCGCCGTCACGGTGTGGGGTGTTTCGGGCGTGGCGAGATCGAGGTCGGCGATCGGCCGGCCCGCGAGCGAATCGCGCACGCAGCCGCCGACAAAGCGCACGTCGACGCCGGGATAGCCCAGCACCGCGGTGATGCGTGTTACGGCGGGATCGGCCAGCCATGCAAAAGGCCCGGCCATTATTGCGGCCTGGACCGGCCGGGCACGACCTTGCCATTCTCCAGATGCGGCGGCACGTAAACCTCGCCCGGCGCACCGCCCGTGGTCAGCGCGACGACGCCCAGCACCGCCAACGACAACATCGCGCCCAGGAACAGCATCAAGGGCCATGGGCCTTGCTCGAAGCGCGGCGCTTCGCCGCCGTGTTTTTGGGCGTAACGCGTGCGATACCAAATCCAGACCGCGTAGCCCGTCATGGGCAGCAGGAAGGGAACGATGGTGGTGAGGAATGCCCGCAACATCACGCCTCCTCGCGCGGGGGCATCAAGATTTCGTGCAAATTCAGGATCATGGCCGCTGTCGCGCCCCAGATGTAGCGGTCATTGTACGGCATGGCGTAGTAGGCACGCGTCAGGCCCTTAAACTCGCGCTGCTCGCGGCGGTGATTGGCCGGGTCCATGAGGAACGCCAGCGGCACCTCGAACACGTCGGCCACCTCCACCGGATCGGGCATGAGGCTGAGCGGCGGGCTGAGCGCGCCGACCACGGGCGTGACCTCATAGCCTGTAATCGTTAGGTACGGATCAAGCGCGCCCAAGACTTCAATGTCGGTGCGCGGCACGCCGACCTCTTCCTCGGTTTCGCGCAAGGCACAGGCGATCATGTCGGCATCGTCGGGTTCAAGACGGCCGCCGGGAAAAGAAATTTGTCCGGCATGGCGCTTCAGGTCGCTGGTGCGCTGGGTCAGCAGCACGTGAAAGCCGTCGTGGCGTTCAACCAGGGGCACCAGCACGGCGGCGGGCGTGCGTTTGATCCGCGCGTTCGCCCCGCCGGCCCCCTGATCATAGGGAATGGCGGTGGAGGAGAGCGGACCGAACGTCGCCGTGTCGTAGGTATTCAATTCGCCCTGGCCCAGCAGCGTCATAGCCGTGGCCACGTCGCCGCGCGAGCGCGGGGCTCGCGGACGGGCCAGGCTCTCGCGGACCTGCGCGCGCGTCAGACTCACAACCGTCCGAGGGGAAAGAATTGTCCGCTGCTCCATAGGCCGAATGTGGTTTCGTCGTTGGGGGCCGGTTCGCCGATCTCGACCAGGTGATAATAAACCGCCCGGGCGATACGGGCATCGAGATTGGCCCGTACGTTAATATAGGGGCGCGGTTCGCCGCGCGCCGTGTCTTCCACGATTCTCAACGGATGGGCGGCGTCCAGGGTGACGATGTCGTCCAGATTGGTGCGGAACTTCACGATCCGATGACGCCCCTCGCCCTCCATCAGCGCCTCCACGGCGATGAAGGGAACATCCTCAACCTCGATACGGCCATTCTCGACCGGGGTGGTGAGCCAATAATCTCCGGCCTCGTCGCGGCGCAGGACGGTGGAGAACAGCTTGGCCAGTGCCAGCCGGCCAATGGGCGAGCCCTGATAAAACCACGTGCCGTTGCGGTCGATGCGGATGTTGAAATCCCCGCAGATCGGCGGCAGCCGCTCGCCCGAACCAAGTGGCGGTTTTGTCACGCCCGAAGCGGGAGATTTTGCTTCATTCACAGGGGTTTCCGGTCTCATACTACGGCCGATATCAATCAAACTTGGAGCGCCGCACGCGTGAGCACAACGATAGCACAAGACCCGGTCCGTGTGAGCAGCGCACCCGACATCGCCGTGGCCGACGTGGAGCGGGTCGCCGCCATGGTGGCGGGTGCGGCCCGGGCCGTGGAAGACGTGATCTACGGACAACGCCAGGTGGTCGAGGAATGCCTGATCACGGTGCTGTCTGGCGGCCACGGCCTGCTGATCGGCGTGCCGGGCTTGGCCAAGACCAGACTTGTCCAAACGCTGGGTACGGTGCTGGGTCTGGACGACAAGCGCGTGCAGTTCACGCCCGACCTGATGCCCGCCGACATCGTGGGCTCCGAAGTGCTCGACCAGGACACAGGCGGCAAGCGTTCGTTCCGCTTCGTGCAGGGTCCGGTGTTCTGCCAACTGCTGATGGCTGATGAAATCAACCGCGCCAGCCCACGCACACAGTCGGCGCTGCTCCAGGCGATGCAGGAGCACCGCGTCTCCGTGGCCGGGCAGTATCACGTTCTTCCTCAACCGTTCCATGTGCTCGCCACGCAAAACCCCATCGAGCAGGAAGGCACTTACCCGCTGCCCGAGGCGCAGCTCGACCGCTTTTTGATGCAGATCGACATTCACTACCCCGACGAGCGCGCCGAGCGCGACATCGTGCTGCGGACCACCGGCACGGACGAGGCCCATCCCAAAGCCGTGATGACGGCGAAGGATTTGATCGCAGCGCAAAAACTCGTGCGCCAGGTGCCGGTCGGCGAGAGCGTTGTGAACGCGATTCTGCGCCTTGTGCGCGCCGGACGGCCCGACACCAGCCCTCTGGCCGAGGTGAAGCAAAACGTATTGTGGGGCCCGGGCCCGCGCGCCAGCCAAGCCTTGATGCTGGCCAGCCGCGCGCGCGCCCTGCTGCAGGGCCGGCTGTCGCCTTCCGTCGACGACGTGCTGACGCTGGCCAAACCCATCCTCCAGCACCGCATGGCCCTGACGTTCTCCGCGCGCGCCGACGGTAAGTCGCTGCACGACGTCATCGCCAAGCTGTGCGCCTACGCCAACGACACGTGAACACCGCAACGATCCTGAAGCGAAGCGAGCTGGAACACGGCGCGGAGTCCGCCGCGGCGCGGCTGCCCGGCCTGTTGGTGGCCGCACAGCGCATCGCCGCCAACGTAGTGCTGGGTGCCCACGGGCGCAGGCGTCCGGGCATCGGCGAGAGTTTCTGGCAGTTCCGCCCCTACACCAGCGACGACACGCCCCAGACCATCGACTGGCGGCAGTCGGCGAAATCCGATGCGCTGTTCGTCAAGGAACGCGAGTGGGTTTCGGCGCAGACCGTGTGCCTGTGGGCTGATCTGTCGCCCTCGATGCACTTTCGCTCCGACAAGAACCTGCCGACCAAAGCCGACCGTGCGGCGACGTTGTCGCTGGCCTTGGGGATTTTGCTGATCGAGGCGGGCGAGAAGATCGTTCGTTTAGGCATCGACGGCGCAGTGCGCCCGGGCGCGACGGCGGGGCGGCTAGCGCTGTCACAGATGGCCGAACGGCTGGCGCTGGACATCGGGACTGAACAAGCCCCGGGCTTTCCGGCGTTTCCGGGTTCGCTGCCGCGCCACGGCACAACGGTGTTGGTCAGCGACTTCCTGCAGCCTGTGCCCGAGATCGCCGCGGCGCTGAATGTTTTTTCCGAGCGCGGCCAATCGCTGCACCTGGTGCAGGTGCTCGACCCGGCGGAAGAGACCTTGCCCTTTTCTGGCCGTGTGCGTTTCGAGGGCTTGGAGAACGAAGGCGAGATGGTGATCGACCGCGCCGAAGACGCGCGCGCGGAGTACCGGGGAAAACTCGCCGCCCACCGCGACGGCCTGCGCACCCTGGCCGCCACGCACGGCTGGTCCTTCGCCGTGCACCGCACCGACGCTGCGCCGCATTTGACGTTGGTGGCGCTGCACCGCGCGATTGGTGACCGGCAGCGATGATCGACTTGGGCTTCATCTCCTTCGCCACGCCGTGGGCCTTGAGTGCGGCCATCGCCCTGCCCGCGATCTGGTTGCTGCTGCGTATGACCCCGCCCGCCGTGACGCGCGTGGTGTTCCCCGCCGTGCTGCTGATGTTCACCCTCAAACCCACCGAGCGCACACCGGCCCGAACGCCGTGGTGGCTGGTGGCGCTGCGCATGCTGATCGCCGCACTCGTGATTGGCGGGCTGGCCGAGCCCGTGCTCAACGCTCAAAAATTGGGCGATGACGGCCCGGTGGTGGTGGTGATCGACGATACCTGGGCGGCCGCCCAGCGCTGGCCCGAGAGAATGTCAGCTGCGCGCGACATCATCGAAAGCGCCGATCTGCGGCAGCGCCCGGTCATGCTGATCAGCACGGCCGCGCGCGAGAAAAACACCGAGCCGCAGTCCATCGCGCTGACGGATGCGCGCGACGCCTTGGGCCGGTTAAACCAACTTCAGCCGCGTCCCTGGGGCAAGGATCTCTCCTCCACTGTACCGCGCGTTCAAGCGCTGACGCAGGAGCGCAGTGATGCATTCTGGCTCAGCGACGGCGTAACCGACGTGCGCACCGGCGAGTTGACCGCGGCACTGCAAGCTCTGGGCTCGCTCACCGTCATCGGCGCGCGCGCCGACAGCCCCATCGTCTTGGGCCAGCCCCGCCGCACGGCGGGCGAGGCCGGGACGGCTACGATCGAACTGCAGGCCAAGCGCATCGCCACCGCCCTGCCGCCCTTGAGTGTCACATTGCAGGCCATGGATGGCGCGGGCGCGGTGATCGCCGACACTACGGCGGTCTTCAACGGCGAGTTGGCCCAGGCCACGCTGGTGCTGCCCAACGAACTGGCCAACCGCATCACGCGCTTCGAGATCGCAGGACACGCGAGTGCCGCGTCCGTCGCCGTGGCCGACGACCGCTGGCAGCAGCGGCCCGTGGGTATTTTCAGCGCGGCCGTGGAAGGCACGACGGCCCCCCTGCTGGAGGACGGCTTTTACCTGTCGCAAGCTTTGGCGCAGACCGCCGAAGTGCGTGTCGGCACCGTGCGCGACCTGCTGGCCCGTCCGCTGTCGATGCTGGTGGTCTCGGGCGGGCAGCGCCTCAGCGAAGATGAAGTAAAAACCGTTTCAACCTGGGTGGAAAACGGCGGGCTGTTGGTGCGCTTCGCAGGTCCGCGCTTGGACCCGGCGGGTGATGCGCTGCTGCCGGTGAAACTGCGCTTGGCCGGGCGCAACCTGGGTGGTGCGCTGTCGTGGGGCGATCCGGCAGGCTTGGGTAAATTCCCCGACGCCTCGCCGTTCGCGCGTCTGCCGATCCCCGACGACGTCAAGATCAACACGCAGATTTTGGCCGAGCCCAGCCCGGACCTGCCGGAAAAAACCTGGGCACGCTTGAGTGACGGCACGCCGCTGATCACAGCCGCACGCCGCGGATCGGGCTGGGTGGTGCTGTTCCACGTCACCGCCACGCCGGAGTGGTCGAATCTGCCGTTGTCGGGTTTGTTCGTCGGCATGTTGCAAACCATGTTGAACCTCAGCCAGGGCGTGACCGGCGACGATGTGGACGCGCCCGCACTGCTGCCGCCGGTGACCCTTCTAGATGGCTTCGGCCGCGCCGTGCCGCCGGGCCCGACGGCGGCGGCCATTGCCTCCGAGTCCTTCGCGGCCACGCTTGCGGGCGTGAATGCGCCGCCGGGGATGTATGGAACCCCGCGGGCGAAGTTCGCGCTCAACCTCGGGCCGACGGTCTGGGCCGCCATACCCATCGACGGCTGGCCGGCGGGCGTGACCAACACCTCATTAGACGCCGTAAAGGGCGAGCGCGACCTCAAGCCCTGGGTGCTGCTCGTGGCCCTGATGTTGCTGCTCGCGGACTTCGTGCTCAGCTTCGCGCTGCGCGGCTTGATGCCGCTGCCGCATTTCAAACGCGCCGCCACGACAGTGGTTGTGTTGTGTGTGGTCGCATCGTTCTCCACTGATGTGTTTGCTCAAAAACCCGATGCGCCCTTAGACCCCGCCATGGTCGAGGCGGTGCTGAAGACGCGGCTGGCGTATGTCGCCACCGGCTCGAACGAACTTGACCGCGTTTCCGACAGCGGCTTGGCGGCGCTCACCCGTGTGCTGGCCGCACGCACCTCGGCCGAACTGGACAAGCCTGCTTTTCTGAATTTTTCGTCCGGCGACGTCACCGCGGCTATGTTGATGCCCTATCCCTTGATCTACTGGCGGGTGACGCCTGACCAAGCCCTGCCCTCGGGCGCGGCCGTCAGCGCGGTGAACGAATACTTCCGCCACGGCGGCATGATCGTGTTCGACGCGCCCGACAATGTCGGCGCGCTGGGCAGCGATGGCGGTAGTGCGGGCGCGAAACTGCGCCAGATTTTGGCGCGCATCGACACCCCGCCGGTGATGCCGTTGAAAGACGACCATGTACTCACCCGCAGTTTCTATCTGCTACCGGGCCTGCCGGGGCGCTACGTGAATGGAACGCTGTATGTGGAACGCGGCTCGACCGCCAACGACGGCGTGTCCTCGGTGATCATCGGCGGGCATGATTGGGCGGCGGCCTGGGCGCGCGATACCTCGGGCGCGCCGTTGTATCCCGTCGTGCCGGGCGGCGAGCAGCAGCGCGAATCCGCCTACCGCGCGGGCGTGAACATGGTGATGTACGCGCTGACGGGCAACTACAAGGCCGATCAGGTGCACCTGCCCGCCATCATGCAGCGGTTAACGCAATGAGCAGCCTCAGCCTCGCCCTGTCGCCGATCGTGCCGTTGTCGGTTCTGATTGCAGCGTTGGCCGTGTCCTGCGTGCTGCTGGCTTACGGCCTGTGGCGCGGCGCACGCGGCACGGCGTTGCGGGCGATCCCCTTGGCTGTCTTGATCCTGGCCATCGCCGACCCGCGCCTGATCAGCGAGGAACGCGCACCCCTGAACGACATCGCCGTCATCGCCGTGGACGACAGCGCCAGCCAGAGGCTGGGCGAACGCACACAGCGCACCGAAAAAGCACTGAGCGAGCTCGCCGCGCAGTTGGCCGCGCAGCCCAATCTCGAAGTGCGTACCTTGCGCATCGGCAAGGACACGCGCGGCGACGGGACGCGCATCTTCGGGGCGTTGTCGGGCGCCATGGGCGACATTCCGCCCGCCAGGCTTGCGGGCACCATCGTCATCAGCGACGGCCTGGCCCACGACGTGCCCGAGGCCGATGCCTTCCCGGCCGCGCAAAGCCCGCTGCACCTGCTGCTGACGGGCGAAGACGACGAACGCGACCGGCGCATCCGCATTGAACGCGCGCCCGACTTCGCGCTGGTGGGCGGCCAGGCGATGATCCGCATCGCGGCTGAGGACGCAGGCGCGGACGGCAAGGACGCGCGCTTACCCGTGGTTGTTCGCCACAACGGCAAGCCGATTCAGAAACTCGAGTTCAGCGGCGGCGAAGTGGCCGACATTCCCGTCGTCGTCGATGCCTCGGGGACCAATATTTTTGAAGTGGACGTCGAAGGCGCGGAGAAGGAACTTTCCAAGCTCAACAATCGCGCGCTGGTGTCGATCAACGGCATTCGTGATCGCCTGCGGGTGTTGCTGATCTCGGGCGAGCCGCACGTGGGCGAGCGCGCGTGGCGGAATCTTTTGAAATCCGACCCCAACGTCGATCTGGTGCACTTCACGATTTTACGACCCTTGACCAAGGACGACGGCACACCCTTAAGCGAGCTGGCGCTGATCGCGTTTCCGATCCGCGAGTTGTTCGAAGAACAGCTGTACGAATTCGACCTGATCATCTTCGACCGCTACAGCCGCAAGGGCCTGGTGCCCTATCAGTTCATGACCAACGTGGCGAAGTACGTGCGCGACGGCGGGGCGATGATGCTGGCGGTGGGGCCCGAGTACGCCGACAGCTTCAGCCTGTTCGACAGCCCGTTGCAGTCCATTTTGCCCGCCGCACCCACGGGCCAGGTGTACAGCGAAGCCTTCCGCCCGATGCTGTCGGACGTGGGCCGCCGTCATCCCGTCACCGCCGATCTGACGGGGGCCTTGGGCGCGGGCGACAAGCCCACCTGGGGCCGCTGGTTGCGCAATGTGCAGGTGGCCGCGACCTCGGGCCAGCGCGTGCTCGACGGCTTCGGCGGCGAGCCGCTGCTGCTGCTCGACCGCGTCGAGAAAGGCCGGGTGGCGCTGCTGCTCAGCGACACCATGTGGCTGTGGGGCAAGGGCGTGGACGGCGGCGGACCGCAGGCGGAATTTTTGCGCCGCGTCGCCCACTGGCTGATGAAGGAACCGCAGTTGGAGGAAGAATCGTTGTCGGCCGAAGTGCGCGGCGAGAGCTTGGTGGTCAGCCGTCGCAGCCTCAACGCCGCCGAAAAGCCCGTGACCATCGAAGGCCCCGACGGCGCAACATCCACGCTGACCCCGCGCGAAAGCGGCCAAGGCCGCGCGGTCGCCACCATGCCGGTGGCGGAGCCCGGCCTGTATCGGCTGAACGATGGTTCATCAAACGCCGTGGCCGCCGTGGGCGCGGCCAATCCGCTGGAGAGCTTCGACGTCATCGCCACACCCGAGCGCTTCAAGCCCCTGGTGGACCGCTCCGGCGGGGGCGTTTATTGGCTGGCCAACGGCGGCACGCCCGCCGTGCGCCGCACCGACCCGGGCCGCACCGCGCATGGTTCCACCTGGCTGGGCCTGAAGGCCAACGACCAATATGTCGTCACCGGCGTGCGCGAGACCACACTGTTGCCGATCGTGCTGGTCCTGCTGCTGGCCGTCGGCGGAGCCATGGCGGCCTGGTGGCGGGAAGGAAGATAGATTTCCTAAACGGAAACAATATATTCACGTGAAGGCTGATTGTTCTCAAGTTTCCATGAACCGATACTCCTGACATCGATTCATTCGCAGGGAGTTCGTTATGACTAAGGTTCTGGTTCTGTATCACAGCATGTACGGCCACATTGAGACGATGGCCAAGGCCGTCGCCGATGGAGCCGGCGGCGTCGATGGCGTCAGCGTTACTGTAAAGCGCGTGCCCGAGACCATGCCCGAGGAGCTGTTCAAGAAATCCGGCGGCAAAGCCGACCAGGCCGCACCCGTCGCCTCACCGTCCGAACTGGGCGATTACGACGCCGTCATCTTCGGCACGCCGACGCGCTTTGGCAACATGAGCGCGCAGATGCGTAACTTCCTCGACCAGACCGGCGGGCTTTGGGCCAAGGGCGCTCTGGTGGGCAAGCCCGGCAGTGTATTCACCTCCACATCCACGCTGGGCGGCAACGAAACCACCATCACCTCCTTCCACACCACGCTGCTGCACCACGGCATGGTGATCGTCGGGGCGCCCTACTCCATCACCGAGTTGTTCAACGTTTCCGAACCACGCGGCGGCTCGCCCTATGGTGCGGGCACCTTTACCGGTGCTGACGGCAAACGCCAGCCCAGCGAATTGGAGCTCACCATCGCGCGCAAGCAGGGCGCGCATGTGGCCGCGATTGCCAAGAAGCTTACGGCCTCATAAAACGCTGGGGTGCGCACTAACGACAAAATCCCCGTTACGGTCCTCACTGGATTCCTGGGCAGCGGCAAGACGACGCTGCTGTCCGGGCTGATCCGCGCACCGGAACTGAAGAACGCCGCCGTCATCATCAACGAATTCGGCGAGATCAGCCTCGACCACGAGTTGATCGAAAAGACCGACGGCGACGTGATCGAAATTCAGGGCGGGTGCCTGTGCTGCACGGTGCGCGGCGATTTGATCGGCGCGCTCAAGAACCTGCTGACGAAAAGTGCCAAAGGCGTGATCAAGGCCTTCGACCGCGTGGTCCTGGAGACCACCGGCCTGGCCGACCCCGCGCCGATCCTGCACACGCTGATGAGCGACCCGGTGGCGTTCAATAAATTCCGCCTCGACGGCGTGATCACCACGGTGGACGCGCTCAACGGCGCGGCGACGCTGGATGCGCACGAAGAAGCGGTGAAGCAGGCGGCCATGGCCGACCGAGTGCTGCTGACCAAGTGCGATTTGGTGGATGATGCGGCACGCCTTCACATCGAGGCACGCCTCAAAAAACTAAACCCCGGCCAGGCCGCAATTGCGGTGTCGCACGGACGGATCAATGCGGCTGAGATTCTCGACCTCGGCCCCTTCAATCCCGCCAAGACGCCCGATGTGGAGTCCTGGCTGAAGGCCGAGGCCTACGATCACGGGCATCATCACCACGACCATCATCATCACGACGTGAACCGCCATGACGACCACGTGCAGGCTTTCAGCTTTTACGTGGACCGGCCGATCACGCAGATGAAGCTGCAGTTCTTTCTGCAGCTGTTGGGCATGCTGCGCGGGCCTGACCTGCTGCGGGTCAAGGGCATCGTGCATGTGGCCGACCGGCCCGAACAGCCGGCCGTGGTGCACGGGGTGCAGCACGTTTTCCACCCGCTGACCTGGCTTAAGGAATGGCCCGGCGCGGACCGACGGTCGCGGTTCGTTTTTATCGTGCGCGATATTGACCCTTCTCACATCCGTGACTTGATGGCCTCACTCACGGCAGCTTAAATTGCTGCCCATGACCGACATCGCCGCCGACCAAGCCGCCGCCAAACCCGCCCGCAGCACATGGAGCACGCTTCGCACCGTGCATAAAATCGCCGGGCTCGCCGCGTTGCTGTGGCTGACGGTGCTGGGGTTGACGGGCTGGATTCTCAACCACCACGAATGGCGCTGGAGCCACCAGTGGACCGTGCCCGACTGGGTCACCTCGGCGCGGATTGATCGCCTCGTGCGCGGCACCGTCATGCGCCAGGTCATGGCCGACCCGGCGGACGCGGCTCGTTATCTCGGCGCGTCGGAGCGCGGACTGTGGCTGACCACCGACAACGGTCAGACCTGGACCGACGTGGTGTGGGAGGGTAGCAACGGCCTGCCGCAAACCTATGACTTCGTCGCCGGACAAACCGGCGATCTGAATCATGTGTGGCTCGGAACCGACGACGGAATCTGGATCGTCAAGGACAACGGCGCGCGCGCTATGCCGTTCGCCTTAAGGGGCCGCGACATCACAAGTCTCACTATAGGCTCCAAGCCCGGCGAACTGGTGGGCGTGGATCATCACAGCCGCATCTTCCGCCTCGATACTACGCAACCGGAAAACATCGCTTGGACGGAGGTGGATGACGTGCGCGTCTCGGGTCTGCCGGAGACATTATCCCTGCCCACTTTCGTGTTGGATTTGCACGTCGGCACCGGCTTCCTGCCGCAACCCTGGTCGCTGATCGTCAACGACTACGGCGGCATCGCGATCTTCATCCTGTCTGCCACGGGGTTGTTCTTCTGGTGGCTGCCGCGTCGCTGGCGCACGCAGCACCCAAAGGGCCAACTCAAGCAGAGGCAAAAGACTTTGCGATGGCTGTATCGCGGGCACGGCCCCGTCATCGGCCTCTTGGCCGTGGTGCCGATTCTCTACGTCAGCATCACTGGGGCCATGGTCGACCACATCGAGGACTTAATCGAACATGGACGGGATGTGCGCCTGCCGCGTGAAGCCTTGCCGCCGATTTATGATTTCAAGACCCTGACCGGCGAGATCAACGACGTCATCGCCTACCCCGGTGCACCGGAGACGTTCACCATCGCCACCAGGCTCGGCATGTTCAATTCCACCGATGGCGGCAAGACCTGGGATGCCGAACAAGCGATTGGCGAGGGCGACGGCACGGACGCCAGCAACGTCAACCTGATCAGATGCGGCGATACGGTGTTCATTGGCGCGGGCAGCATCGGCCAATTCGCCCGCCGCGACGGCGAGGAACGCTTCAAGCCGCTGAACGTCAACGGCCCCAAGCTGGCCATTACAGATGCAACGAAGCGCGGGGATACCTGGTTCATCAAGATGAGCCGGTCGATCTACGCGGCGAATTCGCTGGATGCGACGTTCGAGGACACCAAAATTCCCTACCCGCCGATTACGGGCACGACGTTCTTTCTCTTTCTGGCGGACATCCACACCGGCAACATCATTCACGGCCAGTGGAAGTGGGTGAACAATCTGGTGGCGCTGCTGGCGGTGATCCTGACGATCTCAGGCCCCATCGTCTGGTGGCGCAGGAAATGGGTATGAGGAGCATTTTCCCGAGAAGTGGGCTTCCACTTGGCGTGGAAAATGCGACCAACTAAAGAATCACTGTAAGGCCTCGCCCAGCTCGGCGCGCACCTTCTGGCGCAGCACGTCGATGGCCACCAGGTTCGCGCCCATCTTCATGTGCCAGAACGTCCAGCCGTTGCAGGCCGGAGCACCCATAACTGCTGCGCCCACTTGATGGATGGAACCGCGGTGATCCGATGAAATCAGCGTGCCGTCGGCGCGCACTTTGGCCGTGTGGCGGCCAGAAGAGTCGCACAACACCGTGCCGGGGCTGAGCAGGCCGCGTTCGACCACTGAACCAAAGGGAATGCGCGGCTCGTTGCGCTTGGACGGCGTAAGCAGAAGTTTCTCATCCGATACGGGTTTGGCCTTGGCCAAACGCCGCTTTGCACCCGCGATATAGTCCGCGTCGCGTTCGATGCCGATGTAATTGCGGCCCAGGGTCTTGGCCACCGCGCCCGTCGTGCCGGTGCCGAAGAACGGATCAAGCACCACGTCGCCGGGATTGCTGGACGCCATGATGACCCGGTAGAGCAGCGATTCGGGCTTCTGCGTCGGGTGCAGCTTGTCGCCGCCGCCGTTTTTCAGGCGTTCCTCGCCGGTGCACAGCGGCAGCGTCCAATCGCTGCGCATCTGCAGGCCTTCGTTGAGGTTCTTCATGGCGTCGTAGTTGAAGGTGTAGCGCGCGTCCTTGTCCTTGGCGCACCAGATCATCGTCTCGTGGGCGTTGGTGAAGCGCGTGCCGCGGAAGTTCGGCATCGGGTTGGACTTGCGCCACATCACGTCGTTGAGCACCCAGTAGCCCAGGTCCTGCAGGATCGCGCCGACGCGGAAGATGTTGTGGTACGAGCCGATGACCCACAGCGAGCCTGAGTCCTTCAGCACGCGCTGAACCGCCGACAGCCATGACCGGGTGAAGTCGTCGTAGGCCTTGAAGTCGGCGAAGCGGTCCCAGGCGTCATCGACGCCGTCGACGCGGGAATTATCCGGGCGGTGAAGTTCGCCGCCGAGCTGGAGGTTGTAGGGCGGATCGGCGAAGACCAGATCCACCGAGCCCGCAGGCAGCCGGTTCAGGATCTCGACGCAGTCGCCCTGGTGGATGACGTTGGTTTGCAGCGGTGCGGTCTGCAATGCAGCGGCTTGCGCCGCGGCGCTGGCGCGCGCCGCCTTGGTGCTCGGCATGTGTGTCGGTCCCTCGTCCGGTCGTCTTTTTATTATTGAGGCTCCCGGCTCCGGGGCCTTCACAAACGGCCGACCCGGCTGCCCGTTTTCGGGCGCGGCGCCGCCGCTTGCGAAGGTGTGCGTCCCCGAAACATGGAGCCGTGATGCTGAGCCCTCCCCACCCCACTTATTGTTTTTAGGAGAGAGAACCCCAACATTGTGATCCCCAGAACGTGCGCGCCGGCAGCTTAGGCCAGCGTGGGTGCCACGATTCAGATAATAGAATCAGAGAGTTAGGAGTGGGTTAACAGTCGCTGAATCACCGCGACTCGACCCACTACATATAGAGTCCCAGCCCTGTGGATGACTCTAGGGATAGATCAGCTCAAAAATTCTGCAGCAATAGTTTGACCGGCGCAAAGGACCGGCGGTGATGCGCCGTCACACCCAACCGTTTGAGCGCCTCGGCATGCTCGGCCGTGCCGTAGCCCATGTTGGTGTTCCAGCCATATCCGGGATGAGCGCGCGCCAACTGCGCCATTACCCGGTCGCGCGTCACCTTGGCCGCGATCGAGGCCGCCGCGATGGACAACGACAGACTATCGCCCTTGATGATCGTCTGCACGGCGCACGACAGGCGCGGTGCGCGGTTGCCGTCCACCAGCGCCACGTCGACTTTGCGGCCTAAATTCTCCAGCGCGCGGCTCATGGCCAGATGCGTGGCCCGGAGAATGTTGAGCGTATCGATTTCCCTCACGCTTGCTTCGCCGAGACCGAGCATGACCGCGCCGCAACTCTGCATTTTCGTGAACACATCTTCGCGCGTTTGGGCCGAAAGCTTTTTGGAATCGTCGATCTGCTGGGCGAGATCTTCGGGTAACGCGTCCGCATCAAGGATCGCAGCCCCCGCCGTCACCGGCCCCGCCCAAGGTCCGCGCCCGGCTTCGTCGATGCCGGCGATGACGGCGTCGGGATTGTTCTGCCGGAAGGCGCGTTCGAGCCGGAAGGTCGGCATCAAATTTTCGGTTTCGGCCAGAGATGCTCTTTGAGGCGCGGCATCAACTCGACGAAGTTGCAGGGCTTATGGCGCACATCGAGTTGGAATCTCAAAATCTCATCCCAGCCATCTCTGACCGCGCCGTTGGAGCCCGGCAGCGCGAACAGATAGGTGCCGTTGGCCACGCCCGCCGTGGCGCGGGATTGAATCGTCGATGTGCCGATGTTTTTCATGCTGATCCAGCGGAACATCTCGCCGAAGCCGGGGATGTCTTTCTCGCAGACTTGCGCGAACGCCTCGGGCGTGACGTCGCGACCCGTCACGCCGGTGCCGCCGGTGGTGATGATGCAGTCCACGTTCGCATCGGCCACCCAGGCCTTCAGCTTGGCGACGATCACCGGCACGTCGTCCTTCACCACGATCCGTTCGGCGATCTTGTGTCCGAACGCGGTGATGCGCTCGACCAAAATCTGTCCCGAGGTGTCGGTCGCGATAGTGCGGGTATCCGACACCGTCATGACGGCGATGTTGATGGGCAGAAAGGCCTTGGTTTCGTCGATTCCGGGCACGCGGGCGTCTTTCAGGTCTTGGACAGGCTGTCGAGCCGTTGCTTGAACACCAATAGGTCGCGCCAAGCCAATCTTTTCTGCTGCGGCGAGCGCAAAAGATAAGCGGGATGGAAGGTGGCCAGGGTGGGCACGGGGCGCGGCAGGCCCGGGCTCTCGTAGTCGAACCACTTGCCGCGCAACTTGGTGATGCCCAACGGATTGGCGAGAATGGTGGAGGCCGACGGCCCACCCACCAGCAGCAGCACGGCGGGATCGAGCAGTTCGATCTGGCGCTGCACGAAGGGCATGCACAGCACGATCTCTTCCGCCGTGGGCTTTCGATTTCCCGGCGGACGCCAGAAGACGATGTTGGTGATGTAGGTGTTGGTCTCGCGCGACAGCCCAACGGAGCCGAGCATGCGGTCGAGCAGTTGGCCCGAGACTCCGACAAAAGGTTTGCCCTGCCGGTCTTCGTCCTCGCCCGGCGCTTCGCCGATGACCATGACGCGCGCGTTTTGAACTCCATCGCTAAACACGGTACGTGTGGCGAAGGCCTTCAGTGTGCAGCCGTCGTAGGATTCTACCGCGGCCTTTAATTCAGCCAGGGTCGTGCAACCCTGGGCGATGTGCGCGGAGGTTGGCGAGGCCGCCGGGGCGGCGATGGGCGCGGGGCGCGGTGTTTGAATGACCGATGATGGTACCTGCGGCGTCACGACGGGCGCGGTCGCGGCGGCGACATAACGGTTGATCGGCGCATCGCCGATGGTTTCGTCCACGCCCGCGTCGAGGTGCCAGCGCAGCACGGCGGTCAGATCAAGAGAAGAGGGTGCGTCTTGCATCGCGGCGAAGTGTGGCGCGCGAAGTCGGCGAACTCAAGGCGCTTAGGCCTTGCCGCCCTGCTTGGGCTCGGTCGGCGGGGTGTAGCGGTAGCCCTTCAAGTTGGCGTCGGCCGCGATGGCCTTCTTGTAGAACCAGACCACGAACCAGATCACCACCGGCAGGGCGACGGCGATGGAGATGTCGAACATCAGGTCGGGGTTGTTTTCACCCCAGCGGCTGGGCACCAAACCCAGGCCTTCGCCCATCTGCTCGAGCAGCCGGATGAAGCCGAAGGAGGCCACGACGATCAGCACGCCCAGCGTGCTGGCGAAGAGGATGGCCGAAATAGCGGCGGAGAGCTTGGGCGACATTTGAATCGAGCGTCCTTGAGGTGTCGGCGTCGGGCGGGTGCTTATACCCACTCCAACGGGTGCGAACCAGCCCCGGACCCCTGATTTGGGCCGCCCAGCCGCCTTTTCAAGATGCTGGGCCTTGGAGGGGTGTGATTCGGGGGTTATACCTTGCATGGCAAGGGCTTAGGACCCCGCCGCCGGGCGGGTGCCGTATTCAAGGATCGCCAGATGAGCCGCGAAGCGATGGAATTCGATGTGCTGATCGTCGGGGCCGGGCCCGCGGGCCTGTCCGCCGCGATCCGCTTGAAACAAAAAGCCGCCGAGACGGGCCAGGAGGTTTCGGTCTGCGTCATCGAAAAAGGCTCAGAGGTCGGCGCGCATATTTTGTCGGGCGCGGTCATCGACCCCATCGCGCTCAATGAATTGATCCCCGACTGGAAAGACAAAGGCGCGCCGCTGAACACGCCCGTCACGGACGATCAATTTTTGTTCCTGACCGAAACCGGCTCGCTGCGGATTCCCAACTTCCTCATGCCGCCGCTGATGAGCAATCACGGCAACTACGCCATCAGCCTCGGCAACCTGTGCCGCTGGCTGGGTCAGCAGGCCGAGGGCCTGGGTGTGGAAATTTTCCCGGGTTTCGCCGCTGCCGAGGTGCTCTACGACGAGGCGGGAAAAGTTCTCGGTGTGGCCACCGGCGACATGGGCATCGGGCGTGACGGCGAGAAGACCGACAACTACGAGCCTGGCATCGAACTGCGCGCGAAGTACACGCTGATCGCCGAGGGCGTGCGCGGCTCGCTGGCCAAGCAGCTGATCGCCAAGTTCAGGCTGGACGCGGACAGCGACGTCGCCAAGTTCGGCATCGGCATCAAGGAACTATGGGAGATCGACCCGGCCAAGCATAAGCAAGGTTTGGTCTTGCACACCATGGGTTGGCCGCTGGACTCATCGACGGGCGGCGGCTCGTTCATGTATCACCTGGAGAACAATCAGGTGGCCGTCGGCTTCGTGGTGCATCTGAACTACAGCAATCCTTATCTTTCTCCGTTTGACGAGTTCCAGCGCTACAAACATCACCCGGCGATCAAGGCGTATCTGGAGGGTGGCCGGCGCATCAGCTACGGCGCGCGCGCCATCACCGAGGGCGGCCTGCAGTCGATTCCGAAGTTAACGTTCCCCGGCGGCGCGCTGATCGGATGTGCCGCGGGCTTCGTCAACGTGCCGCGCATCAAGGGCAGCCACAACGCCATGAAGAGCGGCATGCTCGCCGCCGACGCGGCATGCGCGGCGCTGGCGGCGGGACGCAGCCACGACGAACTGACGGGCTATCCCGAGGCGTTGAAATCGAGCTGGGTCTATGCCGACCTGAAGAAGGTGCGCAACATCAAGCCGCTGTGGAGCAAGCTGGGCCTGTACGGCGGCTTAGGCCTGGGCGGGCTGGACATGTGGATGAACAATCTGGGTATCGGTCTGCCGTTCACGCTCAAGCACGGCAAGTCCGACGCCGCCAGCCTGAAACCCGCCTCGGACTGCGCGCCCATCGCCTACCCCAAGCCCGACGGCAAGCTCTCCTTCGACCGGCTGTCCTCGGTGTTCATCTCCAACACCAATCACGAGGAAAACCAGCCGGTGCATCTGAAGCTGCGCGACCCAGCCATTCCCATCGCCAAGAACCTGCCGATGTGGGCCGAACCGGCGCAACGCTACTGCCCCGCGGGCGTATATGAAGTGATGGACACCGACGGCGGCGGTAAAAGATTCCAGATCAACGCCCAAAACTGCGTCCACTGCAAAACCTGCGACATCAAGGACCCCAGCCAGAACATCGACTGGGCCGTGCCCCAGGGCGGCGGCGGGCCGAATTACCCGAATATGTGACGGGCTTTTGGCCGCGTGACGCTGATTTAACTGCCCTTCTTTCGCTGCACTTATATATATGATGCCGGTATGACCATTTTGCATCCCACCCGCAGTCTGCTCGCCCTGTCCCTGATGCTGGCCGCCGCAGCGCCATCCTGGGCGGCACCGGGCGTGGACAGCGGCGAAGGCTCAGGCCTTGCCGCTGCATTGCTGGCCGCCCGTCATGCGCGCGCCACGGCGGACACCGCCACGGCGACGGACTATTACGCCAAGGCCTTGAACCTAGACCCGGCCAACTCCTCGCTGCTGCAGCGTTCGTATTCGGCCGCCGCCACGGCGGGCAAGATGGACGCCGCCATCGCCGCGGCCAAGCGCTACTACGAGACCGAGAAGGAACCGCTGCCACTGGCGGGTCTGCTGCTGGCCACCGGCCATTTCCAGAAAAAAGAATACGACCAGGCGTGGTCCTACATCGACCGCATCAAGGCCGACAGTTACCTGGGCTTCGCGCTGCCGATGATCCGCGCCTGGGTGCAGGCCGCGCGCAACACGCCGGACGCCGCGCTGGGCGAACTCGCCCCGATGCAGTCCGCGCAGGGCTTGGGCGACCTGTTCCACATCATGAGCGCGCTGTTGAACGAAGCGGCGGGGCGCAACGAGGACGCCCTGATTCATTACGACGTGATGGCCGGACGGTTGGAGCGTCAACCGCTGTCGATCATCCGCCTGATCGCAGAGGGCTATAACCGCCTGGGCAAGTCCGCCGCCGTCAAGGACATGTTGACCAAGTTCAGCCAGACGCGCGGCGGTTCGGTCCTGCTGCTGGGCATCGCCGAGGGATTGATGGACCCCGCGCGCGCGCGCAAGAAGATCACCCCGGTCGAAGGCTTGGCCGAGACCTATTTCGCCATGTCGCAGATCTTGACCCAGGGCAACGCCCAGGCGCTGGGCGACGTCGCGGTGGCCTTCGGCCAGATGGCGCTGTACCTCAACCCCGAGCTGCCCATGGGCCGTTGGATTCTGGGCTCGACGCTGACCGCGCGCATGCGCCAGGACGAGGCGATCGGCGTGCTCAACGCCGTGCGCAAGACCGACCCGGCGTACCTCACCGCGCAGTTGCAGGTGGTCGACAACCTCGAATCCGTCGGCCAACGCGGCGATGCGTTGGCCCGCCTGCAGGCCTTGTCGAAGGAATACCCCGCGCTCGCCGACGTTCAAATCGCCATCGCCAATCTCCTGCGGCGCGACAACAAGTTCACCGAGGCCGTGGCCGCCTACGACAAGGCCGTGCAGTTGGCGGGCAGTAATGGCGATTGGTCGCTGTATTACGGGCGCGGCATCTGCCTGGAACGCACACAGCAATGGAGCCGCGCCGAGGCCGACTTCAAGAAGGCGCTGGCGCTGAACCCCGACCAGCCCGACGTGCTGAACTATCTGGGGTACTCGTGGATCGACCGCGGCGAAAATCTGACCGAGGCCCGCCGCCTGATCGAACTGGCCTACAGCAAAAGCCCCGACAACGGCTTCATCGTCGACAGTCTTGGGTGGGCCATGTATCTCGCGGGCGACTACAAGGGCGCGACGACGTACCTGGAGCGCGCGGTGGAACTGGAACCAGCCGACGCCACGCTGAACGATCATTTGGGTGACGCATATTGGAAGGTCGGGCGGCGCAACGAGGCGCGCTTTCAATGGAACCGCGCGCTGACGCTCAAGCCCGAAGACAAGCAGAAGGCCGCGATCCTGGCGAAGATCGAACAAGGTCTGGCACGAAAATAAGCCGCATGACGCGCACGATTTTTGCGCCGGCCAAGATCAACCTCGCGCTGCATATCGTGGGCCGCCGCGCCGACGGCTATCACCTGCTCGACTCGCTGGTGGCCTTCGCCGACATCGGCGACGAGCTGAGCTTTGAACCATCGGATGGGTTGCACGTCGATCTGGCGGGGCCATTCGCCGACCAACTTGACGCGAACGACACGTCAGTCGCCAAGGCCGCGACGTTTTTGGCCGAAGCCTCGGGCCAGGCACCTCACGTGCGCATCACGCTGACCAAAAACCTCCCCGTCGCGTCTGGCATCGGCGGCGGGTCCAGCGATGCCGCCGCGACATTATTGGCCTGCCGGAAACTGTGGAACGTGGCGGCGCTGCCCGAGGTGGCGCTCATCGCCGCGCGGCTGGGTGCGGACGTGCCCGTGTGTCTGCGCCGCAAACCAACGTACATGCGCGGCGTGGGTGAAATATTGTCCGACGCCCCGGCCCTGCCCGCCTGCGCGATCGTGCTGGCCAACCCCGGCGTAGCAGTGCCCACCGCGGGCGTGTTCAAAGCCTTGGGCGGAAAGTTCACGCACGCCCTGCCGCCGATGGGGCCCTGGGCCGATGTGCATGCCCTGGCCGCGGACTTGAACGGCGCGCGCAACGACCTGGAAGCGCCCGCCATAGCCCAGGCCTCTGCCATCGCCGATGTGCTGGATGAGTTGAAGACGCGGGAGGGCTGCCTGCTCGCGCGGATGTCAGGCTCGGGGGCCACGTGCTTCGGCCTGTTTGCCGACGCTGATGCGGCGATGCACGCGGCAGCAGTTCTGGGCAATGACCACCCGGCGTGGTGGGTCAAAGCCGGGCGCTTGCAGACAGCGCCATGATTGACTACCTCACCTCCCTAGGCTGTGACTTGAACCCTACGCCCGCCGACCTATTGTGAGCCCATGACCCTCTTGACCCGGATTCTCCGCATTCTGTCGGCCGTGCTCATCCTCGGCGGTGTGGCCCATGCACAAAGCGCATCGGTGAAGACAGAGCATGCGCGGGCGACTTTATTGCTGTCCGCCGACAGCGTGCGGCCCGGCGATCAAATCTGGGCGGCGCTGAAACTGGAACTGGACCCGGGCTGGCACACCTACTGGCGCAACCCCGGCGATTCCGGTTTGCCCGGGGCGATTACCTGGACGTTCCCCGAGGGCGTGAACGCGGGCGAGATCTCCTGGCCCGCGCCGCATCGCATTCCCTACGGCCCGTTGATGAACTTCGGCTACGACGATCTGGTGCTGCTGCCGGTGCCGGTCACCATCGCCGACGCGCTGACCACGAAGCAAACCTTGACCATCGACGCGGCGGCCAATTGGCTGGTGTGCGCCGAGATTTGCATTCCCGATGAGGGCAATTTCCGGGTGACGTTGAACGTCGATCCGGCCGCACCTACGCGCGCCTCGGCTGCGGCCGCAGAGATTGAAGCAGCGCTCACGGCGCTGCCCAAACCCGCGCCATGGCCGGTGACGCTGACGCGTCAAGGCGAGAGCGTGATCGTTGAAGCCGGGCCGGGTTTGACGCTCAGCCCGGGTGCGACGCTGACCTACTTCCCCTACGACGGCGGGTTGATCGACAACGCCGCCGCGCAGAGCGTGACCATGAACGGCGACAAGGTGCGTATCGTCACCGCCGCCACACCCTCGCCCTTGGACTTGCCCGCGCAAACCGGCGGCTTGATCGTCGTGGCCGACGGCGCGGCACAAACTTCTTATGCATTCAACGCACCGGCCCCCGGCGCGGCCGCAACGCCGGTCATGACCGCCGAGACGGATGTGGGCTTGTGGCTGGCGGTCGTGTTGGCCTTCGCCGGCGGGTTGATTTTGAACCTGATGCCGTGCGTGCTGCCGGTGCTGGCCATGAAGGCGTTCGCCTTCGCCGCCCACGGCGGCGATGACACGGCTGCGCGCCGACGCGACGGCTTGGCCTACACCTTCGGCGTGATGGCGACCTTCGGCGTGCTCGCCTCCGTGCTGATTGGCCTGCGCAGCGCGGGTTCGGAAATCGGCTGGGGGTTCCAACTGCAATCGCCGGCCTTCGTCGCCGTGTTGGCCTACGTGCTGCTGGCGCTGGGCCTGAACCTGTCGGGCGTCTTCCAGATCGGCGCGGGCATCATGGGCGCCGGCGAAAGCCTGACACAGAAAAGCGGCCCGGCGGGCGCGTTCTTCACCGGCGCGCTGGCCGTGATCGTGGCCACGCCGTGCACCGCGCCGTTCATGGGCGCGGCCGTGGGCTACGCCATGACGCAACCGCCTGCCGTCACCTTGATCGTATTCCAGGCGCTGGCCTTGGGGTTGGCCGCACCGTTCCTGCTGCTCAGCCTCAGCCCCGGCGTGGCCAAGTTGATGCCCAAGCCGGGCCTGTGGATGTCGCGGTTGAAGGAGTTTTTGGCGTTTCCCATGTACGCCTCGGCGGCATGGATGGTGTGGGTGCTCTCGCAACAGGTCGGCGCGGAGGGTTTTGCCGCCGGCTTGGCGGGATTGCTGTTCGTCGCGCTGGCGGCGTGGCTGCTGGGCCAAGCGCAGACCAGCGGCCGGATGAACCTGGGCGCGGCATTCGCCGCGCTCGCGCTGATCGCCGCCGTGGGCCTGACCACCACCGTGGCCAACGCTCCCGCCGCGGCAAGCAGCAGCGCGAGTAACGCGGGAAGCGAGCCCTATTCACCCGAGCGCGTCCAACAGCTGCGCGCCGAGGGCCGCACCGTGTTCGTGAACTTCACGGCGGCGTGGTGCATCACCTGCCTGATGAACGAGCGCGTGGCGCTGTCCACCGCCGAAGTGAAGCAGGCCTTCGCCGATAAAAGTGTCGTATATCTGAAGGCCGACTGGACCAACCGCGACGCCGGAATCGCCAAGACATTGGCGAGCTTCGGCCGGTCGGGCGTGCCGCTGTACGTGATCTACGGCCAGAGCGGTGGGGCACCCCAGGTGCTGCCGCAACTGCTGACCCCGGGCGTGGTGCTGGACGCGCTCAAAGCCTCCTAAGCGGCTGAAAACCCGGACAATCGCAGGGTTGCGGCGGCAAAGCCGCCTGGGTATGGTGCGCGCGTTCCAAGACCGCCGGGCAAAGCCCCGGAGCGGTCACGACATGGTGGGGCGTCGCCAAGCGGTAAGGCAGCGGTTTTTGGTACCGCCATTCCCAGGTTCGAATCCTGGCGCCCCAGCCACTACCTATGATTGTATAAACTTCATAAATCTCTATCCCTGATTGTGGCCCTTTTCGCGGGGTTTTGGGGCTATTTTCTCGCTCGCCTCCCAGAGAATTCTTAGCGCTTGGCCTTTTTGATCGTTTGCCGCTGGTTTTTCTCCGCTCTCTAATTTCGGGGTAGGCGAGCACAATTATTTCCATCGAAAAGGCTCCTTTTTTGAATCGCCGCTCCCAAATCGATGTTGCTGTGCGACATACCGAAGTCCGAATCCTTCTTGGGCAGCCAACCTCAGCAAGTCATCAGATTGCGAGCGAGTTTTCACCGATTTGCGGCCCGTTTTGAGGGCTTTTCGCGAGCTCGCCTCCTGGAGAACTCGGCGCAATTGCCTTTTCTGTGCCGAAGCAGCCAGATTTTCTCCGCTCTCTGATTTCGGGGTAGGCGACCTCGCCAATACGGAGCGCAAACTTGCAGATTTGAGCTAGCTAGTACTGCGCACTGTTGCTGTGCAACATGCGTCGAGAACCTTGGAGAGTCTCAGATCGCCGGGAACCCGAAGACCTTGCGCTGCTGCGCCCAGTCCACAGGGACGTACTTCCGTAGCTGTTTCACAGTGAGGCTGGGCGGTTGCCGCCCTTCGAGAATGGCGGTCGTGATGTCGGGAGCGAGGAACACGATCGGGATGACAGACTGAACGAACTTGCGATCGACCTTTGCTTCAGCGCCCATGTCGGCCGTGGATCGCCCGGCCATAAACTCAGCATTCCATTTGTGCGCCCGCTTCAGCGTTTCGATCATGGCGTGGTTGGGTTTGGCTGATCGTGGGTCATAGCTGAACTCACCGATGAGAAGTCTGGTCTCTCGGCCACTGCGCTTGAGCGCCACATTGACCTTGATCTCAATAGACTGATCCTTGTCGCCATCCATAGGGGCAGCGAGTTTGAGGGCAGTCTGTAGCCGTGCCCGGTTGAGGGTGAGGTTCACTTTGTCCCCTCCCACGACGACCTTTATGACCAAATGCCGGATGAACTCGTGGGTATCAGACTTAGACATGCTGGCCCATTTCGATAGTAGTTCTTTGGCCGCGGTAACGATGGCGGCCTTTTCGCCGCCTGGTGTGCCCTGAGTTCCCAGTTCGGCAATCAGTCGCTTGGGGTTCTCGATGAGTTGCCGGATCTGGGCTGAGACCAACCCCTCGATCTCTGCGGCCGGCAGCCGCTTGATCACACCCACCTTGTCGGGTTGGTTCTGCAGCAGGGGCTGAGCAATGTAGTAGCGGTACCGCACGCCGCGCTTAACGCTGTGGGTGGCCGTGAGCCGGTTGCCGCGATCATCGTAGATCAGGCCACCCAACAGGCTGGGCTCCTTGGCGTGTCGGCCCATCTCTTTATCAACTTCATTCTCTGCCAGGACTTTCTGAACTTGGTTCCACTGCTCCAGACTGACGATTGGTTCATGGGCACCTGGGTAGGATTTGCCTTTGTGAACTGCCTCTCCCAGGTAGGAGCGATTGTTCAGGACGTAGTAGATGTGTCCTCGTGTGAAGACCACACCACCCGCGTCCTTGCCCTTGCTGATCCTGTGTTTGGTCCTCAGACCCCGGAGTTTGAGCTCGGTCTGAAGGGCTCGAACTGATCGTAACTGCAGATAAAGATCAAAGAGTGTTCGGACGGTCTTGGCCTCTTCGGGGTTAATCACATACCGCTTGTCCCTGACGTCATAGCCCAGAGCCACCGAGCCCCCCATCCACATGCCTTTCTTTCTAGAAGCTGCGATCTTGTCCCGCACGCGTTCAGCCGACACTTCCCGTTCGAACTGTGCGAAGGACAGCAGGACATTGAGGGTCAATCGCCCCATGGAGTTCGTGGTATTGAACTGCTGGGTGACTGAGACGAAGGACACGCCCAGCGCGTCGAAGATCTCCACGATCTTGGCGAAGTCCGAGAGGGATCGGGTCAGGCGGTCTACCTTATATACGACCACCACATCGACCTTATGGTCCCTAATGTCGGCCATCAGCTGAACGAGCCCAGGCCGATCCATATTGCCACCCGAGAAGCCTCCGTCGTCATAGCTGGTCGGCAGAACCACCCATCCCTCATGCTTCTGGCTCAGGATGAAGGCCTCTGGACTTACCCGGGAAAAGTGGAGGGACTTTCTGGTAGCGTTAGACGCAACAGGAGGACCCTATGGGCAAACGCGAGCGACGAGATTTTACGGAAGAATTTAGGAAGGAGACAGTTCGGCTG